>OIWT01003576.1_pt1 | contig 14011 bp, 15 predicted proteins | sample 1587701 | NCBI WGS metagenome assembly OIWT01 (sample SAMEA3888904, study PRJEB22519) | human gut metagenome | biome: human gut; feature: human-associated habitat; material: faeces | place: Denmark | collected 2009
CATATCCAGGATCCGTTGCAGGAGAGAGGGGTCGTCGCGGATACGGCGCGAAAGCAGGATCTGCGGATGATCGGGGAAACGCACGTTCACCTCATTGTTGTTGCAGCACTCCAGCGCAATTTCCGCCGTTTTGTCGTCCATTTGAGGGAATAGCTTCTTCACATCGTCAATCTGCGCCATTATCGCTGACCACATACTCCCTCACCTTCTGATCCTTCTGGTTCTTGTTGAATGTGTTGAACTGCGCCTGAAACATCTTCAGCTTCTCTTTCAGCAGCGCCTATCGAATAAGCAGCAGAGACACACAGTTCCGTACGGCCTGCTCCGGAGAAACATTTCCGAACAGATTCTGGATATCCGTTTCCGAATCATCACTGCTGTCGTATTCGGAGTAGGAGTCCTCTGCCTCCTTCTCACCCTCTTCTGACATGCTCCTGGTGAGTAGAACAAAGAGTGGAAAAGAATCTAATTCACTATTGCTGAATCAGCTACACAACCCTCTTAACACAGGAATAAATTGCAAAATCCCTCCTTAAGCAGGAGCCAACACTGGTTCTCCCCGCCGACGAAATCGTCCACTATTACAGTATTCTGATGCTCTCCAGCCAGCCCCAACACAAAGCCACTCTCGCTCATTCCCACAACCTCTCCAATGACCATCTTCTTCTCCTTCTTCTCCTCCTCCGTCGCCTCTACGCCTCGGAGCAGAACCGCGGGAATCTCGATCTTCACGAACTTGCTAATCCACCACTCCCGCGTGGCCGCCTTGCACTGCTCCTTCAGCTGGTGGATCTTCTCCGCCGTCAGATTGAAGGGCGTTTCATCGGAGTAGGCGGGGCGAGCAGCGAGGGCGGCGAGTTGGCTCTCGGGTCTGGGCTCCTCGGAGGGCTCCAGCACCAGCGCGTCGATCTAGTGTTGAGAGGCGAGTGCGGCCCTACAGTCAGTGCCTCCAGCAACTCCGGGGCCACAGCCAGCGGCTCCAGTGGCTCCAATGGCTCCAATGGCTCCTCCTTTATCTGCTCTTCTGGCTTCTCTGTAACCTCTGTGTTCTCCATCACTTCTTCAGGCTTCTCTGTCGCCTCCTCAGGCTTTTCCACCACCTCTGTGTTCTCCACTTCTTCAGGCTTCACCACCACCTCCTCAGGCTTCTCCTCCTCCTTCACTGCCACTTCTTCAGGCTTCTCCACCACTTCCTCCGACTTCACTTCGGGCTTCACCTCCTCCTCCTTCACCACCACAGGCTTCTCCGGCTTCTCATCCTTCGAGGCGATGACGGCGGACACGTTCTACGCATCACTCTCCCCCACCGCGCGCACGTAATACGACAGCAGGTGCTTGTCCAGCGCGCACGAGAACCCGCAGTTGGAGCACTTGAACACGTCCGGAATCGGCTTGTGTACGTTGATCGGCGTCCCGTGGCGGCACACCGTGCAGTACACGTAATAGTCGCCCACGGCCGCCGGCTGCGCCGAGCGGTGCACGGGCGCGGGCGAGGGGATGGGCGGGTGCGACGGCGCGGAGGCGGCGGATTGCGCGGCAAAGGGCGGGTAGGGCGCGCTGGTCGTGGGGAGCGGGTAGGGGCGTTTCGACAGCGCGGAGGGCGCGTAGGATGTGTAGATGTTACAGAGGGCGCTGGGAGGCCGGGTCGAGCGACTCTCCGATGCGCGGCCGCTTGTCCTCGGGGAGGGAGGAGAGCGGCATGGAGGCCATTTGAGAGGGAGGGATGAGAGGAGCGGCGGACATCGGCTTGCCCTGCAGGTCCTTCCCCTTCCCCTTGATCTGGAGCAGGATCGAGGCGAGTTGAAGATCGGTTGTCTTCTCCTGCAGATCTTTCGCCGAATCGCTGACCTGAGACGGCGCTGGAGCCGATTCCGCAGGAGTTGGTTTTGCATAATTCACGGCTCCCGAGCTCTCCGAGGGCTTTGAGGCGGCGGGCTCCTCCTTTACAACGGGCTCCTTTTGTACGACCGGAGTGGGACCTTCAGCAGGCGGGAGCTGCGGCTGCGAAGAAGACGGAAGCTTGGCCGCAGGAGCATGGTTGGACAGTGCCTCCGGCGCCTTCTCCTGGGCGTTGCCAAAATAGTCTTGGGGATAGCTGGAAATAGCGCCTCTATCCAGACACTGGACAGGCACTCCCGGCCGCATTCCGTAGTACCCATAATAGGGCCCCATAGGAGGGAAGCCGCCCGCCTGCATATTTATCATCGTAATAGGCATGGAATAGTTAAAAACACCTCGGTCGTATGCCATAGGCATATTCTTCATGTTATCACCATATGAATTTGAAACCATGCCGTACGGGACCCCCGTAGCAAGGTTCATTGCAGGATTCAGCGTAGGAACGAACCGAGGGTCAAACTGCTGGCTCGATATATTCGGGGGCATGTTGACGGAAGAGTAGGGGTTTTCAAGGCTCGTCAGACGCACTCCGTCTTGCCTATAGGCCTCATCACTTCTTCTCATCGTATTTCCCTGTGGCTGTTCCCCTTGAGGTCCCGCGCTACCGTAGTACGGAGGATACATTCTCACAACACGATTCTACGTCGAAATAGACGAAACACTATGTCCTCTTCCCTTTTAACTCACGCTCAGCCAATCAGATTTCGGGCAATGATTGTTGCTGTAGTGTCTCCCCGAATTCAAAGCCGATCCCTCTATTCAACCACGGAAAACACGCCTCTTTCCACTTCTACTGATTTCCGTGGACGAACAGCACTCTTCCTTTCGGAATCTTCTTCCGAAAGCGAAATGCCACAAGAATCACCCTATCGAAAGCAACGAGGGAGCACGAACCAACCAAGCGCATTCGAGAAAACGGAACAAACAAAGCCACTCATTCAGTATTCTTAAGCACGGGAAATAAAACGACATCGCGAATGCTCGACTGGTTCGTCATCATCATCACAAGACGATCCACACCCATTCCCCAACCCGTCGTTGGAGGCAGGCCATATTCCAGCGCCTAACCATCATTCATACGATAACGACCCTGCATTGACGAATGTGGCATCCGTCGGGGGAATCTCGCTATCTCCGGATTCTCGCTGCTTGCCCTGGATCGTGAAGCTCTGCTCCTGCTTCTATGGCTGATCGCAATAAACAGCACTGCACCACCGGATCGTTCTGCTCCGTGTAGGCATTCACCAGCTCGACTCCGTTCACAAACAACTCAAACCGCTCCGATTTACCCGTGCTTCCGTGCTCCTTCGACAGCGGCGACATGGCCACAGGGTGATTCATGATGAAGGTCGGCTGGATGCACTGCGGCTCAATGTAGTGGCCGATGAGCGTGTCGATGATGCGGGGCAGTGTGATGGGCTCCGAAACGGGAATGCTCTTGTCCTTGCAAATCTGCAGCAGGGATGGAATATTGGCCTCTACTTCTGACCCAGAAACGCTACAAATCACCGTCGTTCAAATTCGGCAGGGGACCGAGCGTCTTCGTCAATTCGTCAACAACATCGATGCGACGGAACGGCGCCTTGAAATCGATCTCCTTGTCATCGATTTTCACCTTGGTGGAGTCATGGACGGCCAAACTGATCTCTACGGCTGACTCCTCCCGCCATGTCCCACTCTGCAGCAGCTGCTCCGTTTTGTTCATCCAGTCCGTGTAGTCCTGGTACGCCATGTACGCCTCGATGGAGGTAAACTCGAAATTGTGCTTCCGATCCAATCCCTCATTCCGGAAGACTTTTCCCAGCTCGTACACACGGTCGAAGCCGCCCACCACCAACTCCTTCAAATACAGCTCGGGGCTGATTCGCAGAGTGAGATCTTGATCTTGGCTGTTGCTGTGTGTATGGAACGGAGTGGCCACTGCACCTCCAGCCTGACCGCTTAGAATCGACGTCTCCACCTCCATGAAGCCCTCGTCCTCCATGAAGGAGCGAATGAGGCTGATGATCTACGATCGAGCGAGTGGGTGACAGGCACCTTGCTGCGCGTGTAGAACACCTGACGGGACGTGCTGCTGACGATGAGGTCGAGGTAGCGCTACGATCCCAGAGCAGAAGCGCCACTCACCTTTCTGTACTTCACCTCGGGATCCTTGATCTCGTACCACTCGCGCGGCACGTTCCACAGACAGGGAGACAGAAGCATGATCTCCTTGGGGAAGATGCTCAGTTCTCCCACGTCGGTTCGCGCAGGAATGCCGCGGATGCCGATTACGTCTCCCGTGCGGAGTTTCTTGTGCAGTCCCTTAAATGCGGCCACCTTCTACGCATTACGCTTTTGCTCCTTTCCCACAGCTTCCGGCGTCATATCCCCACCATCGTACATGTTGAGGGACGACATGACCTGCAGCATGGTTTCTCCCGAGCGAATGTCGTAAAAGTAGAGCTTCGACCCGGCACTGCGCTTGTTGATGATTCGCCCTGCGACGTCACACCGCCACCTTAATCTCACCAGCCACGCTCAGTTCGGTTTCGGGCACGCGCTCCCCCTTCTTCAGATAATCCCACTTCTTTCTGAAGTCATCCAGGGAGCAGGACACGCGAAATAGCGGATAACTACGGATAACACCAGAAACAGGTCCCCACCTGGCCATCGGACCGAGGACACTGAGGCGTTCCCGTCCCTCAATCTCCTTACTCTTTCCGTTTGCAACGCAGCGATGACAAGAGGGAAACGCCAAACGCGGCAGCTTGCGCATAGCAGCCATGGCACAACGAGCCCTTGGGAGAGCGAACATCGAGGCTGCAACAAACAAGGAATATAAAAGAAACGTCTTACAGATCATCACCGTCGTTATCGGGCAGAGGCACACCAGGAGCCATATCGTTCGCCTGTCTGTAGACATTCTCGTCGAACGCGACCTCTGGGGGCTTGATGGCGAGGGCCTCCTCGAACTTGAGATCGGGAGTCTTGGTCAGCTTGCGAGCCAGCCAGCGGAAGGGCTTCTCGAAGTTGTAGTTGCTCTTCGCGGAAATATCGTAGTAGGGCATGTTCTTGCGCTGGTGGAATGTGATGTTCTTGGTCTTCACACGGCGCTCCTTCATATCGCACTTGTTGCCCACGAGCACGATGGGGATGTTGCCGCACACACGGGTGAGGTCGCGGTGCCAGTTGGCAACGCTGTCGTAAGAGCTGCGGGACGTCACATCGAACATGAGGATGGCGCAGTCGGCATCCACGCTACACGTGACCCCGGCACACAGACCGCACTAGTAACCGTCTCTCAGTCCACCGAATCTCTCCTGACCAGCAGTATCCCAGCAGTTGAAGGTCAGAGGACCGCAGGAGGTGTTGAAGGTGAGTCTGTGAACCTCAGCACCACGAGTGGCTACGCCCTCACAATCCACCCCGAACGCCTACGGACGTAGACCTTCTCGAAATCTCCAGTCTCGTGTCTCTTCACGTAGGTAGTCTTGCCCACACCACCATCTCCGACGAGGACGCACTTGAACTCGGGACCAGTCGCGTTGTTCTGAGCCTACACACGGCGGATGAGAAACGCTCCATGTAACTCCCCAAAAACGGTTCCCCGCCCTTGACTTCATCGATTTCACACCTACCATTATTAGATCCGCCTTACAGGGAAGTATTATTTGGGTTTGACTCATTCCATAGAAAAGCCATCCATGATCGCCGCCACAGTTCGCGGATTCCCGCGATTCCCGTTCCTGCGCTCCTTTTCAGTTCTCGCTTGTCCGTTATTCATTCTACGGTTGCTAATAGCGCACAATTCGCGTTCCACCACACGCTCCGCTCTGTACACTGCTGTCTTTCGATTTGACAGAAACGGCTCTCAAAGGCTCACAGCACGTTATCAATTCGACTGGTTGTCGGAATTTACACAATTCGCCTCCATTGGGAGCAATTCCCTGTCCACTCTGTCCAGTGCACCATCGCTTCACAATCCACTTTCCTTCTTTCATAGACAATCCGGAAGAGAAAGGAGGGAGGGGACCCAACGTGCAGTGGTTCTATCACCCGGCAGCCTTGATCATCAAGAAAGTGATTCTCTTCTCCATCATGAAAAAGCGCATCATATAAGATATGCTTGCCAAATTCGAGACGAAGAGCAGCCGTGTGAAAGGCATCTCTTTCCACCCCACACGCCCCTGGATCCTTTGCTCCTTGCATGACGGACAAATCCAGCTGTGGGACTACCGGACAAAGACGTTGTTGGAAACGTTCACCGAGCACGACGGTCCCGTGCGCAGCGTTGATTTCCACCCGTCACAGCCTCTGTTCGTTTCTGGCGGCGACGACTACAAGATTCGCGTCTGGAACTACAACAACAAGCGCTCCCTGTTCACGCTGATGGGCCACCTTGACTATATCCGCACTGTGCAGTTCCATCCCGAGAATCCCTGGATTGTGAGCTGCTCCGACGACCAGAACATCCGCATCTGGAACTGGCAGAGCCGCGAGTGCATTGCGGTGCTCACGGGACACAACCACTACGTCATGTCGGCGCAGTTCCATCCGAAGGAGGATCTCGTGGTGAGTGCTTCGCTCGACCAAACGATCCGCGTCTGGGACATCTCGGGTCTGAAGCAGAAGGGGAAGAAGATGCCCGGCAAGGCGCCCGGCTCTTCCAGCATGATCAGCCGTCTCGGCACGGACCTTGTGGGAACGGTGAAGTACGTGCTGGAGGGCCACGAGCGCGGCGTGAATTGGGCTTCTTTCCACCCGGAGCTGCCGCTGATCGTCTCCGGCTCGGACGATCGCATGATCAAGATCTGGCGCACGAACGACACGAAGGCGTGGGAGGTGGACACGCTGCGCGGCCACACGGGAAATGTCAGCTGCGTGCTCTTCCACCCGCGCGAGGACCTGATTCTGAGCGACAGCGAGGACCACAGCATCCGCGTGTGGGACAGCACCAAGCGCGTCGGCATCCAGTCCTTCGTGCGCGCGCACGACCGCTTCTGGATCATCACGGCGCACAAGACGCAGAACCTGATCGCGGCGGGCCACGACACGGGCGCGGTGGTGTTCAAGCTGCGGCGCGAGCGCACGCCCTTCGCCGTGTTCAAGAGCTACTGCTTCTATGTGAAGGACCGGTACTACCGCATCCGCGAGCTGGAGGGCGAGCAGCGCGACATCGTGATGATGCCCATCACGCGCGGGCCTGCTGCCAGCAACAACGCAGCACGGTCGCTGCAGCTGAACGCCTACAGCGCGAACGAGTTCGTGCTGCTGATGCACAACGAGGAGGACGGCGGCAGCTACGAGCTGGTGACCTGCTCGCAGCGCGTGGTGGCCGAGAAGACCACGCCGGAGCTCAAGAGCGGCGCCGCGCTAAGCGTCTGCTTCGTGTCGCGCACCAAGTTCGCCACGCTGGAGGGCAAGGACTCGCTCTTCCTCCGCAACATGGACAACATCGTCATTTCCCACTCTCTCGCTCACTCGTAGGTCACCAAGCGCGTGACGCTGCCCGTCGCCTCCTGCCGGCGCGTCTTCCCCGGCGGCGTGAGCGGGCGCGTGCTGCTGTCCTGCGACGACCAGCTGGCGCTGTTCGACACGACCTCGCTGCAGCTGGTGGCCAGCATCGCCATCCCCGCGGCGAAGCGCGTGAGCTGGAGCCCCGACAACAGCATGGTGGCGGTGTGCGACGGGAGCACGGTGCGCCTGCTGAGCAAGGAGCTCGCGCAGCTGTGCGCCGTGACGGAGAAGATGCGCGTGAAGAGTTGCGTGTGGGACGAGCACGGCGTGCTGCTGTACTCGACGCTGTCGCAGATCAAGTACTGCCTGCCCTCCGGCGAGTGCGGCATCGTGCGCAGTCTGGACGAGCCCGTGTACATGGCTGCCTACCGCAAGGGCAGCGTGTTCGCCTTCACGCGCGATGCGGTGGTGGTGCAGATCGAGGTGGACCCGACGGAGTACCTGTTCAAGGTGGTTGTGAAGCGGTGGTGTGAGGCGTAGTACCATCTGGAGAAGAAGCACTACCGCGAGGCGATTCGCATCATCCGCACCTCCAAGATCGACTCGCACTCCATCATCTCCTACCTACAGAAGAACGGCTTCGAGGACATCGCGCTGTACTTCGTCACCGAGCCGCGCGCGCGCTTCAACCTGGCCATCCGCTGCGGCAATCTGGAGGTGGGCGCAACCACGCGAGGTGAGGGGTAGAGCGCCATCGAGTGCGCGACGCAGCTGAACGAGCCGGCCATCTGGAACCAGCTGGCGGAGGAGGCGCTGCGCCAGGGCAACCGCAGCGTGGTGGAGACGTGCTACCAGCGCACGAAGAGCCTGGGCAAGCTGTCCTTCCTGTACACGATCACGGGCAACCTGGAGAAGCTGCGCAAGATGCTGCAGATCACGGAGAAGTGCGGCGACGTGATGGGCCGCTTCTGCAACGCGCTGTACCTGAACGACGTGGAGGCACGCATCAGCGTGCTGCTCGACGCGGGACAGCTCTCGCTCGCGTATGTCACCGCCAAGACCTACGGCTGCGAGGAGGTGGCCGCGCGCATCGCCGGCAAGCTGGAGGAGGCGGGCATCCCGCTGCCCGCGGTGGAGCCGCCCGCGGAGCTGCTGACGCCGCCCGCGCCTGCGAACGAGGAGTCCGAGTGGCCGATGCTGGAGATGCCCCGCTCGGCGTTCGACCGCGTGATGGAGGAGGAGGCGCGCGGCGAGCCGGAGCCCGACGCGGCGGAGGAGCTGGCGGCGGAGTTCCAGAGCGTGGAGGACGCGGCGGAGAAGGAGGAGGCGTGGGCGGAGGAGGACCTGGCGCTGAGCGACGACGAGCCGGGCGGCTGGGGCGACGACCTCGAGCTGAGCGACGACGAGCCTGCCGCGAAGGCCTCGCTGGTGGAGGCGACGGTGCCGCAGCCCGGGCGCGACGCGGCGTCCTGCTGGTGCGCGAACTCCTCGCTGGCGTACGACCACGCCGCCTCGGGCGACGCGGACTCCACGCTGCAGCTGCTCAACCGCCAGCTGGGCGTGGTGCGCTTCGCAGCGCTGGAGCCCGTGCTGCGCTCCTGCTACTGCAGCGTGCAGGCCGCCACGGCGGGCTTCCCCGGCATGCCCGCGCTGGTCACGCCGCTGCAGCGACGCACGGGCGCGGCGTCGCTGCCGATGACGGTGTACCACGTGCAGCACGCGGCGCAGCTGGCGAAGCTGGGCCTGAAGTGCTTCCAGTCGGGCCGCTTCGAGGACGCGCTGAGCGCCTTCCGGTCGTTCTACCTGATCCTGCCGGTGATCGTGGCGGCGAGCAAGGAGGAGGAGCTGGCGCTGCGCCAGTTCGCCGACATGGCGCGCGAGTACATCGAGGCGGTGCTGTTGGAGCTGGCACGCCGCCAGGAGGCGCAGCCCGCGCGCAACCTGTGCCTGGCGTACTACATGACGCAGTGCCGCCTGCAGACGGCGCACCTGCTGCTGGCGCTGAACAGCGCGATGGTGGCGGCCTTTAAGGCGGAGAACTTCATCGACGCGGCGGTGTTCGCCAGACGCATCCTCGCCAGCCCCGACATCAAGTCGCCGCGCAATGCCGCGCTGGAGCAGAAGACGCGCAAGGTGCTGGCGAAGAGCGAGCGCGAGGGCCGCAACGCGCTGGACACGGGCTACGACGACCAGAAGCCGTTCGCGCTGGACTGCGTGGCGCTGACACCCGTGTTCCGCGGCGAGGAGGTGCTCAAGTGCCCGCTGTGCGGCGCGACGTACCGTGCGGAGAGCAAGAACAAGGTGTGCTGCGTGTGCGAGCTGGCGCAGATCGGCGTCGACACGGTGGGACTGGTGTGTCTGGATGTGCAGAAGTAGTGCGTAGTGGGGTGTTTGTGAACAAACAAAGTGAAGAGAGCATTGGGATTGCTTTGAGCGAATACAGTGAGGATAGCATTTTGAGCAAACACAACACAGTAAAAGAACAAAGAATTACGACTGGAGACGGCCGGTCAAGGTGCTAATCGTAACAACCGCTCACTATGCGCACGTTCTCTCCTCCATCTCGTCCTCGTCCTCGCTGTCAAGCATCTCCTCGAAATGCTTGAGAATCTCGAGGAAATCCTTGGAAACGTAGGAAAACATGTACAGTGCGCCGATCTGGATCCGCTTCATCTTGGCATTACGTCAAATAGTATAAAACTCACCTCGATGCAGCGCATTCGGTTCAACGTCGAACGGATCATCTTCGAATCCATCTGCGCAGTCAGCTTCGCTCCCCGAAGCGTCTGGTACATCATCTCGTCAGCCTTCCACATCTTGGGAACGGCCTTGGGGATGTTCATGCTGCAGGTGAGCCACCGCGCCAAAAGAATACCGCTGGAAGCGCACCCCTCTAGCAAACTGGCGCCCAAATCCGGAGAACGCTCGGGCAGACATCCGTGGTTTCCTAAAAAAGAGCTGAGAAGTGTCGGTTTGAGAGTGAAACGCCCACTTGAAAAGACGGGGCATTCTCACGTATTCCACTGAAAGGAAATGGCTTCTGCCTTTGATCATCACAACCAGGTGCGTCTCGAAGTGCTGGAGTCATGAATAGGACGCCACTGTGTATGTTGGAGGTCTTGACGAAAGAGTGGACGAAGAACTGCTCTGGGAACTGTTTTTGCAGGTGCGTGTCGAAGGTGAAGGCTGATTAGTAGTTTGGCCCCGTGGTGTCTGTGTCTATGCCTAAGGACAAAGTGACAAACACGCATCAGGTAGGATGAGTGAGACATGTCATAACGGAACAGGGATTTGGATTTGTTGAGTTCCAGAGCGAGATCGACGCGGAGTATGCCGTTCGAGTATGCGGCAACATCACATTATATGGAAAGAAAATCAAAGTGAATAAATCGAATATGGACAAGCGAACGCTTGATGTGGGCGCAAACCTGTTCATCGGCAACCTTGCTCCCGAAGTCGACGAGGATATGCTCAAGACGACGTTTATTGCCTTTGGCCAGCTGGCCTGCGAGCCCAAGGTGCTCCCGTCTTACATTCCGTTATGAATAGATTGCTCGCGATCCCGAGACGAACATCAGCAAGGGCTACGGCTTCGTGAATTACACAACCTTCGAGGCTTCCGACTACGCGATCGAGAGCATGAATGGCCAGGTGGTGGCGGGAAGCGTCCATGACCCTCTAGTACTTCTGCAACCGTCCCATTGTGGTACAGTACGCCTTCAAGAAGGAGGGTCGCGGCGAGCGTCACGGATCGGCAGCGGAGCGTCTTCTCGCTGGAAGCAATCCCGACAGAGCGCGCATCAACGCCATGATGACTTCTCTGGCGGCGCAGCAGCAACAGCAGCAGGCGGCCAATCCGGAGATGAGCGCGATGATGCAGCCGATGTTGCAGCCTGGCATGATGCAACCCGGCATGATGCAACCCGGCATGATGCAACCCGGCATGATGCAACCAGGCATGATGCAACCAGGCATGATGCAACCCGGAATGATGCAACCAGGCATGATGCAACCAGGCATGATGCAACCTGGCATGATGCAACCCGGAATGATGCAACCTATGATGCAGCCAGGCATGATGCAACCTGGAATGATGCCTCAGCAATAATCATGTTCACTTGTTTCGCTCCAAACACACCAAACTATCAAGCAACTACAGTGCTCCTCTTTGGTAACTAAGAAGGCGCGACACAATGTCTGAATCTGCTGTGAAGACGAGTAGAGCATACGAATACTCAAAACGTCGTTTCGGACGGTCTCGGCGAATTCCCGCTCGTCGGCTAACGATGACTCAACACCATGCTGCCATTACGATTCTGTGTAATGCGGTCGTTCAGGGACCTCAGTAACTCCACAACAATACTACTATCCTTCTGAAAAATCTGAAAACCCGCGTGGTACGCGGAGTACGAGATGCACGGCTCGTCTATCCCTAATGCGCCTCTCTAGCGACATACAGTTCAGCAGGATTCGGATAATGCTCAGCGTTTTGTTCCGCACATTGAAGCTGCCAGTCGAGTCGTTGATCTGGATCAATGCCTCGATTCCGCGATTATCGTAAAAGGCTCTTGCAGAATGCTCTATTCATCACACCAAGAACAGAGCCACACCGTCCTGCACCAGCGCGCAGATAAGCTGCAGAAACACGACTCGCTTATCCACCGATGCGGCTTTCGTCGTTTTCAGGTTGTTCACAATGACATCAAAGCCAATCGCGTTGATGATCGACTGACTCGCGTGCACATCTATGGATGAAACGCTCCGTCAATCTCCACTCTCCGTGATAATGTCGATCAAAACGCCAACACACATGTCAAAAACAGGAGAATTGATAAAACCTAATGCAATGCGCCCCAAATGCGAAGGGAACGAGCTGTTCGACAGATCCATCACGAATTGCGCTAGGCATCAGACCCCGCCGCCGAACAAACAGCCAAACAATTGCTTCTGATTGAAATAGCTGTCCGCCATGACCTTGCAGCTCTTCTCGTCCGTGATCTCATCCGCCTCCTTTCCCAGAATGCGAATCGACAGAAGAATTCGGTCCTTGAAGAAGCCCGGCTGAAGCAGCTCGTCCGACGGCATGTCGTCCAATGCTGGCAAATTGAAGCTGATCTCTTTCCCAATTTGTGTGTTATCGCTCAGGACATCCATAAACGGGAGTCGCTGCGAAACGCAGAAGGATGACTGGAATCGCAATCCGTGCGGCGATCGGATCGTCATCGTGCTGCGATACTCTGGACACATCTCTGCGAGCTTCTTGAGACTCGCGCTCTCAACTCCGGTGGAATTGCCAATCTCGCCTCGCGAACACCGCAGCGTCAAGTGCGAAGGAGAAACGGCGTGCTGAAGCCCCGTATGGCCCATCGACACAATACTTCTCGAACTCAGCGGCGATTGCCCATCAGCCATCTCCTTCTCCGCTCCACTCTTCCCACTCCCCTGTCCGAGCTGTGTCTCTGGCACCGCCTGCTGCGAGGTGGCCAGCTGCGACAGGCTGTGCAGGCGCGCCAGGCTGTCGGAGGCCAGACGGGGCATCTCCACCACGGGCGGACGGTTCGACGACTGCGTCTCCGACGGCCGCTCCGACGGCCGGCTGGGCAGCACCCCGCACTCCTTCTCCAGCAGGTGCAGCCCCGCCTGCAGCGGCCGCGTGCTTCCCGCGGTTCTTCCTCTGCTCTCCGATATGTCGTTCCCGCCACTACTAGCAGTACCAGCATTACCCGGGTTCCCGCTGGGACTGCCGTGGCGGGAGTGGCTGTGGCGGGCGGGCAGCGCGGGCGCGCGGTAACCAAACAGCCCGGGCGTGCGCAGCGGCGTGATGTGATCCTTCCAATCGGCGGGCAGCGGGACGGGAGAGAGGACGGCGGCCTGACCGGTGAGGTAGTCGCTGGGAAGTGTGATGGGCTGGTAGAGGTGGAGCGAGTGCTGGGTGGAGATGAGCTGGAGATTGTTGTAGGTGGTGGCATTCGGGATGGAGTAGCGACATGGATGCATGTAGGTGTTGGCAGGCTCGTCGTCCTGGTGGTTAGGGAGGAAAACAAGAGCTACGTCGCTTTCTCCATCGGACTCCTCGAAATCCTCTGGAGGAGTAAGCGATCCGAGCTTGTAGAAGAAGACGGACTTCAAGTCATCCAGATCCGAGAGCCTCGTATTCCCGAAGGCGATTTCCTCCACATGATAATCGATTGCTTCCAAAATTGCCTTATCGTGAAGAGAGCACGGAGACGCTACGTTCTTAATCTCTCCGATGGTAATAAAGTTCGGGACACGCAAGGTGACGGAGTCTTCGCCGCAGTGCGCGGAAACATACACAATGCTGTACGGCGTCATGATGTCAACAACAGTCTCATTCTTGGAACAGTCTAGGATGGACTGGGGCGTAGTTTCCAATTCCTTTCCATCCACATAGAATCGGTAATCTCCCGTGGCTAGATCGCACTCAGACTACAATGATCACCCATTTTCAGAACCCTACGTGTAGATAGTCCTGGACGCTTTTCACAGGATCGGACGCCGCCAGAGGGATCGCTATGGGCAGCACATCGACGGAATGAAGGCGCACATGGAGCTCCATCCCACACAATTGTTAAGTGTCGATGCAACAAACACGCTCCATACTATACAAAAAACCCAATTACCACTGGGACTCAACGGCGGGCTGCTCCCAACC
>OIWT01003579.1_pt1 | contig 13993 bp, 21 predicted proteins | sample 1587701 | NCBI WGS metagenome assembly OIWT01 (sample SAMEA3888904, study PRJEB22519) | human gut metagenome | biome: human gut; feature: human-associated habitat; material: faeces | place: Denmark | collected 2009
TCCAGTCCATGGTGGCCTTCTGAATGTCGTCACCGACCTTCTTGGGGGCCTATCCGGTCAAAGAATGAACACGATGGTACCATTCCGAGAGGACCAACCTTGGGGGCAAGAGTGGCGGGGGAAGCGCTCTCACCACCGACAGCACGAAGATAAACTACACGGCCGTTAGAACTGCGCGTCTTTGCAGACACCATCAACGAGAAACGAGGAAATCACGTCCACATACTAATGGTAGCAGGACCAGCAGGAGCAGGAGGAGCCATGTTTCTTTGCTTGCGTGTAGACGAATCTGTGCCTTGTCTCGTCTCTGTGGTGGGGCTCTTTTGCCCCAAGCTTGAATACTGACTCTCGATATATTTATCCCCTACCCCATTTGTGATTTGGATTATCGAGCGAGTTCATCCGCTTTCCTTTGAAGAAACAATCCACGCTGGAATAAAACGCAACAGGAACAGAATACACATGATCTAGGAATGGCACAGCAACCAGGGCTGGCGGGCGTCACTGTGAAAAGGCAGAGGTAGAGGAGCATGTTGTCACATCCACTTCCGAAAAGGGAACAAAGGGCGCATCTAATCCTATAGAGACGGCGAAGCAATTACCCTTGACAGGATCACAATGAGGCGTGCAGGAAATGTAGGGAACTGGAATGAACTGATCATAGACGGTGTGGGAAGTAGCGTCTCCCTTTGCAAACTGCACTGACTACGGATTACTCATGACGGTAGGATCAACAGCAATGAGGCTGTCGAGGCGCTGATTCAACGACTCGATCTCGTTCCTCTTCTTGTCGAAAATGCCGGAAACAACATCACTGGATGTAGACAGCGCGTTGCTCAAGTCCGTAATGGTGTCTACGACTAATCACCACACCAGGAAGTCACTCCTCAGTGTTGAATAGACGGATTGGAAGTATGCATCCGATGTCTCTTTCTGAAAGAGTTGAGGGGAGGAACGAATCTGCTTTTCCAAATCGAGTAGTTTTCCCGAAATTTGTTGCTGTTCATTACACATCCCTCCATTGTCCCCACTGCAATCGTCTCAAATCGGTGAGACTGTTCTATCGCTCCATACACGGATGACATGGTAATAGTATTGTTCTTGCTCTCAACTACCCCTATAGAGTGAAGGGATGGAAAAGAACTCACTGGTGGTACTGTCGTTTTCGAGATTTGAATCGGCAGAAATCGGCCCGTATTTTGTCATTCGTGGAAGGCATTGGCATTTAGCGTTGATTATAGTGATGAACTGCATGCCTCCTGAAGTGGTGGCGGAAGTGCGTAGCCTTCCTGGAAACGATGTGTGTTTTCGAGATGTTCGTTACGAATAGCGCTGTGCTGACTGTGGGGCGGAAAACCCGGAGTGGGCCTCTGTCACGTACGGTTCTCTGATTTGCGTAAAGTGCGCCGGTTTGCATCGTGGCTTGGGAGTGCGCTTTTCTGCAGTTGGTGGTTATGACTAGGTCCACATCAGTTATGTGCGCTCCTTGGAGATGGATTCATGGGAAGAGTCGGAGATCAAGATGATGAAGGCTGGGGGAAATCAGCGTCTGTTGGACTTTTTCAAGCGTCACAACATCGAAAGAGATGCGCCGATTTCGCTGAAGTACAATACGAAGACGGCGGAGCTGTATCGCACCATGTTGCTTTTCCTCCCCGCTTTCACTGTAGCCTGAAGGCCATCGTCGAAGGCACGGAGGTTCCCGAGGACCAGGCGCTGTCCGAGGACGAGACCAACAAGGGGCTGGTGCTCCAGAGGTCGTTCCGTGATCGTTCCTTCACGTGTAGACGCGAGTCGAAGGAGTCCTCCATCGAGCAGGACCGCCGCCTTCGCCAGGAGGCGGAGGCGCGTCTGGCTTCCAAGTTCGGCGGAGAGGTGGTGTTTGAAGGCATTTCCTCCACGCCCGCGAAGGAGGAGTCTTCTGATTCTGATTCTGATTCGGATTCGGACTCGGATTCGGACTCTGTGGCGAAGGAGGAAGTGGCGAAGGAGGAGGTGGCAACGGAGGAGTCGAGCGATTCGGACGACAGTGACTACGACCTGGGCCCGTCGAAGAAGGAGCAGATGAAGCAGAAGTGGAAGCAGAACGAGTACGTGAAGCTGGCGGGCGAGATCGGCTCGGATATGATGAACATGATGAAGAAGTCCAACCTGACGCGGAAGACGAAGGAGGGCGTGAAGAAGCTGGAAGACAAGGTGAAGCAGGAGCGCGACAAGCACGCGCACGAGGAGAAGAAGGACGTGAAGGAGGTGGCGAAGTCGAGCTGGGGCTGGCTGTCGTCGAAGACGAAGAAGGTGTTCACGGCGGCGGTGAACGGGACCAAGGAGTATGTGAAGGACATCAAGGAGGAGTTCGGGCCCAACAGCAAGAAGAAGGAAGACTCGGAGTACGATTCGGAGTACAGCTACTACTCGGATTACTCGGATTACTCGGAGGAGGAGGAGAAGAAGGATGTGAAGAAGGTGGAGGAAGTGAAGAAGGTGGAGGAAGAGGATCCAAATGAACCTTAAGTTCTTTTAACGGGGTAGTGTTTTGTGTTCGGCTTCTTTTCTGTTTGTACATCACTGGTGAATTGGATTGATGGATACTCATCCCTACGAGGAAATCCAAGTCGTCCTTCCTGTCAGCCTCTCAATCATAGCAACTCATTCAATGTGCGGTGCCAAAAGAAAAGCTACCCGTTGTTGACAGTTTGCTTGCGAGATTAGTGAATGACGCCATTCTCTCCTCTTCCCATGCGCGTATGTTGCTACTACATTTCAATAAGGAATAGAGTTGGTTCTAGAGTCTGTGATCAGTCAGTCTCTCCGTTATGACTTGCTCTCGCGGTTACGCGCGATTCCATTAGGCGGAGAAGAAATCTACATCGATCATCTAACGAATGCGTGTGCTATGATCGAAGACTACAAGGCCGCCATCACCAGTCTCCCTCTGTTCCAAACAATGAGCGAATCCAAATTGCGCATCTATCAGCAACTCGAAACCATACTGAATCCTCTGCTAGATGGGGTTGCTGTCATTCTTGTCACTCACATGTAGAGCTTGTATGATGTCATTGCCACTGTCAGCAAGCAGCGAATTATAGCCATTCTGCATGGTGCTCCCTCTTCTGATTCTGTCGATGGCATTCTCACCCATCTCTCCCATTACCTCTCCACGGACGTACTCGTGCAGCTGCTCTTCGTGTGTATCACCGATATTGTGAACGTCGAGCCCCGTCTTCCCGACACCTCCATTCTGCTTCCCTGGTTCTCCTCGCTCTTCGCCCTTCCCTCCAACGACTCCTCCCACCTCACTGCCCAGCTTCGCACCACCCTCCAATCCGCCGAGTGCTCCTTCTTCCTCCATCACCTCGTTCAGATCGTAATGGACTACCCTTCTTCTCTTCAGTTCTTCTCCCTCCGTGGAACCGACTACACGGCGCCCGTGTCGCTCGCCCCCTACCACGCCTCGCTCCGTGCCGTTCTCCAGCCCGCCAAGCCCACCGACGAAATCATGGCGTTTTACGTCAATCTCGTGCGAGTGTGTGACTCCCTGTCCATCGCGCCTTCGTTCCAGCAGGCGCTGCTGCAGCCGGTGCAGCAGTTTCTCCGCACGCGCCCGGACTGGGTGCAATGCGTGTTTCTGGTTATGAGTCGCGACGTCCCGGTTGCAGCGGCGAGGTGCGCTGACCTTTAGGGGGTTTTGATCCAAACGGCCCCGATGGCCGCTCCGGAGGACGATTGGGGCCTCGAGCGTCTGGCGGCGCCCGCGCAGCGCTCCGACTCCGACTTCTTCTTCTACATGACAGAGATCGCGGGCAGTGCGAGTGTGAGTGCTGTGTAAGGGGAGTGATGGGCAGAAGTTCGTGGACGCCGTAGCGGGATTCTTCCGAGACCAGCTGCAGTTCCGCTGTGACGAGACGGAGGAGGTGAAGGCGTGGGCCCCTCGCCGTGGGATGACGCGTAGCATCGAAAAGCTTGTGGTGTTTGTGATCCGGCGGCTCGGCCGCGCCACGGCGGCGCGTCTGGTGTGCATGGTACCATCGGCGGTGCTGCTCGAAACTAGCTGCGCGACGCGCGCGTCACCCGCCTCTTCAACCTCGCCTACCGCTCCAAGACGCCCGACCTCTCCGGCCTGCAGTACTCCTGCTTCGTCGTCTCCAGAGCCTGCTGGCCCGACGCCGACGCCGCCTCCTCAGTTGCACAAGCGTCACAGGCGCTGGTGCCGCCAGCAGTGAGGCAACGGCAGAAGCAGATGGAGCGCTTCTTCAAGAAGGGGTACAAGAACCGGTCGCTGCGGGTGTGCGAGGGCCAGGGCGTGGTCAGCTGCACGCTGGCGCTGCGCGGCGAGGCGCGGGCGTTCGAGCTGTCCGTCTTCGACGCGGCGCTGCTGGGTCTGCTGACGCGCAACCGTGAGCCGTGGCTGGGCGTGTGAAGCGCAGGTCTGTGGACGGCGGAGGAGCTGGTGGCGGAGACGGGCGTGTCGCCCACGCGCGTGTTCGCGTCGCTGCACGTGCTGTTGGAGGCGGGCCTCGTGGTGTGCGTGGGCCAGCAGCCGTTGACGTACCGGCACGTGAACGCGTGGGGCGAGAAGGGCGTAGAGGTGAACGCGGAGGAGGCGAAGACGAACGAGCTGTTGGCGCAGCTGCGGAAGTACGAGCGGTTCGTGGTGGAGATGTTGAACATGTGCACGACGTTCGACGTGGCGCGGCTGCACGCGCGGCTGAAGCTGTTCCTGCAGGGCGCGAACAAGTGTGGGTGGAGGAGGGTCGGGTGAGGCGTAGTCGAGTTCAGCGTGGAGGAGCTGCGCGTGCTGATCGAGGACATGAAGAGGAGGGACGTGGTATTCGAGGAGAACGGGGTGCTGAAGCTGCGACAGTACTTTGGGTGGGTTGTTTGTGGAACAAAGAGAACACATTACCAATTCAACTACACTTCACTGAACACATCCTCTCTCACATTCTTCAACAACATATCGATCAAAGGATCACACATCGACACACACATCTTCTCTCCCTCCAGCATCCCGCCATACAAGTACGACCACGCCAGGTGCGCCGACTGCGGGTTGTGATAGCTACCCGTCAGCTCTGTTCCCCTATCCCACTATGCCACAACATCATAACTCCCGTTCAAGTTCTTCCACATCACAACATGCTTGTGTCTCTCACACGCCTCCGTCACCACCTCCAAATCGCCCGCGCGCTCCAACCAACTCTCCAACGCCTTGCGCGGCACGCGCGAAGGCACATCTGCCCATCACTCCCATCACCAACCCACACTCCGCACGAACAAACGGTTGTTCTCGCACTTCCCGTCACACATCTTGCCGCATCGCGACCTGTGTCTACGCTTCACGCGTCCACGCTGTGCCTACAAATAACTGACTTGACTTCGCCACTCCCGCGTTCCCGGCTCCGTGGGGTGGGACCGCAAGTATTCGAGTGTCAGGGGAGCGCGCTCCTTGTCGTGAACGCGGCTTGCTTGGAAGGAGGCAGCAGGATTCATCAGTGAGGAGTTGGAGGGCGACACAGAACGCGACCGGCTGTTGGAGCGAGACGTGCTGATGGAGCGTGAACGCGAGCGAGAAGCCGAAGGAGACACGGAACGAGACTGGACCAGGGGAGAAGGCGGTCTGTCCGCAAGGAAGTGAGAGGGGGTAGAAGAGTGATAGTGCATCGCGGAGCGAGAGTGGGAGTGTGCTCTGGCTGTGAAGCGAGATGCATCACGAGTATGGTGGGAGTGGGAGTGCGTATGAGACCGAGACCGAGATCGGGAACGGGAACGGGGATAGTTATGGGAAGTGGTGTTCGAAGAATAGTAGTCTCTGGAAGGATTGGAGTCTCGCTTCTTTCTGTAGGTCGGGAACTCAGTATCTAGTAGTGAACGCTGTGGAAAACAGGTACACATGGAATTGGAGCAGTTGCGACACTGGGGACGCAACAAGTAATTGTAGGTATAGCAGTTACTGCACAGCCACTCCTCGCACGGAATTCGTCCATCTACCCGTCATTTCGGACTGGAAAACCAACCCCTTTGGATGAAATCATACTGAGGCTTCGGTGCATTGCACTTTTCACAGTATGTGGAGTCCCCGAAGCACGCGCTGTTGCAGTTCCGGCAATACCACCGAACTCGGACGCCGTTCTGCAAACAGTAATCAAAGGCTTTGTGCGCTCTCTCCTTTCTCTTCTCTACCATTGAGACTCTGGTCTACCCCATACGGACAGCGGAAGGGTCGTTTATGGATGACTCAGTGAACTGATTCTCGCTCACTCTCTGTTCATCCGTGTGGGCCTCTTCTTGATCAATATGGGCAGTATCCTCCATAGTTCCCTTCCCAAGTGCTTATGATTATCCAGATTGGCTGGAATGACGGAAGAAGGGCCGATTTCGCGAATCCAAACAAACAGAGAAGAACTAAGCCGCAACTTCATCTACAACCTCCTCCACGTCTTCCTCCTTCACCGTGGCGGGGTCCTCCTCGTCATCGGAGTAGATCTCTCTGTCCTTCTCATACGCCAGAATCTCCTTGTCGTTTGTGTCTACGCATCACCGCCCATCCCTGTCCGCACCGTCCTCCGTCACCTCTCCGAATCCCCTGTTCTTGCGATTCTTCTTCTTCGCCTCCTTCACCTTGCTCACCAGGAGCACGTCCGGCAGGTCCGCAGGCTACCTTCAACCCACACCCCAGCCCCTACGTCGTACTTTTCCAACTCGGGGCAATTCAGCGCCTGTGTCCGCAGGTCGTAGCCCATCACGAGGTCTCCGGGCTGCAGTAGCTGGCCCAGGTGCGAGCGCACGATGAGGCTGTCGTCGGACACGCCGAAGGCGTCGCTGCGAATGACCTCGATGTCGGCGAGCCCGTAGGCGGGGCTGTCCTTGGGGCAGGCGGGGTTGTCGAGCTGCACGTCCAGCACGGTGAACTCGCGGAGGTTGTAGGAGGAGAGCAGGCTGGTGAAGGGGAACTTGCTGTAGGTCAGCGACGACACGATCACGGTCTACGCTCGAGCCCGCGTTGGGACGCTACCTTCATGGACGCGGGGTGAATGAAGGTCATGGAGGCGGATACCTTGGTACACAGCACCAACGGCACGGCGATGTCGCGCGCGAGCTGCCGCGGGAGGAGGACGAGGTCGCCCTTGCAGACAGGGGGCACCTCGACGTTGAAGGTGTGTTGGTAGTACTCGATGCTGTTGTTGATGTCCGTGCCGTGCAGCTGCTTGCTGCTCTTCAGCCCGCAGATCACCGTCGCCTTCAGGTACTCCACGAACGCCTGCGCCTCGTTCTTCTTGGCGAAGTAGAAGTCAAAGCCGCCCGGCACCAGCTAGCGTGAAGAGGGGGAAGCGAGTTCACTTCGATGGTGAGGGCCGCGGCCTGCCGGTTGTCGCGGATCATTCGCTGCTCCAGCCACAGCAGCGTGCGTTTGTGCTCTGTCTAGACGTGAGGAGAAGCGGCCGCGGAGACGTGCTGGCGGATCTGCACGACGGCCTCCCAGGAGTACTCGATGAGGACGCGCATGCACTCGGGACACACGATCAGATGCTGCATGAAGGTTACACGCTTCTTTCCCTGGGCATGAGGCGTGCTCTCGAAAGCTACCATCACGGTGATGCCGTTCTCGATCTCTTTCCGGAGATCCAGCTCGATGATGATGCGGCGGCTGTGCGGCTCGGTCCAGATGAAGCGCGCTTCCATGAGGTCGTTCTAAACAGTAATATGGAGCAGAGAAAACCCACCTTCTTCAGACCCTTGATCATCTTCAGCATGACGCCGAGTTCCTCGATGGACTCTCTCTCCACGCGCACCCAGTGCTTTGTAGCTGTAAGGATTCTATAGATCAAGGGGAACCAGAGAGGACACTTTCCGCAATCCTTACACATTGTGATTGTGACAGTGGGGTCGATGTCTTCACCAATTTCGGTGTGCATCAGCAAGCACTTGTTGCACATGCGAGCCCCATTGCCAGGAATGTCAGCGCCGCACAAGCAGCACTTCCTAGTGTGTTATTTGCAACCACAAAGGCATTACACTGTGCAAGGATGTCTCACTTTCTTTTCACTCATACTCGTAAAGAATTGTATGAAAGAATGAAGCAATCAACCTAATTCATATGACCGTCTCTTTCCTCCTCTCAGTGCCTAACAGCACAAACCACTGGAAGGGAAGAAGAGAAGTGTTAGGAATGGTCCTCCTTCGTTTTGCCCCTCTTTGTGAAACTCGCGCTTTTACGCGATGACTCATCTATTGAGGAACGGATTCGCCCTCCCAGACAATTCTCGGTTTTCTGACGGCATTGGTCTTGAACTGCATCACCATCATGGAACAAGCCAGCGCGATGCTTATGAAGATAACAGAGAGTGATTCCCGCCCATGTACTCGCCTTCGTTTTTCGGCATCTCATCGCGTAGTAAATGAAGAGTGCAAACGGTTGGACACTGCGCTGATTCGCTGCTTCCTTCCAATGAACAAGCAGGAGCGGACTTCCGCCATAAAGCAACTCCTGACTTTAGTGCACTCCTGTGAAGCCGAAATGGACGTGGATATGGAGTTGGGGCGGATTAGCTCCCTTCTCTTCCAGTCTGCCGAGTGGCTATCCGTTCCAGGTCACATTGACTGTCTAAAGTTCTTTTTGCTGACGGGCAGCGTTCAAGAGTTGATTCCTCGCGTTTTCCTGAATGGGACCGTTTACACATAGTACGCCCACTTTTCAAAGGCGGTCGTTCAGTCGGTGATTGCACTTCTGGCGTCATACAACGTGGAAGTGTTCGGGAACTCGAGTACGATGTCCCCCATGGGTATTGACTTCCAAAGTCTCCTGTCTGTTTGCTACAAGCTGTTAAGTCTATCTGCCATGTCAGATGAACAGAAATCGTGATTCCCTTGTATTCTGCTGATGTGAAGAGAGCTGCACAGTCTCTTGGAAAGAGTGATTCCCCAGTTCGTGTCCTACACCTACATCCCCATCATCTCCTCCTGCACAGCGCTCATGCTGAAGCTGTCTCCCCATCCCCTTCTTTCCTGGAGTTCCATCTGTATTCACAACGACACGCTCCACGCCTCCATCAGTTTCCTCCCTCTCCCTCTCTCACCCTCAGCCATCACGCAATTCCGCTCAGCCAAGAAGCTCCTGTCCCAAGAGCTGTACACTACCTCTGACACCACGCAGCACGCCGTGGCGACGGTGTACGCCTCCCTGCTCTCTACCCTCTCCCACCCGCACACCAGCCTGTGCAGCTTCTTCCACCTCCAGCTCTGGAACGAGCTGCTCCTCCTCCTGCCCCTTACCGCGCCGCTCCTCCCGCCCGCACTCAAGCAGGCGGTGCTGGCGCGCACGCTGTCGGTGTGCCTCTCGCTGAGCTCCTTCAACGACCGCGACAACCTCTCCAAGACGCTCTTCCTCTCGCTGCTCGCCTCTCTCCCATCTCTCACCGACTCGCCACAACCCTTCAGCCACCTCCTCCACACCCTCACCGCCTACCGCGCCCTCAACAGCAACCAGCCACTCCTCCTCCACCTCCTCTTCAAGCACGCATCCTCGCTCGATGACCGCCGCCGCCTCCTCCTCTGCCTCCTCGACAACGTCTACGCCTCGCGCTCCAAGGGCGGTTGGAACGACCTGCTCGCCGACATCTTTGCCACCACCGCCACCGACCAGACCGCGCTCCTCGCCGCGCTCGTCACTGCCGCCGCCATCGACTCCGCCGCCTTCCTCACAGGCCAGCAGCGCCTGCGGCAGAAGGGCCTCCTGCTCCTGCTCTCCTCACTTCCTGTGATCGCTCCTCCGCCTCCTCACTCCCAGCCCCTGCTCTCTCCTTCAGCACTCCACGCGCTGCTCCCTCTTCTGGCGCCCGCGCCGCTGCTGAGTCTCAACCCGCGGCAACTCGCCTGTCTCCTCGAACTCCTCGTCGCCTGCCAGACCGCTGGGCGTCTCGACGCCAGCGCTGAAGCCTACCTCCAATCCATCGACGAAAACCGGGACTATTTCTGTACTCACGCCAAACAACGCATTCGCCTGCGCTCGTTCCAGCTTCTGACGCATCGCTACGGCGCCGTTCCCGACCTGGTCTTCCTCTTCTCGCAGAGCATTCTAAAGAACAACAGCACTCTGACGGAGGACTGTTTCCTTTCCCTCCAACTCTGACGCGTAGTCCAATCCGCCACGCAGTCGCTCATCTCCAAAACCAGGCCCTATTTCGGCCAGCCCATGGAAGCAGGGTTCTCCTCTGACGACGCAGCGTCCCTCGCCGCAGACATGCCCTCAGTGCCTCTGCGGACAGTGCTGGACGGCGTGGTGAGCAGCATTGCCTACAGCGACATGAACGAGAACGATCTAGTGATGCTGAAGCTGGTGGTGAGTGCCAGGGACGCTTGCAAGGCGCTGAGCGACGAGGTGGTGGCGTTCCTGCTGTGCAAGCTGGTGATTCTGATGATGAGTCGCGACGGAAAGACGCGCAACGTACGCGCCGCGGAGCGAGTTCACCCTAGTACGCCGCCGCCATTGCTGCCGCCGTTCCCCGCGCGAGCGTCGAGCGCCTGCGCTTCCCGCTCTCCTTCTTCTTCTCTCTCTACGCGCACATCTTCCTCTCCACCTACTACCCTTCTCTCTCTCTTCCTCAGCTCCTCACGGACGCCGCCTACCACTCCAGCGAGCTCGCCCAGCTTCACGCCGCCCTCCAAACCCACACCTCACTCTCCGCCGAGTCGAGCTGGGAGGACTTTGCCGCGGCCATCGCGCGCCTCCGCCTCAACAGTCACAGGGACTTCGTGTACAAGGGCGCCGCCGCGCTCTGGACGCAGCAGCTCGCCCGCGGCCACGGCGACCGCCGCACCCTCATCCGCTGGCTCTGCGTGACGCTGGAAGCGAAGGAGCGCGAGCCGCAGCCCTCCACGCCCTCGCTGGCAGCGTTGTTCTTCGCCACGGCGTAGCTGCGACAAGGCGGTGTTAGGCATAGGCAGTGCGTGGGTGAAGAAGCCTGCGAGCTGCTGCCGCAGCTGCCCTGGATGATCGCCACGTGCTTCCGTTCTCTCACGCTCCTGTCGGGTCAGACCCACACCCGCCAGGAGAGCGCCATCCCCGCGGGAGAGGCGGAGGAGGGGAGTGTCGAGGCGGCTATTCGGTAGGCAGCAGCGTGTGTGTGGGACGTAGTGTGGTGCGGAGCTGCATGCTGGTGAGCGGCAACAGCAACTGCAATGAAGAGGCGGAGGCGGAGGCGGAGGAGCTGGCGGAGAGCGAAGGTGGGCGTGGTGCTGGGGTGTGATGTGCAGGCCCGCGCGCCATCGGTGTGGTGAGCAACTGGGAGGCGGTGAAGGAGGGCCTAAAGCTGATGGTTCTGCTGCTCACGCGCAGCCCTGCTGTGGATAGGAGATGTGATGGGATGTCCGGTGAGGTGGGTGTGGGTGAAACGGTTGTGGGTGAAACGGCTGTGGGTGAAACGGTTGTAAATGAAACGGCTGTAAATGAAACACCTCAGCGAGCACAGACCTATGAGAGCGCGGAGGACGCGCTGGCCTCGGCGATTCGCTTCGTGACGGCGCTGGGGCTGAACACACTACACCGCGGCATCATCCAGCACATCCACGACGCGCTGCTGGCGCTGCTCGATTGCTACTACCTCCACGCCACGCCCGCCGCCTTCACGCGGCTGGTGGCGGAGCTGGTGGCGGCGTGCTTCGAGTCGACGCTGCCGATCATCCGCCGCAGCGGCGCGCTGCCCTTCATTCTGCACTCCGTGCTCACCGTGCTCCACCAGCACGCCTCGCCGCTCCTGCCGCCGCTCGTGAGCCAGCTCGTCTGCTGGCCCGACTTCACGCCGCTGCCGCCCATTCCCACCACCGCGCAAAGTCCCGAGTGGCGAGTCTACGCCGACGCCTTCACCCAGTCTCTCTCCCACACACCCTCAGAGCCAGTGACAGAGGCAGCGTCAGAACCAGTGACAGAGGCTGTGCCTGAGGCAGACCGCCCACGACACCTCGTCCACACTCTCAACACGCTCACCGTGTGTCTGTCGTCGCCCGAGCTGGCCACGCACTTCCACCCGCACCTCCTCACGCTCCTCCGCCTCAGTCTCCGCCTCCTCGACGCCGCCGAGTAGTCCTCATCCCCCGCCTTCACTCTAGCTGGAACATCAAATCCGCCACGGCGCAGCTCGTCGCCGTCGTCGCCCGCCGCGTCTTCCGCGCCCGCCGCACGCGTGGCGAGAGCGAGAGCGCCAACCGCGTGAGCCACGTGGCGGTCGCCATCGAGTTCCCCTTGCTCTTCGCCACGCTCAAGCAACTGCTGCAGGACCCTGCCACGGGCGACCGTTGCCGCTTTGCGGTGGGGGCTGCTGGGCGGGCTGAGGCGTAGACGCTTCTGCTGCTGCAGCGTGTGGTGTTCGAGGGCGAGACGGAGGACCGCGAGCTGCTCGACGCTGTCTTCGCATTCGTCGCCTCGCCCGACTACCTCACGCGCCAGGCCGCCTGCCGCGCGATCCCCGCGGTTCTGCCCGCCTCGTCGATGCGCCTGCACCTGGGACTCCTGCCGTCGCAGCTGGAGGAGGCGACGGAGAACGACCGCCGCTGCGGGCTGCTGGAGCTGGCGGAGGTGTACGTGCGCTTCCTGAGCGGCGAGGAGGAGCAGACGGCCTGCTGGGCGGCGTGCGAGCGGCTGGCGAAGCTGCTGCCCGATGCGAGACACACGCTGGTGAGAAGAGGCGAGGCGTGTGAGGAATAGACGCAACTCCACCTGCTTCAGATCATCGAGTGCGTGGCCCACGGCGAGGTGCTGAGCGAGGTGCCGCTGGAGGAGGGCGGAGTGGAGGTGGCGAACACGATGAAATGGGAGGGAGAGTTGGCGGGACGATTGGAGACGATCTGCTTGGAGTGTGTGATTCCGTATATCCAGAAGCAGGGACGACATCCACTGTTCCAGGGAGATGGGCTGTTCGTGATTCAAAGCGGGTTGAAGACGGCATTTGCAATTCTCCTGCACGTGCCCAAGGAACGCCAGCAAACGATCATCGACGCAGTTGAGAAGGTAGGGGAAGAGAGAGGGCTGTTAGCGCAGATGGCTCTGCCTGATGAGATGATGACGAAGTACCAGCAGAAGTGGCTGGCCTATTGCAAGTCCTTGTTCCTTTAACGGCTGTTTGTTGGACTCTCTTTGCTTCGGTGGATGCTGTGGACAGCGCCTGCCATTCCACTGACGTGACATAGAACAGCTCGATTTCATGACCCATGGTGCTTTTCACAGGGAGTACTCATCGATTATCCCATTGCGCAACAGCCTCGAAATCGAGCGGCTCAACTGTACAATATGGGGTACTTAACGGGAACGTCTTCCGGCGAGCGCCTTTCCATCGTTGACCGCTTCTCCTTTATGGCGGGTACAACAGGCGCTACGTAGTTCACACAAAGGGACCATTCGAACCGTGATATGGTTTGGAGAAAAGGGAGAAGAATCCGTGATCATCACGCTCCGTCATTCTGTGCTCAAAAATTCCTGTGTCATTCTACTAAACAGTTCATGATATACGTGACGTTACCCGTAGATTCCTTCCATTCATCCCATTCCACAGTCGGTAGTCAATTGTCCCTGCTTTCCCACTCATTCACGAGTAGTAGTACGAGCATATCTCACAACGGACTGACTTTTGTGATTTCCATTCGGGAACGCGCCCACAGCTCTTCCGTTTTCGATTATACCTGCACTTCAGAGAACGCTTCCGTCCGTCCCTTTTTCAGCCATCCGTATTTGTCTCCGCTCAGTAGGGATCGATGGTCCGATGAACCGCTAGAGCATTACCTGTCCGTTTCCGTGTACTATGACCCCCAAGATAGCGTGTGCACATTCGCTTGCGGTGACTTTTAGCAGTACGAATTCCATGTGGCCGAATACCGTTGGAACGTGCGCATTCTGCTGAAGTCAATCGAGGACATCAAGCTGTTGGACGAAAATGCTTGTTCTTTCCGGATTTGTGATCTCTAGATGAAGAGCCTCTATCTCTATTCTCCGCTGGCGGAATCGTTT
>OIWT01003580.1_pt1 | contig 13992 bp, 13 predicted proteins | sample 1587701 | NCBI WGS metagenome assembly OIWT01 (sample SAMEA3888904, study PRJEB22519) | human gut metagenome | biome: human gut; feature: human-associated habitat; material: faeces | place: Denmark | collected 2009
TGAAATCCGAACCCGCGCAAAGCCCTGTGCGGCGGACATTTTCAGCGGACGAAACAGCCGGAGCTTCCAAAAATTTCGAGTCGTTCTCGTTACGACCACTTCGATACATCTCCATAGAATATTATCATACCACGAAAAGCGCCTTTGGTCAAGTGTTATTTGCGCTCGAGGGGCGTTTGCAAAGGAAAGTATTGACACAAAAGCTCTGTCATGATATGATAAAATGTAAAATAGTATAATACTATTTTATCGGCGGCAAGCCGCCTATTTTATTTTGTATTGGAGGAATCCCCCTATGCCGGATGACCCGGGAAGTATATGGTACATTGTTCTTGTATTGGCGCTGGTTGGCGTTAACGCCTTCTTCGCCATGAGCGAAATTGCGATAATTTCGCTTAATGATGCCAAACTTCATCATGACGCCGAAAACGGCGACAAAAAAGCAAAAATACTTTGCAAGCTTGTAAGTGAACCTAACAATTTTCTTGCCACAATTCAGGTGGCGATAACCTTGGCGGGACTGCTGTCCTCCGCCTTTGCCGCAGACAAATACGCCGGGTACTTAACCGCCCTCGCAATGAAAGTATTGGGCGGAGCGGTGGCCGAGGAGTCGATACACGCAGTCGTGCTCGTGCTTTTGACGCTGCTGCTCTCGTATGTAACCCTTATTTTCGGCGAGCTTGTTCCAAAAAGAGTAGCTATGCACTATCCGGAGCGAATAGCCTACTCCATAAGCGGAGTGCTTTCGTTCTGCTATAAAATTTTCAGACCATTTGTGGCGTTGCTCGGCGTTTCTACAAACGGAATTCTTCGCCTTTTCGGAATCAACCCCAAGGAGGAACCGGAGTCCGCTACGGAAGAAAATATTCGTATGATGCTTGACGCGGGCAACGAAAAGGGAACCATTGAGGAAAGCGAAAAAGAGATGATTAACAACATCTTTGAGCTTGATGACCGTACCGTGGGGGAGGTTATGACCCACCGCATGGACGTCACCGCCGCAGAGGTTTCCGCACCCATCACCGAGGTGGTTGACCTCGCCATTTCCGACGGATATTCCCGTATGCCGGTTTACGAGGACACCATTGACAACATTAAGGGCATTATTTACGCGAAGGATCTGCTTGCTCTTATCGGCGAAAAGGATTTTTCTCAGCGAAAGGTTGCGGATTTCATCCGCCCCATAAGCTTCATTCCCGAATCGAACAGCTGCCGCGAAGCCTTCTTTGAATTTCAGCAGAAAAAAATTCAAATCGCCGTGGTGGTGGACGAATACGGCGGAACGGCGGGAATTGTTTCCATGGAGGATCTGATAGAGTCCGTCATGGGCAATATTCAGGATGAATACGACGACGAGGAAGCCGAATACAGCAAAATCGACGAGGATAATTTTGATTTTGAGGGAACAATGCTTCTTGACGATGTTGCCGAAATTCTCGGCATCGAGTTCCCGGAAGAGCTTGATTACGACACCCTCGGCGGGTTCATCACCGATAAACTCGGCAGAATCCCGGAGGAAAACGAGCACCCCGTGGTGAACTACAAAAACGTGGAATTTACTGTTGTTCGCACGGAGGAACACCGCATAGAAAAAGTCCATGCGAAAATTCTCCCTCCGCCGGAGGAGGACGAAGAAGAAAAATAAAAGCGCATTTGTATCTTCCGCAAAATCCCTCTAAAAAATTCACAAAATTTTATTGAAATGCGTGGAAGCGATTGGTATAATAGTTCCGTAAAAACCTGAATGGGGGAGGACTGTTATGTTTCCTGAAAACAAGGCGGAAAATCCGCTTTTCGGAAAGGATTTTCTGAAAAGCTGGTATCTTTCCGATGATGAAATAAAATCCGTTGTAAACGCTGCGGAGCGGCTTTTTGCGCTTTATAAAAACGGCTATTCCGTAAAAACTTTTGAAAGCGGCGCCGCCGTTCTTATCACAAACAGCGGCCGCGAAGCGGGTATGGAGCTTGCGGCACAGTTCGGCTGCGCCCTTTCGGGGCTTTCGCTCTGCGAAAAAAGCGGCAGGGACTTCGGAAATTCCGCCACGCTTGCAACTCTGCTTGCGGCGAACTGTGCCGACGTCGTCGCCGTGCGCGACTGCGAATATGTGGGCAAAAGCTCCGGCTATATGCGCCGCCTTGCCGCCTGCGTAAAGGAAAGCAGCGCCGGCGGACGCAAGCCCTGCGTAATCAACCTCGGCAGCGACGAGGACAGCCCTATCCAGACACTTTCCGACCTCGGCTTTATGGCGCGGCGCTTCGGCGGAATGGAGCAGCTTGCCGGACGGAGGGTCGCCGTCACATGGGCATACGCTCCGGAGGTAAGAACATCCGTTGCCGTGCCGCAGGGACTTATTTCGCTGCTCACCCGCTTTGGGATGAACGTGGTGCTCGCGCACCCGGAGGGCTACGAGCTTTCTCCGAACATATGTGAACGCGCAGAGGAAAACGCCAAGGCTTCCGGCGGAAGCTTTGGACACGTCCTCACTATGGAAGAAGCCGTGCGCGACGCGGAAATCATCTACCCGATAAACTGGGTGCCCTATTCTTTTCTTGAAAAGCGCACGGAATTTTACGAAGCGCACCGTGCGGCTTCCATAGAGCTGCTTGAAAGTGAGCTGCGCGAGCAAAACGAGCAGTATAAAGACTGGGAATGTACCGAAGAAACGCTTGAGCACGCAGCTCCCGAAGCCGTGCTCATGCACTGCCTGCCCGCGCAGGTCACGGATGTCACCTGCGTCCGCGGAGAGATGACCGCGCAGGTCTATAATGCGAATTTGAGCACGCTTTCCGCACAGGCGGCGAACCGCGCCTTTACCTTTGCGGCGGCGGCGCTGCTTTCGTGCTCAAGCGACCCCGAAACCGTGCTCAAATCCCTTGAGGAGTGCGAAACTCCCAGAATTTAATAAATCCCGTGCTCAAACGGTGCTCAAAGCCGTGCTCAAGCCACCGAAACGGTGCTCAAAGCAGTGCTCACACCGAGATAATGGTGCGCATTTGCGGCGCGCGGCTCCGCCGCAGAGCACAGAATTGCAAAGGTGCGAACCGCGGTTAAGCCCGCTTTTAGCGGGCTGCCCTCATCCGTCACGGTGCAGCGCAAAAACGCAGCACCGCGCCACCTTCCCCAAGGGGAAGGCTAAGGCGGCGCTCGAAAGCCAAACCCCTCAGAGGGAGCGTTTTTGCCGCGTTCACCCCGGCGGGCAAAAAAATTTACCAAAACAGCTTTCCGACTTTCGCGGATAAAATAAAAAGAAAGAAGATATAAAGCTATGGATGTAACTCTTGTTATTCTTGCGGCAGGTATCGGCAACCGCTACGGCGGCGCAAAGCAGATAACTCCGGTGGGACCCTGCGGCGAAAAAATTATTGATTTTTCCATGTACGACGCCTATAAGGCGGGGTTCAAAAAGGTGGTTTTCATCATTCGTAAAAGCCTTGAAAAGGATTTCCGCGAGGAAATCGGCGACCCGGTTTCTAAATTTATGGAAACAGACTATGTGTTCCAGGAAATTGCGCCGGAATACGCCGGGCAGGGCAGAGTAAAGCCTCTTGGCACCGCCGAGGCCATCGCTCTTTGCCGCGGCCATGTAAACGAGCCGTTCGCCGTAATCAACGCCGACGACTATTACGGCTGCCACGCTTTTACCCTCATTAAAAAATGCCTTGACGAAATGACAGGCAAAAATCAGTATGCCATGATGGGCTACCGCATTGAAAACACCGTCACCGACAAGGGCAGCGTCGCAAGGGGCGTTTGCCGCACGGAAAACGGTATGCTCACCGAGATAAACGAGCGCACCCATGTGGAAAAACGCGGCAACGGCGCGGCGTTCACCGAGGATGACGGCAAAACATGGACGGAGCTTCCCGCCGGAACTCCGGTTTCCATGAACTTCTGGGGCTTCACGCCGGATATTTTCGACTATCTTGACGAGGCTATGGCGGATTTTGTGAAAAACGAGCTTCCGCTGAACGTGAAAAAAGCCGAGTGCTATCTTCCCAACGTGGTGGGAGCGCTCCTGCGCGAGGGCAAAGTCACCGTCAAGGTGGAGGAATGCCCCGACAAATGGTACGGCATGACCTACAAGGAGGATACCCCGGAGCTTTCCGCCGCTTTGCTGAAGCTTACCGAGGCCGGAGAGTACCCAAAAGGGCTTTGGAAATAAAAAATTTGCCGTAGGAAAGAATTTTCAGAAAAAAGCTATTGCAATCTATTGCGGTTTGTGATATTATAGCAATACTGATGTAAAAAAGGACTTGTTAAACAGGGACTTATTATACAAAGCTCGAAAGAAAGAGGTGACATAAATGAAAGAGGGAATTCATCCTAACTACAAACCCGCAACTATTACTTGCGCTTGCGGCGCTGTGTGGGAGACCGGTTCCACTAAGCAGGATATCCACGTAGAGGTTTGCTCCAAGTGCCATCCTTTCTACACCGGTCGTCAGAAGCTTGTTGATACCGGCGGTCGTGTTGACAGATTCAAAAAGCGTTTCGGTATGGACTGATTCAATGAACACAAAAAGCCTTTCCCGTTTGGGAAAGGCTTTTTTTCTTACATTTCGTTCCACCCCTCGGAAATAAGCAGGGGCGAAAGCTTTCCGGCGGAAAGCTCCGTTATATCATGCTCAAAGGAGGAAACATCCTCTTTTCTTATGCGAACGGAGACAGCGACCTCCTCGCCGAACTCCGTGCTCAAAACGAGCACGCCGTGCTCATTGAGATAATACTCAAGCTTTCCGAAGAAATCGTAGCCGCAGCGAAGCAGCAGGTCGGCGCTTTGCGCCATAACTTTAATTTCTGCGGCGGCAAGGGCGATTTTCGCCCCCTCGGAGTACGCGCGCACAAGCCCGCCCACGCCAAGGAGCGTTCCGCCGAAATAGCGGGTGATAACGCAGCACACATCCACAAGCTCCGCGCCGTTTATCACGTTGAGCACCGGCACGCCCCCGGTTCCCTGAGGCTCGCCGTCGTCGCCGGCGCGCTTTATCTGTCCCTCCCGCAGGGAATAGGCGTAAACATTGTGGGTGGCGTCCCGGTATTTGCAGCGCATTTCGTTTATGAACGCCACCGCCTCGTCCTCCGAGGCGACCGGGGCTATATGCCCGATAAAGCGCGACTTCTTTTCGACAAATTCATCCTCCGCAAGGGCTTTTACGGTTCTGTATTCGGGCATAGGCGCGCCTCAGTCCAGACCGAGCAGCCTTGTGACCTCCGCCTTGAGGGCTGCGCCATCCGCTTTGACGGCGGCCTCGCTTGCTGCCTTTACGGAATAGTAAATCTTGATTTTCGGCTCCGTGCCGGAGGGACGAACGATAAATCCGCAGCCGTCGGAAAGGGTGTATTCAAGCATATTTGCGTCGGGAGCATAGTCCTTCGCCTCGGCGACGGCCCTGCCGCAGACCTCGGAGAGGGGATTTTCCCGAAGCTTTGCCATTATCGCGGCTATGCGGCTTGCGCCCTCGGCACCCTCGCAGTAGAAATTGTCTTGGAAATCATAATACCGCCCAAGCTCGCCCTGAATACTTTCAAGTGCTTCTCCGAGGGTGGTTTTGCGCATTTTCCAGTAGTTTGCCATTTCACAGATGAGCAGAGCGGCGTCAATGCCGTCCTTGTCCCGAACATAGGTGCCGGAAAGGTAGCCGCAGCTTTCCTCAAAGCCGAAGATGAAGCGCTCCGGCGCTTCCTGCGCCTCAAGCTCCGCTATGACTTTGCCGATATAGCGAAATCCGGTGAACACCCGGCGCATTTCTACGCCGTAATGCGCCGCAACGGCGTCCGCAAGGCGGGTGGAGACCATGGAGCACACCGCCACGGGGGTTTCGGGCATATTTTCGTTTTCAATGCGTGCGCGGCAGATGAAATCGAGGAGCAGTACGCCTATTTCGTTGCCGGTGAACAGGCGGAACCCGCCGTTTTTCTCGCGGCAGGCAACGCCCACGCGGTCTGCGTCCGGGTCGGTGGCAAGCACAATGTCCGCTCCCTCCCGCTCCGCCTGAGCAAGGGCGAGGGAAAGCGCCTCCCGAAGCTCCGGGTTCGGGAAGGGACAGGTGGTAAAGGCGCTGTCCGGGCGCTCCTGTTCGCGAACCATGGAGATATTGCCGAAGCCCGCAAGGGAAAGGGCGTTCACCACCGGAACGGCTCCGGTTCCGTTAAGAGGGGTATATACCACGGTCAAATCATTGTCGCAGTGATGGGCGCGGTCAACTCCCTCGCGGATAACTCTGGCGTAGTATCTGCGCCAAAAGCTGTCGGGGAGTATTATTATCTTCTTTCCGCCGACGGCGGCGTCAAAGTCGCAGAGCGCCGCACCGCGGAGCACGTCGACCTTTTGAATTTCGGCGGTTATTTCCGCGGCGACCTCGGGAGAAATCTGGCAGCCGTCGCTGCCGTAGACCTTGTAGCCGTTGTATTTCGCGGGATTGTGGCTTGCGGTGACGACTATGCCCGCGTCGCAGAAGCGTTCCCGCACCGCATAGGAGAGCATGGGGGTGGGCGCAGGCGCGCCGTAGAGCCAAACTCCTATGCCGTTTGCACAGAGCACTGCGGCGGCGTCTTTTGCAAAGCGTTCGGAATTTTTCCTCGTATCATAGGCTATGGCAACGGAAGCACCGTTTTTTTTGCCGTTCAGATAGTTGGCAAGACCTTGGGTGGCCTGACGAACGGTATAGATGTTCATACGGTTCGTGCCCGCTCCCAAAATTCCCCGAAGTCCGGCAGTGCCGAAGTCAAGGCTCTTAAAAAAGCGGTCGAAAATTTCCTTTTCGTTTCCCTCAATTAAAGCAAGGTCGGCGGCAAGCTCCTCGTCCCGCACAAAGTTTTTCCATTCGATATATTTTTCCGTTTCGGACATTTTCGGCATCCTCCCACAGTAAATATTTTTGTCATTTTTTATTATAACTTTTATAAAAGCGAAGCGCAACACTTTTAGCGGAAACGGGAAAAATTTTAGCGGAGGAAATAATGCACAAAAGCAAAGCCGTTCGATTGCGGCGGAGCCGAGGGCGCTCCCGCGCCGTGCACAAATTTGCCTCGCGCCGCCCCTTTTTCCGCTTCTTCGCAAAAAATCCGTTAAACACTTGTAATTTGGCACTGAAATGTTATATAATAAATTGATAAAGTATAGATAAAAGCGGGGGAGGGGCTCGTATGTTTTGTTCCTGTACGGGAATGGGCATTTTGGGTATAAACGCATACAAGGTTGCGGTGGAAGTGGATCTTTCCGACTCGTTCCCCGGCTTTGATATAGTGGGTCTGCCGGATACCGCCGTAAAGGAATCCAGAGACAGAGTTCACACCGCCATTTTCAACAGCGGGTTTATGTTCCCGGTGGGCAAAATAGTGGTGAACCTCGCTCCCAGCGACATAAAAAAGGCAGGCTCCCTTTATGATTTGCCCATTCTCATAGGAATACTTCGCGCCGACTGCCAAATCGAAGCGGACTGCGAGGGCTGCGCCTTTATAGGCGAGCTTTCCCTTGAGGGAACCATCAAGCCCGTGGCGGGTATTCTGCCCATGGTGCTGGAGGCAAAGCGCCTTGGCATAAACAAAATCTTTATCCCGAAGGGTAACGCCCCGGAGGGCTCCGTTGTGGAGGGAATAGAGGTCTACGCCGCCGAGTCTGTGAACGAGGTGGTAAAGCACCTTACCGGAGAGGAGCTTATGCAGCCGGTGAAGGCGCAGGACTGCAAAAAAACCGCACCCCGCGCGCCGGAGCCGGATTTCGCCGATGTAAAGGGGCAGTACGAAGCGAAGCGCGCCCTGGAAATCGCCGCGGCGGGCTTTCATAATGTGCTGCTCATAGGTCCTCCCGGAGCGGGCAAGAGTATGCTTGCAAAGCGCCTGCCCTCAATTCTGCCGGAAATGACCTTCGAGGAATCCATAGAAACCACAAAGATACATTCTATATGCGGAGCCTTGCAGGAGGGCGCTTCCTTAATCACCCGCCGCCCGTTCAGAGCGCCGCACCATACAGTCTCTCCCGCGGGACTTACCGGAGGCGGAAGTATGCCTAAGCCGGGAGAAATTTCCCTCGCGCACAACGGCGTGCTCTTTTTGGACGAGCTGCCGGAATATAACCGCAACGCCATGGAGGTTCTGCGCCAGCCCTTGGAGGACGGCGTAGTTACCATTTCCAGAGCGGCGGGCAGGCTCACCTACCCCTGCAACGTTATGCTTATTGCAGCCATGAACCCCTGTCCCTGCGGCTATTACGGTCATCCCACAAGAAAATGCACCTGCTCGCCGCTTGCGGTTTCCCACTACCTTTCCAAGGTTTCGGGACCCCTTCTTGACAGAATAGATCTTCACGTGGAGGTTATGCCGGTGGAATTCGACGACCTTTCCAGCACGCGAAAGGCGGAGCCTTCAGAGGTTATCCGCGCAAGGGTGAACGCCGCCCGCAAAATCCAAAACGACAGGTACGCCGGAACCGGAATTACCTGCAACGCCATGCTTACCCCCGCCATGCTTCAGAAATACTGCGTGCTCACGGAGGGAGCAAAGCTGCTTCTCAAGAACGCCTTTGAAAAAATGGGGCTTTCCGCCCGCGCCTACGACAGAATACTCAAGGTTGCCCGCACCATAGCCGACCTTGACGAAAGTGAGAATATAGACACAAAGCATATAGCCGAAGCGCTGCAATACCGCAGCCTTGACAGAAAGTATTGGGGTAACTGAAATGATTCTTGATAAAGTTATGGCAGCCGCCGGGATAGAACACTTCGGCGTTGCCGCATACGAGGATACTCTGCCGGGTACGGGCTTCAAAAAGCGGGAGCTTTTCGACGGCATGGACTCCGTCATAGTCTGCCTTATCCCATGGGATACCGGCATGAACGAGGGGCGCAACGTGGCGCGCTTCGCCGTGGGGCGGAACTATCACGACGTGGCGGCGGAGCATCTTTCAGTGGCAACGGAAATTCTGCGCCGGGCGTTCCCGGAAAATACCTTCAAATTCTTCGTGGATTCCTCGCCTATTGCGGAGGTTCGCGCCGCAAACCTTGCGGGGCTGGGAATTCGCGGGCGCAATAACCTGCTTATCAGCAAGGCCTACGGCACTCGCTGCGCCATAGGCGAAATAGTTACGGACAGGCGCTTTGCCCGTTCCAAAAAAATGCCGGGAAGCTGCTTTGAATGCGGCCTCTGCACCAAGCACTGCCCCAACGGAGCGCTCACAAAAGACGGCTTCGTTCGGGAAAAATGCGTTTCCTATATCAATCAGATGAAAAAGGAGCTTACCCCGGAGGATAAAGCCCTGATTAGAAAAGTCGGCTTCGTCTGCGGCTGCGACTGCTGCACCGATATATGCCCCATGAACCGCCGCTTCGACGGAACCGGCTGGCGGGAGTTCAAGGAATCCGCGCGCCCGGTTTACCGCCCCGGAGACGACCTCTCCGACCGCAGCTACGGCTGGAAGGCGGAGAATGTGGAGCGCAATTATAAGATAATTATGGAGGAAAAAGATGGAGATACTTGACAGTTCTCTTTATCCCGAATACGAAAAATTCTGCCTATGCCACCCACAGGGCTGCTTTACCCAGTCCACCCGGTGGTACGGCGTAAAAAATAACTGGCAGCACGAGGTTGTAGTTTCACGAAGCGCCGAAGGCGCAATCGTCGGAGGAATTTCCGTGCTCATTCAGCGTGTTCCTCTTGTGGGAACAAGCTTTCTCTATGCGCCACGGGGACCCGTCTGCGATTTGCACGACAGAGCCGTGCTTTCCGACCTTATGGAGGGCATAAACGCCCTTGCAAAGAAATACAAAGCCCACGATTTCAAAATGGACCCGGATGTTCCGGCGTCGGATGAGGAATTTCTCAAAATAATGGACGAAATGGGCTTTGAGCGCAAGTTCGGTCCCACCGGCTTTGAAACCATACAGTGCCGCTTCAATTACCGCCTTTATCTTGAAGGCAGAACCGAGGACGAGGTCTTTATGGCGCTCACCCAAAAATGCCGCTACAATATCCGCGTAGCCATGAAGCACGGCGTCGAGATTAAAGTCGTCGGCAAGGAGTACCTTGACGAATTTATGCGTATTATGAAGACCACCGGGGAAAGGGACGGCTTCAATATCCGCCCGAAGGAATATTTCGAGCGTATGCTTGACTCGCTGGGCGAGCACTGCCGCCTCTATATGGGATTTTATCAGGGGCAGGCTGTTTGCGGAACAATCACCACGAATTACGCCGGAAAATGCGACTATGTTTACGGCGCTTCGGATAACGCCTTCCGCAACGTCATGCCGAACTACCTCATCCAGTGGGAAATGATTAAATGGGCGATAGAAACCGGCTGCACCGTCTATGACTTCCAGGGGATTTCCGGCGATACGGAGAACGAAAACGACCATCTCTACGGTCTGTACCGCTTCAAGCGGGGCTTTAACGGTCAGATTGACGAGCTGCCCGGCGAATTTGATATAATCTACCGTCCGCTTTCCATGAAAATGGTAAAGCACGCAACTAAACTCAATTCCAAGCTGAATAAGCTCAAAAAGAAGCTGAAAAAATGAGTACGCCTCTCAATAAAGCCGTTGACGAATATGTAAACAAGGGGTTTTCCCGATTTCATATGCCCGGTCACAAGGGCGCGGAATGTTTCCCCGACTATTATAAATATGATATAACGGAGGTTGCGGGAGCGGACAGCCTTTTTGAAGCCTCCGGCGCAATACGGGAGGCGGAGGAGCGCTTTTCCGCCATATACGGCGCGGGAGCCTCGCTGCTCTCCGCAGGCGGCTCCACCCTGTGCATACAGGGAATGCTTGCGACTTTTCTTAATCCCGGCGACACCGTGATTATGTGCCGCAACTGCCATGCCTCCGCGGTGAACGCCGCCGCACTTTTGGATTTGAACATTGTGTGGGTAAATCCACGCAGCTATACGGAGCTTTCGGCGGCGCTTGAGCAAAACCCGGCGGCAAAGGCGGTCTATGTCACCTCGCCGGATTACTTCGGCGTGCTCACGGATATAGCCTCGTGCTCAAAGCTTGCTCATGAGCACGGAGCGGTGCTCATTGCGGATAACGCCCACGGGGCGCACCTGCACTTTTTCCCCACGGAAATGCACCCCATAGCCCTCGGAGCGGACGCCTGCGCCGATTCTCTGCACAAATCCCTGCCTGTCTGCACCGGCGGAGCGCTGCTCCACCTGCATGACAAAGGGCTTTATAATAGGGCAAAAGCCAAAATGCGCCTTTTCGGCTCCACAAGCCCGAGCTATCTTATAATGCTCTCCGCAGACGCCTGTATAGAGTATCTTGAAACTAAAGCAAGGGCGGATTTCGCCCTACTGGGTGGCAGAGTCGCAAATCTGCGCTACCGCGCTTTTGAGCACGGACTTGCGCCGAAAACCCGAAATGCGGAGCCTGCAAGGCTCACGCTTTCGGTCGTTTCCACCGGAATGAGCACCGAGGAATTTTCCGCCGCTCTGCGTGAGCACGAAATCGAGCCGGAGTATGTGAACTCCGAATGGGCGGTGCTCATGGCTTCGCCGTTTAACGCGGAGCGGGACTTCGAACGGGCGGCAAAATTCATAGACGATACAGTGGGCAACGGCTGCTCCGCCTTTGAGGAGCACCTTTTCGATATGCCGAAACGGAGCATGAGCATCCGCGAGGCGACCTTCGCCGAAAGCGTGCTCGTTAAAACCGGCGAGGCTCTCGGCAAAACGGCGGCAAGCCTTGTTCTGCCCTGCCCCCCCTGCATAGCTCTTGCCGCACCGGGGGAGATTATAAACGAGGAGCTGCAAGGTCTGCTTCTCAAATACGGCATAGAGGAAATAAACGCCGTAAAATAATTTGTTTAATTCTTTCCTTAAAAGGAGGATTTTTATCCATGAAAATGATTATGGCAGTAGTGTCCGGCGACGACAGCAACGCTGTTTCCGCCGCGCTCACCAAAGCAAGATTTTCCGTAACTAAGCTTGCCACCACCGGCGGCTTCCTTATGAGCGGAAACACCACCTTCCTTATCGGCGTGGATGATGATAAGGTCAGCGAGGTTATCGACATCATCGCAAAGCACAGCAAAAAGCGCAAACAGATGGTTCCCAGCGCCGGAATGATGGACGTGGGTATGTACTCCGCGTTCCCGGTGGAGGTCACCGTCGGCGGCGCCATTGTCTTTGTTATGAACGTTGAGCGCTTCGAGAAGGTCTGAAGCTTATGCCCGCAGCAACCGAGCTTAAAAAGCAGCTTTCCGCCGCCGCTGCGGAGGGTTTACTTTCTCATGCCGTACTTATCGAGGGAGAACCCGGGGTGGGCAAGCGGGAGCTTGCTCTTTGGCTTTGCAAGGCGCTGCTTTGCAAAAGCCAAAATCCGCCCTGCGGGCACTGCTCCGTATGCAAAAAGGTCGACGGCGGCAACCACCCGGATGTGGAAATTTACGAGGGAACCGGAACGGCAAGAGGTTTTTCCATAGATAAGGTCAGGGAGATAAAAGGCTCCCTTTGGCTTGCGCCGAACGAGTCCGACATAAAAATCTACGTTCTTCTTGACATTCAGGACATGGGCGTGGAGGCGCAGAACGCCTTGCTCAAGTCCCTTGAGGAGCCTCCGGAGCATGTGAGGTTCGTTATGACCTGCCAAAACGCCGGAATGCTCCTTGATACCATAATCAGCCGCTGCACTCTCTATAAGCTTGAGCCTTTTTCCGACGAGGAATGTGCTCTGCGCCTTAAAAATCTGCTGCCGGAGCTTTCCGCCGAGGACGCGGAGCTTTTGGCGACGGCATACGGCGGAAATTTGGGCAGAGCAAAGACCGCCTTCGAGGAGGGAAAGCTTTCTCTCGTTCAGTTTGCGGCGAAAACCCCGGAGCTTATCCGCACGGCGAAAACCTACAACCTTGCGGCGGGAATTACCGCCGAAGCGGGGGACAGAGCCGCCCTGTGCGAATATATCGAAGCTTTGGGCAACATAATCGGGCGCCGCGGCGTGAATTTCGCCGCCGGAAAGGCTGCGCCCGCAAGAATAAAACCCGCTCAGGCGGTAAAATCCATGGAAATATTATCTCGGGGAAAGGAAGCCCTGCTGCAAAACTGTATGCCGGAGCTTATCCAAAGCTGGATTTGCGCGAACCTTTCCGCCGTGCTCGGAGGAAATTTATGAGCGATAAAACAGAAGTCATCGGCGTCCGCTTTAAGGAAGTGGGCAAGGTGTATTATTTCGACCCTGACGGTGTGCAGTATTCCATCGGCGACAAGGTTATAGTGGAAACCAGCCGCGGCAAGGAATGCGGCGAGGTCGCCGCGGATAACCGCTTCGTGGATAATTCCAGGGTCGTTCCGCCCCTTAAAAAAGTCATACGCATGGCGAACACGGCCGACTTGGAGCGTCTGAAGCAAAACCGCGCCTATGAGGAACAGGCAATTAAAAAATGCGAGGAAAAGGTCGCCGCCCGCGGTCTTGATATGAAGCTTGTGGGGGCGGAATACGCCTTTGACGGCAGCAAGATTATATTCTACTTCACCGCGGACGGCAGAGTTGACTTCCGCGAGCTTGTCAAGGATCTTGCGGCGGCGTTCCGCACCAGAATAGAGCTTCGGCAGATAGGCGTTCGCGACGAAGCAAAAATGCTTGGCGGACTCGGCATTTGCGGCAGGCCGTTCTGCTGCTCGTCCTTCCTCGGCGAATTTATTCCGGTTTCCGTAAAGATGGCAAAGGAGCAGGGACTTTCCCTGAACCCCACCAAAATCTCCGGAACCTGCGGCCGCCTTATGTGCTGCCTCAAATACGAGCAGGACGGCTATGAGGAGCTTATCCGCACAACGCCCAAAGTGGGCGCATACGTCAAGACCCCGGAGGGCTGCGGAACGGTATCCGACCTGAACCTTATGACCGTAATGCTGACCGTAAAAATGGACGATTCACCCGATGGCGCGCCGAAAACCTTCCATAAAACCAAGGTTCGCGTTCTGCGCCGGGAAAAAGACAGCGAGGAATAAAAAAAGCCCCCGCCCGCTCCGAAAGGAGCGGGCGGGGGGTTGCTTT
>OIWT01003584.1_pt1 | contig 13979 bp, 10 predicted proteins | sample 1587701 | NCBI WGS metagenome assembly OIWT01 (sample SAMEA3888904, study PRJEB22519) | human gut metagenome | biome: human gut; feature: human-associated habitat; material: faeces | place: Denmark | collected 2009
GGAAGAGGTCGTGAGCCACCTTCTGCTCTTCCTTGGTTTCGAAAGTAACGCCACGGGCGTTCTTTCCCTGCTCCAGAACAGCCTTGTAAGCCTCGAGCACGGTAACCATCAACTTGGCATCCTTATTGCCGGCAGCAGCAGTCTTCTGCTGCTTGGCGAGCTGAGATTCGATGGTTTCCAGGTCCTTGAGCTGCAACTCTGTATCGATGACGCTCTTATCCTCCAATGGGTCAACCTTGGCGCCACCTTCGCGCACGATGTTGTCATCGTCGAAGCAGCGGATTACGTGGATGATAGCATCGCACTCACGGATATTTCCCAAGAATTTATTACCAAGACCTTCGCCCTTGCTGGCACCCTTTACGAGACCTGCGATATCCACGATTTCGCAAGTAGCTGGGACGATGCGTCCTGGGTGAACAATCTCTGCCAACTTGTTGAGTCGCTCATCTGGTACGGTGATGACGCCCAAGTTTGGTTCGATAGTACAGAAAGGGAAGTTAGCTGCCTGTGCCTTTGCACTAGACAGACAGTTGAACAGTGTAGATTTACCCACGTTTGGGAGACCTACAATACCACATTTTAATGCCATTTTATCTTTAAACGTTTAAATTTCTGGGTGCAAAGTTACACATTATAAATGAAAGATACAAGGAAATCGTGGAAAATTAACTAAAAATCATAGATGAGGGAAAATTGATGTAGAAAAAACAAGTGAAACGCTGAAACGCTTGCGGATGCAGGAAGATATAGGAGAAGACGTTGAGGCATATAGGGAAAGTCATCTAAGGATATAGGAGAAGTACCTGGAAGGAATAACAGAAGTCTTTGAGATATACAATGGAAGTTGCTGGAAGATATGGGAGTAATTGCTGGAAGAATTAATTCTTACGGCCGCACAACAGCTGTTGTGCGCTTGCACATCAGGTGATGTGCGCTTGCATAACAGCCGTTGTGCATGTGTTTTTCTGCTGTTGTACGATAAAAGAGATCATCTTCCCAATGTCGGGAAAATGATCTCCTATTTCTTTTCTCTGTACTTTATCCTTTCCACAAACCGTGGAGATTGCAGTATTCGCGAGCTGTAACATCCTTGGCTTCAGCGCTTGTCATGAAGATGGCTTCCGGCTTTTCGCCCGGTTTCAACTCATGGCGGAGTACATCGGTAGGGGTGAGCAGCTCAATCCACTGGATGTAATGCTCTGGGAGCATCGGATGCTCCACACTTCCTACAGTTACTCGGTAGCCGCCCTCGATAGGTTCTATCACAGGCACGTGCTTCTCCTTGGCGCCATCGCTGGTGTTTTCCTTCATCAGCTTCATCGGCTCGCCACAGCAGCTGAGCACGGCTCCTGGGTTTACTACTTCTACCACGTTGCCGCAAATCTGGCAGCGGTAGATTTCTCTAATCTTCGTCATAATGGTTCCTCCTATTATTTTATGAATGTGTTGCCTGAATATCAGGCTTTTCATTCAGATGATTCCTTTGTGAGGATTTCCTTCGGGTGATTCCCCAAAAGAGTCTTACTCCTCTACAGGGCTGAAATCGTCCTTGCCTACTCCGCAGAGAGGGCAAACCCAATCATCAGGGATATCCTCGAAAGCTGTACCTGGAGCGATGCCACCCTCTGGATCTCCTACTTCTGGATCATAAATCCAACCACAAACGTCACATACATATTTCTTCATAATGTTTCCTTTCTTCTTTTTATATTAATAATCTTGTTCTTGTAGTCGTTATCAGACAAGTACTGCTGTATATCTGGGAATATCCTATTGCTCAGATGTTTTGCTATACTTCTTTCTGACCGACAATGCAAAGATACAAATAGTTTTTCTAACTTCCAAATAAAATTGAATAAATTATAATTTTATTATATCTTTTAAATTCTGATAACATTGTGTTTTTCCCAAATTCCTCGTAAAACTGCTCCCAGTTTTTCTCTAAGCTACCTCTAATCTTTTCCTGAAACTCCTTTCTTATCCCCATTCCTGGTCTTCCTTATCTCGCTGTAGACATCTTTTTTATCCTATTATATAGAGTTTTTTGTGTTTTATCGCTTTGCTCTGAAAAAAAAGTTGTATATTTGCACCATCATAACTAACTATAACAATTTTATTATGGGAATAAAAATGAATTTCAAATCACAATTATGTGCCGCAATCCTTACTTTGGGTTGCTCTTGCCTTTCGGCTAATGCCATGGTTGCGAATGATGCTGCCAAGGAAAATAAGGCTCAGCATTATCAGCCATCTGCAGAAAACCTGGAATCACGCAAGCAGTTCCAGGACGATAAGTTCGGTATCTTCCTGCATTGGGGATTGTACAGCATGCTCGCTACCGGCGAATGGACAATGACCAATAAGGACCTGAACTACAAGGAGTATGCCAAACTGGCTGGCGGTTTCTATCCTTCTAAGTTTGATGCTGCCAAATGGGTGGCTGCCATCAAGGCTTCAGGTGCCAAGTATATCTGCTTCACCACTCGCCACCACGAGGGATTCTCTATGTTCAAGACCAAGTATTCTGATTATAATATAGTAGATGCTACTCCTTTCCGTCGCGACATCGTGAAGGAGCTGGCTGATGAGTGCCACAAGCAGGGCATCGCTTTGCATCTTTATTACTCTCATATTGACTGGTATCGCGAGGATGCTGTTTGGGGAAGAACGGGTAGAGGTACCGGCCGCCCTAACCCAAAGGGTAACTGGAAGAGCTACTATCAGTTTATGAACAACCAGCTTACAGAACTTCTTACCAACTACGGTAAGGTGAGATGTATTTGGTTTGATGGATGGTGGGATCAAGATCAGAATCCTAACTTCGATTGGCAGTTGCCAGAGCAGTATGCGCTTATCCATCGCCTGCAGCCAGGCTGCCTGATCGTAAACAACCATCACTCTTCTCCTTTCGAGGGTGAGGATGTTCAGGCTTTCGAGCGTGATCTTCCTGGAGAGAATAAGGCAGGATTGTCGGGTCAGGACATCAGCCGCCTGCCTCTTGAAACCTGCGAGACCATGAACGGCATGTGGGGGTATAAGATTACCGACCAGGATTATAAATCTACCAAGACTTTGGTTCATTACCTGGTGAATGCAGCTGGCAAGAATGCCAACCTGCTGATGAACATCGGCCCTCAGCCAGATGGTGAGCTTCCTGCAGTAGCATTGGAGCGCCTGGCAGAGATGGGTGAGTGGATGAAGACTTACGGCGAAACCATCTATGGTACCCGTGGTGGCATCGTGGCTCCTCACGATTGGGGTGTTACTACCCAGAAAGGCAACCGTCTCTTCGTTCATATCCTGAACCTGAAGGATAAGAGCCTCTTCCTGCCTCTCGGAAACAAGAAGGTAAAGAAGGCATTCGACTTTGCCAGCAAGAAGCCGGTGAAGGTTCAGAAGTGCGAAGGCGGTGTGCTCCTGAATCTCGGTGAGGTTCCTACAGAGATGGATAAGGTTGTGGAAATCGCACTCTAAGATTGTGTGAATATTATATTGGAAAAGTGTCGTAATCTCCTGGAATATTGGAAATTGCGACACTTTTTTGTTTTGTGGGAAAACGCTATCTGCGTTATCGGAAACAATCCTTTCTTATTATCGGAAAAATCTTTTTCGTTATAGAAAAATCCTATCCCAAAAGGTTGGCGATGGTTTGCTTTACTCTTTCAGCAGAAGTAACAGGAGAGTTGCTTTCATCAGCACCCTCGGCACCCATATACACGTTGGTATTGAGCTGCTTCATCTTGCTAGGCACATTGACTCTTGCTGAGAAGTGATATTCGTGGATACCGGTAGCATCGAAGATGGTGCGGATGTTATCCTCGTTTACGCCACATCCGGCAAGGAGGATGATGCGTCCGGCTGCTGCCTGCTTGAGCTCTGAAAGAAGCGCTACGCCTTCTACTGCCTTAGGTTGCTGACCCGATGTAAGGATACGGTCGCAACCCAGGGAGATGATGTCTTCCAAGGCTTTCTGAGGATTGGCTGTTCGGTCGAAGGCACGGTGGAAAGTAACGCTCATCGGCTTCAGTTCATCGCCGCCTTTCGCCAGTTCCACGAGTCGGCGGTTCGCCTCCATATCCACTTCTCCATCCTTTGTGAGGCATCCTATCACTACGCCATCAACGCCCAGTTCTCTGCAGAGGCGGATATCTTCCTCCATACGTTCAATCTCCAGAGGGGTATAGAGAAAATCGCCACCACGAGGGCGGATAATGACGTGGAGCAAGGTCTTATCCAACAACTTTCGGGCAACTTTTATCTCGCCATACGATGGGGTTGTGCCACCCTCAGGGATGCCTGCACACAGTTCCACACGGTTGGCTCCACCTTCCTGTGCAGCCAGACAGCTTTCTACGCTGTTGGCGCATATTTCAAACTTGAAATCGTCTCTGTTCATAGTTTCTATTTTTCTTACTATTTAGTTATTTGATTATTACTAATTTTTACTCTTTTTACTTGAATTCTCAATATTTGCTGCAAAGATAACATTTTTTCTTTTGGGGATGGCTATTATTTCGAAAAAAAACATTATTTTTGCAGAAAGTTTGTAACGTAACATCAATATATTAACTGGAATATAATAAATATAATTAAAAAGCTAACTAACAATGAGAAAGTTTTTAGTAATGTTCGCCATTACATTCTTAGCCTCTTGGCAGACAATGTTGGCAGCAAACGGCCACTTCATTACCGATGCAGCTTATCGCACGAAAGTGGAAACGGCCTTCAAACAGAAGGTAAATCTTGTAGGTAAGCAGTTTTATGACCAGAAGATGCTCAAGAAGCAGAAAGCTACAGCCGATGAGCAGGGAGCCTTGCAGTTCCTCTATGCCTACATGCCTGTGGCTGATGTAACCGACTATCCTACCAGCTTCTTCCTGGAGAATGTGCGCACCAGCTTTGAGGCACGCCAGCAGATGGCTTGGGGAAACAAGGTGCCTGAGTTGCTCTTCCGCCACTTCGTACTCCCTGTACGCATCAACAATGAGAACCTGGATAATTCGCGTATGGTATTTTTCAAGGAATTGAAGGAGCGCGTAAAGGGCATGAGTATGAAGGATGCTATCCTCGAGGTAAACCACTGGTGCCACGAGCTGGTAACCTATCAACCATCCGACGGCCGTACTTCGGCTCCTCTTTCTACCATCCGTTCGGCTTACGGCCGCTGCGGTGAGCAGAGTACCTTTACGGTAGCTGCCCTGAGAGCTATTGGCATTCCTGCACGCCAGGTTTATACCCCACGCTGGGCACATACCGATGATAACCACGCCTGGGTAGAGGCTTGGGCAGATGGAACCTGGTATTTCCTGGGAGCCTGCGAGCCGGAAGCTGTACTGAACCTGGCTTGGTTTAATGCTCCTGCATCCCGTGCGATGCTGATGCATACCAAGGCGTTCGGTGACTACAATGGTCCTGAGGAGGTAATGCTCCGCACTTCCAACTATACCGAGATCAACCTCATCGACAACTATGGTTCTTCTGCCCGCATCGATTTCGAAATCGTAGATGCAGCAGGCAATCCTGTAGATGGTGCCAAGGTGGACTTCAAAATCTACAACTATGCAGAGTTCTGTACCGTAGTAACCAAATATACAGGTGCTGATGGTGCCACCTTCCTTTCTGCTGGCAAGGGCGATATGATGATCTGGGCATCCAAGAACGGCAAGTACGGCTTTGCCAAGGCATCTTTCGGCAAGGACAAGAAGGTAGTGGTTCGCATGGATCATCAGGTAACAGTTCCTGGTGCAGAGCAGAAGACTATCCTCTTCCGTGACTCCTTCGATATCGTTCCTCCTCCAGAGCATGCCAACATCCCAGAGGTATCTGCCGAGGCAAGAGCCAAGAACCTGGAGCGCTTTGCCTACGAGGATTCTATCCGCCATGCCTATCTTGCAACCTTCTACAACAAGGAGAGTGCATTGCAGGCTCTGAAGGATAATGGTCTTGCTGCAGGTTCTGAGGAGAATACCCAGAAGATGGTGAAGTATCTGGTAGGTTCAAGCGGTAACCACCGTGTCATCCTCACCTTCCTGAAGAATCACAAGGACCGTATCGACCGTGCCATCAAGCTGCTCGGTACATTGAGTGCCAAGGACTTGAGAGATATGCAGATGGATATCCTGGAAGATAACTTCAATGCCAAGAGCGATCAGCTTTCTCCTCGCGTGGAAAACGAGATGATCATCACTCCGTTCAAGCAGTTCTTCGAGAAGGAGTTTGCCAAGCAGCAGGTAGCCTTTAAGAACAATCCTAATCTCCTGGTAGAGTGGGTGAAGAAGAATATCCGCATCAATCCAGACCTGAAGGCTCTGCAGATTGCCCAGACACCTATCGGCGTATATCGTTCACGCCTTACTGATGCCCGCTCTCGCAAGGTATTCTTCGTCGATGTAGCCAGAAGCTTGGGCATCGAGGCTCAGGTGGATGAGGTGACTAAGAAGACTCAGTATAAGAATGCCAATGGTGGCGAATGGATTGACGTAGATTTCGACAATGCCGTGCAGAAGGCTTCTGCCATGGGCAAGTTCGTGATGAACTACAAGGATAATGGTGCTGTGGATGATCCTAAGTACTACAGCCACTTCACTATCCACCGCATCAATCCTGATGGTTCTACCTCGCTCCTGGAGTATCCTGAGGAGGGTTGTACCTGGAGCGGTACCTTCAAGAACGGTGTAGATATGGATGAGGGCGATTATGCCCTGGTATCTGGTACCCGTCTTGCCAATGGTGGTGTACTGGCAGAGATGCAGCTGTTCCATGTAAAGCAGGGTGCTACTACCCAGGTGGATATGAACCTGCGCAGTTCTGAGACAGAGATTACCGTGAAGGGTAACTTCAATTCAGAATCCAAGTTCATTCTCTTGCCAAGCAATCAGGAGGTTAGCCTTTTGAGCCAGACAGGTCGCGGCTACTTCGTAACAGGTATGATCGGTGTAGGTCAGGAGCCCACCAACCACGCATTGAAGGACATCGCCAAGGTGGCACAGGTATTCGAGAAGTGGGGTCGTCCTATCGTTATTCTCTTTGAGGATGAGGCATCTGCCAAGAAGTTCAGAATCTCAGAGTTCCCTGGTTTGCCAAAGAACATCATCTTCGGTATCGACAAGGATGGTTCCTGCCGCAAGGAGATGGTGGAGAACATGAAGCTTCAGAACAAGAACCTGCTCCCAATCTTCACGATTTCTGATACCTTCAACAGAGTGGTATTCCTCTCTCAGGGTTATACCATCGGATTGGGTGAGCAGCTGGAATCTGTGATCAAGAGATTATAAAAGCTGAGCGTTTCTGTGTCTCACTTCATTTACGCTAGTACTTTTTGCGTGAGAGATAGTGCAAACTCTATATAAAAATAAAAGCCCAGAGCATTCCGCCCTGGGCTTTTATTTTGCTGTTATTTCTTTACGGAGATGGTTTTGATCTCCACCTGCATATCCTTGTCGGCTGTACGGTTCTTGGTAAGCCACTTCTGGAAATCCTCGTACTTCAATTCTCTAGGCAAACCGGCTACGGCATTATCTATCGCCTTGATGAATGGGTTAGGCGAACTGATTACATAGATATAATTCGTTTCTGCCGCCTTTTCGCAGGTCATGTTATATTCATCTACGTCTGCCGGCTGAAAGAGCGGTGCAGCCGTCTTGGAATTGAAAAATACGTATCTCGTGTTGGCATCCACCCTCACCTTGCCATCCTGCGATGACTGATAAGGCAGGAGACAGTAGGCATTCTTGCTGTCATCTATCAGATAAACGGCTACGTATCCCTTGGTAGATGACTGGTAGGAGAGATAGAGATCGTCGCCACTCTTGAAGTTGTCGCTTTCGAATCTATCTTCTGTACCGTTTCTCAGAATCTTGGCCACGAAACTGTTCTGTGTGGCAACCAGCTCCCGCGCCTTTCCGCTTACCGAGCATTTCACCACCAGCATGCCCTGTTCGTAACTGATTTCGTACTTAGGTTCGCCGATGGTTTCCAGCCATTCACCCTTCACATCGCTGCTGCTCAGCGAGGTGAAATCCGTCTGGGTAGAGCCGTTGGTATTGTTCATCAGGGTAGCGTTATGCTGCGCCACCACGGTACCGAACTCATCGCCCAGGGCTTGAATCTGTGCTCTGCTCAGAGCCGTCTTCTTGGCTTGCTCCAGCGATACGTTTTCCGGTGCATGGTAGATGTATTCTCCGTGCACTTTCCTGGTGCGCTGGGCATAGCTGGTTGTAGCTACGCCCAGGAACATCAGAATCATCACAAAAATGTAGTGTCTCATCCTTGCTGATTTTTATGTTATTCTTATTTCAGTTTCAGCTCTTTCCAGCCTGCTGCAAGCGAGGTAGAAGGAGTGGCAGTAGGAGTCTGAACCTTGCGGTTGATAACCACTGACTGCTGCTTCACATTCTCAGAGATGTAGCTTTCAAGTTCGCCGAGGCTTACATCACCCTTGGTTTCCTGGAGTTTCTTCAGGAGATAGTAGGTGAAGAGGCCATGACCCTTGGCTGAGTATGGGAACGCGGTTTCATCGCCCGATGCCGCACTGAATACCACCATGTTGCCACGTGGATCTTCCTGCTTAGCCTTCAGCACTACGCCACGGGCAGAAGCCAGCATACCTTCCTCGCGCTTCGAGCCGCTGAAGCAGGCATCCAGGAACACCACAATCTCCTTTGCCTTGGTAGAACCCAACTCGGCATAGAGCTTGTTCAGAGAGTAGCAACCCTCTGTCTGGGTGCCGTCGGCATCGGTAGGAAGCAGGTAGGCATCCTTCGTAGATTCGTTAGGAATACCATGACCGGCATAGTAGAATACGATGTTGATGTCGCCGTTGAATGCGCTGGCGATATTCTTGATATCGCGCATGGCGCGGAGCATCGTACCGTATGAGGCATCAGCATAGTAACGCACGTTTTCTGCCGGCATGCCCAGTGTCTTCTCGCAGTACTTGGAGAAGGCAAGACCATCGTTCAGAGCCAGTGGTACGCCTGCCACATTGCTGTAGTTCTGGTTGGCAATGACCACGGCAAAGGTCTTGGTGTTGCTGGTTGGATTCTCAGGGATATTCTCATCCACATCCGATGTTCCCAGCTTCACGTTCTGCTGCTGTACCGTCTGCTTGTTGGCATTCTCGTTGGATGCCAGCATGTTGGCGGTGATAGGGTCGAAGTGCACCTCTACGTTGGTGGCGGTATAGTTGAGCGCTGCTGCGTTGTCGTACTGATACTGCTTGCCCGAAGGGGTGATGATGGTGAGCTTGGCGAGTGCCAGGTGATCCTTGTCGATGAAGTACTGTGGATCCTTAAACTGCATACCGTTCCAGTTGGAAGCGAAGATGCGTGCCTCGTTGTTGGCTCTTGGTACTGGTACGATCATCTCGCCGAGAACAGGCGATGTTACCAGGAATACCTCGTGGTCGGCATCGTATGGTTTCAGTTCCAGATGACGCAGGTTTACTCTTGATTCGTACTTGCTGATGTATTCCTGCTGCGCAAGTCGTTGCATCTCGGCAATCTTGGCATCTCGGTTCTTCTCTGTCATACGAGCGCGATACTCATCCAGTGTCTCGTAGCTGTCCTTCTTCTGCCATTTGTCGATACGGTTTTCGATGAATGGGATGGCGAAGGCAGAGTAAGCAGGGATTCCCTTCTCCTCTGCAGCACTCTGGTCGTTGCTTAGTGTCTGTGTCTGAGGTGCAGCGGCAGCGATGGTTGGCTTTACCTCGCCATTGAACTCGATGAGCTGAGGAATCACGTTCGACTCGATCTTACCGCCTCCGAGCGAAGCCAGCTTGTTGTTGATGATATTGAAGTTCTCCTTATCACCTACACACTTGTATGCGATGGCGAGTGCCTGGGTGTATTTCAGCGAAAGAGGGTCGCTGATGATGATGTTCTTGATGTGACCGATAGAATAGGTGAAGTAATCCTTATATACGGTCTCCAGATCCTTGATGTGAGGATCATTTTCCTTGAGCTCCAAAGCCTGGTTATAGTTTTGCACACCTATGTTATAGTTGTTGATAGCCAGGTGCTTCAATACATCAAGAGCCTTTGGATGAGCTACTTGCAGTTTCTTGTAGATATCGAGCGCCTGCTCGAAATGATGGCCTTCCTCATAGAGTTTTCCCTGGATGTTGAGAAGGGTCTCATCGTCTGGGCGGAGGGCAAGGCCCTTGCCTACGAACTTCTGGAGGTTGGCATTGTCCTTGTGGTCGATACACAGATTTACTGCCGACGAAATGATATCATAGTCGGTAGGATAGTTATCAGATGCCTGTTCGAGAGTGATGACGGCAAGCTGATATTTATTGGATTGTGCGCAAGCCTTGATGAGGTTGACGAATACCGATTTACGGTACTTCTCGTCACCCGAACGGAGATAAGCTTGCAGGTATGGAATAGCTTCCTCATACTGGCGGCGGTTTACCAGATTGGCTGCCGCAAAATAAGAGAGCTGTGAATAGGCATTTTGAGAGGTGTAACCACCATCGGCAAAGTCGGATAAGCCGACAACATCCACGTAGGCGCGTGCAAACTTGATGGCGTTTCCTGTGCTCTGGTTGTTACTGTTATAGGCAGCGGCATTAGGCAGGAAAGCAATGATATTCTTCATATTGGCCATCGCCTGTGAATATTCGGCACTCGTCTTCTCTGAGTGGGTAATGATGGCGTAAGTTGCCGTATAGCAACGATATAGCGCGTCGTACATCTGGGATTTGTCCTCGTCCTTATTGGCGAGCTGAACAAACTCTCTGTAGGCGTCGTTAGAGTCAGTTATCGTCTGGGCAGCCAGTTTGCTGCCCGACGATAAGAGTAAAATAGATATTGCAATAAATACTTTCTTCATTATAGAATCCATCAATATTAGAATACATCAATAAAGGTGAACTTCACGCCAATACGGCGGTATTCTCCACCCTTGTTCTCAGATACTTCGATATAAGTATCATAAGAGGTCTTCATCTTCTGGAGTGCTGGGATATTCTTCTCGATATAATCCTTCACACCCATGGCACGCAGGTAAGCCAGCTGATCGTTCTCGCCGATACCGGTAGATTTGGTTACGGTGATATTGCTCAGTTCGCCGTTCTTGTGTACTGGCTCCTGCTCGAAGTCGCCATAGCAGCCATCGTATGCCACGGTGCGGCTGAATGGCAAGGCATCTGCCATACCGGTAATCTGAATCTTCACCTGCTTGCCCTCTGCGGTATATTTGGCGAAATCTTCCTCCAAAGCCTTCTTCACGATGGCGAGCATTGCCTGAGCGGCATTGGATTCTTCTACCTTGAAGCGACCTGGTGCAAAGTCATCCTTGGCCGAGTACTCCTCATCTACAGCATAAGATACATCTACATCATAGTTGAAGATGTTCTTACCTGATGCATCGGTGGCGTTGGCTACCTTGGTATGTACATCAATCTTGGTATGATCGGAGATGATGTTCTGTTCCTGGGCATTCTTCATGATCTTGTTCTTGATTTCCTCAAGCTTCAACTCTTCCATCTTGGCACCCTGAAGCTGCTCGAATGGTACGAAGTTGTCGTCTGACTCCAAGAATGCCAATGACTTACGTTCGGTGTTGTCGAATACGTATTTCTTGCCTGTCTTCTTGTTGATAACCTCGGTATATACAAGCTCGAACTCATCCTTGTCGTTCAATCCATACTGGGTATTGGTGAATTCCAGGCTTCCTGCATCCATGCCTTCCAACTCGCTAACAGGTACTGTCAGGTAGATGCTTGGCATGTTGTTGAATTCCAGGGTCAACATATTCATATCTGAGTTATAGTTACCGAGCTTTACGTCGGATGTGGTGAGGAGATTATCTGCCATATTGGTAGCAATCTGTGACTCGAAGAGGCGCATCTGCTTCAATCTTGACACCTCGTTCACACGGGCATTGTAGTCGTCAAGGCTCTCGCCTTCCATACGCTTCATCCACTCATCCATACGGCTGTTCAACTCATTCTTCAGCTTCTCCTGACGGTTAGGACTCAGGAATCCTACCGGGGTAAAGACGATTCCGCTGGTATAGTTGTGTACCAGGTAGATATCATTCTTCACGTTCTTGGAGAAGTTGATGTACTTGATTCCGCCTTCCTTTGCATCCACGTACTGGCGGTCGTCCTCATTGAGCAGGTTGATGAAAGCCACACGCTGGTCACCTGTTACGATAGCCAGATACTTGTTTTCTGGGTGGAAGAAGCATCTTTCAGCGATACCCATGGCATCGAAGTGCTTGCTCACGGTGAAAGTCTTAGTATCATATACATCGCAGGTTCCGTCTGCTGCGAGAACAGCCATCTGCTTGCTGTTGCTTGAGAAGGCTACGTCCTTGAAATCTGCCTTGAGCGGAAGGGTAGTGCGCACGGTTTCATTCTCCAGGTTGATGACCTGAAGCTTATCCTTGGTGCTGGCGATGAGGAAGAATCCGTTAGGGCTTGCATCGAGGCGGGTAGCTGGTTCGTTGATGGCGAAATTCTTCACCTCGCGGGTCTTGCGGGTTTCAAAGATGTGGATTTTGGAATCCGATCCCATCACGTAGAGGAACTTGGCGTTTGGTGAATAGCAGATAGCCAGTGGCTTAAACAGCTTGTTGGTCGTAATCTTGCCCAATTGCTGATCCTTGGTTATCAAACTAAATACATCTATGGTATTCTTGTCTTTCTTGCTGTCGATGAAGGCATACGAACTGCCGCTTGGGTTGATGGTAAGTGCATTGATGCGATTACCGGTGTACATCAGGTAGTTACGCATGTTATAGATTTCCTTGCCATTGTAGTAGTAGTAGCCACTGTAGTAGTTGGCAAGTCCTTCTGGTACCTTATCGAATTTTACCTTGATTTCGTGCAGCTGCTTTTTCTCAGCCTCCTGTGCAGAGAGGCTGAGTGCAGTGCATCCTAACAGGCAAACAATTGCCAATGTAGTCTTTTTCATACGATATTTTTAAGTTTTACTTTGTTCCCAATACGTTATCAAGCTTCTTGTGCAGCTCCGCACTCTCGTTTTCGAGGCTCTGGCGGATGGCATTCTTGGCTGCAGCCTTAGCCATTGCTCCGTTGTATGCGATGCGTACGAGTACTTCCTTGTTCTTGTTCTTCAAGGTACGGTAGCACTCCATGACTGTGATGGTTCTGCCGATGCTCTGTACGATGAGGCTCTTGCTGGCCATGATACTCTTGGTAACGGTAACTGCTTCTTCCATGGCAAGCTGCTGGGTAGCTACAGAGTTGTCGATAAGACCTGAAACTTCTGTCTGAATCTGAGCAGCAAGGTTCTGCTTGGCCAGTTCCATGGCTTGCATCTTGGCGCCGTCATAGTTCTCACCGATACTCATGGCTTCACCCATGATGTACATTGGGTACATAGATTCGTCATACTGATACTGCATAGCGTATGACTTATCCAACTGCTTTTCCAGTGGGAGTGCACCAGGAGCTGTCTGCCAGCCTTCTTTCTGAAGCTTCTTGGCTTCTTTCTTAGCAGCCTTTGATGCTTTCTCGTTGAGTTCAGACTTAGATGCCTTGAGCATCTCCAAGCGTTCTTTTCTTAAGTCCTTAGCATTCTGTGCCTGGGCAAATGAACTGATAGGTGCTGCCGTCAGGCAAAGCAAACCTACAAGAAAAAATAGATGTTTCATAAGCTTTGATTTTTTTATATTATCATTATTCTTTTTCTTTGCAAAGGTAGGGAAAAAAGCCAATAGTCTGTTGGTTCATTTTGGTTCAATTCTCCTTGCCTTACCTATACTTGATAGATTTCTGCTACAAATATACGAAAAAATAATAAAAGAATCTCATAAATCTATAAAAAAAGCCGCAAATGGCTCGTTTTTTACCATTTGCAGCTATTTTTTGTTTATTTGAACGCTAGGAAAGGCTTCTTCTTGTTGTTCTTTGAAGTCTTTCTTCTTTCTTTTTAAGTCTTTTCCTACAATACTGCGTTAAATTAATATTTAATCGTCTGTAAATCAATAACTTATATTAA
>OIWT01003586.1_pt1 | contig 13962 bp, 8 predicted proteins | sample 1587701 | NCBI WGS metagenome assembly OIWT01 (sample SAMEA3888904, study PRJEB22519) | human gut metagenome | biome: human gut; feature: human-associated habitat; material: faeces | place: Denmark | collected 2009
TTATTATACCCTCACTAACCAACTGACACTTAAATACTCAGTAGATTATTTTTCTCTTCACATTTACCTATTTTTTATTTCTACGCAATAAATAATCACGTTATTTTTTCAGATATGGATGCAAAAATAACAATAAAAATAAAAAACCGTCTTCTTAAGTAACATATTTACTATTATAACGAAGTACATTACAGACTAATTAATATGCGGCGACACAGATACCGCAAAGAAGTCTGACTAATATTTCAAGAATATGCGAGAAAAGCTACGTAAGTATATTAGAAGGATTTGTTCGGAAATTACATTTCTGCCTGTATGCTCTCTAGCAACCCGCCACAAGCGTCTTCCAGAATATCCAATACATTTTCGAAACCTTGCGCTCCGCCATAATACGGGTCGGGCACGCTGTCTACCACCTTCGTTCTACAATAATCGGTCATACGATGGATTTTCTTCATGGTTTCCAAATCAGGAGCACGGTCGTTCAGCTTGTCGATATTGCTGTCGTCCATACCCAGTATCAAATCGAAATCGAAAAAATCGTCAGTACATATCGGGCGCGACAGATGAGTTATGTTATATCCTCGCCTTATGGCATGTGCACGCATACGCTCATCGGCAGGCTCTCCGCGATGAAAAGATATCAACCCTGCCGAGTCGACCTCTACTTCATGCTCCAATCCGGCACGTTTTAAGTAAGTACGCATTATTTCTTCTGCCGACGAAGAGCGACAGATATTACCCAAACACACAAACAATATTCTTTTCATTCCGATTTTTCTTTTTCGATTCTATTATAAATCTACCTTACGATTCTCCTTTATGGATATATCCGACAATATAGTTACCGATGTCCACAATGCCAAGTCTTGCAGAGAAGCAGGATAAGGTATTTCGCCTTTCTGGTCAACCTCAACCGCTTTCAGCATGATATAATCCATCCCATGATGATGCGAGTCGCACTGTATAGCCTTTTGTCCCCAACGTTTCCAGTAGTCGCTTTCGTACTTATCTACATAAAAAGCATCGTCTTCCCAACGCTCTTCGGCACTGACACCTTCTATATATATAAGCCTTTCATTCCCCTTCCATACTCCTTTGGAGCCCTGAACTTCAAAATCAAGACTACGCGGACGAGGTAATGTAGTATCATGAACAAGCGATACAAGCACTCCCTGCTGAGTTTCTATCTGGGTAGTGATGATATCACCCGTAGCTATATGAGGAATATCAGCATCGCTACCCGACAGCTCTTTCATCTTATGACGTAACCCCACAGCCTTAGATGCGAACGAAGTAAGACAAGTCAATCGGTCGGTCTTACCTATACCGCCAATCATACAAAGCGGAGCGAATCCGTGCGTAGGATACATATCGCAGTTACGCGACAAATAGTAACCGCTGCGCCATACACTCTCACCGCTGCGTCGTCCCAACTTTCCGTTGTCATCAAGCAATAGTGAACGTAAGTCATGACGATAGCCACCACGCATATAGACTATTTCTCCCAATAAGCCCTCTGCCACCATTCGATTAATCGATTGTATCTCGCGTAAGAAAAGCGTATTTTCGAGAGGATAAACTATGCAATGGTTCTGATGAGACAAATAGACAAGAGGCTGATATTCGTCAGCATAAAGTCCGCCTTTTATTTCGAGTGCTACATGGCAATGCCGCTGCACACACTCCATAGCATGACTTACATGCAATATCCACGGTGTAGTAATGAACACCAATTCTGGTTTCTGCTCATCAAGCATGGCAAGATAGCTGTCCTCTCCATCGCCATAGCAAGCCACGCCCTCTACTCCCTGAAAATCGGAGTAAGGATCTGCCACGCCTACTATATTATAAAAAGGGATTTCGCCAGCCAACCGGAACAACTGCTTACCTCTGTATCCGAATCCGATAAAAGCTGTTTTTATTCTTTCCATCGCTTGCCACTTATATTATTATCGATAACGCAGTTTAACCCACACACAGGTACCTGTATCAATATTTAATTTCTACCGCTGCCGGGTACACTCTACACGGGTCGAAGAATGTAGCGCAACTATTTACCATGTGTTTCACATCGGCTTTCAGTTTTCCGCTGAACACCTTCTTGCCGTTCAGCATCACTGTTACCTTCTTATCTAGGTCTACCAACTTATCGCACAAGTAAAGAGTAAGTTCGCCACCCGTAGCCGGAGCATACGATTTCTCAAACTTCATCTCGATACCCCATTTCGGATCTTTCTGAACCGTCTTATAAGTAACCTTATCAATCTTTAAATCGATAGTATTGTCTGAAACAGTCATTTCATAACGAGTACGTCCGTCTTGATCCAATCCTTCAGGACGTTTCTTCACTGCCAAGTTATAGAAACCTTCACGATAGCGTCCGTCCATAGGGTAATCTTCCCAACATACATATTTAGGATACGGATTACGAACAAACTGTTTCAGCCACGGAGTGGTAGGATTATAGTCGATGTGATGTCCTTTGCCTGGTATTAGTTCAACCCAGTGGTTGTATAATCCGGGATGCAATGCCTGTAAGCTATCGTACGCCTCTTTCACATAGCGACTGAGAATATCACGGTAGAAACCAAAGTCCTTATCACCGGTACGCAGCGAGAAAGCTATATTGGCGCAGTTCTCTGCAGGAGCGTTTTTCAGCGGTTCGCCTCCAGCCATCGGACCTGCTGCCGCCAGATAATCGGCATAGAACGAAGCTAAGCGCTGGCTACCGTATCCACCCTCGGAAATTCCGAAGAAATACACACGTAGCGGGTCAATCTTTCCAGATACAAATGATTGACGAAGCAAACGCTCCCATATAGCTTGCTTGCCTTTCTGCCACCAACGATAGTATTGTCCTTCGCTTGGAATCTGCGGAATGAAATAAAGAGACGGAGCATCATCGAATCTGCTACATATCTTCAAGCCGGTGCTCCACTCATTTTCCTTAGGTCCCGAACCATGTATATAAAGAAACAGCGGATATCCTTTATTTGGGTCGACCTGACCTTTCGTACCCCAATAATAAGGCATTACGGTATTCGGTTCAGATCCTTCGGGCATGTTCCATTTGCTTGCTGTCGATGCAGACAGAGGAGACAAAGCACCCAGCTTTTCTTCAGATACTTCGTAGTTTGCGCTTTTCCAACAAGCCCATACACTATCGCACCACTGGTTTACTTCATTCTTCTTCACCTTCTTAGATATGCTGTATTCTACCTTTTCACCTTTAAGGCTATTGGCAAAATAAGTGGCGATATCTTCTTTGTTATCTGCAGCGTTAGAGCCACAAGCAAACAATGGATATAACATCATACCCAACGATAAATAAAGGATATCAACTGCTTTCATAGATTCTTATCTTAAGTTATTTTTTGTGCTTCTTGCTTTTCTTAGCCCAACCGTCTTCTCCGAAATCGGGCTTCTCGCCACGCAACGGACGGTCGTCGTGTTGGAAGAACTTCATCCAATCGTCTTTTTTCTTCGGTCCGCGCGCTTCTGTATATCCGCGTTCCTCACGACTTGGCTTAGCTTTCTTCTTTGCTGGTTCTTCGGTTGCTGCTTTCTTTCTTCCGCCACGTACCGGTCTTTCTTCAGCGTCAGCAGTCGACTTTCCGCGTTTTCTTCCGCCCTTATCGCTCTTTCCGTTATTTTCTCCAGCAACTTCTACCGATACCTTACGTCCGTTTACCGAAGCCTTATTCAGCGCCTTGATTACCATAGGAGCCTGCTCTTCTGCAACTTCAAAGAATGAGAAGTTCTGCATCAAGTCGATACGACCTATCTGTATACGCTCTTTCTTCAAGTTACGGTTTATAAGTTCTATGATTTGGTTAGCGTAGAATCCATCGGTCTTACCCATATTAAGGAACAGACGTTCGTATCCTTCTTCAGCTTTACGCGCAGTCTTCTGTCTGTCAGAACCACGTGACTTACGGTCTTTAGAATCACCTCTCTTATCACCGCCAGCCTTTGGTTCTTCTATCTCGGGGGCATTCTTGTAATATTCAAGGAAGCGGTTGAACTCCATTGAAACCACACGTTTTACCAAGTCTTCTTTGCTCAGCCATTCCAGCTTGCGATAGATACCCGGCAAGAACGATTCAATTTCCTCTTCGTTCACCTTTACCTTTTCGATTTCATCTATCACCTTGATGAGCTGCTGCTCACAGATTTCCTTACCCGAAGGCAATGAACCGATAGTGAATTTCTTATTGATGATACGTTCTATCTCGCGCATTCTGCCTTTTTCACGCAGATTTACTATAGCGATAGAAATACCAGTCTTTCCGGCACGTCCTGTACGTCCACTACGGTGAGTGTAACTTTCAGTATCATCTGGCAAACCGTAGTTGATAACGTGTGTCAAGTCATTCACGTCGAGTCCGCGCGCAGCCACGTCGGTAGCAACCAACAACTGCAGATGACGCTGACGGAACTTCTGCATCACCAAATCGCGTTGTGCCTGGCTCAACTCGCCATGCAATGAATCAGCGTTATATCCGTCTTGAATCAACTTATCGGCAATTTCTTGTGTCTCTTTACGAGTACGACAGAAAATGATACCGTAGATTTGCGGATAGAAATCAACTACGCGCTTCAATGCCGCATATTTATCTTTCGCATGAACGATATAAGCGATATGATTTACGTTCTTGCTACCCTCGTTCTTAGTACCGATTGTAATTTCTTTAGCATCGTGCAGATATGTTTTTGCGATGCGTGCTATATCCGGACTCATTGTAGCCGAGAACATCAGCGTATTACGGTCTTGCGGAACTTTTTCCAAAATGGCGTTGATGCTGTCGGTAAATCCCATGTTCAGCATTTCGTCGGCCTCATCCATCACTACGTCTTTGATAGTTTCAAGATGTGCCACCTTACGTTCCATCAAATCAATAAGTCGTCCTGGAGTAGCTACTATGATATGCACTCCCTGCTTCAGGCTACGAATCTGGCTTTCGATAGACGAGCCACCATATACGGGGAGTATCTTTAAGTCGGTTATGTACTTTGAGTAGTCAGTCAAGTCGCCTGCAATCTGCAAGCAAAGTTCACGTGTAGGACACAATATCAAAGCCTGTGGCACACGTTGTTTCACGTCAATTTTCTGTATCAGCGGCAGACCAAATGCGGCTGTTTTTCCGGTTCCGGTTTGTGCCAGAGCCACTACATCATTGCCATTTCCCAACAGATACGGAATTACTTCTTCTTGTACCGGCATGGGACTTTCGTATCCCATCTCTTCAATTGCCTTGCGTATTTCCGGGGAAACGCCAAGTTCTTCAAATGTCTTCATCTATTTTTTACTGTCTAAATTCGAGCGACAAAGGTAAGAAAAGTTTCGCAGAAAGTGCTTATTTATAGGCTAAATACGAATTTTATACAGTCGTTTATTTTCATTTCATACGTTTTAACAAACACAAAGACCTGTAGCAAGCCATCATGCAATGTAAGACATCGATATTGTTAGGTATACACAGCCGTTATTTTACTCATTTTTAGGTATTGAACGCCTTCCACACAAAAAGTAATTTTACCATGTTAAAACATACGATATGGCTAAACTAATAGATACTACAACTCAAAAACATCACACCCAAGATATGCATATAAAAAGATGGCTTAAAGGACTTTTCATATTGCTGATAACCCTGATTTTTGTTACCGCAAGCCTTTACGCCTCACACACCGACAGCATCCGCTATTCGGCACACACCACGGGCGGCATCTACTATGATCGCTGCTTCATTATTCTGTCGGCCATCACGCTTGCCACACTCTTCTTGTTCTGTTTAGGATGTTGGCAATGGAAGCACCGCTTACATCACCGATAAACGATAAAAAAACGAAAGGTCGCAAAACGAAGCAGTTTTTCTCAAAGTTTCGTTTTACGACCTTCTCATTAAATAAGATAGAAGTCTATTGATTATATCAACGTAACGTCCCCGTATAAGTAGTCACACTTTGCGGTAAGAAATTCAAGGTATATCCTTGTTTGTGAATCTTCACACTTCCTTCCGCCCATCGTTTATCAGCGGTAGTAGTATAACTCTTAAGCAAACCCTTTGTTTTTCCACCTTCAAACTGAAGTTGGCAAGAGAGAGCTTGCTCTGTAGGGTTTACTATAACTACAGTAAATTCATCACCGTGACGGAAAGACGATACACGTACTTCTTCTGGCAATCCTTTTAAGGTATTCCCCATTCCTCGGCTACCCTTTGGAATGTAACGTGTATAGTTACCGAAAGTATCATAGCGTTTTGTAAGTACGAAACTTCCTTCACGCTGATTCAACACAATCAGACTTTCATTAGTGGTAGTAGGCTGTGCTCCCAACCACCAAACAATAGCACTGACCTGCGCATCCATCAGATAATCATGAAAAGCAATAGCCCAACGCAATCCGTCTATCATAGAAACGTCTAGCGGAGTGATGTCGCTGATTTCAGTTACCCACATCGGAATGTTTCGTTTTACAGCCTCCTTAAAGGGAACGATTGGCGTGCGTCTCATTTCAGCTGGAAGAGGTATCGTATCGGGCAATACATAACCGTGTCCTGCTGCGATGACGCGATTTTCTGGCCAATCTGTACTTGTATGCAATACTTCATTAACAAAATCTGCCGACGAAATCATCTTTAAGCGGTCGAACACTGTAGACCAAGCCGGATTTTCACCAAACAACACCTTCACGTTCGGATTTCTGCGCTGTAGAGTCGGTAACAGATTCCGTTGGACAAATTCACCCATCTCCTGAGGCGACCATAAGCAAGAGTTCCAAGGAGCTGCATAACCCGGTTCATTAGAAGGAGATACGGCATAGATAGGAATACCAGCCTTATTATAAGCCTCACAGAAGTCAGCTAAATAGTCGGCATAATGCTGGTAATGTTCCTTTTTCAACCGTCCTTGCGAAGCCGGATAAACTTTGGTAACACGATTACCTTCTTTCATCCAAGCCGGAGGACTCCACGTAGAAAAGGTAAACAGCACATGAGGATATTTATGCTGTACATGAGAGGTAAGCCAGAATTGTCCTCTACGGAGTAAATCATTGGTTTCCAATGTTTCGGGATGTTGAGCAACGTATATACTCGTATCTGATGCTGTCGCAAAATCCACTTGAAGTTCGCTTGTCGCATAATGAGGAAAAATTTCCCCTCGAAGGATATTAGCCCTCAATCCTTCAGAAGCAAAAAGAGCATCGAGCACCTTATCTCGTTGTGGAAATATAAACACATCGTCTGCCCAATCTGCTTCACCAACGCCAAAGCCATCTATTGTCTGACGCAGGTCGTTACAACGAAGGGTAATTGAAGCAGGCTGCGCAGAGAGCTGAGTAGCTCCCTGCAACATACCGCATGCCAATATTAGCTTTAAACATTTTAGAATGTTCATATGTATCGTCTCTTATTTAACCATACCTACATAAGTCACTACACTCATAGCCGGCACCGTTATAGAATATGTATCAGACTCGCCTCTAGCAATCACTTCTTCCTTCCAATTCTGGTTGTTGTCTGTAGTATAAGCTTTCAAGTCGCCCACTGTTATACCACCGTCTACTTCTAGAGTTGTTGTAACAGGCTTTTTAGATTTATTCACTGCAACTACTACATATTCTTTATTGTTCTTGAATGCAGTAAGCAACAACTTGTTAGCGGTTAAAGCCGGTCTGTCTACCCCAATTTGCCTACTTCCTACTTTTATATAACGCGTATAATTACCATAAGCATAGAATCGCTTCGGAATTTGGAAGTCACCTTGTTCCAATTTTATAAGACTTTCGTTAGTGTCTGTATATCTTGCTCCTGTCCACCAACATACAGCATTAACATGAGCGTTAGTCAGATATTTATGGAACACCTCTGCCCAATGAATTGCATTATCCATAGAGCCGTCATACTTATCAAGAGCGGTACTGATTTCTGTCAACCATACTTTCAAGCCTTGATCTACAGCTTTGTCATAAGGAACGATAGGGAACTCATAAGGAATATATGGAATGTTATAGCCATGCCCTGCTGCTATATCTGCATACTTAACAACAGGATTGGCATCCATTACATTTTCTACGTATTTCTTTGCAGAAACAACGTTGAAAGCACCTAATACCAAAGTAGACCATTGTGCAAGTTCGCCAAAAATAATCTTAGCGTTCACAGACTGCTTTTCAAAAGTAGGACCCATATAATTAGCTATAAAATCGGCCAACTCTTCCGGCCCCCATCTACAAGAATTCCAATTAGCCTCGAAATTTGGCTCATTAACAGGCGAAATAGCATAGATATCTAATCCTGCAGCCTTGTAAGCTCGTACAAATTCAACAAGATAATCCGCAAAAACTTGATAAAACTCTGGCTTCAACCAACCATGCGACGCAAAATTATCGGGAGTAAGATATCCGTCGTGTTTCATCCATGCAGGAGGACTCCAAGTACTGAAGAACAACTTATCTATATTATAAAGTTTCTTTGCTTGCTGAGTCACCCATAGCTGTCCCCTTCTTTTCAGTTCATTAGCATCTGCATCTTTAAAATAAGAGTCGCCAATCGGCATATCAGTCTTCACATCTGTTTCAAATGCAGCTTCTTCCCCTGTTTGCCAATAGTGAGGGAATATCTCTCCGCGTAAAATACTTACGTTCAAGCCATTTTTACCGAAAAGCAAATCCATGACTTCATCTCTCTTGGGATGTCCAAAAATGTCGGCAGCACAGTCAGCCTCAGCAATGCCGAAGCCATCTAACTCTTGCCCTTCTTCATCCCAATGTACAACTACGTTTTTGTTAATCAAACTACGCGATTGAATCTCAGTCTCGTTTTGAGCCATCATCTCCGGATCTTCATTTTGAGAACAAGAGAATAGTAAGCCCAATAGCATTGTTAGATAAAAATATTTTTTCATAATGCTTCTCGTTTGCGCCCTGTTATAATCAGGACTAGTTAATAGATAAGGGATAAATATTTACTTATTAACATCCCACCAAATACGGGTGTTCAAGTTGTCGGTACCTTGCTCTTGGATAGCCTTTTCTACGTTTGCTCTATTGATAGTATATTCATCTGTTGCATAAGGCAATCGTCTAGGAATCTGACCGTTGCTTTCGTTTCCTGAATAATGAGTAGGTGTCAGTTTCGGATAACCGCAACGACGCCAGTTGGCATAGCTTTCATATCCATTCATGAAAGTAGTTACCCAGTATTCATTACCCAATACTTCGAGCTTTCCTTCTTGAGTTTCAGCATTCTCAAAAAGATTCTGTTCCAGATAAGCGTTTACCTGTTCTTCTGGAATGTTTACTCCATAAGCCTCTTTCTGTTCTTGCATAGATAGACGAACAGCTTCTTTATACAACTCATTGGGGTCACCTTGTACCCAATTACGCAGAGCTGCTTCGGCCTGAAGCAGTTTACTTTCACTCGGCATAAGAAGCAAAGTAGGCGCATCCTCACGTAAAATTACTTGGGTATTGAAGTTAGAGTAATCTTCTATCTTACCTGTATAGTTTGGACAAGTACTGATGGTATTCTTGTCATAACCGTTAGGCAGTCCTTTCTGAAGTTCCGGACTGCTGTTACCATTCTTAAGAGAACAGAACACAGAGATTCTCGGGTCTTGAGTACTTTGCAGATGGCTCATAAAGGTTTGGCTGATTTTCACCTTATCCTGACCGATATAATTGTCTTTCTGGAAGCGCAATGCAACCTGATTCTTATCGTCGTCTCGACCACCGGCTATATGTTTAACACGGCACATGTCTTTTGCTTCGCTCATGATACCTCCATCAATGGCAGCTTTAGCTGTAGCCTTAGCAAGTTCTGGGTTAACTTTGCTCAGACGCATACCTATACGCAGCAACAGTGAGTTACCGAATTTCTTCCACTGATTGATGTCACCGTTATAGAAGAGATCGCCTTCTATTCCCGGCTTCTCTGCACTCAACAAATTGATACCCTCTTTTACCTGATCTATCATATCCTTATAAATAGACTCCTGAGTATCATATTTCGGCTTATAGATATTCTGATAGAAAGCGTATCCCGCTTCACTGTAAGGCACGTTTCCGTAAAGGTCTGTCATTCGTTGGAACAAGAAAGCTCCCCATATCTTAGCAACAGCCAGCATATTTTGGTATTCAGGATTTTGAGATGCCTGATATTCCATCTCGCGCCAGTTCTTAATAGCCGTACTATAGAAGTCGAGGAAATAAGAGGTTGCCGGAGCTTGCATCATATAATACTTATCGCCTACACCCGCTTCGGTTCTCTCTAAAGAAGCAGTTTGCTGAACCATCATCATACAGCAACCAATCTGCATATTCTTAGTATGACCGTCAACACTGGTATTAAGCTGAGTATAAGTCAACAAAGGACCGGGCTTAATAAACGTACTTTCATTAGGATTAGTATTTTTATCCTCAAAGTCACAGGCAGTCAGCAATGCGCCAGCCGCACAGAATAATAAGGTTTTAAAATATCTTGTAAACATGGCGTTCCTGTTTTAAAATTTCACATTCAAATTGAAACCGATACTGCGAGTTGCGGGCATTCCGTAGGATTCAAATCCCTGACCGTTGCCGATGTTAAGCATTGCTTCTGGGTCTACCAAAGGCACTTTGTCGTAGATATTCCATAAGTTACGTCCTACTACAGCCAAAGAGAGCGATGACATACCTAATTTCTTGACCCATTTCTGTGGGAAAGTATATCCGAAGGATAGTTCACGAAGTTTCACGAAAGATGCGTCGTACACAAATTCTTCTGTGATACCAGCCATAGCCATATAGTATTTCATAGCCTCAGCCTTTACATCGTTCGGAGTTCTTCCATCGGCTTTCACACCTTGTCCTATAATACCTCCTTCACGGCCCGGCAGTGTTCCTACATGACGGCCAAAGCTATACATATGTGCGTTGGTCATAGAATAGATGTCGCCGCCAATCTTAGCGTCAATCAAGAAATTAAGAGAGAATCCTTTGTAATTGAAACCATTGCTGAATCCTAATGTATAAGGAGCAACAGATTCACCCAACTTCTTAATACCACCTTTCATAGGCAGACCGTTGGCGTCGTACATAATTTCACCATTTTCGTTGCGCTTGTAAGATTCACCTTTAATGATACCGTAAGGCTCACCTACTTCGTGATAGATGAAAGCAGGACCACAGTTATCGCCGTCGTGACCGGTACGAGCTGTTTCCAAGATAAATTCATCTATTTCATCAGTAATCTTCTTCACTTCGCTCTTATTATATGAGAAGTTTAAAGAAGTGTTCCAAGTGAAATCTTTAGTCTTCACAGGAACAGCAGTCAACAAAAGTTCTACACCATGATTGCGCACCTTACCAGCATTGATGCGTACACCTTTATAACCTGATGCATAAGATACTCCAGCATCTACGATATCATCCTTAGTGCTGCGTACATAATAAGTAAAATCTACACCGATACGATTATTGAGGAAACGAGCATCAAAACCTATTTCATATGCACTTGATGTCAAAGGCTTCAAATCGAGATTCGGAACGATAGACGAACTAATAGAACCGATAGGCTGTCCGTGAATCTTTTGATTGAATGCATAAGTCAGACCCAAGTTGTAAGGACCTACTGCACCTCCCGATTGTGCCCAAGAGCCGCGCATCTTCAAGAAAGAAACCCATTCCGGTAATTTCACTGCTTCGCTGATAATGAATCCTGCACCAACAGAAGGATAAAAAATATGATTAGCACTATTCTTTCCTTTATAAGACAGAGCAGAGAACCAATCGTTTCGGCCTGTGAAAGTCAAATAAAGCATACTGCGGTAAGAGAGTTCCAACTGACCGAACAAAGAGTTAATATAACTTTCAGAACGAGAACTGCTTCCTGTAGTCACTGTACTATTACCCATAGCATAGAAACCCGGCTGAATGAAGCCCTCGCTGCTGGCTGTAGTCTGATTATACCAAGTTCCCATAGTATTCCATCCTAAGAAAGCATCTACGCTGAATAGATTGTCACGGAAAGTTCCTGTATAGCCGGCAATGGCTTCCGCATTGAATTCACCATTATATATAGAGCTGTTCGTCATAGCTCCGTCGGTATCTACCGCTGTTCCGTACGGAGTAACCGATTCGCTTCTGCGATTAATCATGTCACCGCCAAATTTTCCGCGCACGTACCAATTAGGAGTGAAGTTATACTGTGCCTCTATAGAACCTATTACTCTATCTTTGCTATCCTTGTTGCTATGGTTATATGCAATGAAATAAGGATTTCCGATGTAAGTTTGTCCTGTAGGAAGAAACTCCATGCCATTATCGTCTACTCTCTTTTCCAACAAACGCACGTCGGTATTAGGTGAAAGCATGAACAATGTAGCGTTGGCATTAGAAGTTAAGTCGCCTAATCCCGGACGATTCTTTGCACGCTCACGTACATACATCACATTCGACTTAATTGTAAGATGGTCGTCTAGCTTAGACTGCACGCTCAATGTAATATTGTTTCTCTCCAATTTAGAGTTTGGCATAAGGTCGTGAAATCGTTGATCGCCTGCCGCTACACGAAACTGCACCTTTTCAGTACCGCCCGATACTGCCACGTTGTTAGTCAACGCCCAAGCATTTTCATAAAAGTTCTTGAAGTTATCTTTTCCGGAAGCTACGTAAGGACGACGCACACCGTCGAACTGCATTACATCTTTCCCGTCAAGCTTGCCACCGAATGACAGCATATTAATCTGAGAAGCCAACATCGGAGCGATTCTGTCTACCAACATAGGAATCATAGATTCGGGCAATCCCATCTGAGCAGCCTGTTGCATAGCTACGCCATAAGCCATTTGTTCAGCGTTGGCACCTGTAGAACCTGCACCATATTCCCACTGCAAATCATCATTCTTAAAAACAATATGTTCGTTAGTATACGAAAGATTATATTCTACGTTCACTTTGCCTACCGAACCACGTTTAGTAGTAATAACAATGGCACCATTAGAAGCACGCGAACCGTAAAGAGCTGCCGCTGTACCGCCTTTCAGCACTGACATGCTTTCAATATCTTCGCTGTTGATAGAAGAGATACCGTCACCTCCATCCGAACCACCCCACATGCCGGTCTGTCCGTAATTGGTATTATCCATTGGAATACCGTCAATAACATATAGAGGTTGGTTAGAGCCGTTTAAAGAACCGTTACCACGGATAATGATTCTACTAGAGCCCATTACACCCGAAGCCGGTTTAGAAACATTGACACCGGCAACTTTACCTGCCAGTCCTGTTGCGAGGTTAGCAACTTTTACACGGTTCATATCATCACCTTTCACTTCGGTTACTGAGTAAGCCAATGCCTTTTTCTCTTTACGGATACCCAATGCGGTAACCACCACTTCGTCTATGGCTACATCGTTTTCTACCAAAACAATATCCAAAGGTCTGCGTTCCGCTTTTACTAGTACTGACTGATAACCAATGTAAGTAACATTCAATAATTGTCCTTCTACAGCCGTAAGACTAAAATTTCCGTCCATATCAGTGATAGTTCCGGTAGAAGTACCTTTAACCTGTATGCTGGCACCAATAACGGGTTCACCGTTAGAGTCCGTCACCTTTCCCTTTATCTGTACGGGCTTACCTTTAGGATTAGCTTGTTTTTTCTCGGCTTGAGAGCTTACTAAGATAGTATTCCCTTTACGTTCGAAACGTAATTTTGTTTGCTGTCCGATAGCATCGAGCGCTTCCTTCAAAGAAACTTTGTTCAGATTCAAAGTCACCTCGGGAACCTGACGGACAGTTTCATGATCATAGAAGAATTTCACCTGAGTTTGACGGGTGATTTGTGTAAATACTTGTTCAATTTTCTGGTTTTTCACTTGCAGGGTTAAACTGCTTTCATTCTGCGCATAAGTCTTCACTGGGACGACCGACAAGCATACTAATAGCAAAAAAGTTAAAAAAGGATAGAAATA
>OIWT01003588.1_pt1 | contig 13951 bp, 8 predicted proteins | sample 1587701 | NCBI WGS metagenome assembly OIWT01 (sample SAMEA3888904, study PRJEB22519) | human gut metagenome | biome: human gut; feature: human-associated habitat; material: faeces | place: Denmark | collected 2009
CAGCACGGCCATCATCCTGCGCTGACCTTTGGGAGGGACGCGCTTGTCGCGTCCGCCGCACGTCCGTCGCGTCCGGGCGTGTTCCGGGAGGGACGCGCTTGTCGCGTCCGTCGCACTTCCGTCGCGTCCGAGCCGGAGCTGCTGCCGGCCACCGGGCGCTCCTACACGCTCGCCACGTCCAGGACGGCGTTCCCGCGCAACCTCGTTCTGGAAGGTCTGGCGATGCCCTGGCAGCTGGTCTACCTGAACGAGGGAAAGACGCTCAAATTGCTCTGCGCCCGTGGCACGGCCATTCTGCTGCGGTAGGGGCGCCCCCGCCCGTCCTCCCCGTGTGGCGACGATGGCCTCGAACACCTCCGGCACGCACTCGCCCGTCTTCGCGCCGCTCAAACCTCCCGCAGCGCCCGGTCGCATCCCCCCGCTTGGGAACTCGTGGATGCGACGCCCCCGGTCGCATTGCGTTTGGGAAGCGACGCCGAAAAATCGGATAGGGGTGAGGAAGAAATCGCGATTGAGTTTCCGCCCGGATTCCGCTATACTACTTGCCAAATTTTTTCTTCAAGGAAGGAATGGTCGAATGGAAATCATAGGGCAGGGCCTCGTGCTGATGGTCGCGGGCATGGGTATCGTCTACGTCTTCTTGACGGTCTTGATCGCCGTCACGCGGTGTTCGAGCGTCTTTGTCTCGAAGTTCGACCACATCCTTCCGCAGGACGCGCCCAAGAAGGCGCCGAAGAAGGCCGTCGCCTCGGATGACGACGCGAACGTCGCCCTCGCCCTCGCCGTTGCGCTGGGGTGAGTGGGAGATTAAGTGATTAAGTAGTTAAGTAGTTAAGTAGTTAAGTGGGTAAGTTTTGAGTTCGTAGAATCGATACGTTGACAGTAACTTAACTACTTAACCACTTAAAGCGAAGCGACTTAATCCAAACTTAAAGCGAAGCGACTTAATCGCCTAAAGCGAAACGACTTAACGAAGCGAACGAGAAGGCAAAGAAGAAGTTCTTTTATAGAAAGGCAAACACCATGGCCAAGAAAACAGTCAAGTACATGCTCACCGCGTTCCGCGACGGCTTCCAGTCGGTGGTCGGCGCCCGCGTCCTCTCCAAGGACTTCCTCCCGTGCGTGGAGGAGTGCTACGACGCCGGCGTGCGCTGGTTCGAGGCGGGCGGCGGCGCGCGCTTCCAGAGCTGCTACTTCTACTGCCAGGAAGACGCCTTCGACGTGATGGACAAGTTCCGCAAGGCGGCGCCGGAGGCGGACCTCCAGACGCTCTCGCGCGGCGTGAACGTCGTCGGCCTCGAAAGCCAGTCGAGCGACATGATCAAGCTCCACGCCCAGATGTTCAAGAAGCACGGCATGAGCTCGATCCGCAACTTCGACGCCCTCAACGACGTCAACAACCTCAAGTGGTCCGGCCAGTGCATCCACGACGCGGGCCTCAAGCACGAGGTCGTCGTCACGATGATGGGCCTGCCGCCCGGCATCGACAACCAGGGCACGCACACGCCGGAGTTCTACCGCGACCGCCTGAAGATGGTCATGGACGCGGGCATCCCCTTCGACCGCGTGTGCTTCAAGGACGCCTCGGGCACGTCGACGCCGACGACCGTCTACAACACGATGAAGCTCGCGCGCAAGCTCCTCGGCGACAAGGTGCACATCCAGTTCCACTCGCACGAGACGGCCGGCAACGGCGTCGCCTGCTACCTCGCGGCGCTGCGCGGCGGCGCGGACGGCCTTGACCTCTCGATGGCCCCGATGAGCGGCGGCACCTGCCAGCCCGACATCATCACGATGTGGCACTGCCTCGACGGCGACCCCGACTTCGGCTTCGACTTCGACATCAACAAGATCAAGAAGGCCGAGGACGGCTTCAAGAATGCGATGAAGAAGTACTTCCTCCCGCCGGAGGCGATGAACGTGAACCCGCAGATCGTGTGGAGCCCGATGCCGGGCGGCGCCTTGACGGCGAACACGCAGATGCTGCGCGACAACAACATGATGGACAAGTACGACGACATGATCGCGGAGATGTACGACTGCGTGCGCCTCGGCGGCTTCGGCACGTCCGTGACGCCGGTCTCGCAGTTCTACGCCCAGCAGGCGATCCAGAACGTCATGTTCGGCAAGTTCAAGAAGTTCGCGCCGGGCTACGCGAAGATGGTGCTCGGTTACTTCGGCAAGACGCCCGTCGCCCCCGACCCGGAGATCGTGAAGAAGGCCGCCGCCTTCATGGCGTCGAGCGAGCTCACGAAGGCGTATTCGACCCCGACGACGAAGACGGTGCTGGAGCTCAACGACGCCGACCCGAAGAAGGGCGGCGCGGTCGCGAAGAAGGCTCTGGAGGACGCGGGGCTGCCCGTGACGGACGAGAACATCTTCATCGCGGCGTCCTGCAAGGAGAAGGGCATCCTCTTCCTCAAGGACCCGTCGAAGGCCCCGATGGGCTGCCGCTTCGCGGAGGACGCGCCCAAGGCGTCCGGCAAGGGCGGCCCCGTCACGGTGACGATCAACGGCAAGGCCTACGGCGTCGAGATCAAGGGCGACGGCAAGGCGGTCGTGAACGGCAAGCCGGTCGAGTTCAAGGCCGAGGCGGGCCTCAAGGCGGCTCCGGCCGCGGCGGCGGCCCCGGCGGGCGGCCAGGAGGTGAAGGCCCCCGTGCCGGGTACGGTCCTGCGCGTGACGGCCGCGAGCGGCACGAAGGTCGCCAAGGGCGACGAGATCCTCGTCATGGACGTCATGAAGATGGAGACGCCCGTCACGGCGCCGTGCGACGGCACGGTCACGGTCACGGTCGGCGCGACGGACAAGGTCGCCACGGGCGACGTACTTGCGGTCATCGGGTAAGGTGATGAATCAACTCCGATGAGACCGAAGGCTACGCTCCCGCTTCGCCTTCCCGAGAAAGAACGCGGAGCGTGAGCGGAGCATCGGACGAATCGGTGTTCATGAAAAGGCAAGAACAATGAAGAAGTTTCTGATGACTTTGCTCGTGGCGGCGGGTTGCCTCGCCGTGTTCGCGGGCGACGAGAAGAAACCGGCGTGGATGGATACGCTCGGCAAGGTGAGGGACCTTTCGGGCGACACGGGCATCTCCGGCTTCATGAAGAAGGAGGCGCCCGCCTACATCACGGGCAACTTCGCCGAGGCGGACCGCCCCGCGAAGCCCGACTTCTCGAAGCCCGGGAAGCTGAACCGCGCGGACTACGCGAACCGCAACGGCTTCTGGGTCGTCGACGACGCCCAGGCGAAGACGCTCTCCACGGAGAAGCATCCCGTCAAGAAGGGCGACTGGATCGGCGGCTACTTCGACGATGTGGGCGCGTTCGTCAGGGGCCACGAGGTCAAGACGCTCTTCGGCATGCCCTACGGCGTCGGCCAGCTCATCATGATTCCGCTCTGCCTGATCATGATGTACCTCGCGATCGTGAAGGGCTTCGAGCCGCTCCTGCTCCTGCCCATCGGCTTCGGCGGCCTCCTCGCGAACTGCCCACTCGGCGGCGTGACGGCGCCGGCGATGCTCCATGACGGCGTGATCACCTTCCTCGCGAGCGGTCTGCCCGTGATGCAGGGCGGCATCGTGGAGCCGGGCGGCTTCCTCTACTACTTCTTCCACTTCGGCATCGACACGGGCGTCTTCCCGATCATGATCTTCATGGGCGTGGGCGCGATGACGGACTTCGGTCCGTTGATCGCGAACCCGAAGACGGCCCTCCTCGGCGGCGCCGCGCAGTTCGGCATCTTCTTCGCGCTCTTCGGCGCGCTGGGGCTTGCCGCGCTCTTCGGCAACGACTTCTTCGGCGTCGAGCCGCTGAAGGCGGCCGCGTCCATCGGCATCATCGGCGGCGCGGACGGCCCGACGGCCATCTGGCTCACCTCCCGCCTCGCTCCGGACCTCCTCGGCGCCATCGCGGTGGCGGCCTACTCCTACATGGCACTCGTCCCGATCATCCAGCCGCCGATCATGAATGCCCTGACGACGAAGAGCGAACGTCTCATCAAGATGCCGCCGCTCCGCGAGGTCAAGAAGATCGAGAAGATCTGCTTCCCGCTCATCGTGCTGCTCCTCTGCGCGTTCCTGCTGCCGTCGGCCGTGCCGCTCATCGGCGCCTTGATGCTCGGCAACCTCGCCAAGGAGGTCGGCCCCTCGGTCGCCCGCATTGCGGACACGATGTCGAACGCGCTCATCAACATCGTTACGATCATGCTCGGCCTCTCGGTCGGCTCGAAGCTCGCGTGCGAGAAGTTCCTCTCCGGCCAGACCCTCGCGATCCTCGCGCTCGGCCTCTGCGCGTTCTGCGTCGGGACGGCGGGCGGCGTCGTCATGGCGAAGATCATGAACCTCGTCTCGAAGGAGAAGATCAACCCGCTCATCGGCTCGGCGGGCGTCTCGGCCGTCCCGATGGCCGCGCGCGTCTCGAACAAGGTGGCGCGCGAGAGCGATCCGGCGAACTTCGTCCTCATGCAGGCGATGGGGCCGAACGTCTCGGGCGTGATCGGTTCCGCCGTCGTGGCGGGCGTCCTCTACACGCTCTGCCGCTAGGCGAACCGCCCAGCCAGGCGAAGCGCGCGTTCCGGTTCGGAATGCGCGCTTTGTGTTCCTCCCCCACCTCCGCATTTATATAAATGCGGAGGTGGGGGTTTGTGTCATCGCGCTTGCCAGAAGGCGGGAAGGATGGCATAATAACCGTTTCAAAATGGCAGGAAGCGAAAGGACAAGGCTGTTTCAAGATGCGTTCCGTTCGGTGACGGAAGCATCGGCGCGTGCGTTGTGCCTACCGTCCCTGACGGGTTCCGCCGGGGCGTTTGCGGCGGCGGCGCTCGCGGAGAAGGTGGGGTGCGTGCTTGCCGTCACGCCGGGCCTTCCCGAGGCGGATGCGCTGGTGGCGGACCTTCGGGTGCTGGATGGCGAGACCGCCGTGCGCGCGCTGGAGTTCCCGCCACCGCTGGAGGACGACCGCGCGGGACTGGCGGCCCGGCTCAAGGTGGCGGCGGTGCTGGGCGCGTATCGGCTGCGTCCGTACCCGCTCGTCCTCGTCGCGCCCGTGGCGGCGCTCGCGGCGGATATCCCCTCGGGGACGGCAGCCTCTGCGGCGACGATTCGTCTTGCGTGCCATGCGGATGCCGACGGCGCTCCGATTCCCTTCCCCGCGTTGCAGGCGAAGTTGCATGCGGCGGGCTATGCGCGCGTACCCGAGGTGACGGAACCCGGACAGTACGCCGTGCGCGGGGGCGTGCTGGACGCCTGGTCGCCCTCCGCGTCCATGCCCGTGCGCGCCGAGTTCTTCGGGGACGACCTTGAATCCCTCCGCACGTTCGACCCGGCCCTCCAGACAAGCACGGGGGCGTGTCCGTCGGTCCTGTTCGAGCCGATGCGCATCGAGGGCGTCGCGGAAAAGGACTCATCTGCCGAGGCCGGGAAGGGGGGGCTCCCGCCGCTCATGGACGCCCTGCCGCACGGTGCGGCGCTGCTCTTTCTGGAACACAACGCCTATTCGTCCCAGATTCCCGCCCCACTTCTCGTTCCCACCCCAACCCCCGGTCCCGTCTTCTCCCGCCTCGTCTTCACCGGCGATCCGGCGCCGCGCGGCGTGCCGAACGGAACGTTCCAGGCGGTGCCGCTGCCTGGTTTTGCGGAACTGGGAGTGGAGGCGGCGCGCAGCCCGGAACTGCTCGATGCGGCGCGGGCGCGTCTGCGGGCCTATCTGGCCGCGGCACGGAAGAGAGGGGCGCTCGTCGTCGAGGACGAAAGGCTGGGCGGGGGATTCGAGGTGCCGGGCCTCGTCGTCGTCACGAAGAGCGACCGCGTCTTCGCCCATCGGCGGAAGGTCGCGGTCCGCCCGCAGGCGGTGGGGACGCGCTTCACGGAGAACCTGGACCTGGAGCCGGGCGAGTACGTGGTTCACGTCGACTACGGCATCGGCATCTTCCGGGGATCCACCGAGATCGAGGTGGCCGGGCAGAGGAGCGAGGTCTTCGAGATCGAATATGCGGACGGGGCGCGCCTCCACGTGCCGACGTCCCACGCGCATCTGCTCTCCCGCTACGTGGGCGTGAAGGGCGAGACGGTGAAGCTCCACCGCCTTGACGGGAAGCGCTGGGCGCGGGACAAGGCGGACGCCCAGCGCGCGGTGCAGGATCTCGCCGCCTCGCTCCTGGAGACGCAGGCCCGCCGCGCGGTCGTGCCCGGCTTCGCCTACGACGTCGCGGCGGAGGGCGTGGCGGCGTTCGAGGCCGCCTTCCCCTACGAGGAGACGGCCGACCAGGCCCAGGCGATCGCCGACGTGAAGCGCGACATGTCCCTGCCCAAGCCGATGGACCGCCTTATCTGCGGCGACGCCGGCTACGGCAAGACGGAGGTCGCGATGCGCGCCGCGTTCATCGCCGCGATGAACGGACGCCAGACCGCCGTCCTCGCGCCTACGACCGTCCTCGCCGAGCAGCACTACGAAACCTTCCTCGCCCGCTTCGACGGCACGCCCATCCGCATCGAGGCGATGAGTCGCTTCCAGGGCGACGAGGCGAAGAAGGGGACGCGGGCGCGCCTCCTCTCCGGCGCCACGGACATCGTCATCGGCACCCACGCGCTCCTTTCGTCGAAGGTCAACTTCCACGACCTCGGCCTCATCGTGATCGACGAGGAACAGCGCTTCGGCGTGAAGGACAAGGAACACCTCAAGCGCCTGCGCGCGACGGCGGACGTGCTGACCATGAGCGCCACGCCGATTCCCCGCACGCTCTATCTCTCCATGACCGGCGCCCGCGACCTGTCCCTCCTGCGCACGCCGCCGCGCGAGCGCGTGGCGACCGAGACGAAGATCGTGCGCGATACGGACCAGACGGTCCGCACCGCGATCGAACGGGAACTCGCGCGCGGCGGACAGGTCTACTTCCTCCACAACCGCGTCCTCACGATCGAGAAGGTCGCCGCGCGCATCCGCGCGCTCGTGCCCGGGGCGAAGCTGGAGGTCGCCCACGGGCAGATGCCCGCGTCGCTGCTCGCGACGAAGATGCAGCGCTTCGCGCGCGGCAAGGCGAACGTCCTCCTCTCGACGACGATCGTCGAAAGCGGACTCGACATCCCGCGTGCGAACACGATCCTCGTCGACCGCGCGGACCGCTTCGGCATCGCGGAGCTCTACCAGCTTCGCGGCCGCGTCGGACGGTCCTCCTGGCAGGGCTACGCCTACTTCCTGTTGCCCGAGGAGGGGACGCTCGACGCCGAGGCCCGCGAACGCCTCGACGCCCTCAGGAAACATGCCGGGCTCGGCGCGGGCTTCAACCTCGCCCTGCGCGACCTGGAGATCCGGGGCGCGGGCAACCTGCTCGGCAGCGCACAGAGCGGGCACATCGCGGCGGTCGGCTTCCAGCTCTACTGCCAGCTGCTGCAGCGCACGATCGCCCGTCTGAAGGGTGACAAGGTGCCCGATCTCGTGGACGTGACGCTCAATCTCGACTTTCTCGACTTCTCGCCGGGCGCGGCGGACCTGGAGACGACGGGGGCCTGTCTGCCCTACGACTACGTGGAGGAGGAGGCGCAGCGGATGGACTTCCACCGGCGACTCGCCGAGACGGCGACGCTGCCCGCCGTCCGCAGGCTGCGCACGGAACTCGCCGACCGCTACGGGCGCCTGCCCAAGGCGGCCGTCCGCCTGATGAAGCTCGCCGAGTTCCGCGTCCTCTGCGCGCGCGCGGGCGTGAGCCGGCTCGATGTGCGCAACGGGCGTGCGGTCTTCTACCGGACCGGTTCGCCCGATGTCGCGTTCGTCGGGCACGTCGAGGGCGCGACGCCCGAACGCAAGCTCGCCTCGCTCGCGAAGACGTTGGTCGAGAAGACGACCCTGCGGAGCTGAGTTCTCGCGCGCCTTGTCGGCTTACGACCGACTGTCGCCTGTAACCTGCGGGCGACCTGTCGGCCTGTGAGCGACCTGCCGGCCCATAAGCGACCTGCCGGCCCGGCGCGCGAAGTACCCGCGCCGCCCTCGGCGCGTGGCGTCCGAACGGCCGCGCGGCCCTCCCCTGTCCCGCCGGAATTCCGGGGAGACGCCAGGATGATTGGGTTTGTGCTATACTGTCCGTGTCATGAAACCGATTGCCACCAACAGCGCCGACTTCGAGACCCTACGGAAGCGTGGTCAGCTCTCTGTCGACAAGACGGCGTGCCTCTATCGGCTCGTTGCCGATCCGAGCCGCATGTCCTTCTTTTGTACGCGGCCGCCAGACGGCTCTGAGTTCCGTGGTTGAGATGATGAAGACGCGACGGGGGAAGAAGATCCTGCGGGGTCTGCGGCGACCCTTTGAATGGTTGGGGGTGGTGCTGGGGCTGCTGGTCTTCACGAACCTGCCCCATCGGGCGCTTCTCGCGGTCTGCGACTTCGCGGGGGCCGTGATGTTCGCCTTTGACCGCAGGGGGCGGGACTTGGCGCTGTTCAATCTGCGGGTGATCGAGGGCGTCTACCCGCCCGAACGCGATTTTCGGGCGGCGCACGGGACGCCGCCGACGCGGCGGGAAACGTTGATCCTGAAGCGTAGCTACCGCAACATGGCGCGGACGATCGGGCATGCGTTCTGGACGTGCCGCAACGCGCGGGCGCGGGTGGCGGCCGTGGGGGAGATGAGTGCGCGGGGGAAGGCGTTCCTCGCGGCGAACAAGCCGGCGGTGACGGTGTCGGGACACATCGGTTGCTGGGAGATCCTGTCGCAGCTCGCGTTCCTGGAGGGGCATCGGATGATGTCCGTCGCGAAGGACATCGGGACGGCGGGGATGACGAAGCTGCTCATGCGGGCGCGGCGGTCCATCGGACAGGAGATCGTGCATGCGGACGGCGCATTCCGTCCGCTCATGCGTGGCATCAAGGACGGGAAGTCGCTCGGGCTGCTCGTCGACCAGGTCGTGCGCCCGGAGGACGGCGGCGTCTGGGTGCGTTTCTGGGGTCGCCCGATGCCGGTTTCCGCCGCGCCGGCGTTCTTCGCCGCGAAGGGGAAGGCGCCGGTCGCGGTGGCGTGGAGCCGTCCGCTGAAGAACGGACACTACCGGTGCGAGGTGGTGGCCACCTATCCGCCCGAGGCCGCGCGGGACGTGTGGGGGCTGACGCAGGCCTGTCTGCGCGACCTGGAGCGCGTCATCCGCCGCCACCCGTCCTGCTGGGTGCTCAACTACCGCTATTTCCGCAAGACGCCGAAGGAGGCCGAGCGGGAGCAGTTGCTGGAACGCGAGGCGAAGGCCGCCGCGCGCGGACATGCGCGGGAGGTGCCGTCGTGAGGGCGCCGCGCCTCCTCTTCGTCGGGAACTTCCTCATCCGCCACTGGGGAAACGGGCGTACGGGCATCGATCTGCGCCTCGTCGCGGGGGCGCTGCGGAACGGCTGGCAGGTCCACACGTTCTCCGAACGCGACATCGCGCGCTTCCTCGCGCCGCTCGGCTTCATGCGGAACATCGGCGCGCGGATGATGAACGCGCGCCTCGTGAAGACGGCGCGGAACTGGAAGCCGGACGTCATCTTCCTCGCTCACTGCGACTACGTGACGAACGAGACGCTGGACCGGATCCACGCGGTCGTGCCCGGCGTGAAGATCGTCCACCTCAACTGCGATCCCGTCGAGACGGCGCACTGCCGCGCGCAGATCGCGCGGCGCATGGATTCCTGCGACGCCGTCTTCGTGACGACGGCGGGCGAAGTGCTGAAGACCTGGAAGACGGCGCGGAACGTCGTCGGGTTCTTCCCGAACCCGAGCGATCCCTCCTACGAGGTGGAGGACAACGCGGCGAAGACGGACTTCGCCTACGACCTCTTCTTCGCGGGGCGTCCCGCCCTCGCCGACGCGCGCCGTGCGCTGCTGGACGCGCTCGTGCCTCGCCTCGACCCTTCGGTGCGCCTCGGTCTTTTCGGCATGGGGAAGCCGTTGGTCGTCGGCCGTGCCTACGAGGAGGCGATTGCCGCCTCGAAGATGGGCCTCTCGATCAACCGCTTTGAAAACTGGAAGTGGTATGCGTCGGACCGCCTCACGCACCTGATGGGCAACGGCGTCCTGACCTTCCTGTACGACGGCAACCAGATGCAGGACTTCTTCTCGGGCCGCGAGGCCGTCTACTTCCACACGCCCGGCGAACTCGCGGAAAAGATCGCCTTCTACCAGGCGCACGACGACGCCCGCCGGGCCGTTGCCGCCGCCGGGCGCGCGAAGTACCACGCGCTCTTCGACGCGCGCCGCGTTGTCCGCTACCTCGTGGAGGCGGCCCGGGGCGAGAGGTTCTCGGAAGCCTACGAGTGGGCGGGGGAGGCCCTGCGGTGAGCCGTCTTCCGCATCTCGGGTGGTCGTCGCACGTCTATCCGCTGGAGGCGGGGGATCTCGCGGCGCGGCCCGACTACGAGGGCGCGCCGATTCCGGAGACAGCGCTGCCGCCGGACGCCATCGTTCTCTTCGTTCGCCCGGATGGACCGGATGCGCTGTTGCGGGGACGGACGCGGGTCGATGCCGCCGCCGCGTCCGATCCGCACGCCGTTGTCCCCGTGCGGGTTGTCTTCAAGCCCGCCATCGCGAAGTGGAACCTGCTCGGCACGTTGCTGCGCGTGTTCCGGAACGGTCGTCGGTTTCACGGAACGGGCGTCTACCACACGTCGGCGCAGACCATTCGCGGATTGGGGATCGAACGCGCGATCCGCCGTGTCGATGCGCCCCAGAAGCGTGGCCGTCAGGACCGCATGGCCGCCATGAGAAGGCTGCAGGAGAGTCTGCGCACGCATGGATACGACGACATGCGTCCGCTCACCGTGATGCTCTGCCGCACGAGAGGGGTGGAGGATTCGCTCCGACAGGGTCATCACCGCGTGAGCGCGTGTCTGGCGTGTGGGGTGGAACGTGTGGCGCTGTCGTTCTCGGCCGCCGGTGCGCTGCCAGGTGAACTTGACGGGCGTCGGTGTGCCCCGCGGGTCAAGGCGGCCCTCGCCCTGCTGGAGTGCCTGTCCCCGGCTGTCTTCGTCTGCGTGCTGGCGGCCGTCCTCGTCCATGTGGATGTCAGCGCGCTGGGACAGGGGTGCGGAGACATGGGGCTCGTGCGGTGGTGCCAGATTGGCGGCGTGTTGACGGTGGCTTCGCTTCTGGCCTATCGGGCGCGGTGCCTCGCCCGGGAACGGGGAGGCCTGGTGTTGGTGGCGGGGGGATTCTTCCTTGCCGCCGTTCGCGAGCTGGACGGACTTGCGGCGTACATGTTCGCCGCATGGGCCTGGATGCCGCTTGCCGCGCTCGTGGTTGGCGCCACTCTTGCTCTTGCCTGGCGCTGGCGAGATTCGGTTCCGGCGGGACTTCTCGCGATTTGCACGTCGCGTGGCGTGGGCTATCTTGCCGCCGGCGTGATGACGGCGCTCGGCTTTGCGCGGGTCATGGGGAATGCGTCCCTGTGGCGGGCCGTGGTGCCGGGCGAAGCCCCGTCCGCCGCCGTCAGCCGCATCGTCGAGGAGGGGTGCGTGCTTCTGGGGTGCGGCCTGGTCCTCTGCTGGGCGTTGCCCTTCGTGCTTGTGGGCATGATGCGGCGCGAGCGCCGGAACCCCCTTCACTATTTCATTCCCGTGCTGGCGCTGCTGGGGGTGTGCGTGCTGGCGGACTTGGACTACCGGCGGAATTGCGCGGAGGTTCGCATGCCTCCTGATTGGCCCTTCACCGTGGAGCGGGTGGGGGACGTCGCGCGGCCCGCGCATCCGGCGGACCTCAGTGGCCTCTCACCCCGCTGGGGGGATCTCTACTGGGCGGTACGCGACACGGACGGCGAACTCTACAGCCTTCGGATTCCGGTGGACCGCGCGTCGGGGCGCGTGCTGGGGTGCGAGGTCGTCGGCGTCCATAAGCTGCAGGGAGCGTCCGACCTGGAAGACGTGGCGGCGGATCCGCTGCGCGCGGTTGTGTGGGTCGGCGATGAGACGGGCCCCTCCATTCGGGGATTCTCCTTTGATGGACGGGACGCGAATGCCCGCGTGGATCTACCCGCCGTCTATCTGGGGGTGCGGAAGAACCGGGGGCTTGAGGCCCTGGCGATCCATCCGGACGGGCACGACATGTGGACGTGCAACGAGAACGAGCTTCCGGTGGACGACGCGGTCTCGCCCGGTCGGGTCGAGTTCGTGCGCCTGACGCGCTTCACGCGTCGCACGCCGGCGCAGCCCTGGCGTGTATCGGGGCAATGGGCCTATCGCCTGGAGTCTCCGGGAACGGGGCTGGTGCGGGGACGGACCCGGAACGGTGTGGCCGCGCTGTGCGTGCTGGATGACGGCGTGGTACTCGTCCTTGAGCGGGAGAAGACGGGAAAGGGGGAGAAGGCGTCGTTCCGCATGCGCGTGTGCCGCGTGGTCTTCCCCGATGCAACGGACGTATCGGGCTGGCAATCGCTTTCGGAGCGGCCCTTCGTCCCGGTGCGCAAGCAGATCGTCTACGAAGCGGAGACGGGGCACGCGATGTACGAGGGCATGTGCCTCGGCCCCGTGCTCGACGACGGTTCCCGCACGTTGCTGCTGATTTCGGATGGCGACGGGCATGCGGATGAACGCATCCTTTCCCTGCGGATCCGGCGGAACGATGAACGGACCGCGAATTGACGAGACTTGAGACGAGGAGAATGGACATGGCGGAAGAACGAGTCAATGTGCTTTGCGCGAAGTGGGGGACGAAGTATCCGGCGTACTATGTGAACCGCCTCTACGCGGGCGTGGCGAAGTGGCTCGCGCGTCCGTTCCGGTTCGTCTGCGCGACGAACGAGCCGGAGGGCATCCGGCCGGAGGTCGAATGCGTGGCGCTCGATCCGAACCCCCATGTCAAGAACCGAAACTGGCCGAACATCCACGCAAAGCTCACGTTCTTCCGGCGCGGCTTCGCGCAGCTGGAGGGCCCGACGCTGTTCTTCGACGTCGACGTGCTGATCACGGGGCCGCTTGACCGGTTCTTTTCGTACAGGCCGGGCGACTTCTGCATCATCCACAACTGGGTCGAGCGGCGCAAGGCCTTCTTCCGGCGCCCGCCCATCGGCAATTCGTCCTGTTTCCGCTTCGACGCGGGCACGGACGCGGCGCACGGGGTCTACGAGTCGTTCCTGCGGGACAAGGAAGACCCCTCGCTCGACTGGTATTTCCGAAAAGGATCCCAGAAGTTCCAGACGCGCGCGATGTTCGAGCGGGGGAACGTTTCCTGGTGGCCGGAGGAGTGGGTCTGTTCGTTCAAGCGGCAGTGCGTGCCGCTCTGGCCCTTCAACCGGTTCCTCGTCCCGCGCCGCCCGAAGGGGCCGAGCGTGATCGCCTTCCACGGGAATCCCGATATCCCCGAGGCGATTGACGGGTTCTTCACGCACAAGGGCGAGAAGATCCCCATGCATCTCACCTGCCTGCCTACGCCGTGGGTGAAGGAACTCTGGGAGAACCCGTGATGGCCGCGCCGGAACTGCACCTGTTCGTCCTCTGGGAGAAGGCGCGCGCTGCGGAGGCGCGCATCCTCGCGGACCTCGCCCGCGAGATGCCGGTCGTCTGGCAGGGTGAAATGGCGTTTCACGGCGACGCATCGGCGGCCTACGAGGCGTTCTACGGCGTGCGGCGGCCCGTCAACGGTGCGGTCAAGGTCAAGAAGTGCGGCGGCGGGCGCTTCCGCGTGATCGTCGTGCGGGACGACGATCCGCACTACGGCCAACGCCTCGCCCGCGCCGGTAAGTATTACGAGGCGAACGAGCGGATGTACGACCTCAAGGCGCGCTACCGGGAGTGGGCGGGGCGCAGGCACCGCGTTCACGGGACCACGGACCGGGACGAGTTCGCGCGGGATGTCTGGCTCTTGACGGGCCACACGGCGGAGGAGTGGGCGCGGGGCGTCCCCGAGGGCATCGCCCTCAACATCCCCGCTCAGGCCCGGTGGAGCCTTACACTGGAAGGCCCCGGCGCCGACCTCGGGCTGACGGACTGCCGTGTGATGCTGGAGG
>OIWT01003589.1_pt1 | contig 13950 bp, 8 predicted proteins | sample 1587701 | NCBI WGS metagenome assembly OIWT01 (sample SAMEA3888904, study PRJEB22519) | human gut metagenome | biome: human gut; feature: human-associated habitat; material: faeces | place: Denmark | collected 2009
GTCCTTGACGGTGACTCCTTCCCCGTTGGGAACAACTCAATGCCACCGGTCGCATTCCCCCGCTTGGGAACGAGTGGATGCGACTACACTGGTCGCATTGAGTTTGACAAGAAACCGAGGTTCAGAATCTTGCGCAAATGGATAAGGCGCGGCGGTGGAATGTGGTATAATCCGATTTGTCAAAATCATCATTGGAGGTTGAGGATGCTGAAGAGCGTGTCGGTCGTTTCCGTTTGCATCGCGTGCGCCGTGGGCGGCGCGGGGTCTGCGTTCGCGTGGGATGTGGAGCATGACGAGATTGCGCAGCTCGTCGGCGAGTCGCTGCCGGCGGAGATCAAGGCGTCGTTCGACTTCGACGACTTCGGCGTCCTGATGGCCTTCTGCCACTTCCCCGACATGACGGAATGGGAGCCGCGCCGCTGGCGGACGGTGGACGACTACGCGCCGCACGTCGGGCCGGACGACCGCGCGATCCTCGCCGCAGCCGGCTGCGGCGGCTACTGGGCGCACACGGAGAAGGGGAAGGCGACGCTGATGGCGCTTCTCGCGCGCGCCTTCGGCCGCGGCGACCACCGCGTGGCGGCGTTCTACCTCTCGGTGTTGACGCACCCGGTCGGCGACGAGAGCGCGCTCAACCATCCGACGATCCTGAACTTCGTCCACTACTGCCACTACCAGGGCGTCGCGTTCGGCACGCGCAAGGTCGAGGCGGGCGCGAAGAACATCTTCGGCTTCCGCTCGGACGGCGACGTCGTGCGGCGCGCGCGCGCGAAGCTGAAGGGCTACCGCCCGTCCGCGCCCGCCGTCGCCGGCTTCCGCGCGCAGCAGCTCGCGCTCTGCGTGCGGGCCGTCGACCAGGCGGCCTATGCGGCCGAGAAGGAGGTGGCGATCGGCTTCGGCCGGCCCGGCGCCGCCGAGGCGCTGGCGGATCTCGTCGCGATGCAGGTGCGGGCGATCCTCGACATCGCCTGGACGTGCTGGGTGAACCGCGCGGTTGACGCGGCGCTGCCCGCCGCCGATTTCCAGGCGTGCTTCGACCGCGACGCCGCGCGCGCCACGAAGGCGCTCGATCCCGGCCGGCAGGCCGTCTTCGCCGACCTCTTCGACGCTTCGCGGAACCCGAAGGCGCCGAAGGGGACGGTCGCCCTCGTCTGCGAGGCCCTGGGGCTCCGTTCGAGCGGCGCGCAGTCCTACGCCGGGCGGCTTGTCCTGGGGGCGTGCGGGCGGACGCTGCGCGATGCGGGGTACGCCGTCAAGGCGTACGACTTCCGCAACCTGGCGGCCGGGACGCTCTCGGCCGCCGAGACGCCGACGCTGATCGTCGCGGCCGGGTTCCACGCCCCGGAGGCCGAGGCGGCGCGGGCGCTCGCCGCCTACCGCGACGCGGGCGGACGCATCGTCTATGTGAGCGGGCAGGATCCGGGCGGCCGCGTGCGCGGGCATGGCGATCCGTTCGGCATCACCGGCTTCGGCGCGGCGCTCGCCGACCGCGCGCCGGAGGACCTTCCCGTCTCGCCCCGGTGGCATCGCGCCGGCATCTGTTCCGATTGGCGGAAGATGGCGGTCGTCCTGGACGGCGTGCGGCATCCGCTTCGCCGCGACGCGAACGGCGACGGCTACGCGAAGCCCGCCTGCGCGCAGGAGATCCTGCCGGGACCCGGCATCGAGCCGCTGGCGTACCTCGACAACGGGCGGGCGCGCTTCTGCGTCGCCGCGCGCAAGGGGAACGTGACGTGGCTGCCGGTCTACCTGCTCTCGCCGTTCCTCTTCTCGGACGACACGGCGCTCGACTTCGGCGCGCTGCGGCTCGACGCCTTCGCCGCGCCGCTCCTCCTTCAGGTGGTGGAGGCGGCGTCCGCGAACAGGCCTGAATGAGCGCGCCGCCGCCTTTCCGCGAGAAGCGTTCGTACGCGGTCGGCGACGCCGCGTTCCCGCTCGCCCTGTCGCTTGTGCTGATCGGGGGGCGGCGTGACGCCTGATGCGTGCATCGTGCTGGCGCTGCATACGCACGACAGCGCCATCTGGAAGACGCAGTATGCGGGGCTGTGCCGCTATTGCCGTCCGCGCGGCTGGACGGTGCGTGACTGCTGCCTGGGCCGCTCCGTGCATCTGCGAACCCTCCGCCGCCTGGTCCGGGACGCGCGGGTCGTCGGCGTCATCTCCTCCCTGTCGATGCGACTGCCGCCCGCCGTCCGGGCGCGCGTGCCCGTCGTCTGCTTCGACTGCCCGCGCACGGCCGTCCCCGAGGGAAGCCCGCACATCCGGCACGATGCCGACCAGACGGCCCATCTGGCCGCCGGCGAGCTGATGTCCCTGCCGCTTCGGTGCCTCGCCTATGCGCATCTGCCGTCCGACATGTACTGGAGCCGGGAGCGGGCGGAGGCGTTCGCGCGGGAGATCCTGCGGCGCGGCGGGCACCTCGGCCCGGCGTTCCGGCAGCCGGGGGTTTCCGACAGGCGCCGGCTGCTGCCGGCCGTGGTGCGCTGGCTCGCCGGTCTTCCGAAGCCCTGCGGCGTCTTTGCCGCGAACGACGAGATGGCGCAGGTCGTCGTGCAGGCGTGCGTGCGCGCGCACCTGCGCGTCCCCGACGACGTGGCCGTCGTGGGCGTGGACAACGACCCGCGTTTCTGCGAGGGGGCGGTTCCGATTTCGAGCGTCATGCCGGACTGGGACGCCGGCGCGTTCCTGGCGGCGCGGGCGCTCGACCGGATCGTGCGCGCCGATGCGCGTGCGGTGGAGGCGACGGCGTTCCGTCCGCTCGGGCTCATGCGGCGGCAGTCGTCGGGCGGCGGGCATCGCGCGCGCCAGGAACCGCGCATCCAGGAGGCCGTCGGCCTGATCCGTGCGGAGGCGTGCGCGGGCCTTCGCGCCGTGCGCGTCCTCGGCGTGATGCGCGGCGCGCGCCGTTCGGCCGAGCAGACGTTCCGCAGCGTGACGGGCATGAGCGTCCTGGAGGCCATCCGCAGGGCCCGCTTCGAGAACGCGCAGATCCTGCTCGAAACGACCTGCCGGGACGTCGCCTACGTGGCACAGGCGTCCGGCTACCGGAGCGTGCCGACGTTCTGCCGCACGTTCAAGGCCACACTGGGGCTCTCGCCGCTCGAATGGCGGGCGAAGAGCCGGGCGTGAGCCCGTTCGTTTCTGCGCAAACGGATAATATCGGGTGGTGGAAATGTGCTACACTGCGCTCAAAGGGCGATTTGGAGAACGACATGCCGACGACAACATACACAGATTCCCCGATGCTGCGGTCGCTCCTGGTGGGGACGCTGGCCGCGTTGGGACTCGTTTGGTCCGCTGCGGCCGGCGGCGCCTCGTGCGCGCCGTCGCCGAAAGGCCCGGAGGCGTACCTGCTCCAGGCGCGGCGGCTCTATCCGACGGCGGCGTGGTGCGGACTGACGAACTCGCTCGTCGACGCCTTCCTCGATCCGGCGGCAGTGGCGGCCGACCGTCCCGTGCCGCAGGGGCGGATCCGTTGGCACCACGTGCCGGGCATGCGCAACGTGCGTGACATCGGCGGGTGGAACGGTCTGCCGACCGGGCGTGTCTTCCGGGGCTCGGAGCCGGACTGCCTGCCGGTCGAACAGGTCGGTGAGAAGCGCTTCCACCGTCTGGGCGTGATGGAAGCGGGTCTGCGCACGATGCGCGAGACGTTGAAGATCCAGACGGATCTCGACCTGCGTGCGGCTTCGGAATGCCCGCATCCCGACGTCTCGGCCCTGGGCGTCCGCCTCGTGCGCGTGCCGCTCGGCGCCTATCTGGGCGCGTTCACCGCGACGAACCAGTACGCGCAGGCGCTGCGCGTCTTCGCCGTACGCGGGAACTTCCCGATCTACTTCCACTGCTGGGGCGGCGCCGACCGCACGGGGACGCTCGCGTATCTGGTCGAGGGTCTGTGTGGCGTCTCGGAGGCGGACCTTGCGGTCGACTACGAGCTGACGTCGTTCGCGCGCGTCTTCGGCCTGCGGCGACGGACGGGCACGCCGCATCCCGAGACGGGACGGCCGGAGTGCGCATTCCCGGCGTTCGTCGCGCGGCTCAAGGGCTATCCCGGCGGGACGATGGCCGAGAAGATTTCCGCCTACATGGAGCGGACGCTGGGCCTCGCGAAGGCCGAGATCGCCGCCATCCGGAACAACGTCATGGGCGAGGGGACGTCTGTACCCGATGTCCGGGAGACCGTTGTCCGGCTGGAGGAGCTGGACATCCACGCCTTTACGGAACCGACCTGGGAGACGCGGCCGCGCGCGAAGCGCAGCGTGCGCGATACGCCGCTCACGGTCGGCGGCATCACGTACGAGAACGGTGTCGGTCTGCTCGTGAAGGACACGATTCTCGGCGACTTCTTCCCCGGTGGAAAATGCCGTCGTTTCGAGGTGGCGTTCGGCCTCGACGCGCGCGCCCACCGGGACGCCAGGGCTGTGTTGAACGTCTGGGGCGACGAACGGCTGCTCGCCACGTCGGGCGAAGTCGGTCCCGGCGAGGCCGAGGGCAAGAAAGGCGGAAAGTGAGGGCGTGCATGGTTGACACGGCGTTGATGAAAAGTCTGGTGGCGGTGGCGTTGGTCGCCGTTCGTCTCACCGCCTCGGCGGGGGGCGATCTCGAAAGCGCCGAGGTCTGGGCGTCGGCGAAGGACGGCAAGACGCCGTTCGTCCTGACGCCGCTCGTTGGCGAGACGGACTGGACGGAAGGGGAAGGCGGGGTATCTCCAGGCCGGGGCCTACGAGACGTGGAACGAGACGGCGTTCACGCTCACGGCGAAGGGCGACGGGCGCTTCTTCGTCGGGTTGTCCGCGCCGCACAACGTGCGACGGCTCTACCCGGAGGTTGCCTGGACGGACATCTCGATTGCGGGCGCGGGCCGCCAGGAGAACCTCGACTTCGCGCACGGCCTGACGTTCTGGGGTGTCAGCACGAAGGACGCGCCGCGCATCGAGACGGTCGCCGGAAGGCGCGCGCTCGTCGTGCGCGCCGACCGCGGGCGCTACCGGGGGCTTGACCTGAAGGCGGGCGACACGGTGACGGTCCGGGCGAAGTTCCGCCTCATGGGGCCGAGCGCGGCGCCGGCGCGGCAGCGTCCGCTCGACGTCTCGGCGGCCGTGAACGCCCCCGTGCCGGAGGGCGTGGCGCTCCCGTGCGCGAAGCGCGACTTCATCGGCATCTACGTGAAGACGCCGGACCCGGCGGCGCACGGCGGCGCCCAGTGCGTGCGCTTCCGCAACCGTGCGGTCCAGCCGGGGGCCGCCGCCGTCACGCTCCTGGACGGCGCGGCCGAGCCGAGCCGCTACCTCTACCTCCTCCTGTCGTCCAGCTACACGAAGGGGCCCGACCTCGCGACGGTCGCCGTCACCTACGCCGACGGTACGGCGGACACGCTTGCACTCACGAAGGGCCGCGAACTCGCCGACTGGTCGCACACGCTGAACGGCGACGCCTGCCAGACGGTCTTCACGGCGAACGGCGAGAACGGCACGCGCCACTTCATGCTCGCGCGCGTCGTCCTGGACGAGCGCAAGGCACCCGTGAAGATCGCGCTCGCGACGGCGGAGAACAGCAACCTTTCTCTCTACGGCGCGACGCTGACGAGTGCGGACTGGAAGCCCGTGCGGGCCGAGAACGTGACCTTCCGCCTCGGCGGCGAGTGGCGCCTGCCGGACATGCCGGGCCGCGACATCGTGGCCGGCTCGGCCCTCGACCTCTCGGGGCAGATCGACTTCGCGCCGTGCGGCACGTATGGCCGGGTCGTCCAGCGGGATGGGCGCCTGTGCTTCGAGAAACGGCCCGACCGTCCGCTGCGTTTCTTCGGCAACCATTCGTCCAGCCAGTGGGTGTGCGACTGGGAGCCGGACGCGGACCGCTACTGCGAGCAGATGCGGCGCGTCGGCTGCAACGCGATCCGCCTCTCCATCCACCGCCTCGGCTGCGACTGGTGGGACGAGCGCGCGGACTGCCTTCGGCGGCATCCGCATGCCGACGGGTTCTTCCGCGACGACCGCATCGACAACTTCCTGCGCTTCGTCGCCGCGTTCAACCGCCACGGCATCTACTTCCTGATGGGGTCGGGCGGCGGGCCGCAGGAGATCGAGGCGATGATGGCGGGCGACGCCGAGTCGCTTGAGTACTACCGCCAGTTCACGATCCGCCTGCTCAACAGGCGCAACCCCTACACGGGCAACCTCGTCAAGGACGAGCCGTGCCTCCTCGGATGGGAGTTCGCGAACGAACAGAGCGTCCAGCACGTCCAGCACATCGTCGCCGAAGTCCCCAATCCCGATGCGCCCCGCTCGTCCTTCCACCCGGTGCAGGCCAAGTACGCCGCGCGCGTGCGCACGCTCGTGAAGCCGCGCTGGGAGGCGTTCCTCAAGAAGAAATACGGCGACGGCTGGGCGCGGCACGCGGCCTACCCGAGGCGCTACACGGAGAAGACGCCGAACGCGCTCGACTTCCAGCTCTTCTCGCAGGAGCTGATGGAGGCCCAGATCCGCTTCTACCGCGACGTCATGAAGGAGGCCGGCTGGGACCGGCCGACGATGTGGGGCAACTACGACAAGATCCTGCGCACGACCGAGACGCGCGTGAAGACGGGGATGGCGACCGAGGTCAACAACTACCATTCCTTCCTCGCGGACGACGGACACGGCCCGCAGGTCTCGTCGGCGACCGACGGCATGGCCGCGTTCCGCGACATCGCCGGCGCGGCGATCCCGGGCCAGCCCGTCGTCGTCACCGAGTACAACGACTGCCAGCACAACCGCTACTGCCACGAGATGGGCCTGGCGGCCGGCGCAATCGCCGCGCTCCAGGGCTGGGATGCGTTCTTCCTGCACAACTCGACGGTGCTGACCGACGGGCTGACCGCACCGCCGTCCTTCAACATGAACGACGGGCTCGTCATCGCGAACCACTTCTCGATGCGCGCCTCGACGTTCCTCGCGGCGTGCCTCTACGGACGCGGCGACGCGGCGACTTCGCCGCACACGGTCACGCTCGACTACACGCGGGCGTTCATGGGCACGCTCTCCTCGACGAGCTACCCCGACCCGCAGCAGCTGCGCGCCGTCATGCTCTGCGGCGTGCGCGTCGACTGGCCGGAATACGGCGCGACGCCCGGCTACAAGGCCGACCTCTCCTTCCCCGGCTTCGGCAACGATACGGCCGGCACCTACGAGTTCCTGCTCGCGCAGGCGAGCGACTCGAAGGCGCGCACGGCCGTCCTGGAGGCGATGGTCGCGCGGATGCGCGCGGCGGGCGTCCTCGGGCCCGCGAACCGCACGGACGTGAGGCGGGGCGTGTACGAGTCGGACACGGGCGAGCTGCTGGTCGAGTCGGCCCTGCCGCGCATGCGCGTCGCCACGCGGCGCAGCGAGGCCGTCTCGCTTCCGGCGAACGGCGCGTATCGGGCCGGCTGCCTGGAGATCGTGCGCACGAAGAACAACGCGACGTTCGCCGCCGTCGCGGTGGACGGGCGGCCGCTCGCGGCGTCGGGCCGGATCGTCGTCGTCATGGACGGCGAGAGCGGCATCGACGGGGCGGTCAAGACGCCCGACCTCGTGCGGTTCGTCGGCTACCGGACGAAGGAGGGCCGCGCGCGCATGCAGGGCCGCAAGATCGGGCGCGCGAACGTGGCGCAGGTGCGCCTCCGCAACGCGCGGGGCGGCCGCTTCACCCTCTATCCGCTTTCGGTGAACGGCATCCGCCGCGCGCCGGCGAAGGTCACGCGCGCGGGCGACGCGCTCGCCTTCACGCTCGACACGACCGAGGCGGCGCTCCCGGACGGCCTGACGCCGTTCTTCGAACTTGTCGCGGAAGACGGTCCGTGAATCGAGATGGGTTAACGGAAAGGAGTCAACGGAAAGGAGTCGGGGATGGGCGAAATTCATGTTGGCCGCAGACACGGCCTGTTCGGACTGGGATTGGCGGCGTGCGGCGCGTTGATGGCGTCGGTCGCGCCGCAGGACGGCACGCGGTATGCCTGGGGCGGCACGTGGGACGCCAACTGGATGCAGGGCGCCCTGCCGGCGGACGGTGGCATCGCGCGTCTCGACGTGCCGAATCAGGGCCGTTCGGCCCACAGCACCTGGAAGATCGACGTCGACCGGACGGGCATCCGGCTGGGCGGCTTCGACTTCGGCAGGGTCGGCGTGGCGGTGGAGGGCTTGGGCGACATCACGTATGTCGGCGACAACCCGTTCATCCGCATCGACTATCTGCGTACGCCTTGGAATCCGGGGGAGAGTGACGATGTGTCGAAGTGGTATCCCGAACACGCCGACGCGCCGAACAACAGCTACTGCTACCGCACGTGCCACTACCGCCTGCCGATTCGCGGCACGGGCGGCAATCGGCTCTCGCTCAGGGGCGCGGGCGAGATCTGCATCGACAAGCCGGTCTCCGATTTCGCGGAGGTCGAGATCCGCAACGTCCTCATGGCGACGAACCCGGCGCCGGACTTCGCGTTCACGGCGTGTGACACGACGCTCGCGGGCGAGGTCTTCTACTGGCCGCTCGCGGGTGGCGACGTCTCGGCCGGTCTGGCCACAGTCCATGCGCTCACGGCGGGGGCCGGCGCCTCGCTCGTCGTGCGCAACACGACATGCACCTCGGCGACGCTGGCGCTCGGGACGCTCCGGCGTGGCCTCAAGGGCACGTTGACGATCCAGGCCCAGACGGGGACGCTCGGCGGGACGGAAAAGGTGACGCTCGCCGGCGCGGCGCCCGTGCAGGACGGCGGGCTTGTCGAGCCGTGGATCGTCGGGCGCGACGGCAGCGGCCAGGCCCACTTCCTCGCGTATGACGCGGCGGACGGCTTCAAGCCGTTCGCGCCGACGACGGACGATCTCGCGACGGCGGGCGTGGCGGACATCGTCCGCGTCTCGGCGAACGTGACGCTTTCGGAAAGCAAAAAGATCAGCGGCCTCCTGATCGAGGGCGGTGCAACGCTCACGCTCGTCGACGGCGTCACGCTCACGGTCGGCGGCGAGGCGGGACGTGCGGCGGCGGTCATCGTCAACGCGACCACGGCCCACACCTACACGCCGCTCGCCGGGCAGGGCGGCGCGCTCGACTTCGGCGCGTCCGAGGGTTTCCTCTGGCTCTCGGCCCACTGGACGCCGACGGCGAACGACGTGCGCACGGACGTGCGCCTGTGTACGCAGGTTCGGGGTTCGGCCGGCGTTACGCTCGCCGGCGCGCGGGCGGCCGTCGACCACAGCTACCTGCCCTCCGTCTATGCCGCCCCGGACTTCAATTTCTGCCGTTGGACGGGCGGGACGGCGATCGCCAACGTGTATCTCCGCGCAACCGTCTCGAAGCATGCCACGGTGAAGGAGAACCCCTTCACGGACTGCGGCGAGCTGTATGTGGTCGGGGGCGAGACGGTCGGCGGCGGCGCGCTGCGGCTCAATACCGCCTCCGCCGATGCGGGAGGCAAGGTCTGGCCGAACGATCTCTCTCTCGCGGGCGGCGGCTTTCAGGGGCGGAAGAACGCATCCGATCGGGCGAACACGGACGACACGAACGGCTCGATTGTGCAGGACGGCGGGGGCGGCCGCCAGCGCATGCTCGGCCGCGTAACGCTCGTCGGCGACGCGCGCGTCGTGGCGGGCGACGGTCCGACTGCGGGCTTCGAGTTCGCGCAGCCGATTGTCGGTACGGGGTCTCTTTCGGTTTGGCAGACACAGGCGCAGACGTTCTTCGACGCGGTCAACACGTTTCGCGGCAAGACCATCCAGGTCGGAACGGGGGCGGGCGTCCTTTCCCTGCGCGGTGCGGGCACGTTCGGAGACGGTCCGGCGGAGCTGGAGGGAACTCTCCAGTTCGCGGATCAGGCCGCGCCGTACGTTGTCACGAATCAGGTGACGGCCGGCGGCAATCTGGAACTGGTTCGCGCAAACGTCCAGCTCGCGGGCAGAACGTCCGTCGCCGGCACGGCGCGGGTCTACGGCGCGACGGATCTCGTCCTCGGCGAAGATGTCGCGTTCGGCGCACTCCACGCGGGTTCGACGCTGGCGCTCGCGGGCGCAACGCCCGACGCAAGGCTCGTCCTCGCGGGCGACGGCGACTCGTATCTCGACACGGTGACGGCGGGCGCGCTGCCGGTTGTCAAGAGGGGCGCCGGGACGCTGACGGTCCATGCGGCCGACGGCGGGCGCACGGCGTCGGCGACCGCCCCGGCCATCGACGTCGTGGGCGGCACGCTCAGGTTCGAGAGCGACATCTTCAGGAGCCCGGGGCTCGTCTACTGGCTTGACGCCTCCGACGCCTCGACGTTCGAGACCGACCCGACGACGGGCAACGTGATGAAGTGGCGCTCGAAGAACGGGAACGGCTACTTTTTCGCCGCGCCGCACTACACGAACGAGACGGTGCTCGGCTTCTATCCGGGCTACGGCGCGCAAACGGGCGTCCATCGGGTGAACGGCCTGAACGTGCTCACGTTCAAGCCGGGCAACGATTCCCGCAACGGCCTCGTCGGGTCGCGGCCCGTCTCGCAGCGGACGGTCTTCGTCGTGAACGTGCCGCGCCTGACGAAGGCCGACCAGTGCCTCTTCGGCACGACGGCCGACTACTCGTTTCGCTCGGAGGCCTCCGACCGGTGGCGTGTCAGCACGCAGCGGACGAATTATGAGTCGAGCGGCGGCTCCTACGTCAACGGCGCGTGGACGACGACGGGCGCCTTCGCGCCGGGAGAGCCGCAGATTGTGACCGTGCGCCATCCGGTCGACGTGCGCGCCAACAACAGCCCGGAGGAGGCGGACGATCCGCCGGTCTACAGGGGCCGCGACTACGAACGCATGCAGCTGGGCTTCCAGTACGAGGACGTGCGCACGGCCGGCGCCTTTGACGGCGACATCGCCGAAGTGCTGGCGTTCGACACGATCCTCACGGACGACGAGCGCAAGACGGTCGAGAACTACCTCGCGAAGAAGTGGGGCGTCGGCGCGGAACTCCACGCCGACGTGGCCGCGCGCGGCCGGCAGGTCGTCGATCCGGCGACGGCGATCCGCCTCGGGGACGGGGCCGTCCTCGACCTGAACGGCCACGACCAGACGATTGCCGCGCTGTCGGGCCGCGGCCGGATCGTGAACAGCGCGGGCGGCGCGGCCCCCGTCCTCACGGTGACGGGCCCGTGCGACTTCGACGGCGTTGCCGAGGGCGTCACGCTCCGCTTCGCGGGCGGCGCGCGGCTCGGCGCATTCGGCGGAGGCGTGCCGACGAACGGCCTCCTCTACCGGCTCGACGCCGCGCGGCCGGAGACGCTTCTCGCGGGCGCGGACGGCTGCGTCACCAACTGGGCGAGCCGCAGCGCGGGCGGCGTCGCGTTCGACTGGAAGAGCGACTATGCGACTGCCTCGCGGACGCGCGGCCCGGTCTTCCAGGCCTCCTGCACGGCCTTTGGCGGCCGCCCCGGCGTCTTCTTCGACGGCGCGGCCCAGCTGCGGGCCACGGCGCCGACGACGCCGACGAAGACGCTCTTCGTGGTCTGGAACTGGTCGGACGCGGTCGAGAACACGTCGCGGCCGTGGTCTTCGCCCGCAGGCGGCGGGTACATTCGCAAGTTCGCCTCCCAGCAGTATGGCGACAACGTCGGCCTCGTCCAATGGACGCGCTACGGCGACCGCGTGACGATGGACGGCGTGCCGAAAGTCTGGGGCGCGAAGGATGCCATGAAGGGCGATTCCCTTGACCAGTGGGCCGTTCCGGCCGGCGGGACGTTCCTGTACGGCGCGAGCCTCGACGCGCGCCGCGCGGTGGCGGGAACGGGGGCTGACGTCCTGAACGACTTCGGGAAGGGCGGCTACACGTTCGGCGAGATTCTCGCCTACGACCGCAGCCTTTCGGACGACGAATGCCGTTCGGTCGAGGCGTACCTGGCGAAGAAGTGGCTGGGCGAGGGCGGCATCCCGTCCGAGAGCGACGACGTGTGCGTGAAGGGCGGTATCGAGATCGCGGTCGGCGCGGACGGCACGGTCCGCCCGGTCGTCGTCGACGGGACGCTGGATGCCGCCGACGCGACGCTGAAGGTCGTGAACGCCGCCGCCGTCCCCAAGGGCGTGCGGCAGGATCTCGTCGTGGCGGACGGCATCCGGCGCGGGTTCGCGCGCGTCTCGTCCGACCGGGAAGACCTCTTCGAAATCGTCCTCAAGGGCCTCGCGTACATCGGCCGTTCGCTGTCCGGCCTGTACCTCATCTTCCGCTAAGAAAGGAAATGTCCAATGAAAACGGTTCTCTGCCTTGTCCTGCTGTCCGTCGCCGGAACGGCCCCGCTGCCTTGTATGGGCGTTGCGCGGACCGACGAGCCTGCCGCCTGTCGTCCGGCGGCGCGGTTCGTGACGGCGCCGTGGTGGACGCGCCGGCTCGCCGAGACGCGGGGACGCATCCTGAAGGACAAGGGGGCGTGCTATGACCTTGTGCTGGTGGGGGACTCGATCACCCACCGCTGGGAGAACAGGGAGAATGGCGCGGCGGTGTATCCCGCGCTGCTGGGAAAATACAAGGTCCTCAATCTCGGCAGCGGCGGGGACGGTACGCAGAACGTCATCTGGCGCTTCGAGAACAACGGCGAGCTCGACGACTACACGGCGAAGGTCTTTGCCGTCATGATCGGCGTGAACAATGGCGCGTCGGATCCCGAAGGGCTCGTGCGGGGCGTCGAGAAGATCGTGGGCATGATCCGGGCCAAGCACCCGGAGTCGAAGGTCGTCCTTCAGGCCATCCTGCCCCACGGGAAGAACCCGCGCGCGCATGTGCATTGGACGAAGGTCAACCCGATGCTGAGGGCCTATGCGGAGAAGAACGGCTTCGCGTGGCTGGACATGGGCGCGCGCTTCCTCGGAGGCGACGGCGAGATCAAGCCGGGGCTGATGATGCCGGACAAGCTGCATCCCGTCCGGGCCGGCTATGAAATCTGGCTTGATGCGCTCGGCCCCCTCGTCGACCGGCTGCTGGAACGGTAGGTCGCTGGATGGCATGCTGAGCGAAGACGGCAAGGCGAACGCAGGCCGTCTCGCATGTGCCGGAGGGCTTCGAGAAGCTCGGCGTGCTGCCGGGCGGGCGGCGCGTCACGGACTGCTGCTTCGTCGGCGACCGCCTCGTCACGGCCGAGGGCGTGGACGGCTTTGCGGTCTATGAACTGGACGGGCCGGCGCGCTTCCGCGAAGTCGCGCGGCGCCCCTCGGCCGGTGGACGCACGCCGATGGCGTTCTGGTGCTGGCCGGCCCCGGACGGCAAGGTGGTCCTGACGGCGCGGTGTGGCCCGTACGCAGTCTTCGACCTCGCGGATTTCGCGGCGGAACGGCCGCTCGCGACCTTCTACGGCACCTGCCTCTGGGACAAGTACCCTGCGGACGGCGCGGTGGACGGACGCCTTCCCGTCCTGAAGCCGTACAACGGCCTTGGCTGGCTGGACTTCAACGGGCCGAAGCCCCGTTTCGTGGACCAGGAGAAGGCCGTGACGGCGCCGTTCTTCGGGTCGCAGGGCAACGGCATCTGCCGCCTCGGCGCGAACCGCTTCCTCTACACGATCCAGCAGCCGCAGTCGAGCGTCTACGACTACGGAACGGCGGCTTTCTACGTGCTCGTCGAAGCCGACGGCACGTATTCACGGCCGCTCGCGCTGCCGGCCGTTCCGGCGTTCGGGAAGGGGAGGTCCGCGCGCTTCAGCGGCATCCCCCGCGCAGACGGCAGCCTCGTGCTGATGACGAACCGCAGCGAACGCAAGGCCGTCGTCTGGGACTTCGCCGATCCGGAGAACCCGAAGGCGTTGCGCGCCTATACGCTCTCCGGCAACCCCGACCTCGGCGCGTTCTTCAGGGGCAGGGCCGTGATCCCCGCCGGGCATCAGGGCCTCGTGATGGAGCGGTAGAACCTGTTTGGCCCCTGCGCGGAGAACGTCCTGTAATGGGTTAGTGGGTTGCGCAGCCCACCAGCCGAATTGAGGATTAGGGTCGT
>OIWT01003590.1_pt1 | contig 13934 bp, 10 predicted proteins | sample 1587701 | NCBI WGS metagenome assembly OIWT01 (sample SAMEA3888904, study PRJEB22519) | human gut metagenome | biome: human gut; feature: human-associated habitat; material: faeces | place: Denmark | collected 2009
TTAGTTATTATAGGTGAATACTCAAAGCGATACGCCGGCACCTTTCTTCTCGGACTTCCGGACACGGCGGTTCTGGGACGCCGTCTGCGCGGATTGTTTCGGCTGCCCGCCAGTCTGTCCCTGCGACTGTTTCCTGCTCTTGTCGGGATTCCAGCGGAAGAAGTCGAACTTCATCTTTTCGTAGTTGGGACGCACGTAGGCATTGAACGTGCCCCCGCTACCGTCGGACATGCCTTCGACATACGCGGCCTTGCCTGCTTTCAACGCATCTCAATTCAACCCCTTTCAGCTTCTGCGGGATGATGATTTCCTGTCGTTCCGTTTGGCCTTGCTCCACCTTGCGGTTCAGTCCCCGAAAGTCGTAGTCAAAACCACCCTTGCAGACATTATACTGGAGGCGTGCGTCGTAATGCTTCTGATGCCGTTCCGACCACATGCCCTCAATGAGCACAGACCTACCAAAGCTCAAGTCGAGCCGTTGGTTTTCAGTCAAATCAACTCCATTGATTTCTTTGGGTATTTTTATTTCACTGACAGGAATGTGGTGCAAGCGGTTAGTCTTGGAATTAAGGGAAAGCAGGCACATTTCTTCCTTCCCGCCGGCAATAGTCAAGTCTATGGTACTGCCCGCATTATGCGTTTTCAGCAAATTCTCTTTCAATCTATCCGGAATCTCATTACCCAAATAATAGTCAAGTTCGGGGCGTTGCTTGCAACACTCGATGTTGAGCACGGGCTTTCCGTCGGGCGATTCCACCAGCCGAATGCAGGCAGGCGTTTCAAATTTAATGCCCTCGAAATTGGTTTTAAGATTCAGCACGGCGGATTCATGCCCGTTGAGCAAGCGTGCCGTACCGATTTCGCCCAACGATTCGGGGGTGATGCCCATGCGTGCAAGCTGCTGCCAGTCCACCTGTTCCATGCTCCATTTCGTGAATTGCTGCGGGGCGGATTCATCGGTGGCGGGAGCCTGCTTCAGTTCCTCCGCCTGCTTGGTGGCATACTGTTCCGGCTCCAGCCTGTATTCGCCAAGCATTTCCTTGTTTTCTTCGGGGTTGCGGAACAAAGTAGCCATCTCCTTGGCATTGGCCAGCAGTTCCGCCGGAAGATGGTAGAAACGGAAGTCGGACGGGTTGTCGAACTGCCGCTTGAAGTTGGAGAAGAAGGATTCGAGGATAGATTCGCTGCGGTCGATTTTGAGGAAATCACCGTCGGGCTTGGCCTTTGCCAACGGGCGGGTCTTCAGCGAGCCGTCCTGTCCGATGCGCTCCACCACGTGGGGCGTGTTGCCGTCGGAAGCATTGGTCATTACCAGCACTTCGTCTTTCATGTCCTTGAGGTTGTCCATAAATGATTGCTTTTATTCGTGAAACAATAAGTTGATTGCGGCACGAAAGTAAGCGGGCAGCCTTGCCGGACAATGGGAAATCAGCGGACGGGAGGCAAGTGGCTATGGGGTGGCGTGAAGTGGCTACAAAAAATTAAACGCGACCCTCTCTATCAACCGGTAAAAGATGAGAAATGAAAACATTAATTTTATTAAGAGCAACAGACTACCTATTTAGATAGTCTGCTAGGTTAATGAACTTATTTTTATTATCGGTCTAACCATCCTTTCAATTCCGCAGCCCTCTCACGGCTTACGATGATTTCCACATCGGGATACTTCTTCAAATGAATCTTCAATTTGGAGTTGAACCAATTATTAATGCTTAGAATACTGTCTATATGAATGATATATTGACGGTTAGCACGGAAAAAGGCATCGGGATTGAGTTGGGTTTCCAACTCGTCAAGGGAATAAGGCACAGTCTCGGATGTGCCGTTTTTCAGATACAGGAGCGTGTTGCGTTCTTCCAAAGCGATATGGCTGATGTCTTTCACCTGTACAGATAGATAACCGTCACGGTAAGGAAGAAGGAAACGTTCCCGATAACGATAATTGCTGCGGCGCATATATTCCAATAACTGGCGCTTATCTTCGCCGTTTGTTTGCGAAGTATGTGCACGGCGTACTTTTTCGATGGCAGCGGCAAGTTCGTCTGCCTTGATGGGTTTCAGCAGATAATCGAAGCTGTTATACTTGAAGGCTTGGATGGCATACTCGTCGTATGCTGTCGTAAAAATGACGGGGGACGGCACGGTAGTCTGGCGCAATACATCAAAGCTCAGTCCATCGGACAGGCGGATGTCAGCCAATATCAGGTCGGGAGCAGGATGCGTCCGCAACCATTCCACCGCTTCCACGATGCTTGCCAACGGACCGTCAATACGGAATGTACCGTCCATTTCCTCCAACAGACTTTTTAGGCGGTTGAAATTCCGTTTTTCATCTTCTATAATCAGGATGTTCATACTCGTTAGGTATTATGGGTAATTTTACTGTATAGGTATGTTCGCTTTTCTCGATGATGGGTTTTTCCTTACACAACAGGAAGTAACGCTCGGCGATGTTCCGTTGTCCGATGCCCGTGGAGGACAGTTCGGAGGCAACAGGGCGCAAGTCGTTCTTTATCACAATGTAGTTTTCTTCCTTCAAAATGCTGATATGAAGCGGTTGGCGCACTGACAACTGATTGTGCTTAATGGCGTTTTCCACCAGCAACTGGAAACTGACCGGAGGAACTTGCCCGCAGGCTTGTTCCAGCCTTTCATCTACATCAATGCGTATGGCGTCCTCATAGCGCATTCCTATCAGGTAGATGTAGGAACGCAGGAAAGCCAACTCCTCGCTTATCGGCACGGTGTCTCGCTTCAAGTTCTGGATGACGTAGCGATAGACACTTGACAGGTTCTCCAAGAACCGCTCCGCCAATGCACGGTCTTCCACTATCAGCTCGGAAAGAATACTAAAATTATTGAACATAAAATGTGGGTCTATCTGCGCTTTCAGCACTTCCAACTGCATTTGCGTGGTGCGCTCGCTTTCCTTCAGCAGGTTAATCTCCAATTTCTTCTTCTGATTTTCCGAGTCTATGATGACCTCCATATAACGGGCATTTGTATAAACATACGAAATGAATGTCACAATGGCACTGACCATATACATAATCTCATGAAAAAAGGAAACCTCCGCATCGTAAACCATATCCGTCAGCAACGAGACTACGACGGCTGTAAGATTGTTGAGTACAAGCAGCAGCACGGCATAAACAAACAGGCTGCGGTACGGATTGCGTGAAAAGGGCATAAAGCGGAGCAAAAGCTTGCAGTAGAAGACGGAAATCTCTACAAACAGGAAACTGAACAGCAATGTCAGCCCGAAATCTGTTAGGCATTCAGCCCACGTCATTTTTCCGCTCAGCATCCATATTGTATATTCCTTATCTGCGATGAACGACAGCGGATAACTAAGCAAGAACACTGCCGCCACCAGTGGCAGACGGTTCCTTAGTCGGTCGAATTTATATCCTTCAATGGCTTTCTCCATAAGAAATTTCTTTATTCGAGCATAAAATTACAACTTTTCGCAAACACCCCAATCGGACTAATGGATAAATGTATATTATTGGCACGATATTGCTTGGGCGACATCCCCGTTGCCTTTTTGAAGAACTTGCCGAAGAAAGACAGGTTGGGGAAATTAAGGGCATAAGCTATTTCTTTAATAGTGGCTTGCGTATGGAGCAGCCTATGCTTGATTTCTTCAATAGTCCGATTGGTAATCCATACTGTTGGTGTCTTTCCGCTTACTTGTTTTACAGTAGTGGAAAGATACTTGGGAGAGATGCACATCTTGGAAGCATAAAATTCCACGTGCCTTTCTTGGGTGAAGTATTTGGAGAGCAATTCCATAAACCGGATAAAAATCTGTTTGTCGTGGGGCAGGTACAGATATTTTATACACCGTTCTTCCACCGTATGTAAAGCCAGCTTCCCGTCTTCCAACAAAGCCCCGATAACGGATGACAATTCCGCAAACTCCAGCCCCGTGCATTCCATCCAATGCTGAAAAGATGAATCACCTTGATGCTTGATAACCTCTAACACGAGGGTCTTAACATTTTCTTTATTATCGTTCATAACGTCAGCTTTTATTTCCACGCCGGCAAAATTACGCCCATCTGGAAAGTGAATCAAGTCCATTAGGCAGGAAACAGCGATAATGGCGCGTGAAGCGTCGGAATGGCAGGACGGAGCGAGATTTTCCAGCGGGGAAAGTACTTCTCCGGCAGGATTGATGCTGTTCCCGCAGAGAATAGTGCTTTTCCTGTAGGATTTGCATTGTCCCCAGCGGGGAAAGTGCTTTTCCGGTAGGATTTGTACCGTCGACTGCGTCGAAGGTAGTTATCGGGGTGGATTGGAGGTGTCGACTGCAAGGTAAAAAAGTTTTCCGCTCCATCCGCGCCTATTTACGCTTCACGCACTAATTCTACCGCTTCGCGCAAAGTGCCGTTGCCGTTCCCTTTTTCGAGTATTTTCTTTGCACTCACTAAAATCAAATTTAATGGTTTTCAAACGAATATGAGAAGAACAGCAATTGGAGCCATCCTCATAGGATGTATGGTATCTCTGGCCGGCTGCAAGCAACAGGAGGCAGGAGAAAGTGTTTCGGCAGCGTATGACGTGATAACCGTTTCCGCCGGACCGACTGAGATTAACGAGAGTTATTCCGCTTCCATCCGTGGAAGGCAGGACATTGAAATCTATCCGCAAGTATCAGGCAAGATTACCGAGCTTTGCGTCACTGAGGGTCAGAAAGTGAAGAAAGGCGAGGTGATGTTTGTTATTGACCAAGTGCCTTACCGGGCTGCCCTCCGCACGGCGATAGCCAATGTCCACTCGGCAGAGGCGCAGGTAGAGACCGCCCGTTTGGACTACACGAGCAAGCAGCAGTTGTTTGCGGAACAAGTGGTGTCGGAATATGACCTTTCCACGGCACGAAACGCCCTTGCCGTAGCGGAAGCCTCGCTGGAACAGGCACACGCGCAGGAAACGGATGCACGAAACAATCTGTCTTATACGGAAGTGAAAAGCCCTTCCGATGGTGTGGTGGGAACGCTTCCCTATCGGGTCGGGGCATTGGTCAGCGCATCGCTTCCGCAACCGCTTACCACCGTGTCGGACAATTCCTCGATGTATGTTTACTTTTCGATGACCGAGAACCAGTTGCGTGCCCTGCTCCGTGAATATGGTTCGCCAGACAGTCTTATCCGGAAAATGCCATCCATCTCCCTGCAACTGAACGACGGGACGCTGTATGCTGGGAAAGGACGCATCGAGAGCATCAGCGGTGTCATCAATCAGCAGACTGGTACGGTGTCCGTGCGGAGCGTCTTTCCCAACGAAGACCGTCTGCTGCTGAGTGGAGGCATCGGCAATGTCATCATTCCCCATCGCGACAATGCCGCCATTGTTATTCCACAGACCGCTACCACCGAATTACAAGACAAGATTTTGGCCTATAAGGTAGCAAAAGACCATACTGTATCTTCCGTTGAAATCAAAGTGGAGAAACTGAACAACGGCAAGCAATATATTGTCCGTTCCGGACTTGCCGTAGGAGATATAATCGTAACAGAAGGTGTCGGTACGCTACGAGACGGTGTGCAGATTACCCTAAAAGACGAAAGAAAGGAGAAATAGCCTTATGAACCTGAAACTTTTTATAGATCGCCCGGTACTGTCTATTGTCATCTCGGTGCTGATTGTGCTGATGGGAGTCATCGCCATATTCAACCTGCCCGTAGAACAGTATCCCGACATCGCACCGCCTACCATACAGGTGTACACCACCTATCCAGGAGCCAATGCGGAAACCGTACAGAAATCCGTCATCGTCCCGTTGGAAGAAGCCATCAACGGCGTGGAAGATATGACTTACATCACATCGACTGCCTCCAACAGCGGGATGGCCACCATCAATGTCTATTTCAAGCAAGGCAGCGATGCGGATATGGCAGCCGTGAACGTACAGAACCGCGTTTCCACCGCTCTGAGCCTGCTTCCGGCCGAAGTGACCCGCATCGGTGTGACTACGATGAAGCAGCAGAATGCCGAATTGAAAACATTTGCCCTCTATTCGCCCGAAGGGAAATACGACCGTCAGTTCCTGAACAATTATATGAAAATCAACGTGGAGCCTCGTATCAAGCGTATCGGCGGCGTGGGCAATATGATGATATTCGGCTCCAATTACAGTATGCGCATCTGGATGAATCCCGACAAAATGGCGCAATACAAGCTCATACCTTCGGATATTACGGCTGTGTTGAACGCACAGAACATCGAGGCGGCGACCGGTGCTTTCGGCGAGAACCACGACAACGCCTATCAATATACGATGAAATATCGCGGACGCCTTTCCACGCCCGAAGAGTTTGGTGAGTTGGTTGTCCGCTCGCTGCCCAATGGCGAGGTGTTGCGGCTGAAAGAAGTGGCGGAGATAGAATTGGGGGATGAAGCCTATGACTATGCCACGGAGATGAACGGACTTCCGGCTTCTATGGCGATGATATATCAGAAAGCGGGTTCCAACGCCTCTGCTACCATTGACGAAATTGACGCGACCTTGGCAGAGATAAGCAAGGACTTGCCCGCCGGATTGGAATTTGTCACGCTGAGCGACACCAACCGTTTTCTCCACGCCTCTATGAATGTCGTATTGAAGACTCTGCTGGAAGCACTCATTCTGGTGGTGCTGGTAGTCTATGTGTTCTTGCAGGACATCCGTTCCACATTGATTCCCACCATCAGTATTGTGGTTTCCATCGTGGGAACTTTTGCCGTGATGTCCTTAGCGGGATTTTCCATCAACCTGCTGACATTGTTCGCGTTGGTGCTTGCCATCGGTACGGTGGTCGATGATGCTATTATCGTGGTCGAGGCGGTGCAGGCGAGATTCGATGTAGGCTATCGCTCGTCCTATATGGCAGCCAACGATGCTATGCGCAACGTGTCGTCCGCCATTCTTACTTCTACGCTCATCTTTATGGCGGTTTTCATTCCCGTGTCAATGATGGGAGGCACGTCCGGCGAGTTCTATAAGCAGTTCGGTATCACAATGGCAGTGTCGGTGGGTATCTCCGCCATCAACGCCTTCACCCTTTCGCCCGCACTTTGTGCCATGCTGCTTCGTCCGTACAAAGACGAGCAGGGCAAGACGAAAGATAATTTCGCCGCCCGTTTCCGCAAGGCGTTCAATGCGGCATTTGAAGCCGTTTCGGGACGTTACTTGCGTGGTGTCTTGTTCTTTGTTAAACGGAAGTGGCTGATGTGGAGCACCATCGGGCTGTCGTTGGTCTTGCTCGTATTTTTGATACGCACGACCAAGACCGGACTTATCCCGGATGAGGATATGGGGTCAGTAATGGTCAGTATGAACGCCAAGCCGGGTACATCTATGAAAGAAAACCAACGAATTATGGCTGAGGTGAACAAACACCTGCAAGAGATTCCGGGTGTGGAATATAATGGCAACATTGCCGGTTTTTCCTTTACCGGGGCAGGCCCGTCAATGGGCATTTGCTTTCTCTCTTTGAAAGATTGGAGCGAGCGCGACGAGCCGGGACAGTCGGCACAGGAAATAGCTAACAGCGTCTATGCCTTTGCACCGGAGATACCCGATGCGCAATTGTTCGCGATGACTCCGCCGATGATTCCCGGTTACGGTATGGGTAACGGATTCGAATTGTATCTGCAAGACAAGATGGGTGGCAGTCTGGACGAGTTCAAGCAGGTCGCCGACCAGTTTGTGGCAGCCTTGAACGAGCGTCCGGAGATAGCTATGGCATACTCAGCCTTCGAGACCAACTATCCGCAATATTGGGTGGACATCGATGCCGCCAAGTGTGAACAGGCAGGCATCACCACCGCAGCAATACTGGAAACGCTATCGGGATATTATGGAGGAAGCTATGTATCCAATTTCAACCGCTTCTCCAAACTTTACCGTGTGCAGATACAGGCAGACCCGAAGTATCGTGTCACGCCCGAATCGTTGAACCATATCTATGTGCGTGTGGGTGAAGAAATGACACCGTTGTCCCAGTTTGTTCGGCTGACTAAAACATACGGGCCGCAGGATGTGGCGCGTTTCAACCTTTATAATTCCATCGCAATCAATGGAACGCCTGCCGACGGGTACAGTTCGGGAGATGCGCTGAATGCCGTGAAAGAGACGGCGGAGAAGGTATTGCCCGCCAATTTCGGGTATGAGTACGGAGGCATCTCGCGTGAGGAAATCCAGACAACGAACAACGTGACAATCATCTTCGCCATCTGTTTCGTACTGATTTATCTGATATTGTGCGCCCTGTATGAGAGTTTCCTCATTCCGTTCTCCATTATCTTGTCCGTGCCTTTCGGGTTATTGGGCAGTTTCGTGTTCGCGCAAATCTTCGGGTTGGAGAACAACATCTATATGCAGACCGGACTGATTATGCTCATCGGTTTGCTGGCAAAGACCGCCATCCTGCAAACGGAATACGCCGTGAAGCGTCGGCAAGCGGGTATGTCATTAGTGCAATCCGCGTATATGGCTGCGAAAGACCGTCTGCGTCCCATCCTGATGACAGTAGCGGCTATGGTGCTCGGACTGTTGCCCTTGATGGTGGCACACGGTGTGGGTGCGAATGGTTGCCGTTCATTGGCATCGGGCGTGGTCGGAGGTATGTTGGTCGGCACGGTAGCATTGCTTCTGTTCGTACCTGTGCTTTTTATCGTGTTCCAATACCTGCAAGAAAAAATAAGGCCTGTACAGGTTTCACGGCAAGAAACAGATTGGGCTATACAAGCGGAAATAGAAAACTTAGATAAGAAAAAATGATGAAACACATATATATAATAACGATGATGATTGGAGTGGCGACCGTCCTTGGTGGCTGCTCCATCTACAAGCCTTATTCCCGTCCCGAAGTTCCTACGGAGGGGCTGTATAGGGATGTGGAACTAACCGATTCGGCTTCTGTTGCCACCGTCGCTTGGGACGAACTTTTCACCGACACTTGCCTGCAAGCCCTGATAAGGGAAGGATTGGCGCAAAACACAGACTTGCGCATAGCCCGTACACGGGTGGAGGCGGCAGAGGCGGTGCTATTAGGCGCACGGCTCTCTTACCTGCCCTCGCTTTCATTGAACGCGGACGGCGGATTGAGCAGCATCGATGGCGGCAAACCTGCCAAAACCTATAATTTGGCAGGCTCTGCCAGTTGGGAAATAGACCTATTCGGGAAAGTGACCAATGCCAAACGCGGTGCGCAAACTGCGCTGGAAGGTAGCCGTGCTTATGAACAGGCGGTACGGACACAACTGATAGCCACTATTGCCAACAGTTATTACACCCTGCTGATGCTCGACCGTCAGCTTGCCATCAGCGAGCAGACCTTGGATAGTTGGGAGGAAACGGAGCGGACGCTTGAAGCCTTGAAACGTGCCGGACAAGCGAATGACGCGGCTGTACTCCAAGCACGAGCAAGCCGTCTGGCGTTGGAAGCCTCCATCACAACCACTCTGCAAGACATCCGCCAGACGGAAAACAGCCTGTTCGCATTGCTGGCATCCCCGTCACGGGATATAGAACGAGGTACGTTGGAAAAGCAAGAGTTCCCAGATACCTTGTCCGCAGGAATACCGATAGCGTTGTTGGCAAACCGTCCCGATGTGCGGCAGGCGGAAACGAACTTGGCGCAAGCCTATTACGCTACCAGTGCAGCCCGCTCCGCTTTCTACCCCAGCATTAACTTGTCAGGCTCGGCAGGTTGGACGAACAATGCGGGAGGCATCGTGACCAATCCCGGCAGTTGGCTGCTGAATGCCGTCGGCTCTTTGGTACAGCCATTATTCAACAGGGGAGCAAACATAGCCAATCTCCGGCAAGCCAAAGCCCGGCAAGAGGAAGCACTGTTGCTTTTCCGTCAATCCCTGCTGGATGCCGGAAAGGAAGTAAATGATGCCTTAACCCGTTGGCAGTCTGCCCGTGTCCGCCTCGACTACGACAGCGGGCAGATTGCCGCCTTGCGTGAAGCGGTGCGTAAGACCAGTTTGCTGATGCGGCACTCATCCACCAATTATCTGGAAGTGCTGACCGCCCGCCAGAACCTGCTCAATGCGGAATTGGCACAGGCGCAAGACCATTTTGAGGAAATACAAGGTGTGATAGATTTATATCATGCGGTAGGTGGAGGTTGTGAATGACCTCCACCTTTACAAAGTGAATGGTCAGGAATAGTAGTTGTAATCACTAAAAACTCAAACGTATGTATAAAAATATGATTGGTAAAAATGCGGGCGTTGTATGGCGCACGTTGCGTGATAACAAAACCGTTTCGATGAAGGAACTGGTTGAACTAACAGAATTAAATCCAACAGATTTGGCATTTGCCATCGGCTGGTTGGCGAGGGAAAATAAAATCATGATATACTTCCGGAATGACACCCTGTATTTTGACCTGCTGTTCCATGAAACTTATTATTGATGAACATATTCATTGAGAGCCATGACCTGAAAGACAAAGTGTTCATTCCGTTTGCCACTTCTAGCGGTAGTGGCATAAGCAATAGCGTAAAAGAATTACGGAAAACTTATCCCAGCTTGGAATGATAGGACGGCAAGCTGCTGAACAGAGCAAGCCGGAATACTATACAAAGTTGGGCCAGTGATATGATGGAATAACAGTAAATTCCATAAAATCAAAAAATCCCCGAACTGATGAAAGGTCAAGGAAAAGGAGTACGCAGTTTTAAGGAAGGTGTGAAAAACATTGAAAATGGAATAGAAACAAATAATAAATTACTAATCAAATGCAAGGATACAATGACAGTTCGTGATTTCTTATATGGTAATTTACCCCAAGAAATTCTACATTCGGGTATTTTCATCCGAACGGTAGCATCACTGGAACATTCCAATTATCTCGAACTGCTTGTGCAAGATAACAAATTAATGCCATTGACAACAGAAAACCCAATTATCAATGACATAGCCTCTGTATTAATTCAAAACAAAATATATCTTTGTTCTGATTATGCAGATTATCAGCAATATCTCCTAATAACATGTCTTTCTTCTGAAGAAAAGACCGTTTTATTCCTCATTTCTATTGCACAACAATACATAGAAGAAAAACGAATAGAAGAATTAAAAACATTGTCGTTCATCCTTTATATGTTGAGTGATTTTGTTCGTCTATCTCCCATTGTATGTCTTATAGACAAATATCTTTATCAACAACGCATTATTGCACATCAAAACATCCTAAATGAAAAAGTCCATAAAGAAATAGACATCCTGATTAAATTGGCAGAACCTCTTCACCAATACAGTTTCATCGATTCCGTATTCAAGCATCATAGTGAAGCCAAAGATGTAAAGGAACTGGCCGCCCTTTGCGGATATTCCTATTCCACGTTCAAACGACTGTTTAGTGAACATTTCCATACCTCTCCATACAAATGGATGTTGAAACAGCGTAAGGAACAGGTAATGTATCTGATTCAGTTCAGCAAGTTTCTCCCTTTTGAAATCGCCGACCGATGCAATTTTTCGTCTGCCAGCTATTTCAATTCTTTCTGCAAGAAGTATCTTGGCGACACTCCCGGTAATCTCATCACCCGTTTTCGACAATTCTGATTTGGACATTTTAAACAATCTGTTGAGCCAAATAAAGAATTCATTTCTCGCATATAGAGCCTAACTTTGTGGCTTTTAACAAGCTGCAATGTTAATGGAACCTATACATAATTTGAAATATATCCGTCTGCTCAATGCTTCCCAAGTCAGCATTGATGAACTCAACGACGCTTTCGAGGATTTTGCCCATGCAATACTCTGTCATTGTATGGATAACAACCCTTTGGGAAAAGTCTATTTCTGGTTGAACCATATTAAAGTCATCCTCTTGGTAAACAAATACCGGCATGAACATTGCCGGGCACATATCCATGCGGCCATCCAATACACGGATTCCGCCATTGAATGGGTATGCAAGAATCCTCCTGTAAAAGAAGAATCCGGAGGAAAAAATTTTCCCGCAAATTCGGCATCTATCCGCTGGACGGATGACATAATTCATCTGATAGAAATACTTTATGCCTGCCATGAACTGAAGCTGTTCAATAACGGCGAAATCACACTCAAGCAAGTGGTGGAATACGTGTGCGGCGTGCTCGGCGTGGACGTGAAAAACGCTTCGAGCTACTATGCCCGGATGCGGCGTCGGAAAGGCGACGACCGCACCTATTTCATCGACCGGCTCCGGGAAGTCCTGCTGCGGAAGATGGACACGGACGACGAGAAGCAATACCGGCGGAACAAGTAGCCTACGCCTGTTTGTTCAGTTCCAGCAGGTGCTTCAGATTCGGGTCACTCCCGATACGTTCCAGTTCGTCGGCGACAATCTGCCGGGCTTCCTCCTTAATGCGGTTGTAGTTCTCCTGCACCATTTCCTTCATGCGGTCGATGCCGTCGGCATCCCGGAAGTCGGTGATGACGGGTATCTTCTGGTAAGTCCTTTCTTCTTCCGCCACCTTCTTGGCATCGACCACAATCTCGCAATGGAAAATCTTCTGCTCGATTTTCTCGCCGAAGTTGTCCGCCACCGAACCGACAAACATGCCCTGCGTCAGCGAGGAAATCTTGCTCGGCGGGATAAGGCTGTCCATCTGGGTGGAGATGGAGGTGGACACATCGTTGCGGTTGATGGAGATGGACTGCCGTTTCTGGAGAATCTTGCCGAAGCGCTCGGAGAGCGTCTTGGCCGTCTCGCCCACCACCTGCCCGGAGAAGATGTTGCCGACGGTGTTGATGATGACCTTCGCCTCCTTGTCGGTATAGTCGCGGATGAGCTGCGAGAAGTCCTGAAAGCCCAGCAGCACGGCCACCTTGTTGCTACGCGCGGTGGCGATAAGGTTATCCAGCCCCTTGATGAACACGGTGGGCAGCTCGTCGATGATGATGGAGCTTTTCAGTTTGCCCTTCTTGTTCACCAGTTTGACGATGCGCGAGTTGTACAGTCCGAGCGCCGCCCCGTAGATGGCCTGCCGGTCGGGGTTGTTGCCGATGCAGAGTACCTTCGGCTCGTCGGGATTGTTGATGTCGAGGGAGAACTCGTCGGCGGACATCACCCAATAGAGTGCCGGGGAAATCATGCGCGAGAGCGGTATCTTGGCCGAAGCAATCTGCCCCATGAGCTGGTCGGCAGCCCCGGCGAGCCATGCGTCGAGGAAAGGGCTGAGGTAGTTCTCCAGTTCGGGATAGGAGGACATGATGGGGAAAATCTGCTCGTAGGGCTTGTTCAGGAACTCGACCGCATGGGGGAAGGTGCAATACTTTCCGTTTTTGTAAATGCGTAAAAACCAAATAATTGCAGCAAATAAGATGGTGGGCGACTCGACGAAGAAGTCGCCCTGCTTGGCCGCCCAAGTACGGTTGAGGTTGAGCATGATGTTGTAGGAACTCTCGTAGGCATCGGAGATGTCGGTCATGAACTTCGGGTTGAGCGGGTTGCAGCGGTGGCTGCGCGAGGGGTCGTCGAAGTTGATGACATAGAACTTCGGCCTGACCTTGTAGCCGTCCAGATGGCGGAGCAGGTGGTTGTAGGCGATGGTGCTCAAGTCCGGAAACTTGAAGTCGTAAATATAGGTGGCATAGCCCTTCTCAATCTGCTGTTTGATATAGGAATTGACCACGGCAAAGGATTTGCCGCTGCCCGGCGTGCCCAAGACAATGGAAGCACGGAAAGGGTTCACCACGTTTATCCAGCCGTGCCACATCTTTTTCCTGTACCAGAAGCGGGTGGGCAGATTGACGGAATACTCGTTCTCGATGAGCCGTGTCTCCTGCATGAAGGATTCGTTCTCGTTGTTGAACACATCCTCCATCAAGTTCTGCCGGAGCAGGCGGGACATCCATACCCCGGCGGCCAAGAGGCAGCCGTAGCCTGCGGATAAGGTGAGCAGATAGAAACCGGTACGCGCCGAAAGGGGCAGCGGCAGGG
>OIWT01003594.1_pt1 | contig 13922 bp, 14 predicted proteins | sample 1587701 | NCBI WGS metagenome assembly OIWT01 (sample SAMEA3888904, study PRJEB22519) | human gut metagenome | biome: human gut; feature: human-associated habitat; material: faeces | place: Denmark | collected 2009
CTAGGATTCGAACCTAGACAATACGAGTCAGAGTCGTAGGTGCTACCGTTACACCATCCCGCTATACCGTGCTGACACTTGCCGTGTCAACGAAAATGATTATAGCAGGACGACCCATCTTTGTCAACCCTTTTTTCGCATCCCGCGAAAAAGTTTTTCCCGCAGTTTTTCAAAAAAAGAAAAATCCCAAAGTGCCGCTCGCCCTATTTTGACACCTGCTATGAAAGCAGGGTGGCGCCCTGCGCACGCCGTCTGCCGTCCACTGACCGTCTCCCCGAAGGAAGGGTGGCGTGACATGAGGATCATGCGACGCGGACTCCATTTGATGTCTGTAGGTTCAAAATCAGGACGTTACGAGCACCCCAGGAATTCTTCCATGAAATATTATAGCAACGTTAAGCGCCGCTTGTCAAGCGCATGACGGGAATATGCTCAATCCCCGTGCGCCCGCGCCCGGTTCAGCCGCTTTTCCATCGCCGCCACCAGCAGGTACATCAGCGCCGCGCAGACGCACAGCACCGCGGTCGAGCCCATCACCAAATCCATTCGGAACACCTGTCCGCCGTAGACGATCAGGTACCCCAGCCCCGCGCGCGAGACGAGGAATTCCCCCACGATCACGCCGATCCAGCTCATGCTCACGCCCAGCTTCAGCGCAGAGACCGTGGTGGGCAGCGCGCCGGGAAATACCGCCATCGTAAAGGTCTGCCATTTGCTCGCCCCGAACGACCGCAGCAGCGTGATCTTTTCCCTTTCCACCGACAGAAAGCCGCCCAGCGCCGTCACCGTCGTCACAATAACCGAGATCAGCAGCGTCATGACGATGATGGCGGGCATCCCCGCGCCGATCCACACGATCAGCACCGGCCCCAGCGCAATCTTGGGCAGCGCTCCCAGAATCACCAGATACGGGTCTAAAATTCGATTGAGCGTATCGCTCCACCAGAGCAGCACCGCGGCCCCTACGCCCAGCACCGCTCCCAGCACGAAGCCGATGATTGTCTCCCACAGCGTCGTCGCAAGGTGCAGCGCAAGCTCGCCCGATCTCGCCAGCGCCGCAATGCTCTCCAGCATCCGGCTGGGGCAGGACAGCAGAAAGGCGTCCAGCACCCCGGTGCGCGCCAGGATCTCCCACGCCGCCAGCAGCACGATCAGGATGCCCCACTGCGCCGCCGCAATCGCTCTTTTGCGCCTTTTCCGGCTCCGGCGGTACGCCGCCTGCGCCGCCGATTCATTGCACATGCACGTCCAGCTCCTTCCAGATGGCCTCAAAGTATTCCCGGAAAGCCGGATCCCCCCGCCGCTGCATCGGCGTTCCCGCCAGCGTGATGTCATGCACCGACCGGATGCGCGCCGGCCGCCGCGTCAGCACCACCACGCGATCCGCCATCGAGATCGCCTCGCTGACGTCGTGAGTGACGAGAATGGTCGCGCGCCCCTCTCCCAGCCGCTGCTTTACTTCGTCGGAAAGCTGAATGCGCGTCTGCGCGTCCAGCGCCGAGAAGGGCTCGTCGAGCAGCAGCAGGTCCGGGTTCACCGCCAGCGTGCGCACCAGCGCCGCACGCTGCCGCATCCCGCCCGAAAGCTGCCCCGGCAGTGCGTCCGCAAAGCCCGTCAGCCCGCAGGCCTGAAGCAGCCGCTCGACCTGCGCCCGCTGCGCCGCCGTGGGTCTTTGCCGCACGCGGATGCCCACCAGTGCGTTTTCCCGCACCGTCAGCCACGGAAAGAGATGATCCCGCTGCAGCATATACCCCATGCGCTCCGGCGGGCGCAGCACCGGCTCCCCCCGCAGCCGCACTGTTCCCTCATCCGGCCTGAGCAACCCCGCCGCCAGCCCCAGCACCGTGGATTTTCCGCACCCGGACGGCCCGAGCAGCGCCACAAACTCCCCCGGCTTTACCTGCATCGAAAAATCGCGCAGCACCTCCGTCTCTCCGCTTTCGTCATGATAACACATCGACACATGGTCGAAATCCAGCAGCACATTCGGCTCCATCATCGTCATTCCCCCCGGAAATCCAATACACGAGCAGCATATGCCGCGCCGTGCGCAGGGGTTCCGTTCGCCCTGCGGCAGAAAAGCACCGGCGGCATTCGAGTTTCCCCTTGCGCACGTGATAACAGAGGGGGTTCGGGGGGCGCGAGAGCCTTTCAGGGACGTTTACTCTTTGGGGGCTTGCTCGTCTTGCTCCATACGGCGCGCTATCGCCTCCCTGACATACGCCGCGACGGACTGCCCTGCCGCTGTTGCCGCCGCTTGAATCTGCGCCTTATATCCCTTTGGGACGTCCAAACGCAACGGCTCATAATGGGCATCACTGTATTTGCGGTTGGCTCTCTTTCTGGCATCGGATACCGGCATGTATTCCACCTCCTTGAATTCGCCTACATTATACCAGACGATTGTAATATGTGCAAGTTTTGCCGCGTTCAAAAAAATATCTAAAAATTCAAAAATGTGTTGGCAAGTGGAACGGACGGTTGTATAATGCAAGCGTCAGATGGAACAGACGGTTGCACCTGACAGACAACAAAAACCGCTCAACCTGCGGCAACAGGTCAAGCGGTCAGGAAAGGAGGTGACAGGATGTCACAGCCCTTTCCGGCTGGCATTTCAATCCACGCGCCCACAAGGGGCACGACCAATGATGTGTCGCTTCATAACTTTGCAGCTTGTTCATCTTGCTCTTTGCGGCGTGCTGTTGCCTGCTCAATGGTTGCCGGGATGCGCTCCGACTCCGGCAGACCGTCCCGCTCCATCTGGGCAGCTATCGCCCTGCGGACATATGCGGCAAGCGATTCACCACGCGCCCGCGCGGCGGCATTGATCTGGTCACGCTCTCCAATCAGCACCCTAACCCCGACAGACTCATATGTCTTACTTTGATACCTCATCACAGCATCTTTTTGCGCTCTGGATTGGGGCATTGTCTCACCTCCCGAATAATCACTTACATTATAGCGCACCGCTTCTTTGTCGTGATAGCAGGCAAAAAGCCCCGCCGCGTCCCCGCTTTGCAGATACCGCAGCCGGAAATGTTCCCCCGTCCACACCGGGAAATCCGTGTCCATTGCCGGAAAATCGTCATAAAGCGTCCTCTCGTCCGCTCCCCCTTTCGATGTTTCCAGTATAGCAAAGGAACAGTGACGTCTGTTTGTCACCGTTCCTTCTCTCGATACATTTCATTCAGTTCCCGGCTGCGCCGCCGCATTTCCTCCACCATTTCCGGCGGAGAAATCACCTCGATCTGCGTCCCCAGCGCCAGCAGCGCGCCGCGCCAGAAGAATTCCTCCTGCGGCAGGCTTGCCCGAAAGAGCAGATCGCCGTTTTCCAGCGTTCCCGCCGGTTCCGCGTGCAGATATTCGATGGCGGGCACGCGCGCGGCGGGCTTACAGCGAAAAGTCACCTCCACCTCACTGCGGCTGTCCTCCGGCAGCTCGACGGGCGGGCGCTCCGGGCAGCGTTTCCCGGTCGGCTCCACGCCGTCCATGCGGATGAGCTTGAAGGTCACGGGCTTGTCGTGCCTGCGCGACCACGCGGTCAGATACCAGGCGTACCATCGGTAATCGAGCCGCAGCGGCTCCACCTCGTGCATCGCCTCGCGCCCCGCGGCGCTGACATAGGTGATGCGCACCACGCTCTTTTCGCGGATGGCCCTGCGCAGCGCCCGCAGGTTTCGCTGCACGCGCGCTCTCGTTCAGCACCGAAAGATCGACCGAGAGCGGCTCGGTGCCGCTTTCCTTTTCCAGCGGCTGAAATTTTTCGATCGCGCTTTGCAGGTGCGAATCGTCCATTGCGGTGGAAAGCGCCCGCAGCGCCACCAGGATCAGCTCCACGTCCTGCCGATCCGCCGCGCGGTGGTCGAGCCGGTAGCTCTCCTCCAGCTGATAGCCCCCGCCCGCGCCGTCCAGCGACGTGACAGGGATGCCGGCCAGGCTCAGCGCATCCATGTCCCGCAGGATCGTCCGGCGCGACACCTCAAAGCGCTCCGCCATCTGCCGGGACGTGACGCGCCCGCGCTGCAAAAGATAGATGGTCTCCGCCAGCAGCCGATCGGTTTTCATCACATACTCCTAAACTTCCGAAAGAATCAGTTCAGCCCCATCGCCGCCAGCAGGCAGGTGATCACCGCCACAGAAATCAGGATCGACACGCTGCCCACAAACGAGGCCAGCGCCGCGTTTCCCTTGAGTTTTTCGGTAAAGGCGGGAGACATCGCAGACCCCGGCGCAAACGCCACAATCGCCAGCACCTGGCGGATCTCCAGCGGGAAGGGCAGCACAAAGTAAAACATTGAGGCAAAGAGCGCCGCCGCAATATAGCGCACGGCAAGGATGGTCGCGGCCTCCCTGAGGAAGGATTTATCGGGATTGAATTCAAACATCGTGCCCACCATCAGCATCGCCATAAAGCCGTTCGCGCTGCCGATGGTGTTGGTGATGGGCAGAATCCAGGAAGGAATCGCAATGCCCGCAATCGCCATCAGCAGCATCAGCATATAGGTGCAAAACGGCGTGGTGAACAGCTTTTTGATGCTCTGCTTGAAGGTGGGCTTTTCCGCGCCCTCCGCCCCCGCCGCGCGGGAGGTCAGCGCGTAGCTGCCGCCGGTGCACATGATGGCGTTGCCGGCGTCAAACAGGCAGGTCGTCACCACGCCCACCGGCCCCAGGAACCCCTGCACAAAGGGCATGGTGAACGCGCCGATGTTGTAGCCGGGAAAATTGATGGTGTAAAGCACGCGCACGTCGCGTCCCTTTTTCATCGAAAACAGATACCCAAGCCCCCACAGCAGCACATTGCTGCCCAGTGCCAGCAGCACCGCGAACAGCAGCGAAAAATCGAACTCAAAGGCGGCGAAATTTGTGATCACCGCCGCGGGCATCGTGATGTTGAGCGTGATCTTGAGGATCAGCTTATAATCATCGGGCTTGAAAAAGCGCAGGCGCTTGAGGATGTATCCCAGCGCGATGACGAAAACATAGGCCGAAGCCTTGAGCAGTACCTGAGCCATTTTTGTCGTTCCCCCGCAAGATTTTTATTTGCCGACTATCAGTATAGCATCAATCGCAGGGCTTGTACATTGCGCCGGACAGGTTTTTGCGGTATACTATCCATGTGTTTCAAGCACCGGAACTATCTTTCGGAGGAAAAAGATGATGCAGATCTATAAAGGAATCGGCACGGATCACTGTGATCATGAAGATTTAATTGATTTTCTGAATTACGTATTCGGCATGAACGGCTTCGACTCCGGTTTTTACCGTCTGCTGCCCAAGCTCTACCGCCCGGCCTTCCGTCCGGAGGATCACAACTTCATCGTCACCGAAGACGGCAAGCTTCGTGCCGCCGTCGGCTCCTATCCCATTGCGTTGAGCGTTGCGGGGCATGAGCTTTCCGCCGCCGGCATCGGCAATGTGGCGGCGCACCCTTTCCACCGCGGCAAGGGCTACATGAAGGACTGCATGAACATGGCCATGCGCGACGCGGTTGAGCAGGGTCTGGATTTCGCCGTGCTCGGCGGCCGCCGCCAGCGCTATTCCTATTTCGGCTTTGAGCCTGCGGGGCTCTGCGCCAAATTCACGCTGGAAGACCACAACCTGCGCCATGCCTGGGGCTATAAGGGCGAACCCTTCGGCTACAAGGCGGAGCGCGTCTCTCCGGACGATGCGGATGCCCTTTCCGCCATCGACGGCCTGACCCGCCGCCGGCCCAGCCACCCGCTGCGCCCGGCCGATAAGCTCTACGACACGCTGAACAACTGGGAAAGCAAGGTCTGCAAGGTGCTCTCTCCGGACGGCGCTTTTGCAGGGTACTTCCTTGCGACGGGTTCCGTCAGCGAGATCGACTGCGTTTCTCCCGACCATGCCGTGGGCGTGATCGCGGCGTGCTTCGCCTTTATGGGCAAACCGGCGCTGGATTTCTTCATCCCGCCGTACAGCCGCGCCATGCTGGATGCGCTGTCCGACGTTTCGGAAGGCATGGTGCTGACCGTGACGGAGAATTACTGCGTGCTGAACTATGAGCGCGTGGCGCGCGCCTGCCTGGAGTTGAAATCGCAGCTGGTTCCGCTCTGCGACGGCGAGCTTTTCCTCGATATCGACGGCTTTGCGGGGAAGGAATCGCTGCGCGTCTCGGTTTCCGGCGGCAAGCCTTCGGTAGAAAAGGCCGAACCCGGCAAGGGGATTTCCCTTTCGCACCGCAAGGCGATGGAGCTGCTGTTCGGGCCGTTCTCGCAGGAGAGATACGCGCTGCCCGCCTTTGCGCAGAACTGGTTCCCGCTGCCGCTGTTTGTGCCGGAGGTCGATAACGACTGATTTTCTCCTCTTGGGAAACACAGTTTGTCCATGATTTTTTTACGAATCCCGGCAGGATGGGCGCAATATTTTGACGTATAATGAAATCAACATTTATCCGGACGAAAAGAGGGACCTGATTTTATGCAGTGGTTTCAAAAATTCATGATGGGGCGCTACGGCGCCGACCCGCTCAACCTGGCGATCATCCTGCTGTCGCTGGTGATCTCGATCGCGTTTTCGTTTACACCGGTTGCGTGGATCGGGTCGATCCTGTGCACGATCCTGCTGATCTTGGCCATCTTCCGCATGTTTTCGCGGAACACGGGCAAGCGCGCGGCGGAAAATCGCGTCTTTATGAAGTTCTGGAATCCCGTCAAAAACTGGTTCCAGTATCTCTGGCTCTCGGTGCGCTACTGCAAAAAGAACCGCTATTTTCTCTGCCCGCACTGCGGACGCATCGCCTGCGTGCCGCGCGGCACGGGCAAGGTGACCATCACCTGCAAAAGCTGCCGCACAAAATACGACAAAAAGGCATAAGGCCATCCTTTCGGCGGGGAGGGGCACGGGGCTGATCCCCCCCGCGCCTTCCCCGCGCTTGTTTTTTCTCAAAAGAAACGAAAAACGGACAAAAAACCGACACTTCAGCCTTAAGATTAAAGATCCGGAAGGGAAAGGGAGTTTTTGACGCATGTACGCGGTGATTGATATCGGATCCAACACCATCCGCATGGTGCTTTATAAAGTCGTGAACGGGGAGCTTCGGCAGATGCTCAACAGCAAGGAACCCGCGGGGCTGGTGGGCTATGTGGAAAACGGAAGGCTCACCGGGGAGGGCATCGACAAGCTGACCGACACGCTTTCTCACTTTAAGCTGATTCTGGAAAGCGTCCGCGTCAAAAAGGTGCTGCCCTTTGCCACAGCCTCGCTGCGCAACATCGAAAACCGGGACGAAGCGCTCGCTGCGGTGCAAAAGACCTGCGGCTGGCGCGTGCGCGTGCTCAGCGGGCTGGAAGAGGCGATGTGCGATTATTACGGCGCGTCGCGCCTGTTTCACACGGCGGACGGGCTGCTGTGCGATGTGGGCGGCGGCAGCACGGAGCTGGTGTTCTTCAAGGACAACAAGGTGCTGCTGGCGCGGTCGCTGCCCATCGGGTCGCTGAATATGTTCACCGCGCACGTCAAGGACATACTGCCCCGCAAAAAGGAGCTGGCGGAGATCGAGGCGGAGATGAACGCCCGGCTGGCCGCGCTGCCCTTGCCGCCGGAGATGGCGGGCAAACCCCTGATTCTCTGCGGCGTGGGCGGTACGGCGCGGGCGCTGCGCAAGGTGAGCGATAAGCTGCTGGGCGGCGCGGAGCAGGAGGGCGTGCCCTGCAAGCGCATCACGCGCGTGCGGCGGATGCTCGAAACCGACCGCGAAGTTCTCAAAGGCGCGGTGCTCAAATGCGCGCCCGACCGGCTGCACACCTTTCTGCCCGGCACGGCGCTGCTCGAGGCCGTGGCGCGGAATTACGGCTGCACCGAGTTCCGCGTCAGCCCTTACGGCGTGCGGGAAGGCTACTTGATGACCAATCTGGAGGGAGAGCATGATTAGGAGTTACACGCAGAACCGCGAGCTGAGCTGGCTGCGATTCAACGAACGGGTGCTGCAGGAGGCCGCGGACGAAACCGTTCCGCTGCTCGAGCGTCTCAAGTTCATATCCATTTTCACCAGCAATCTGGACGAATTTTTCATGATCCGCGTGGGATCGCTGTACGATCTGGCCGCGATGAAGAAGGACGCGGCGGACGGCAAAACCGGCATGACCGCCCAGCAGCAGCTGGACGCAATTTATGACGAAACCCGCCGCCTGACCCGCCTCAAGGACGAAACCTACTTAAAGCTCGAAAGCCTGCTGCGTGAAAAGGGCATCTGCGATCTGGCCATCGAAGAGCTGGGCAAAGAGGATGCAAAGTTCGTCAAGCAGTATTTCAAGGCGGAAATCGAGCCGATTCTCTCGCCCCAGATCGTGGACGGGCATCATCCCTTCCCGCATCTGGCCAACAAGATGATGCACATCGGCGCGGCGCTTCAGGACAAAAACGGCTCCGTTTTCGGCGTGATTCCGCTGCCCGCTTCGCTGCCGGACATCCTGCTGCTGCCGGGCGAGGGCGCGCGGTATGTGCGCGTATCCCAAATCGTGCTGTCGCAGACCGAAAAGCTCTTTGCGCCCTATCAGGTGCTGGAAAAGGCAGCGCTCTGCGTCACGCGCAACGCCGACATCACCCCCAACGACGAAGCCTTTGAGGTGGACGAGGATTTCCGCCAGACCATGCGCAAGCTGCTCAAAGAGCGCCGCCGCCTGGCCGCGGTACGACTGGAATTGGGCAACGAAATCAGCCGCAAATTCCGCCAGTATTTCTGCCAGAAGCTGCATATTGAGGAAAAACAGTGCTACGTCACTTCTTCCCCCATCAAAATGGGCTACGCCTTCTCGCTCGCCGACAAGCTCTCCGAGAGCCGCCGCGCGCCGCTGCTCTATGAGCCCTTTGCGCCGCAGCCCTCCTCCATGCTGATCCCCGGCGAAAGCGTCATCAAGCAGGTTCTCAAGCGGGACATTCTGCTGTCTTATCCCTTTGAATCCATGGAGCCTTTTTTGCAGATGGTCCGCGAAGCGGCCTTCGACCCGGCGGTACAGTCCATCAAAATCTCGATCTACCGCATGGCCAGCCGCGCCAAGCTGGTCGAATATCTCTGTGCTGCCGCCGAAAACGGCAAGGACGTCACCACCCTGATCGAGCTGCGCGCCCGCTTTGACGAGCAGAACAACATCGATTGGTCGCAGCGTTTGGAGGAGGCCGGCTGCAACATCCTCTACGGCTTCGATTCCTACAAGGTGCATTCCAAGGTCTGCCTGATCACCCGCAAGGACCGCTCCGGCGTGCAGTACATCACGCAGATCGGCACCGGCAACTACAACGAAAAGACCGCCAAGCAGTATACCGATCTTTCCTATATCACCTCCCGCAAGGAGATCGGGCAGGACGCGGCGGAGTTCTTTAAGAACATGGCCATCCGCAATCTGGAGGGGGAATACCACCACCTACTCGTTGCGCCGCACGCAATGAAGGATCGGCTGCTGAAGCTGATCGACCGCGAGATCGAGAAGGGCGACAAGGGCCGCATCTTCCTGAAGGTCAATTCCGTGACCGAGCTGGAGCTGATCGACCGGCTGCGCGACGCATCGTGCGCAGGCGTGCGCGTGGAGATGATCGTGCGGGGCATCTGCTGCCTGCTGCCCCGCGTGGAAACCGAGACCGACAATGTCAAAATCACCAGCATCGTCGGGCGATATTTGGAGCACAGCCGCATCTATCTGTTCGGCGAGGGCGCGGACGAGGTGATGTACATCTCCTCTGCGGATTTCATGACGCGCAACATGGACCGCCGCGTCGAGGTGGGCTGTCCCATCATCGATCCGGCCATCCGCGCGCGCATCCATCGCCTGATCGACGTGCAGCGCGCTGACAACACCAAGGCCCGCCTGATGCGCTCCGACGGCACTTACCAGCCCGTCGTCAACCGCCGCGAGCCGGTGGACAGCCAGCAAACGCTCATGGACGATGCGATCCGCAACGCCATCCGTGAAAAGCCCGCGCCCACCCTCGCCTCGCGCCTCAAATCCATCTTCTCGCGCAAGCGCTGACGCAGCGCACCCACCCTTCCGTCAGGACTTCGTCCTGCCACCTCCCCTCAAGGGGAGGCTTCGCGGGATTCAAAGGCTCCCCTTGAGGGGAGCTGGCCGCGAAGCGGACGGAAGGGTGGGCTTCCTGCGCAGGAAGAACCTGTGCGCGGCAAACCGGGCAGCCGCCACTCGCGCCTGTATTTCCTTGCCGCGCAACGCAAAAAAGCAGGTCGTCCCTTTTCACGGGGACGACCTGCTTTGCGTCTTTGGATCACAGATCCGCCATGCGGGCGGCTCTGTCGGGGAGCTTGGGGAAGGCCGGCGTGGGCAGCGTCTGGTACCAGTAAACCGTGGAGCAGTAATCGTCGCTCCGCTCGTAGTAGCAAAGATCCGACTCGTCGGTTTCCCCCCAGGCGGTGTAGACATCCGCCCGGTCACCGAAGGCCGCCTGCACCGCTTTGCGCGAGCCGCAGCCGATTTGCTGCACGGTGAGCTTCAGCCCCTGCTGGAAATAGATGGGATCCTTGCCGTGGAAACGGTAGATCGAATAGCGGCCCTTTTCATTATCGCAGTAGGGGCATCCGGACTGCGGCGTGCAGCGCTCGTCCATGCCCCAGGCAAAGCCGATGTAGTCCTCCGTGCCCGTGCCGCAGATGGTGGGATAGTCGGTATCTCCATCCAGATAGAACTTCATCTCGCCCTCGCCCCACCAGCTCTCGGTGTAGAGCGAACGCACGCCCAGCACAGTGCCCAGATACACGCCCTTTCCGGTGGTCTCCAGCAGCGTGTAATCGCTGTGCATCGGGCAGGGGTTCTGCCGGCGGAACTGCGCGTGGAAATAGCCCGCATCCTCCGGGATCTCGTCGCCCAGCGTGTAATCCACCTCATAGAACAGGTGTGCAATGTCATGCTCCCCGTCGTTTTCCACCGTGATGCGCGCGTGCTTGCGGAAGGGCATCGGGATCCAGCAGTTATACGCCGTGCCCGCGTTGACCTGGATGTATTCAGACTGCAAATCGCGGTTCACGCCGTGCGGCAGGCCGAAAAAATCCCCCATGGGTACTTCGACGCTGGGCTGCTCCTGCCCATCCCAATAGATGCGCAAAATGATGCAGCGCATGGCCATCGGGTCGTTGGGCGGGAAAGTGAACCAGATGCGGCGCACCATGCCGCTGCCTTCCGCGTCCAGAAGGGTATAAGTCTTGCCCGCGCGCAGGGGGCTGATGGACGGGCAGCCCTTGCGGCCACCGCGCGCCATCCCCCCGCGCCCCTTTTCGCCGCGCTGGTTTTCTCCCGTTCCGGCACGGGACTGAAGGTTTTTGATTTCATAAAGCATTTTATTTTCCCCCATCGTGTTTTTTCTCTTTTTGTTTTGTATTTTTCATTTCTTCGTCAGCTTCACCAGGCGCGCGCCGTGGCTGGGCACCTCGATCTCCAGCGCACGGCCCACGGGGATTTCCTCGTGTGCCCAGAGATCGCGTCCGGTATAAGCGCCTTCCAACCCCAGCGCGCTGCTCAGCTGTACCGCCAGCTTACGCGCCTTCGGGCCGCAGTTGAACACCGCGCAGTAGGTTTCGCCCTGCTCGTTTTCCGCCTGCCAGACGATGACCTCGCCCGCATAGTTATAGCGCTCCTCGCGGTAGACCTGACGCGCATTGCGGCTCTCGGAAAGCAGCGCCAGCACCTCGTCATTGGTGAGCAGGTTCAGCGTGAATTCGTCGTTGTCGTTCAGCTCCGCTCCCACCATCAGCGGCGAGCGGAACAAGCACCACAGCGTCATCAGCGCGATTTGCTCGTCCTGCGTAAAGTGCGTCCAGCGGTCGCCCCAGCCGCGCTCGGTGGAGCGGAGCGCCAGGTGGCCGAAGGGCAGCATATCGGCGTCCGGCCAATGACCGGGGCCGCCCACGCCCTCCCACTGATGGCAGATCTCAAAAGCCTGATACAAATCATTCCAATCGTCCCAGAAATCGCCCGTGGTGCGCCAGAGGTTGGCAAATCTGCACAGATGCTCGGCCTTTTCCCTCGGCGCGGGGCCGCAGGAGAGCGACAGCACAATGTCGCGGCCGCTGTGCTCGATGGCGTTGTGCACCAGCTCGATCTCGCCGCCATGGTAGGGGAAGGAGATATCGTCCACCTTGACGTAGTCCACGCCCCACTGCGCATAGAGCTCGAAGATGGAGTCATAGTATTCCTGAGCGCCGGGACGCATGCAGTCCACGCCGTACATATCGGTGTTCCAGGAGCAGTTGTCGTTGCGGTGAGCGATGTCGCGGCAGGTCAGCTCCGTGCCCTTGACGGGGCACCGGGCATAGACCGCCTTGCGGGGCACGCCGCGCATGATGTGGATGCCGAACTTGAGCCCCAGCGAATGGACGTATTCCGCCAGCGGCCCAAAGCCCTTGCCGCCCTCTGCCGAGGGGAAGCGGTTCACCGCCGGGATCACCCGGCCGTATTCGTCGATGCAGATGTCGCCATAGGGCGTGTACTGCGAATCCTCCGCCTCCGGGTCAAACCAGAGGATATCCACCACCACATATTCCCACCCGTGGCTGCGCATATGCCTGGCGATGTATTCTGCGTTGCTGCGCACCTCCTTTTCGGTCACGGCCGCTCCGTAGCAGTCCCAGCTGTTCCATCCCATCGGAGGGGTTTGGGCAATTTTAATCAAACAGGTTTCCTCCCTCTTTTTATCCCGTCCGGCTGCGGGCGGTTTTTTTCATTTTTATTATAAAGGAATCCTTTGCCTTTTTCCAGTCATAGCAGCAAAAAGCTCCCTTTCAAACACATTTTCTTTATCTGGAATAATTCTATTTGAATTTTTGGTAAATTTGTCGTATACTGTATTTTGAGAAGAACCATAGAGATTCCGTGTGTGCAAATATCCTTGGAGGGAATTGAAAAATGGATAAACGCGAACGAGTATTGGCTTGCATGAACCATCTGCCCGTTGACCGCCCGCCGGTCGGGTTCTGGTTTCATTTCCGCGAGGATCAGAAGCTGGGACAGGCCTGTGTGCAGGCGCACCTGGACTACTATAATCATGTAGATGTGGACATGGTCAAAATCATGTGCGACGGCTATTTTGACTATCCCAACCCGCTGGCGCAATCGGTCAAAACCGCGTCGGACTGGTATCATCTCAAGCCCCTGGGCAAGGATCATCCCTTCATCCGGGAGCAGGTGGAGCGCGCCAAGCAGGTCAAAGCCGGCCTGAAGGACAATATGTGCGTGTTCTACAACGTCTTTGCGCCCTTTTCCTCCATCCGCTTCGGCACGAGCGACGAGATGGTGATGGAGCATTTCCGTCAGGATCCCAAGGCGATCGCTTCGGCGCTTTCCGTCATTGCGGAGGATAACTCCACGCTGTGCGAGCTGCTGCTGACCGAAGCGGGCTGCGACGGCGTTTACTACTGCGTACAGGGCGGCGAAAAGGACCGCATGACGGGTGAGGAGTACCGCGCCTACATCACGCCTTCGGACAAGGCTGTGCTTTCCCACGCCAACAAATTCAGCCCCTACAACATCCTGCACTGCTGCGGCTGGGCGGGCATCCCGAACCGGCTGGAAAACTGGCAGGATTACCCGGCCAAGGTCATCAACTGGGCGGCTTTCATCGAGAAGATGGATATGCCCGCGGGCCGCGCCTTCTTCGGCGGCAAGACCGTGCTGGGCGGCTGTGACAACCGCAAGAGCGGCGTGCTCTACAAGGGCACCCGTCAGGAAATTCAGGCCTTCATCCGCAATCTGGCCGCTTCCTTCGATTCCGATACCGGCTATATGATCGGCGCGGACTGCACCCTGCCGGGCGACATCGACCTGGATCACATCCGCTGGGTTGTCGATGCCGTCAATTCCCTGTAATTTCTCCCCATCCTTTACAAAAATCAACCGGCTCTGCGCCTATCCTGAACCGCACCCCATTTGTTAGACAGTATGGTATACTACTAACGAATGGGGTGT
>OIWT01003595.1_pt1 | contig 13918 bp, 18 predicted proteins | sample 1587701 | NCBI WGS metagenome assembly OIWT01 (sample SAMEA3888904, study PRJEB22519) | human gut metagenome | biome: human gut; feature: human-associated habitat; material: faeces | place: Denmark | collected 2009
CAATACCACTAGCAATATCAGTCATCACTAGTTCTATTTCCATGACCAATATCAGTATAACAAAATGTTATGGGAGTAAATCTCCATGAGCAATATCAATATCAGCACCATTCACATTAGTCATACCAACATCATCTTGTTTCACAAGATGAGTTGTTAGTGGTAGCGGATAATATCGGCAAGTTTGCCTCTATTATCCTTAGCCACAACTGAACTACGTTCCGATTGTGGAGTAACAGTTATACGTAGCATAAATGCAACTATAACACTAAGGTACGCGCACACGTGTAATAACCACTTAATTATATATACTACGTATATATAATTTTTGTTCCAAGGAACGCGCGCATGTACGCACACGCGAGAACTATTGCGCGATGTTATAGGATTCTATCATCATTAATTTCATTAGTAGAACTATCATCAGTAACTACATTATAATCATGGCTATCAAGACTATTATCAATAATACGAGCGATAGCTTTTAGTTTACCATCAATACCAAGTCTATGCTTATTAACACTAGCATATACTTGTTCAATGTCATCGGCATTACCATTAGTAGTAATATCAGTAATAGCAAGAAGAATATCAGCATTATCAGGATAAAGATTAGTAATTTCAACAGAAGTAATAGAATTATCATTCTCAACTTCAATAGTAGTAATAATACGATGTACTTTCATGATGTTTAATATTAGGATAAGACTTATCAGAACTTGCAGCTAGTTCATGACTGATAAGTCTTATCAGACTGTTAAGTTCGTTTGCTGCAATCTATTTAATGTCGATAATGAGCATTTCCATGTCAAACACTAGCGACAGCATCAACAAAGCTATTGTTGATAACACAAACGCTACCAACCCGAAGGTTAGTAGCGTCATGTTCATTAGAATGGCATATCGTCATCGTTCATTGCAGTAGCAACAAAACTAGCCGCTTTAGCTTTAGCTTCACGCTTGGCAGCAATGGCAGCACGAGCATCGTCCATAATCTGCTTGATAAGTACATTATATGCACCAACAAGAACAGGGTCAGCAGGTTGTTCGATACCTACAATATGATATACATATCTATCATAATCCACAACATTGTAAAGATTATCTTTACGAGTAAACGGATTACGGTCTTGTACACCAGCAGGCACAAACTGACAAAGAACTTTGACAGTAACACCGGTCAGATACATACTAGCAAAACCAGCTTCAGCAGCTTCGCCAACATAGTTGACAAATCTACCGTAGAACTTGTCTTTGCGCATTACAAGCAGTATCTGATTGAATGGCATCTGAATAGCACCAAGCATACCCATTCGATGTGTACCATCAGGCATACTTTGAGCACCTTTAACAGGACTAGCAATAGTAACAAACGCATTGAGATAAGACTTGCCATTACGACCTGTACGTTCTTGACAATCAATATTAGTAATGACAGTAGTCATTACATAACTATGACCATCAGTACAGATGCGTCTAACAACATCATCAATGGTTTCCACTTGCGCAGAACTTTGGTTATCTGTATCAACAGTAGATTGAACAGGTTGGTTAACACTAGTAGTTGGTTCATCTACATTAACATTCTCGGAAGCAGCAGCACCTTGTGCAGCTTGTGCTAAATCTTTAACGTCTGGCATGACTATTAAGTATTTAATTACGCTAATCAGTAGCATTACTGACAGTTGTTTTCGTTTCAACTGCAAAGTATTTAATGTTGATAATGAGCGGCATCATCTAGTAGAGATTAATCTCTACTAAGATAACTAACAATAGCCGATAGTATTCCAAACACAACAGCAGTAATCTGTTCATCACTAGTTGGCTCTACTTTCAATGCTAGTATGATAGCTGGTATCATCAGTATGATAGCAACTAACAACAATGGTTTGTTTGTTCTCATAATGATTAGTGTTAATAGTTAGTAATGTAATGAGATGAATAATCTCAAAATATTTAATGTTGATAATGAGAGTGAGAACTTTATTTTCTCCTAGAACTTGACGGGGGTGTTCAAGACGAGTTTAATGACCCACCCCTCCTACTCACTAGCCTCATCAAAACATTAATATACATTATTTTCACTCTTACTATTACCATCATTATCATTACCATCATTATTACCATCATCATTATTACCATCATTATCGTTATAATTATTATTACTTTTCATTTTATTTCCATTATCTTCACTCTTATCTTTGTTATAATCTTTATAATTCTCATCATTTTTATCATAATATTTAATTTAATCTTCACCAATATCTATAATTTCAGTTGCATATAAATCTTTATTAGCAATAACAATACCTTTATCAGTATCATTTTTAAATAAAACAAACTTATCAACTATAAGTCTATCTTTATCATCAAAAGTTTTTATTAATTTAGCTTCACTAATAATATTAATAAGTTTGTTAACATCACCTCTAAATATATAAATAGGATTAACAACATAAATATTTTGTAAATTAGTTCTTTTAATAATATTTTCATCTTCAAGATAAGCAATAGCATTATAATAATCTCTACGATTAGGTTTAACTAAACCATAACCTTTAATTAATTCATGAGAAATATAAATAACATTACTATTAAATTTAATATTTTCAGCAATATAACCAATAAAAGAAATAATAACAGCATATCTATTTTTTCTTATTATATCCCAAACTCTCATACCAATAGTAACAAAATTACGTTTAATACCAACTTCTTTACTAAGATGATAACCATTATCAAATTCAGCAACTATACCAGTTCTGGTACTTTTATTATAACTAAAAGGATTAGCTACAACAAGTCTTTGTTTTTCAAATTCTTCTAAACAATCAGCATTATAACAAACATCATTAACAAGTTTATTATAAACTTTAGTAGGTTTAAAATCTTCTTTAAAAGTCATAACAATAATATTATTAAGTTCAACATAAAAATAGATTACTCTATGAAATGGCGAAATGTGTTCCATGGATGGAACAAATATAGCAAATAAATAGCGAAATGTGTTCCATGGGTGGAACAAGTTATATATTGTAACTTATTGATAATCAAGTAATTATAAAGTAGCAATAGTATCTATATAGATATATATTATATATAATATTAATATAATCAGTATTATTAGATTCATTGTGACCCGCTCCGAGCTTCGCTCTTCGCTAGACTCCCCGTGGAGGATGGATATAATCAGTATCAATCATATCAAGTTAATCAATACTATAATCATTATTAATATCTCTATTAATATTATCAATATTAATATGATTAAGTCTAACTCATCTCCATCCTCCACGGGGAGTATGACTTGCATATTTATAATCATACAATCCTCTATGACACAAATGTTAAAAATAGTTTTTCTCTTGGTAGATTCATTCAAACTCTTACATTTGCTAAAAACAATTAAGTTATGGGTAAAGATAAAAGTGAAACTAAACCTAAATACACTAGAGAATTTCATAGTGGAGAAAGGAATAAAAAAGAAGTTAAAATTCCTAGTAAACTTAAACTTGGAAATATTGGTATTGATAGTATTATTAAAACTAAATAATTTAGTGTTATGATTGAAGTTGAAAGTAAATTTAAAGATTTTGGTATTCAAATACCTACTGACATTAGCGAAATAACAAGTGAAGCACTTGACGCTATTCTTACTAATGTAGTTATTGCTAAACATTATTGTGTTGTTGCTCTTTGCCAAAATGAAAGTTTGTTCGGTGTTATTAATAGTAAAGTAAATACAGTTGAGGTTATGCCAATTATTGCTAAGATTAGTAAAGAAGATGCTGAACTTATTGGTATGAATCAAATGGATAGGATTATTATTGACCGTTCTACTCTTGAACGTGGATATCATCTTTATCTTAAACATAATGTTCTTAGTCCTCAATTTGTTAATAAGTATATTACTAATGATACTGAACTAACTCGTTCTATTACTGTTGGTACTTTTGGACAAAATCAAGGATATAAAAAAGGACAGAAAGTTTGGTTTGTTGAATTTAAAGTTATAGCTATTAATGATTTAAGAGCTGCTATTACTGATAAACATAAAGCTATTAATCCTTTTGTTTATCATTCTGCTAAAAAAGCTAATTAGCCATTTCGTCTAAATAATCGAACTCTTCTTAAAACTACTTATGTATAATTTAAAATTATAGGTACTTGTGTTCTTGTTTATAGTAGTAATTTAAGAAGAGTTCTTAAACTTTCAATTATGGATTTTAAGACTAATACTGGTTTTAATATTGCTAATACTAGTTCTCATGAAGATTTTGATGATGATTATATTCTTATCTATAAAGATATAAATAATATATTAGATGATATTGGATTTCAAGGTGATGATAGAATACTTTGCAAATCTATTATTGAAAGTCTTGAAAAAGAAGCTAGTATTAATATACGAAAAGATAAATGTGTTGCTATTCCTCATATTGGTACTATTCAAAAGAATTGGTATCGTTCTAAACTTATTAGTCATTATAAAGACTTTAAAGAAGCTAGAAAAACTATGACTAGAGAAGAGTATAAAGAATATACTGCTAAAGTTATGGAAGAAGAAAAGCAAAAACATTATGAAGAAGAAGAAAAGATTAAGACTGAACTTAAGTTTAAAAAGAAACTTCTTCCTATTTGGATTAAACTAAGTAAAAAACATAGTGCTGCTTATGCTAATCTTTGGCTATATGCTATGGGTAAACTTGAAATTATTGAATTTGATGAAGAAGTAGAAGAAATATATGAACGGTTTGGAATTGGATTGGATGCTGACCATAGATGAAACTGGTATGCCAAAAGCTCCTACACTTAAACAACTTCTTGATAGAGATGTTAGTCTTCTTTATACTAGAGATAAATCTCCTAATAAAGAGATGTATGTTAAAGAAGTTGGAGTTATTTATTATCTTGGTGACCCTAAAGGTCCGTGTCTACAAGAAGGTCTTAGTGAAAAAGAAGCTCTTAAGAAAGCTATTGAAAACTTTGATTTACCTAAAAATTATCAACCTGATATTCTTGTTTGGAAACTTATTAAAAGATATTATAATCAAAAAGCTGGTGCAGGTATGGAAGCTGTACTTAATATTAAGCGTGGTATTCATAATGTTGCTCTAGCTGCTAGCAAGTTAAATGAATTGTTGAATGACAAGTTATCTGATGGTGCTAGTCTAGAAGATGTTCCAGTTGTTATTGGTTATATGAAACAAATTAATGATTTAGCTAATCAGTTTCCAAACACGATTAAAGCTCTTAATGTAGCTGAAGAAAATCTTCTGTATGAACAAGAGAATGTTGCTGGTAGAGGTGGAGTTGAAATTACTAGTAGTATGATTGAGGAATAAGCTGATGCTAATCTACTCCATCCTCCACGGGGAGTCTAGCGTAGGCACGTAGTGCCGAAGCGGGTCCAAGCTAGTGTTGAACTTAATAATATTAATATGATTAAATTTAAAGATATAAATTATCCTAGAAGAAAAGAAAAAGAAATTATTATTAATTTACCTAATGAAATATGGAAAGATGTATGTGATGGGTATAAAGTTAGTAATTATGGAAGAGTTCTTTCTTTAGCTAAAACAACTATTAGAGGTAGAAAATATGATAAAATTTTATCTGCTTCTAAAAAAGATAATGGTTATTATACTGTAAGCATAAATGGTAATAATGAATATGTACATAGATTGGTTGCTAAAGCTTTTATAGATAATCCAAATAATCTTAATGAAATTAATCATAAAGATGAAGATAAATCTAATAATAGAGTTGATAATTTAGAATGGTGTACTAAATCATATAATGTTTCTTATAGTAAAAGTATAAAAATTAAACAAATTGACCCTATTACTAAAGAAGTTATAAATATATATGATAGTGCTATTAGAGCTGCTATTGCAGTTTCTGGTAAAAATGGTTGTATTCTAATGTGTTGTAAAAGAATTAAATATAATACTTATAAAGGTTTTATATGGAGATTTATTGACGATAATGATTATTCTATAAAATGTAAAAGTAAAATAATTAAAATATATAATGGTACAGAAACAATTTATAATTCTGTTAGTGAAGCTGCTATAAAAAATAATATTTCTGTATCTGCTATTTATAATTGTTTATATGGTAAATCTAAAACTTGTGGAGGATATGAATGGATTAAAAGATAGTAGATATAATAATATTAGACTTATATTTAATGAGTCTGAACATAGTTATATTGATACTTTAAATAATAAGTATATTAGTACAACTCAAATAATTCATCAATATCAACCGAAGTTCGATAAGAACTATTGGTTGAGAAAAAAGTCTAAAGAACTAGGAATAAGTGAGAAGAAACTAGAGGAACAATGGTCAACTATTACTAAAGAAGCTTGTGAACGTGGAACTAATACTCATAATGGTCTTGAAGATGGCGTTAAAGGGGCATCTATGTTTCAACAAGCTATTAATTATCTTGATAAACGAGAAGATGGTGTAATGGTTACTATTGCTGATATACCAAATTTTGGTGCTAATTATAAACTTCTTAATCTTAAAGATTTTATTGAACTTACTAATAATCGTTATCCTCTTATTTATGATGCGTTTAAAATGTACACTGAAAGAGGATATAAGATTTATAGTGAGATTGGTATGTTTCTTATAGATTGGTTAATTAGTGGAACTATTGATATTCTTCTAGTTAATGAAGATACTAATTGTGCTGTTGTAGGCGATTGGAAAACAAATCGTGGTGGATTAAAATTTAGTAGTGGTTATTATAAGAAAGATAAAACAGTTAGACCTGCACAACAAACTAATGTTTGGGTTGATAAAGATGAACGACTTTTAGCTCCTCTTAATCATCTCCCTAATTGTAATGGTGCTATATATAATCTTCAACTTAGTATGTATGCTTTTGCTGTTGAATATATACTTGGTTTAACTATTAAAGGTATTTGGTTATGTCATATTGATAGTGATTTTGAACTTAATGAATATGGTATGCCAAAAAGATTTTCTGATGGTCTTTATCATATTAAAGAAAATCCTATTGAAACTACTAAATTTTTTACTATGAATTATCTACGTGATGATATTAATAAAGTTCTTAAAGATAGAGAATTACAAATTAAAGCTAGTGGTGTTCAAACTCAATTTAAACTTGCTATATGAAATTAAATAAAGACAATTTAATTGGAGTAATTATTGGTTTTATTATTTTAGTTATATTTGCTGTTTGTTTATCTAGTGGATGTACTAAACGTATTACTCCTGTTCCAGAGATTAGATATGTTCCTGTTACTGATTCTACTGCTGTTAATGAATTAGTTTTAACTAAAGAATTACTTCGTAGAACTCAAGATTCTCTTAACGCTTATAAATCTGATACTACAATTAGTGCTGATTATTTTGTAGCTAAATATAAACTTGAGCGTATTAGATATTATAATGATATTGCAGGTAAAGGAAATAATATCAAATATCTTAGAGGTTGGATTCGTAGAACTCTTGAAGAATAAGTTATGTATATTATTAATCGTAGAAAAAATATAAGATTAATTGGCGATGAACATCATATTGGTGATGACTTTGAATTTTTGATTTATAAAGTTCAAATTAAAGTTCTTTGGTTTTGGGTTACAATTAAAGAATTTGATGAAGATGAATATTATGACGCTGTTGATTGTTTTAGATATTGTACTAATCCTTATATAAATTAAATTATGGCTTACTTTGGAGATGCTTTTAAAAAACTATCTATTAAAGAAGGTGGTTATGTAAACGATAAAGATGATGCTGGTGGAGAAACTTATAGAGGTATCAGTCGTAAATATAATCCTACTTGGGAAGGTTGGACTATGATTGATTCTTATAAGAAACATTATACTGTTGGTAGTAAAGAGTTTAAGTCTAAGCTTGATAATGATGTTCAGCTTCAGAAACTTGTTTGGGAAAAGTATAAAATAAGTTATTGGGATGTATTTGAACTTGATGATTTTAATAGTCAAAGAGTTGCTGAACAATTGTTTGATACTAATGTAAATTGTGGTCAAGTTGCCGCTATTAAGATGGCTCAAAGAGTTCTTGGTCTTAAAGAAACTGGTAGATGGAACCTTGATTTACTTAATAAACTTATAGAAATAAAAGATTAACTTAATACTGTATAGAACCATGAAGAAGATGCTAATAGCAATATTTATAATAGCGATTATCAATTTATGTGTTACTCTGTATTTATCAATAAGTCGTTTTAGTGTAGAAGCCAATTCATATAATAAAAGTGACACTGCTATTAATCATGTTCGGATTGATTCTATACAGTTAGTTATAACTGAAAGAGAAAGTATAGTTTATAAACTTAAAGAACATGAAAAAGATATTGAAGATAAAGTTATTAGTCTTAATGACAGTGCTACTTGGGAGTTATTCAAGAAGTTGGTGTCAGAGTGAGATTGATAATGTAGTGCATCCTCCACGGGGAGTCAACACTACTGATACAACTGTTCTTGTCCCTATTAATATGATTAAGATTGCTAATACTAAGATTATTAAAGCTAAATTTTATAAAGATATTATTAACGAACAAGATAGTATAATTAATCTTCATAAGATTAAATATAATGCTCTTTATAAAGAAGTTGAAACTTTACAAAATAATCTCGATAATAGTAATAAAGTAAATGATAATTTAAATAAGTCTATTGAACGTATTAAACGTAAGAATAGATATTTGGTAAGCGGTGGTGCTGTTTGCGCTATCGCTTTTGTTGTTTGTTTACTAGTTAAATAAAATATTATGGCTGATGGTAAATATCCTTTTCTAGAATACATTGAAGAACCTGATAAAGAGAAAAACTATAAGAAAGCTAGTGATTGTGGATGGTATGACCCTCATAATAACTTTTTAATTGGAGATAGTGGTGGTTTTCTTTTAAATATTAGACCTGGCAAATTTGTTAATACTGAACTTTTTAATGAAGCTGCTAGAACATATCAAGCCACAGGTAAATATACTCAATTTAAAGTTGATAGTATTCCTCATAGACAATTTAGACGTAGAGAATGTGATAGACGACGTAATGGTTTTTCTGCTCCTTGTTGGCAAAATCCAGATGGAAGTATAGAAGATGTTTGGATAACAGGTGGTCATTATAATTTTCTTAATTATACTCGTATGGAACGTACAGATGAATCATCTGTTATTGTTACTGAACATGGAGCTACTGCTAAAAAGATTTATAGTTTTCCTAGTTTTATTGATGCTCAATTTTGGACTTGGCAAATTATAGAATTTTGTAGACGTAATGGTTTGCATCTTATTATTGATAAAACTCGACGTGGAGGTTTTTCTTATATTATGGCTGCTGATAGTTCTAACGAAGTTAACTTATCTAAACATAAAGTTGTTATTCATGTTGCAGCTGATAATAAATATTTGATTAAACAAGGAGGTCTAAGTGACTTTGCTGTTAATAACTTAAAGTTCTTTGAAGAGAAAACTCCATTTAAAAGAGGAATATTTAGTCCTACTACTGATAGTTTTAAACTTGGTTATCGTATGAAAAATGGAGTTGAAGCTGATGATAGTTGGTCTAGTTCTCTTTTAAGCGTTAGTGCTAATAATAATCCAGACTGTGCTATTGGTAAAGATGCTGTTACAATTAAAGTTGAAGAGCTATCTACAATGCAGAATTTTGATGAATTTATGAATGTAACTGAACCTACAATGACTGTTGGTACTCGTACTACTGGTACTCTTATGGCTTGGGGAACTGCTACTGCTGCTAATATGCAAATATTTGAACAAAACTTTTATAATCCTAGAGCATTTGGATTTATGGCTTTTGAAAATGTTTTTGATAATGATGCTCGTAATGAAGTTTGTGGATTCTTTAAATCTTATGCTTGGGGTCTTGAAGGAGAAATAGATGGAGTTAAAGGTTTTGATGAAGATGGAAATAGTAATTTACGAATAGGTCTTCAGCTTGCTGCGCGAGAAAGAGTTGAAAAGAAAAAGACTGCTAAGACTTTTGCAGAATATCTTAACTATCTTGGTCAGCGTGCTTTATTTCCTGCTGAATCTTTTAGTAGTGCTAGTGAAAATATATTTAGTAGTGAAGCTCTTAATAAGTTTGAGGATAAACTTCGAGTTGATAATAGTTATAAGTTTTATACTGATGGTGAACTATTTGAAGATGGAACTAAAAAGATTTATTTTAAATCTAATGCTCGTATAAGAATTGAAAATCCTGATATGAAAACTTATGATTATATTCAAGGAGTTCCTAGACGTGGTAACGAAGACCCTCATGGATGTATAAGAGTTTGGTTTGCTCCGGAATATGAAGAAACATATATTAATGATAGACTTATAAGAAGTATTCTTCCTGGTACTTATGTTGCGGTTTATGACCCTGTTGGTATTGATAAAGATAAAAAAGAAATTACTGATAGACATTCTCATAATAGTATATTTGTTATTGAAATGCCTAGAGAACGTAATGGATTTAAACCTAAGTTGTGTGCTGCATATTATGGACGTACTGAACGACTAGAAGAAGCTGATGAAAAGTTTTATCGACTATGTAAATGGTATAATTGTATTGGTACTGGACTTGTAGAAATAAATCGTGGTGAAACTGTTTCTAATTTTCGTAAATGGAAAGCTACTAAATATCTAGGTTATGAACCTTTATATGTTTGGGATTCTGCTGTTAAAGAAAAAGTTAGTACTAGTTATGGTTATAATATTGGTAGTGGTCCTAAGAAACTAGATGGTCTTCGACTTCTTAAAGAGTTCTTATATGAAGTTATTGGTAAGAATGAATTTGGAGAAGATATTTATGTTTTTGAAAGATTTCTTGATTATCAAACAATTCTTGAACTTAAAAAGTTTAATGCCGAAGGTAACTTTGACCGTATATCTAGTCTTATACTTTTAGGTATATATTGGAAGTCTATTGATATTAAAGGTAAACGAGAACTTGCTAGTCGTAAGAAAGTTACAGAAGAGAATGATAAAACAGATATTTTTAATAGACAATGGTTTTAAGATTAAACAAATAAAGATATGTATAATTTTGGTAGACTTGATTTTCCTAATCAGCATGTTAGTTATGCTGAAAAACAAGAAGTTGATTGGTATGCTAAATGTTGTGATTATGTTATAGAAGCTGGTATTGCTTGTAAAGCTGATTTTAATGTAGAAGAAAAGTTTAATATTCTTCTTGGCAATATTCCTAGAGAATATTATAGAAAAACTCTTAATCCTTATAATGAGAAAGATGAAAATCTAACTCGTTTTCCAGCTACTATGCGTAATTATGATATGATGAAAGGTATTATTAGAAGATATATTGGTGAATATATTAAAAATCCACATGATTTTATTGTTGGAGCTAATAATCCAGAAGTTGTATTTGCTAGAGATGCTGAACTTGGTAAACAAATTATGATGCTTGCAGAACAAGCTGTTGCTAAGAAGATACAAGAAAGTTATATGCAGTTTGTTAATGAAGGTAATAATCCTGAACAATTTAATCCTGAACAAGCTGTTGATATTGAAGCTTTTATTAAAGAATTTAATGAAAATTTTATTGATGATATTAGTGCACAAGGACAAGATTTAATTAATGTTATTGATGACCTTACTGATGCTTTTACTATATACGCTAGAGCTTATTTTGAATTTGTTGCTTTTGGAGCTTGTTACACATATAGAGATGTTGTAGGTAATCAATTAATTAAACGTGTTGTTAGTGTTAGAGATGCTTTTCCTGTTCCTAACGATAATATGTTTGCAGAAGATTATGATATGTTTGCTGAACGTCGTATGTTGACTAAACAACAAATTATAGATGAATTTTATGAATATCTTTCTGAAAAAGAACGTGAAGCTCTTGATACATATTATCAATATAGTGCTACTACTTCTAGTGATAAAGCACTTTTAAATTGGGATAAATATATGTATTATTTTGGTGATATATGTAGTAAATTTAATAAAGATGATTTGCAACATATTAAGAACACTAATATAATGGCTCGTGATGCTAATAATGGTTTATTTGAAGTTTGGCATACTGTTTGGAGAGGTGAAATAAAAGAAGGTATTCTTACATATAGTAATGGAGCATTTGTTACAACAAGAATTGTTGATGAAACTTATCAGCTTAACCCTGTTGGTGGTGATATTAGTATTGAATGGGTGTGGCGTCCACAAGTTTATGAGAGCGTTAGAATTGGCTCTCGTGCTACAAGTATATATCCTTATAAAGCTCGTCCTATTGCTTACAATAGGAATGGTAAACTTCCTTATAATGGTATTGCAGAACTTTTACCTGGTTTTGGAAGATTTAGTGTTGTAGATACAGTTATTCCTTATCAAGTATTTCGTAATATAGTTTCTTATCATAGAGAAATGGCTATTGCTAAAAATAAGATGAATGTTCTTATGATTGCTAAATCTCTTCTTGGTACAAAACCTGCTGAAACTATATATCGTATGGCTGCTGATGGAGTGCTTTATATTGATGACGAAGATGATGTTAATCTTGTTAAAGCACAAAGTGTTCGTTATCTTGAAAGTCGTATGAATAATTATATTACGGAACTTGGGCAACTTATTCAAGAGATTGAACAGACTGCTAAAATGGAATGTGATATGACTCCACAACGTTATGGTGAGATTGCTAATAGTGCTGGTAAAGGAGTTACTGATGAAGCAGTTATTCGTGGAAGTATGGGTTCTGTTATTATTGAATTTATATTTGATAAAATGAGAGAACGAGATTATCAAGCTGAAATGGATTATACTAAACTTGCTTGGATTGATGGTCTTAATACTTCTTATAAAACTAAAGATGGTGATATTAGATATTTAAGTCTTGATGTTAATAGTCATATATTTGCTAATTATATTGTTACTTGTAAAACTTCTGTTAAAGAACGTGAGAAACTTGAACAATATAAGCAACTTGCATTTAGTGCTGCTCAGAATGGTAATATGGATATGGCTAATGCTGCTATACGTGGAGATAATGTTGCTCAAATTAGTAAACTTATTGATAAGTATCAAAATATTCAACGTGAGCATGAACTTGATGTTGAACGTGTTTCTCAACAAACAGAACAACTTCGTCAAGAATTTGAACTTGCTAAGATTGATAGAAAAGCAGAACAAGATAGAGAAACAATTAGAGTTGAAAAATATCTTGATGGCCAGATTGAAGCTATGAAAGCAAATGCCAATATTATGAGTTTTGATAATGGTCTTAGTGATGCTGAAAAGAGTCAAGCTGAAGAACGTATGGAAAATGCTAGACTTAATCTTGAACGTAGTAAATTTAGTTTAGATGCTCAAAAGACTTCTATTGAAGCGCAACTTAAAGAAAAAGAATTAGCTGTTAAACTTAAAGAAAGTGATGATAAAGTCAAGATTGCAAAAACGAATAAAAATCGTTATGATAGTAAAAGTAAATAATCGGCTGTACTTCTAAATTTTGTTCATAATAGGGCTGGACTTGCTTGTGAAAGTAGGTTCAGCCCATTTTCATTTTTCTTTACATCACATGAGCCATTTTAAGCTCATTTTAAGCACTTTATTCATTTCGTGATAGATTAATCATTATGATAAAATTTGATTCATACACGGCTTCTCTGAAAGCGACAGACTAGGTTATTAGTAATAAATATCCTAGTTAGCAATAGTATGTTAGTCGGCAAATCGGTTTAAAGGTGAACATATTTTAACGATACAAGTAAAACTCATATTATTATTATAGTTTATATTTGTGATATAGTAATTAATTAAAAACAAAGAATTATGCCTAATTTTGATAGTTTTGGTTTTAATGGTAAAACATCTAATGGTGATGGAAAACCTACTGACGACATTACAGACCTTGATACAGGTAAAACAGGGCAGTTAGATGCT
>OIWT01003598.1_pt1 | contig 13910 bp, 11 predicted proteins | sample 1587701 | NCBI WGS metagenome assembly OIWT01 (sample SAMEA3888904, study PRJEB22519) | human gut metagenome | biome: human gut; feature: human-associated habitat; material: faeces | place: Denmark | collected 2009
AGGGAAAAATAAAAATAATTTCTAATTTGTAGTATTTTATGACTAGGCTTGATAGAAACTCTCTAAGTCCAATTTTATAAGGACTAAGGGAGTTTTATTTTTTAAAATTTCTGCGTATTCAATCATTCAATTCTTGACTATCTAAATTTTTATAATTTCACGTAAATTTCACAAAATAATTAGCACTTAGGTATTGACTTTGCTAATTATGCATAGTATAATATTATTAGCACTTGTAAAGAAAGAGTGCTAAGGAGGTAAATATGTTAAGTGAAAGACAAGCATTACTTTTAAAAGAGATATGTAGTGAATATATAAAAACTGCTCATCCTATCGGAAGTAAAGCGTTAACTAAAAAGTTTAAGTGTTCTAGTGCAACATTAAGAAATGACATGATGGTACTAGAAAGCATGGGATACTTAGAAAAACAACATATTTCTTCTGGGCGTATTCCTAGTGAAAAGGGATATCGTTATTATGTAGACCATTTAATGGAGCCTAAGAAAATAAGTGGAAGTGATATGCTAAAACTTCAAACAATATTTTCAAATAGGGAGTTAGACCTAAACGATGCAATAACAAAAAGTCTAGAGATTATTAGTGATATAACTAACTATACATCTGTAGTACTTGGTTCTGCTTCTAAAGAGAATAATCTAGAGAAAGTAGAAGTAATACCTATTACAGATAATAGACTTATTGCAATAGTCGTAACTGATAAAGGACATGTTGAAAATAAGATAATTAACTTGGAAGAAAGCGTTGAAGCAAAAGAAGTTAATAAAACAAGTGAATTATTAAACAAGATGTTAAAGGGTACTCCAATAAGTGACGTTAGTGCTAAATTAGAGTTTGAAATAAAACCTATAATAGGCAATTACGTTAAGAACTATGAAGTTTTATATAATGCGTTTTATGAAGCATTAAGTAATTTTCAAAATGAAAAAGATGTTCATTGGGAAGGTAAAAGCAATATATTAAAACAACCAGAATTTAGTACAGTTGATGATGTTAAAAATATCATTAGTAAATTTGAAAACAAAGAATTAGTAAGTAAAATTGAAGAAACTGATGAAGAGGTTAAGGTATATATTGGTACAGAAACTTCACTAGATGATAACGTTACAGTTATTAAAACTAAATATAAAGCACTTGGCAAAGTTGGAACTCTTGCAATAATCGGGCCTAAAAGAATGGACTATGAAAGAGTATTAAACTTACTTGAATATATTAAAAGTGAGATTGAAAAGAAAGGTGGCAGTAATGAATAACGAGAGTAAAAAAGGTAAACCTAAGAAAGAAAACAAAAGTGAAAAACTGTATAATGAAATAAACGAACTTAAAGAAAAGGTTAGTTTATTAGAAGATAAAAACAAAAGAACTCAAGCAGAATTCATTAATTATATGGCAAGAACTGATAAAGAAAAAGCTAGTCTTTTAAAATATGATGGAGAAAAGCTAATTAAAAAGATCTTAGATGTAACTGATGACTTTGAACGAGCAATAATGATGGATGATAATGATTTATCTGATGAAGTAAGTAATTTCTTAAAAGGTTTTAAAATGATTTACACAAGACTTATTGGTGTACTAGATGAAATGGAAGTAAAACCAATTGATGTTGAAGGTAAAGAGTTTGACCCTAGTATTTCTGAAGCAGTATTAACTGAACATGATGAAACTAAACCTGAAAATGTAGTTTTAGAAGTATTAAAGAAAGGATATACTTATAAGGATAAACTTGTAAGACCAGCAATGGTAAAGGTAAATAAGTAATGAGCAAAAAAGACATTATGAGAACTCTGTTGTTTCCTGAGTTTGTTAAAAATTCTTGTTTAATTGAAGAAGTTAAAAAAGAATGTATTGATTTTGATAAGCTATATAGTAATGCGAAGTTAGATTTAATGTTGTATGTTGTATGCTTAGAAAATGATGGCAAAACAGATGAAGAAATAATAGAAGAAGTAACTAGTTATAATAAGAGTAAACATTTTAATGGTTTAGATGAATTAACTAGAACTAACTTAATACAAAGTACATTAAAAACACTTAAGAGGTAGATTATGGATAATATTTATAAGTTTTTATTGTTTGGTGGTATGATTGGTCCATATACAATGAGTATAGAAGAGTTATACTACTTAAATAAAGAAGAAGTAAGAGACATGAGTATAGGATTACTTCTTGAAATGAGAGAACTTAAAAGTAACGGATATACTATGGATGAAATACTTAAACTTATTGAAGAATACTTTCCATTAAAAGACTTCAAGAGTGATGAAAGCGACTTTTTAAAGAAAGACGCGATAAAAAATTTAAAAATAATATATAGAAAAGAGAGGAATGATTAATTATGAGTAAAATTATAGGAATAGACCTTGGTACTACAAACTCATGTGTTGCAGTATTAGAAGGTGGTAAAGCAAGCGTTATTACAAACGCTGAAGGAGAAAGAACTACACCAAGTGTAGTAAGTTATAAGAATGGAGAAATTAAAGTAGGTACTGTTGCTAAAAACGAAGCTATTACTAGTAGTGATGTTGTAAGAAGTAACAAGAGATACATAGGAACTGACCATAAATTCCATGTAAATGGAAAAGATGTTACATCAGTAGAAGTAAGTGCTCAAATTCTTATGAAGTTAAAGAAAGATGCTGAAGCTTATTTAAATGATAAAGTTACAAAAGCAGTTATTACTGTTCCAGCATACTTTAATGATGCACAAAGACAAGCTACAAAAGATGCTGGTAAAGTAGCAGGCTTAGAAGTAGAAAGAATAATAAACGAACCTACTGCTGCAGCTATTGCTTATGGTATTGATAAACAAGACAAGAATCAAAAAATATTAGTATATGATCTAGGTGGAGGAACATTTGATGTATCTGTTCTAGAAATAGGTGATGGAGTGTATGAAGTACTTGCTACAGCTGGTAACAATAAACTAGGAGGAGATGATTTCGACCAAAGAATAATCGATTACTTAGTAGAAGAATTTAAAAAACAAAATGGTATAGACTTAAGTACAGATAAACTAGCTCTTCAAAGATTAAAAGATGCTTCTGAAAAAGCTAAGAAAGACTTAAGTAGTGCTGTTACAACTAATATTAGTTTACCATTTATTACACAAGGCACTAATGGACCACTACATTTAGATGTTACATTAACAAGAGCTAAATTTGAAGATTTAATTAGAGATTTAGTAGAAAGCACAACTAAACAAGTAAAAGATGCTTTAAAAGAAGCTAACCTTAGTTCAAGTGACTTAGATAAAGTATTACTTGTAGGTGGATCAACACGTATTCCATGTGTACAAGAACTTGTTAAACGTGAAACTGGTAAAGAGCCAAGTAAAGAAGTTAATCCAGATGAAGTAGTTGCAATGGGTGCTGCTATTCAAGGTGGAGTTTTAACTGGAGAAGTTGAAGACTTAGTACTACTTGATGTTACACCACTAAGTTTAGGTATTGAGACACTTGGTAACGTGATGACTGTATTAATTCCAAGAAATACAACAATTCCAACAACAAAGAGTCAGGTATTTAGTACAGCTGTAGATAATCAACCTGCAGTAGATATTCATATCTTACAAGGTGAAAGACCAATGGCAGCTGATAATAAAACTCTTGGAAGATTCCAACTTTCAGATATCCCACCAGCACCAAGAGGAGTACCACAAATTGAAGTATCATTTGATATAGATGCTAACGGAATAGTTAATGTTAAAGCAAAAGATTTAGGTACAAATAAAGAACAAAAGATAACTATTACTTCAAGTACTAACCTTACTGAAGAAGAAATAGATAAGATGATGAAAGAAGCTGAAGCAAATAAAGAAGCAGATGCTAAGAGAAAAGAAGAAGCTGAAGTTAAAAATGAAACTGAACAAATGATATTTACTGCTGAAAAAGCTATCAAAGATTTAGGTGACAAAGTAACTGAAAGTGAAAAAACTGAAATTAATGAGTTAATTGATAAAGCTAAGAAAGCAATGGAAGAAAATAACATTGAAGAGATTAAATCTAGTAAAGATAAACTTGCTGAAAAAGCTATGGCATTAAGTTCTAGAGTATATGAAGAAGCTGCTAAAGCACAACAAGCACAAACAGAAAGTAACACTGAACAAACAACTAGCGAAAGCAAAGGAAAAGACGACAATATAAAAGAAGCAAACTTTGAAGAAAAATAATTATTATAAGTAGGCTAGTAAAATAACTAGTCTACTTATTCTTGAATAAAGAAGGAGTACGTATGAATAAAAGAGATTACTATGAAGTATTAGGTGTTAGTAAAGATGCTAGTGCTGATGAAATTAAAAGTGCTTTTAGACGTCTTGCAAAAAAGTACCATCCAGATGTATGTAAAGAAGAAGGTGGCGCTGAAAAGTTTAAAGAAGCACAAGAAGCTTATGCAGTATTAAGTAACCCTACAGAAAGAGCAAAATATGATAAATACGGCTTTAATGCATTTGATAACCCAGGAGCTAATGGAGGTCGTGGTGGATACGATTTCAGTGGTTTTGATTTTTCAGACATATTTGAAGATATGTTTGGAGGAAGAGACTTCTCTTCATTTAGCTGGGGAGACTTATTTGGTGGAAGTTCTAGAGCAGACAGACCATCGCATGGTAGTGACTTACTTTACAGCATGAAAGTTGACTTTATGGAAGCTGCTCTTGGTACTAAAAAAGATCTAACTTTAGATGTAGTTGAAAATTGTCCTGATTGTAACGGCGTAGGTGGATTTGATAAAATGACATGTCCAGACTGTGGTGGTAAGGGAGTAGTAAACAAAACTCAAACTTCACTTTTTGGACAAATCATGACAAGAGTAACTTGTTCTACTTGTGGTGGAAAAGGATATACTTTTAAAACTAAATGTAAAACATGTGGTGGTAAAGGAAGGTACAAACAAAGAAAAACTTACACAGTTGAAGTTCCAAAAGGTGTTGATACTGGAGACAGAATTCGTATGAGTGGTAAAGGCGAGCCTGGTAAAAATGGTGGAGCTAATGGAGACTTATATATTGAGTTTACAGTTTCAGATAGTTCTTTATATAAAAGAGAAAAGGATGACTTGTATATGGACGTACCAGTTACTATTACTGAACTCGTTTTAGGTGGAAAGAAGACTATTAAAACACTTGATGGGGAAATAGAACTTAAAATACCATCAGGCAGTCAAACAGGAGATGTATTAAGAGCTAAAGCAAAAGGAATGACTAACGTAAGAACCGGCCGAGTTGGAGACTTATATTTAGTACTTAACTTATATTTGCCAAACAAGCTTACAAGAGAGCAAAAAGACTTATTTGAAGAATTAGCTAAAACAGATTTAACTAATAATGATGCTTTTAAAAAATTTGATAAAATAAATAGGTAAATTTTAATGTTTACCTATTTTATTTTTAAGGTTACACATAAATGATTAAGTATAATTGTATTTATTTAGTTACCTAGTATAAACTTAGATAAATGTCAATACTTTTATTTAAGTTTTTTAATTGTTATAATAGTTAAGAAGGTGTATTAGTATGGATAGTAAATTGGTGAGGTTTTTTAATAAGATTGGACTTAAAGAAGAAGAGTATTCTTGTTTTAGTGGTGCTAAACTAGAGAATGTAATAGTAGATAACAACGACCAAAGTTGGTCTTTATATATCAGTTTAGACAAAATGATAGATGTTAATACTTTTAATTTATTATGTACTAAAAGTGAAAACATTAAAGAAACTAGAAGAATATACTTCATTTTTAAACATGCTACAGATGAATATATTAACGATTACGTTAACTACATATTCAAAATATACCAAGAAAAATGCCCTATGTTAAGTGGAGTATCTAGTGAAGATATAACTATAAATGAAAATATAATAAATATCAAAGTAACGAGTAAAAGCGAAGAAGAAAAGATAAACACTATAAAACCTAAACTAATTGAATTTATGAGTAGGATGGGATACCTTAATTTGAAATTAGTGCCTATATTAGACGAAGAAAAGCAAAAAGAAGTAACTGAAATGCTTAAACAGAAGGACTACAAGATGGAAGAAGTAAACATTGGTAAAAAGCAGAGCACATTAATAATTGGTAACGAAATTAAAGGAAAACCATTTGAACTTAAAAACATAATTGCTGAGATGAATGACGTTGTAGTTGAAGTGTTTGTTTTTGGAGTGGAACTTAAAGAGACTGCTAAAGGCTTTAATATAATTACATATAAAATAAGTGATTACACTGATAGTTTGTTTGCAAAAATATTTACTAAAGATAAAGAGATTACTAAAACTTTAATGAAAAGAGTTACTGAAGGCTCATGGTATAAAATGAGAGGTTATGTTAAAAATGATAGTTTTTCAGGAGAGTTAGTGTTAAATATTAGAGACATTGAAACATTTGATAGAAATACTGTTAAAAGGGTAGATGAAGCTGAAGTTAAAAGAGTAGAGTTACATTGTCATACTACAATGAGTCAAATGGACGGGTTAATTGAACCTAAGAAATTACTTAAGAAAGTAAGAAGTTTAGGTATGAGGGGTATTGGTATAACTGATAAAAATGGTATACAATGTTTTCCTAAAGTATATAAAGCAAAAGAAGACTTGGAAGTATATTTTGGAGTAGAACTCTTTGTAGTGGACGACGAAGTATTAATAATAAACAAAGATAGTGATTATCCATTATTAGAGAGTACATACGTTGTATTTGATACAGAAACAACTGGTTTTAATGCTACAGCAGGAGACCAAATGATAGAAATAGGTGCTGTTAAAATTAAAAATGGGGAAATTATTGATAGATTTGATGAGTTAATTAATCCGGGAATGAACTTGAGAAGTGAAATAGTTAATTTAACTAATATAACTGATGAGATGTTAAAGGATAAAGACAATGAAGAAAATGTAACTAAGAGATTTAAAGAATGGATTAGTGACTTACCAATGGTTGCACAGAATGCTAGATTTGATATATCATTTATGGAAAGTGCTTATAAAAAATATAATTTAGGGGAATTTTCTAATGTAGTAATTGATACTATGGAAATAAGTAAGGCACAAAACCCTGATAGTGCAAAACATAATTTAACTGCATTATCTAAAAGATATGGAGTACATTTTGATGAATCAGGCCACCACCGTGCAGACTATGATGCTGAGGGGACTGCTTTAGTATTCTGGAAGATGATTTCTAATTTAGGAAGTAACTATAAAACAATAAGTGATTTAAGAAATATGGTTGACCCAACTTTGGCATTTAAAAACAATAGACCTTACCATTTAACTTGCTATGCAATTAATAATATAGGACTTAGAAATATGTTTCAAATAATAAGTTATGCTACAACTAAGTATTTCTATAAAACTCCTAGAACACCAAAAAGCTTGCTTAATAAATTTAGAGATGGCTTGATATTAGGTTCAGGATGTGTGTTCGGCGAAGTATTTGAAGCGGCTAAAAGAAATACTGAAGAAGAGTTAATGGAAATAATGAAGTATTATGACTTTATAGAAATAAATCCACCTAGTATAATGGAATTCTTGGTTGAAAGTGGTGAAGTATCTAGTAAGAGTGACTTGTATGCTTTAATTAATAAGATTATTAGATGTGCTGATAAGATAGGAAAAATGGTTGTAGCTACAGGGGACGTGCATACACTTGATCCAGAAGACAATATATATAGAGAAATACTCGTTAGAACTAAACAATCTGGAGGAGGCTTACATCCACTAAATAAGCCAAGTATTAAAACTATACCTAATGCATACTTAATGACTACTAATGAAATGTTAAAAGAGTTTGACTTTTTGTCTGAAGAAAAAGCTTATGAAATTGTAGTAACTAACTCTAATAAAGTTGCTGATATGTTTGGTACTGTAGAAATTGTTAAACCTGGACTAAACCCACCTAGAATGGAAAACTCAGTTCAAATAATAAAAGATACTGTATATGGAAATGCTCATAGGTTGTATGGCGAAGTTCTTCCAGAGATAATCGCAACAAGACTTGATAAAGAACTTACTGGTATTATAAATGGTGGATATGATGTTATTTATTTAATTGCACAAAGGCTAGTTGAAAATTCAAATGCGCATGGTTATATAGTAGGATCTCGTGGTAGTGTAGGATCATCGTTGGTTGCAACATTCTGTGGTATTACAGAAGTTAACCCACTTCCTCCACATTATGTGTGTCCTAACTGTAAAAAGAGTTTATTTAATATAGACGGAGTTCCATTAGTAAACGACTATGACTCTGGATTTGACTTACCAGAAAGAACGTGTGAATGTGGTACTCTTATGAAAAGACAAGGACAAAATATTCCGTTTGAAACATTCCTAGGATTTAATGCTGATAAAACACCAGATATAGACCTTAATTTTAGTGGAGAATATCAGGCTGAAGCTCATAACTATACAAAAGTATTGTTTGGTGAAAAGAATGTATATCGTGCTGGAACGGTTTCAACTATTGCTGAAAAAACAGCATATGGTTTTGTTAAAGGGTATGCTGAAGATAAAGGTATTACTATGAGAAGATGTGAAATTGAACGTCTTGCAAAAGGTATTACAGGTATTAAAAGAACTAGTGGACAACACCCTGGAGGAATTATTGTTATACCTGACTATAAAGATGTATTTGATTTTACACCATACCAATATCCTGCTGAAAATACAGAAGCAGCTTGGTTTACAACACACTTTGAGTTCCATGATATTGAAGAAAATGTACTTAAACTAGATATACTTGGACACGATGATCCGACTGTATTAAAGTATTTAAGTGACGATGTTAAAATAGATATAAATGATATACCATTAGATGACAGAGGAGTAATAAGCTTATTCAATAGTCCTGAAGCTTTAGGAGTTACTAGAGAACAAATTAAATGTTACTCAGGCACTCTTGGTGTACCGGAATTTGGTACAAACTTCGTAATAAATATGCTTCAAGAAATTAAGCCACAGAAGTTTGCAGACTTAATTAAGATATCAGGATTATCTCATGGTACTGATGTTTGGAATGGAAACGCTAGAGACTTAATACTTGACGGAACTTGTGAATTTTCTAAAGTAATTGGTTGTCGTGACGATATAATGAACTATTTTATATCTTGTGGAATTGATAAAGGTAAATCATTTAAAATGAGTGAGTTTATTCGTAAAGGTAAAGTAGGAAAAGAACCTGAAAAATGGGTTGAATATAAAGAACTTCTTAACGAACATAAAGTACCAGAGTGGTATATAAAGAGTTGTGAAAAAATTAAGTATATGTTTCCTAAAGCCCATGCTGCAGCTTATGTTATCAATGGTATAAGAGTTGCTTGGTTTAAGTTGTATCATCCAATATATTACTATAGAGTATATTTGAGTATTCGTGAGCACTCATTTGATATAAATGCAATGAAAAATGGTTTAAATTCAGTAAAAGCACAAATAGAACTATTAGAAAGCAAAGGCTTTGATAGATCTAACAAAGAAGAAGATACATTATCTAGTTTATATATGTGTAATGAAATGATTGAAAGAGGCTTCTATTTTACAAATATTAGTATTACTGAAAGTGATGCTTTGATGTTTAAAGTTACACCTGATAAAAAAGGACTTATTCCACCATTTATAGCACTTGATGGAATGGGAGATGTTGCTGCAAAGAAAATTGTTGAAGAAAGAAATAAAGGCGAGTTTGTAAGTATTGAAGATTTACAGATGAGAGGAAAAGTCAGTCAAGCATTAATTGATAAACTTAGGGGACTTGGTGCACTTGATGATATGCCTGAGAGTAGCCAATTATCTCTTGACTTGTTTATGTAGTTTGTGCTATAATTTGTATACGAAGTGTGGTCGTGCTGAATTACCAGTGCGGTCACATTTTCATTTTCTTTTCAAGTGACTTCACTGTTATGTTAACATATCCTTTTTCTTTTAATATTAACATGCATTCTCCTGAAACAAAAAAAGAGTACAACAAAAAAAAGGTATACCCTACATTAATTCGTAATATCTTCGTGACACAAGACATCACACCTATTGTCAAAATTTTTGTATTAACACCTCAAGTATTTAATACACCATTATTTTATCAAATATTACTATTCTTTTTAATAGATAATTTATAAAAAAAAATACCATTGACAAACAAATGTGTTTGGTGTAAAATTATATATAGGTGGAGGTGAAGAGAATGTTTTATATTCTATATGGAGAAAACGCAGTGATGTTAGATAACTTTATAGAAGAGTTAATGAAGAGTAAAGATATTTCTGATAAGATAGTTTACGACTATAGTGAATGTAATATTAAAGATGTAATAGAAGAGTGTTCATATAATGATTTATTTGGTTCAAAGAAAATGGTAGTATTAGATAACTCAGTATTTTTAACAAGTAAAGGTAGTTTAGAAGATAAAACGTTTGATAGTTATATATCGTCTCCAAATGAAAACACTGTACTAGTGTTTAAAGTAATATGTGAAAAGTTAGATGAAAGAAAGAAATTAGTAAAAGATTTAAAAAGTAAAAGTATAGTAAAAGAGTTTAAAGATTTAGATAAGACAAATATTAATGAATATATAAATAGTTATTTTACAAATATAGGTTATAAAATTGATTATAACGCAGTTAGTGAAATCATTAGTAGAATTGGAGAAACGAGAAGAGTACTATATAGTGAGCTGGAAAAACTAGAGCTATATAAAGTTAAAGATAAACACATAACTATAGAAGATGTTAAAAAAGTGGTTACTAAATATGAAGAAGATAATATTTTTAAATTAGTAGATGCTGTGATTCAAAAAAATAAAAAACTTATATTTAATACATATAAGAAGTTAGTGAGTGATAAGGAAGAACCCGCAGTAATAATAAGCTTGCTTGCTAATAATATTATGCTTATTTTAGAGTGTTCTATTCTTCTAAATGAAGGAATGTCTAGTAAAGATATTGCAAGTAAACTAAAAGAACATCCTTATAGAGTTAGTTTAGCAATTAATAATAGTTATAAAGTTAAAAAAGAAGAATTAATTGATAATCTAAATAAACTAGCAGAATTAGATTATCAAATAAAAACTGGAGAAGTAGATAAATTTAAAGGACTTGAAGCGTACTTCATAAATCTATAGTGTAGCTTAAAAAATACGAGTAAAAAATTTCACTAAAAAAACTTAAAAAAGGGTAGACAAAAGTTTAAAAACTCATTATAATAATAAGCCATACGGAGGTGAAATACATGTCTAAAAGTAACTTACCAGTAATATTACTGAAGAACCTTGTATTATTCCCTCTTGGAGACGCTAGAATTGAATTAAATAATGAGGTGCAGTAATGAGATTTAAAATGGTAAAAGTAAGAAAAAGAATAAAAGTTATTATATTAATTACATTAATTTTATGCATTTGTCTTATTGCGGCCTTATATATAAATCATACTGAGGAAGAAAAAGCTCAGATTTTAAAGAAAACAAAAGAAAGAGAAGAAATTTCTTTAATAGTAAATAGAATTTCTGAAAACGGAATAAATAGTAAAGAAGTAGAAGCAATTGCTAATAGATTAAATGAAGTTTTTGAGTATAAACTTGCAAATCAAGGAATGCTTTATGCATCATATTGTACTGAGAAAGGTGTAGATCCATATTTAGCTGCGGCTATATCTATTCATGAGTCTTATAGAGGTGCAAGTGAAGAAATAACTAATTATAATAATGTAGGTGGTATGAGATACGGTGGTAAACCTATGAAATTTGATACAATAGAAGCAGGAATAATTAAATATATTGATAATTTAGCAGATAACTATGTATCAAAAGGATTAGATACACCAGAAAAAATGCAAAGTAAATATGCTGGAAGTACTTCTTGGGCTAAAAATGTTAACTATTTTTATAATAAAATAAAAGATGGAACATATAAAGCTGGACTTCCTTTAAATACTAAGTATGCTGCATCAATATGGTATTAAGGTGATAAAATGAAAGATAAAGAATTATTAGACGAATATAATTTTACATTTAAAAAAAAGTTTGGACAAAACTTTTTAAAAGATCAAAACATACTAGATAAAATAGTAAATAAAAGTGAAGTAGATAAAGATACTTTAGTTATAGAAATTGGAGTAGGTGCAGCAGCATTAACAAAGACAGTCGCACCTAATGCATATAAAGTGTTAGGTTATGAAATAGATACAACTCTAAAACCAATATTAGAAGATAAATTAAAAGAATATAATAATATAGATATTATTTATGATGATTTCTTAAATAGAAATGTAAATGAAGATATAAAAAAATATAACTATAAAAAACTATATGTAATTGCTAATCTCCCATATTATATAACAACACCAATAATAACTAAATTAATAGATGATAATGTTAATGTAGATAAAATGGTTGTAATGGTTCAAAAAGAAGTAGGAGATAGATTTAATGCTAAACCAGATACTAAGAACTATAACTCATTAACTGTATTTTTAAATTATTACTTTGATATAAATAAACTTATGGATGTATCTAGAAAATGTTTTGTACCAGAACCAAATGTTGATAGTGTTATTATTGAATTAAAACGAAAAGAAACTAAATACAATGTTAAAAATGAAAAAATATTTTTTAAATTAGTAAGAGATGCATTTACTCATAAACGAAAAAATTTAAGAAATAATTTAAAAGGTTATGATTTAGAAAAAATAGAAAATGTCTTAAAAGAATATAATTTAGACTTAAATGTAAGAGCAGAACATTTAACTATAGACCAATTTATAAATATATCAAATGAACTTTAATGAAGTAATGCACTTCATTTTTTATTTTGCATAAACTAAATTAGGTGATGATATGATAAAAGTTGGTGATATAGTATCAAGAAATAAATATAATAATGATACTTTATTTAGAGTAGAAAAAATAGAGGATGATATATATTATTTATGTGGAATAAGTATTAGACTATGTGCAGATAGTGAATTATCCGATTTGAAAAAAGAAGATTCTATAAATGAAGATAGAAGTAATGAAGAGAAATTTTTAGAAGAATTAAATAATGATAAAAAATCTTATAGAGATGATTATTTTTATATTCCAGGTAAGATACTTCATATTGATGGTGATAATGAATATTTGCAAAGATGTCTTAGATTCTATAAAAGTGCAGGTATAGTTGCATATGGTGTTTATGAAAAAGAAGAAAATTTGTATTTGAATATTTTAAAATATTTAAAAGATATTAAGCCAGATATTCTCATAATTACAGGACATGATGCATATTATAATTTGAAGGGAAATACGGAAAATCAAAAAGCATACAAAAATAGTGATAATTTTGCAAAGGCAGTGCAAATTGCTAGAAATTATGAGAAATCTTATGATAAATTAAAGATTATAGCAGGAGCATGCCAATCAAATTATGAAGAACTAATAAAAGCAGGAGCAAATTTTGCATCTAGTCCTAAAAAAGTAAATATATATGCACTAGATCCTGCAATAATTGCAATTTCTATATCAAGAACAGAAAATACTAAAGAATTAGATATAATTGATTTACTTAATAAAACTAAATGTGGAAAAGATGGGATAGGTGGAATAAAATCATATGGCAGCATGTATGTTGGTTATCCAAAATTAGGGTGAGATATGATAGAAATAATAAAAGAGGAACTAAGTAAATATAAAGATAAAGATGTTGAAATATTAATTAATGAAGGAAGAAGTAAAAAGAGAAAAGAAAAAGGTAAAATAAAAAAATTATATAATAGGACATTTATAATTGAAATAAATGGTATAAACAATTCATTTTCTTATTCAGATGTAATAACGAAGACAATAATTATGAAATTACTATAATTATTATTTTTTTTGTGTTATACTATTATCATAGGTGATGATATGAAAAGAAAAGGATTTACGCTAATAGAATTACTTG
>OIWT01003599.1_pt1 | contig 13909 bp, 20 predicted proteins | sample 1587701 | NCBI WGS metagenome assembly OIWT01 (sample SAMEA3888904, study PRJEB22519) | human gut metagenome | biome: human gut; feature: human-associated habitat; material: faeces | place: Denmark | collected 2009
CCACCATCACGTTCTCCGCGTCCGCAGCGCCCACGTAGTCGAACAGGTGGTACTGGCGGCCCGTCACCGACGCCACCTTGTCCATCGCCGCCTGCACGTTCTCGGGGATCTTCTCCAGCAGCGGGCCGTTCGCCATCGCGTGCTGCATCCACGTGTCGCCGCCCTCCACCACGCCGATCGCCTCGGGGTGCGTGGGGTTCAGGCCGCGCTTCTTGAACTCCAGCGCCTTGTCGAAGGGGTAGACCTTCTTCACCTCGTCCGGCGTCATCATCTCGATCGAGGCCACCTCGTGCGACGTGCGGAAGCCATCGAAGAAGTGCAGGATGGGGTAGCTGTTCTCAAGGCTAGGGGTTGGTTAAGAGGAGAATAGGGTTACGCAGCAATGTGAGCAACTAAGGCAAGATCGTGCGCCTCCTGCACGGAGTGCGAAGACAGGTAAGTGAAGCCGGTCTACGCGTTACCCATTTTGAGAGAGCGCCCACGCCGCGAGTGGTGAAGACATCGCTGTAATCGCAGTACAGGCAGCCCGTCTGCTTGGCAACCGACCGGCTGGCAACGTGGATGACACCGGGAAGGAGCTCACCAGCAACCTTGAGCCTAGGAAGTGAGAACCGGACAAAACGGCAAATCGTACATATCAGGGATCATAAGCATCAAACCCTGCGAGGACGAGAACGTGGTACCCAGAATACCGCCAACGAGAGCGCCGTGGAGGGCACCCATCGCTCCAGCCTCAGACTACGCATCAGCGCCTCCGTCGGCCACCCACCTGCATCTCGATCACCTTCACGGGCTGGCCGAAGATGTTCTTGCGTCCCTGGGACGACCAGACATCGCAATGCTCTCCCATCGGAGAAGAGGGAGTGATGGGGAAAATAATGGCCGTTTCCGATACGTTATATGCCGAGGCGGCAGCTGCCTCGTTTCCATCGCAAGCAACACGCACGGACATCGAACGAGCTGCAATGGCTCTAGTGGCAGCGACAGCATTATAACCATAAGTCTTCGTGGCAGCAGAAGCCGTAGATCTCAAGAATTTCGCCAGCATTACGTCCAGCACTTAGTTATTATGCTGGAATAGGAATGACCTCCAAATGATTCCACGTTTCGGGAGTTTCATTCCATTTCGATTCCCAAACGCGGCAATTATCCACTCTGCATCGACGGCAACACCACGAGGGAAGACAGAATGACCAACAAACAAAATCAGGACACATCGTTCAGTAATTGTCCTCCGGCTTCCACCGACAGATGCGATCGTACTCCGCGCGGTTCGTCGACGGCAGCACCTTCTTCAGCGCGTTCTCCACGACCTCCCTCCTCGCTACGAGCTACATGTGACGACATGAACCCAGTGGCACCTGCTGCGGGTTCTCCTCGGGATGGTCAAAGTCGATAGAATTGAGAATGATCTCCCGCACAAGGAACTTGATGTCCGCTCCAGAATAGCCCTCTGTTCCTAAATTTGACTCCACACTGTGCTATTTTACGGTTTGCAAGCTCCGAAATGGAGACGTCTTCTGTAAACACAAGATGCGCATCAGCGTAGATGTGAATGATTTCCTCCCGCTCTTTGGATGTCGGAAGGAACACGAAGCTATTCATGACTTTCCTGCTTCCTCTCTCCACATGTGTTTGTCGAGTCTGCCGGGACGCAGGAGAGAAGGGTCGAGTTGCTGCGACTAACACAAAGAACAGAGCACTACTTCCGGGAGGTTCGTGGCGCCGATCACAAACACAAGCTTTCCCTCCTCGTTCAGACTCTCGGAGCGAACCCGATCGATTTGCAGAAGGAGTTGTGTCAGGATTTGCCGGGAAACGGAACTCGCCGTTTCATCACGATTCCTGTTTTTGAACACGCTGTCAATCTCATCGAAGAAGACGATGCAGGGACTGCAGCGCCGCGCACGCTGGAAGATGTCTCGAATGCGTCGCTCGCTCTCGCCAATCTCCTTGCACACCAACTCCGAGATTTGGGGACATATGAAGTTCAGGTGGCCCATTTGCGAGCACGCACGCAGAATCGCTGTCTTTCCCGTGCCGGGCGGCCCGTACAGAAGAATGCCCGTGGGTGGCGAGATGTGGAAATGGCGGTATTTCTACCATTGAAACGCCCTCTTCCACCCACCTCCATGTGCAAGCAAGGGTTGATGATGTAGTCATACAGGCACGCCTTCAGCGCGGCGTTGCCTCCGATAGTGGCGAAGTCCTGCGTTGACGCCTCCAGCGACAGCGTCGGCGTCTTCCGCGTCCGCCACACGAGGCTCGCCAGGTCACCCTTGACCGCGTTGCTGCTCACGTGACTCTCCAGCGCCTGTAGCAGGCAGAGGCAGCAGCATTTGGTCGGCGTGGCTGTGTGGGCGCACTGGTGAAGGGCGGACTGTACACACGCCACCAGATCTGCCCACGAGAAGGAGGGTCTACTCAATAACGGGGGATCCCAACACATACGAGTGTAATGCCAGTAAGTCGCAGAAACGTCGTGTCCATTCCTCGTCTTTCTCTGTTGTGTGTTGAGAGGGTTGTTTTGGTTGTTGAGAGGGTTGTTTTGGTTGTTGAGAGGGTTGTTCCGGTTGTTGAGAGGTCTCCAATATCTCTTGAGGAGTCTCCACAGCTTGTTGAGAGGTCTCCGATATCTCTTGAGGAGTCCCCACTGTCTGTTGAATAGCCTCCACCACGTACTGGCACGCGGCGGCGAAGAAGGCGGCACGCTCGCGCTGGCTGGGGATGACGCACTCCACCTACGCCTCATCGGCCGCAGCCACGCGCACCGCCTCGTCGAACCACCGCAGCACACTCTTCATCACGTGCTCCGCGTTGCTCGTCACGCCCACCACCGTCACGCCCGCGCGCTTCGCCTCCACCATCACGTGCTTCAGCTCCGCCAGCAGCGCGTTGTCCGACGCACTCCGGTCGATGCGCCGCGAAGCGTTCTCCGGCGCGATGGCTTCCAGGGGATCGATCAGCAAGGCGCACGGGGCGAACTGCGCGCAGCGGAGGAACCGGTCGTGCAGCGCCACGTGGGCATCACTGCCACTCTGCAGGGTGAGGTCGTAGCTGTTGATGAGGAAGCAGGGCATGCGAAGGGCGTGCAGCGCGTGGAAGAGCAGAGCCGTCTTGCCGGAGCCCACGTCGCCTTGGATGAGAATGGAGCTGGCCGTCTAGGGTTGAGCGAGGCGGGAACAGAAACGAATGGGATGGACTCCGCGGCTCTGTGCTGGGAGTGGAGGTATTGCTGCTGGTAGTAGTATTCGTTCCAGGTGAGGAGATTGAGGAGATGGCGATAGGTGCTGGGATCGGGCTGCAGATCGAATAGAATGGGCTGGAAAAGGGGATAGGAGGGAATGGAGGGGTACAGCAGGCTCGACTCAACCGAAATGACGGTGCTGTGGTCCACGATGCCAACATGGTGCAAAATGGATTCCACAGCCGGGTCATTTACAGTCGTTCTATTTTTGACGTCGAATAGGAAGTGATTACATGCAATTCATCTTGTGACTGCAGAAGAGAGCACACCCATCCAACTCGTCATGGACAGTCAGCAAACGGTTTTGTAGTAGTGTTCGCAGACGCGAGACTCGACGATAGTCTCTACCCATCACCCAACGCTTTCTCTCAGACTCCTTTAACCCCTTGTCTGCACACACCAGTACGCTTTTCCAGGGATGAAGATAATACCGTGGGAGGACCGTCACACGCAACACCTTGTCCTGCGCCTTGTTCATCTAGTGGTCACAACGAATTGCAGTAGCAACGATTTGTTCCTGTCCATGTAGCGAAAATCGCCCGCTTTCGACTGTATCCGAATACTGCACCGAACACACGCACAATGGATTCGAATACTGCTGACTATCAGTGATATATGCGATGCAGTCGAGGGAGCTGGCAAACTTCGTTGGCAGGAAGCAGAGAGGCAAACTCTCCTGCTTGATGGGATGAAAATCACACAGTAAATCCATGGGCTTCCATCCAACGAGAACGGAAGAAGTGTGTGGAACAAACAGGACACTAATCTACATGGAATCGGCGGAAATGACATATCCATTCCTTAAAAGATCAAACAAGTTGGTTTTCTCCAGAATGAGGTAGTAGCGGATAGGTTGATTGGTTTCGTACACCTCGATCATCGTGGAAACGTCCTCGATCCCACTCATCTTTGCAAAGCGCAGAATGGAGGGATGAACACGAATCTGACCCAGGGAATAGCTCAACAGGTTGTGGTAGGGATAGGACGACCTTCCATTCACTCACCCTTCATCATTTACGTGATTGCACGAAGCGTAGGAGTCTGAAAAACGGTCAAGAGCTTCTTGTCGCTGAGATCCGCCAACAACTTCTGGAGCACCGGCTTATCGCCGATGGGAAACATTAGCGTGAACTTTCCCGATCCTTGGGGTCACATTCTCTGTCCGTCCCTACCCGGAATCTGGTTACCCTCAGGAAGGGAATGATAAAAGCACAGCACTTTCGGGAAATAGAACAACCGACCGAGGACGAACTTCATGTGGTTCAAGGCGTACTCCGTACAGCGAGTCGTGTCGGCCAGCGAGCCCTGGAAGGTATAGACGCTAATCCATGACTTGCCGTTTCTTAGTTTACATGTACGTATCGCCTTCTAATGTATCGACCTTCACTTCGGGCTTTCTAGCGATCATCGCCAAAGAGAGAGCCTACTTGAGAAAGTCCATGTAATCGAGGAAGGCAAACACGAGTACGATGACAAACAAGCAAAACAACAGTGGAAGAGCAATGCCCATCTTTAATAGTAACAATCCAAAACGGTTTCTATGCACCAACACATTCTCTATTCAAGCTATACTCTCCTATTATATCGAACACATCCTCACAAGAGATGCCCATGATGGGCAGAACAAGCTTTCGACTTCACAAATGACAGTCACTCACATCAAAGAGCATATTTTCAACCATAACGCTTCTATTGCCTCCCAATCACCAACCCTATGCCATTCTCTTCCTAAAGTGACCATTCCATCATTCCTAATCAATCTGCACTCTTCCTTTTTATTTCTATTTGCTTTTCGTGTTTGGAATTGCATGTTGGGGTACAATTGGAAGAGGGTACGAAGCCCATGAATACCACACCCCTTTGAAAACCAGGGGTCGATTCGATTCCTATTCCTTTCACCCCAAATAGAATAACAATGGTCAAGGCTACTCAGGGTACGAATCGTTTTTTGCAATGGTCTCATCGTCGTAGCTGCTGCTGCTGCTAAGAAGGTTCAGCGTGAACAGAAGAAGAGAGTTCCTCAGATTCACACGCACACTCACTTCTTCCGCCCTCACACTCTGAAGCTTGCCCGCAAGCCCAAGTATGAGAGAACTTCCGTCGCCAAGGACAACAAGATGGACGTTTACGCCGTCATCAAGAAGCCCGTGGTCACCGAGTCGGCGATGAAGAAGATTGAGGTGGGAGAAGCCGTTTCTATACTCATAGCGTAGTCTGAGAACATCCTCACCTTCTTCGTGGATCTCCGTGCCAACAAGAGACAGATCCGCAACGCCATCAACAAGCTCTACAACGTCAAGTGCCAGAACGTCAACACCGTCATCTCGGCTCTCGGCTTCAAGAAGGCGTTCGTGCGTCTTTCTGGCGAGAACGAGGCTATGGATGTCGCCAACAAGATTGGTATCTTCTAAGAAGGGTCGGTGGTGTAGCTTTGATCTTGAGTTCCCTCGGGTGTTTCTTACAAACAGTCCATATGTTCGACATGTTGATGATGCCCGTCCGCGGGTCCGTGGCTGCCTAGCCCTCACCATCGCCCTCATCGCCTACCCGCTGCGTCGCCACGTTGATCAGCCGTGCCGCCTCCTTCACGTCCTCCACTGTCACCGTGCTCGCCAGCCGCATCTTCGCCAGCGCCTCGCTCAGCCGAATCATGCTCTCCAGCTGCCGCGGCGTGGCCGTCACCACGTTCGCCATCGCCGCCTTCGCGCCCTGCGACCGCATCTGCAAATACTCCTCGCGCAGCTGCATCGCCGCCTCATCGCCGATCATCGGCTTCACGTTCTTCCTCGCGTAGGAAATGTACTTCTGCTCCTCACCTCATCCCACCACACCCACCGTCAGCGTCTTCTTGTCGATGGGCGCGGGCTGCACCACCGCCTCGGGGTGCTCTGTGTACAGCGAGATCAGATGCGTTGCCAGCGCGCGGTCCGTCTCCTTCGATGGCTTGTCCAGTATTAAATAGATCAGATCGAAGCGCGAGAGCAGTGTGGGCGGCAGCTGCAGATTCTCCATCACCGACAGCGACGGGTCGTACCGCGAGTTCACGGGGTTGGCAGCCGCCAGGATGGACGTGCGCGCGTTCAGCGTGCAAATGATGCCTGCCTTGGCCACGGAAATGGTCTGCTGCTCCATCACCTACTCCTGAGGGGGCCCCCACAATTCGACCTCGTGCAGCACGGCGCGCGTGACGTCGTTCATCTTGTCGAACTCGTCGATGCAGCAAATGCCCTTGTCGCTCAGCACCAGCGCGCCGCTCTCCAACACCAGGTCCCCGCTGTCATGATCCTGTCATTCACTCTCCACACGCGTCCTTACCTTGCTCACATACGCTGTCAGACCCACGGCAGAAGAGCCCTTGCCGGAAGTGTAGATTCCCCGCGGGGCGATCTGGTGCACGCAGGACAGGAGCTGCGACTTGGACGTGCCCGGATCGCCGCAGAGCAGAATGTTGATGTCGCTGCGCAGCGGCGTCTGGTCCTCGCGACCCTCTTGTGAGCACCCTCCAAAGAGCATGCACAATAGACCCTTCTTCACGTCGTCCATTCCCCTGCATGTTACTCCGTCTTCGCGTGCTCACCAGATGGACGGCGCCACGGACGCGGTCAGCTTCGCGTAGATCTCGGGGTCCTTCGCCAGTTCCTTCATCGCCTCCTCCTCCTTGCGCACATCCGCCTCCACCTCGTGGCCCTGCCCGTCATCCCTCTCACTCTCACTCACCTCGTCTCTCTCTTCACCCTCCACACGATATCTCCCCTCCGCCTGTTTGCGGTAGTGAATCACATCCACGAAGGTGCGGAACACATCGCGCACGGTGCTCATGTTCCGATTCACCTTCACCGGCACTGCCTTGTAGATGCCCGTCACCTCCACCTTGTCGCCCGGCTTCACCGCGTCGAACAGCTCCTCGTGCGCGAACAGCGTCACACACTGCGGAGTCTCGCCCTCCGGCACCTGGTCCGGCACCTCCTGCATCTTCACCAGCTGCTTGTCCACGAAGTACCCGCTGTTGTGGTCGATCACCATCGATCCGGGCGTCTGGCAGTTGCAGCACCGCTCGGGGTTCTCCACACGATAGCCGTCACGACGCACCTCCTCCACGTGGTGGCACACGGAGCAGCGGAAGAGGGCGATGCGCAGGTCGGGGATGAGCTCGCTGACGCGCGTGATCATGCCCTCGATGCTGACGAGCTGGTCGATGGTGTCGGTGGAGAGATCGCGCATCGCCACCTTCTTCTCGAGATTGTACACGCGCGTCTAGCGATGAGAGGAGGAGGAAAAGGGAACGTGGAGGTGGAGAGGGATGGCGGATTCGTCGGGATTCAGCTCTCGCGCCACATCGATGAGGACGCTGTCCAGAATGGGGATGACTTTTGTGGGGAAGTTGACCAGCTGCGAGTACAGCGTCTTGGTGGTGGGGAAGGCGCGCAGGTCGCCGCAGTCCAGATTCAAGCAGGACTCTCCGTCCGCGATGAGCTGCGTGATTTTGCGGATGTACGGCGAGGTTTCACTCATTTCCTCGTCCGTCTGATAGTCGAACAGGAACTGGCGATAGATGGACATGACCTCTGTGACAACAATGTTCGTGCCGATCTGCACGTTCAGAATTTGGGATTGGGAGTTGAACGAATTCTACCAGTCACGAAAGAAGAATAGAACGCACTTCCGAGGCAGGCGATTCTGCATGAGACGCTCCCGTTCTGGGTGTTGCAATGCTGTGTGTGAGAGGGAGCAAAGAAAAGCGGCTACAGCGAATTCGGCAGAACGTCTTCCAATTCCGATCTTCCGTAGCTGGTTCCGACTTGGGAGGAGGGAGAAGCGGGATAGGGAGACGGGCGGACAGATGGAGTCCCTTCCTGCGAAGCGACATTGGGTGTTTCTATTCTGTGAGTGGACGTGAGGCGAGATGCAACCCTGAACAACACGGCGATTTGAAGGATCCATGGATGCAAAAGGGATTCAAATGGGGAACAAAAGGGAAGGGAATATCGCTTGTGCAAAAAGGTGTTTCTTATTCAAAGATGCATCTCTCCATAACTGAGAAGGAACGGTAATCACTCCGATCCTCTCCAAGAAACAACACCAGACAAGAATACTACTAAGGCATTGGGGCCACTCCATCATCCTGCGCCGTAGGAGACTCCCTCAGCAAAGGTGTTGAAGGACATGTAGAGAAGGACATGACGGAATGAAAAACTAAAGTCGCTACGGGGATCGTATCTTCGCCTTGAAAACCATGGAAAAATGGCTCCGTTACGATCCACTTCGAATAGGGGACAATACAATCAGGTTGGACAGAAGAATGCTCGATGGTCTCTACATAGGCCAGATTCGCTGTTGAAGAGGGTGCTTCGGAAGACGTGGGCTTCTTCTTTTGCAGCGCCTTCTTTACTACACTGAAGGGGAACCATGAAGAATACGATGATAACGCCGACGCTGCATTCCGCGACAGCGGTCGCAGATGACGCACAAATCGTTCCCCACCTTGTTCAGGTAGCATTCCAGCGGTTTCACTGCGAAACACTGTTTGCAGCGTCTCATCATCTTGCTTTCGCCCCGATGTTCAGGACACTCCGTAGGGTTCATATAACTCTCCGAAGAAGTGAGGCGTGTTTCTTCCCAACCCCTCAACCCACTTCATGATTATCGCGGATCACTGTACGCGCGCCACTTCTTTCGCTGGGGTTTGAAAAGGAGAGGGGAAGCAACGAATTGGATTTCGTAATAAACACGGAAATAGCCTCTAAAGTACAATACATCTTCGCGTTTCACCGAAATCTCCGCCGGTGCATCCTTGTCCTCTTCGTTCTCCACGTAGTACGGAACGTCCTCTGTGATTCTACCAATGGGGTTGATGAGACCCATCAGCGCCGGTGTCAGCAGACAGGAGCAGATGATTGCAAACTCTACCCCTGAAGAGAGCGAGAGGCCTGTACCCGTGAAGAGAATGCCCTTCAAGGGAGTGAAGAAAACCATGTTCTTCTTCTCGAAGAGAGACACGAGCGCGAGAGGAACAGTGACATTCGCAACAGACATGAGAATGCGCGAGCAGCTGATCATGGCCGCTCCCTCCACTCCCGCCTTGCGACTTCTCTCCAGCACAATGCCGTTCTGCGCGAAGGTGGTATTGCCATTCCTACGGATGAAGGAGGGAAGGAGGGCGCACATCAGATGGTCGCGACGACTCCACCAGAGACCCACCACGCTCGGCACCATCACGGTGGAGGTGGATATGAGGTAGTACTTCCAGGAACGATGGGGCACCTTGTGGATTCTCTACCATTGTGAAGCCGTAGCTATGTTATACCGTCGCAATCGCAGTCGCCAGGCCGCCCAGGACAACGGCCTCACCCAGCTGTATCAGCATCTGATTCTACCGATAATCACACCAAAGCGCAACAGACCGTGGGGTCTTCCACGCGGTACAGCGGGGAGTGCTGGTAGTTGAGGTCCTGCAGGAAGTACTGAATGCCCGTCGAGTACACGAAGAACCGTCCGTACAGATTCTAGCTGTCACCATTTCGTATCCGCCTACTTGACAGGCTGCTCTGTAGGCAAAGTAGGCAAAGAGCTGGGTTGCCATGGGGAAGTGGCTGTAGCGGAGAAGCCGCTGCGGTATGTTCTCCTCCTCTCCTGTCGAGCGGGGCAGATACGTCCAGTTCATGTAGGAAATGCGCATGGACTTTAGCGTGTTGCTCACTGCCTTCTTCCAGCTCGGCACCGGCTTCGGAAGCGCTTGGTGGTTCGCAGTCTCTTGACCCTGCTCCATGAAGAAAACACTTGTCAAACAAACAGGGAAGAACACACTCGTCACAACATCCTTCTCCTCCTCAGCCGCTCTTTCCTCCCTCTACCCCTCAATTCCACTCTCCTCCAGTACGTGCTTTCTCTTCTCCTCCATCTCCGTCTCCACGTCGGCACGCACAGGGTCGAAGTACGGGTGCGCCATCGCCTCCTTCGCCGTCAATCGGTCCTACGCTTCACACGCCCTTTCGAAGCCCACATTGTGGTCGTACACCAACGTCTTGTCGAGGTAGTCGAACAGGTCGTCGTTGATGAACTTCGACATGGACTGATCCACGAACTCCTTCCATCCGTGCTTCTCGTAGCGGCCCAAAATGCGCAGCGTCTCCTTGTCGAGTCGCAGGTTGTACTTCGCGATGTACTTGTCAAGATCTTCGCTTCCCATAATCTCGGCGATCTTGCGCAGCTGGTCGTAGTTGTCCTTCCCTCTGAAGAAGGGCGTGCGGTTGAACACGATTCCGAGAAGCATGCACGACAGAGACCAGATGTCGAGAGAGTAGTCGTACTCCTTCCCATTAGCCCCGATATCCACTCTCACCATATCGTTGGTCAGCAGCTCCGGCCCCTTGTAGTGGCGAGTGCTGACGCGGACGTTGTACTTCTCATCTAGGATCAAGTGAAGAGAGAGAAGGAACGCGGCTTGTAGTAGTCCGCCAGACCCCAGTCGATGATGTACACCTCGCGCGTGATGTAATCGATCAGCACATTCTGCGGCTTGATGTCGCGGTGCATGATGCCGCGGCTATGCGCGTAATCAAGTCCCTACTCCTTAAGGTCTGAGAATGATGAATACCACAAGGATCTTGTAGAAGTAGTAGCGCAACTCGTAATCCGACAGAGAGGGGTAAAACTCCTATTGGGAAGAGAAGTTGAAAGTAAGATACGCGGAAATCCTTCGTCTCCACCCACTTTGTGATGATGCTGGGGGCTTTCGTCTCCGGGTTGAGAACCATTCCGAGCAACTAGCAAATCACACGTCCAATTCACTTCAAACGGGGATGATGTTGGGACCATCGGACAATTGCTGCATGATCTTGATTTCTCTAGGATGTGACGTTGAGGCGTAAAGAAGCCCACCTTCGGATCTTCTTCTTCCTGACGGGCTTCAGATACTTTATGCTCACAGGCTCTCCAGTCTTCATGTCGATCGCCTTAAACACTTCGCTATACTTGCCTCTGCCCACCTTCTTGATGATCTGATAGCGCTCCGGGGATCTAGAGGGGTGAGAGGAGAGCGAAGGACCACGTACTGCCAATTAATCTCGACAGTGTCATAATCGGCGTATCCTTCCGGCATTTGGCTGATCACGTCCGCATACACGCGAGAAACACTCATCGGTGAACGCAGAACAAGAAGGAGCGTTATTGTGCGGCCATCTCCGCTCGGACTGCTTGCAAGACCATTCTTAAGGAGAAGAAGTGTGTAGATGACGGCGTTGAGGGATAATGCGTGTATGACAAACACTGAATTCTTATTGCAAAAGGGCGGCGATCTCATCAACAGTGAGCTTGATGGTCGTGGTGCTATGGAAGTCAAGAGTGCTCTGAATGAGCTGCTCCTTCTTCTCCTGCAGCTTGAGGATCTTCTCCTCGATGGAGTCCTGCACGATCAGTCGATACACCAGCACCTTCCGACTCTGCCCAATTCGGAACACGCGATTGATGGCTTGATTCTCCACCGCTTCGTTCCACCACGGATCACACAGGAACACCACGTTTGCGGATGTCAAATTCAGACCCACTCCGCCCGCGCGCAGCGACACCAGCAGAATCTTGGGGTACTTGGATGAAACGCCCACTTTGGGTTTCTTTGCCGTTGGTGTGGGCGAAGCCACTCTTCTCTTCCTCGTTCCCACCTCCTCCTCTTCCAGCATGGTTTCGGGACTGACTTCCTCAGTGAAACTCCCATCAAGTGGAGTCGACGAAGATTGACCCTCGAAGTCGCGAAGAATGACCTCTCGCTCCTGCTTCGACAGCTGTCCATCAAACTGGGCAAAACTCATGCCGTTTTTCGACAATGCGATCTACGCTCAGAAGCGAGAAAGACGCTAACGCCCAAATAACGCAGCATCGACGTCCACTGCGAGAAAATGAGGACATTTCCGTACTGCTTTCGCGCGGCCGTTTCGTCCTCGTCGTACGCCTTCCAAATCTTGTCCAGCTCGCCCAGAATGAAGTCGATTTTGCTGCTGGAATGCCACATGGCGTCTAGAGTGAATAGAGACGGAGGCAGCAACCCGGCTCGAAGCGAACGGAAGAGTACTCGAAGCTGTGATAGTCGATCGTCATCAGATCCTGACGCGAGTTGAGCTGGCGACAATTGGGACAGCGGATCGGGTACTAATCGGGACATATAGCATCCACACCCACGCCCGTGTGCTTCGCCAGCTTGTCAATGCAATTCTCGCAGAACACATGCAAACACTTCGTGAACACCGGATGCAATTTGATTTCTTCGCAGCAAATCTTCTTCTCACACACCCCACTCACTCCTACGGGACATTGCAACCGGCTCAGACTCCCCTTCTCCTTCACCTCGCGCATCACCTCGCGCGCGTACTCCTCCACACACCGCCGGTCGCTGAACGCCGCGTCGTAGATCTTGTCCACGAAGTCCGTCGTGATCGCCTTCTCCAGCTCCTCCTCGTCCTTGCGGCGCAACAGGCCCTGTGCACGACCCAGCAGCAAGAAGGGGTGATCGCACGCCTGCCGTAGCGACAACAACAGCGACAGGATCATCGCGTAACGCGATTTCACGATGCCCTGCAGCACAAACTCGTTGAACACCGCACGCGTGCGCTGCAGCAGCTGCGCGTAGAACTCCTGCTCCGCCGGCGAGAAGGCGACGCGCTGCACGATCACTTCGCGCTGTGGCAAGGTCACGATGGGCTGCCCGTGGCTGTCCTTGGAAGCGTAGGTGCGTCGCAGCATCACGAGTGAGAGCGGATACTACGGAGAGAGAGGTGTGTGGAGCATACACGCAGACGCTGGAGGTTCATAGCCGTGTCGATCGCCATGTTGATGTGGATGTCGCCGTGGGCCTCGTTCTCCGCCGCTTCCGGCTTGTGCGCCGCCTTGTCCTCAAACACACTGTTCCACACGTGCCGCTAATCATCACTTCCCCGCGGGGAAGCTACATAGCACCATGGCTCGTAGCGGAGGAATCGGAAGAGTGAGAAGAGGTCATTGACGGTGTTCTGTAACGGTGTGCCGCTGATTACCCAGTGAATCTCGCCTCGCAACGACACAACAGCCTTGTGAACGAGCGTTCTGCGATCAACTCACCCTCCACACACCCACTTGTCGTTCTTGATGATGTGGCCCTCGTCGATCATGATTCGCTTCCACTCCGTTTCATACAACCAGTTGTCGTGACTCTTCTCTCGCATAAAGGCGGCCACGCACGAGTCGTATGTCGTCAGCACCACACTGTAGCCTGCCATGGAGGCCACGCGCGCCGGCTTGTGGTCGATCGCCACCTCGTAGAAGCGGTTGCCGTGATAGACGCAGCAGCGGAGGGCGTTGGGCTCCATGTGGTGGAGGATTTCAGCTTGCCACTAAAGATGAGGGTTACAAGGGAGGGATGCCGTGAAGAGAAGAGAGAGTGGGCAGATGATGAGAGTGCCGCCCGTGAAGTGTTTGGGGAGAGAAAGCGATGGTGCTAGTTCTGTGCTCTCCTCCTTCTCCCAGGGTTTGTTGCGTCTCTTCTGTGTTTTGCTGTTCTTTTCCCTGCTTGTTTTTGCAGTATCATTAGTGGAGGTAGTTTGATTGAGTTCACCATTCTTTTCCATCTCACTCTTTTCTTCTTCACCCTTCTCTTCTCTCTTCTTCTCAATCACTTCACCCTTCTTCTCAATCACT
>OIWT01003603.1_pt1 | contig 13901 bp, 9 predicted proteins | sample 1587701 | NCBI WGS metagenome assembly OIWT01 (sample SAMEA3888904, study PRJEB22519) | human gut metagenome | biome: human gut; feature: human-associated habitat; material: faeces | place: Denmark | collected 2009
CTTGCGGCGGTTGCCACACTAAATGTTCCGCTTGGCACTTCCACCAGATTAGGATTATCCGTACTTGTAGTAGGAATCTGATATTGATAATCCCCTGTAGGAAGATCAATTGCCGCGATACCCTGACTGTTTGTTACAATGGTTTCAGGAAGTGCCCTTGCGCTACTTTGCCCTACAATTATCTTTACATCCGCCAAAGCAGAATTTCCTACCTTTGTATGGAATGTAACTGTCGCTCCAGGAACAAGTGTTATCTGTACACTTTTTTCAGCTTCTTCGATTCGCACATTTCCTGTCCCGTTTAAAAAACCTGTTTTTGAATAAGCGTAAGTATGCGTTCCTGTGGAAAGATTTATTGTTGCTATACCGTCTTGCCCCGTTGTGATTGTATCATTACCATCAATAGTAATTTCAACGCCTTGTGTGGCTGGTGAAGTTGTAAATGTAGTTTCAAATCCATAAGTCAATTCTATCACTTTCTCCTGATCGGCATCCTGAACACTTCCCACTCCTTCTTCCGGCGAATATCCTGTGAGTGACGCATTCCAATCATAAGCACCGTTTATTACCTGCACAGGATCAGTTGTTCCATCATCTTTTGTTTTAAGACTTACAGTATTTCCGCTTAATATGGCCGGTCCACTTACACTGACAGTCACATCTTTTAAGCCTGATTTTCCTGCGGCGGTCACTTTAAAGGTAAGATTCCATATCTTCTTCAATATCTGCGTAAACGTAGCCTCTCCAGTTACTTCAAATGAAAGAGTTTCAGTCTTATAGCTGTTCTTCATGAATGAAGCGGTATATTTACCAGCTTTTAGACTGATTATCGCTTCTCCTGACGCATTTGTGGTAACTGTCTTGTCCTCATTTTCTATATCAATAGACACTCCTTGCAAAAGATTGGGCGAAGCCATGTTATCTTTTACTACAAACGTAATATTATATGATATAGGGGTAAGTTGAGCTAATACGTTCTTGTTGCTACCGGAAACTTCCACATTACCTTGTGTCTGAACATAACCTTCCTTCGTTACCGTATAAGGATACTGCCCGTCAGAAAGACGAACCGTTACCAAACCACCCTTCGAAGTCTGATAGTCCTTTTCGTTGATATGAATATTAGCGTTTTCAATTGCAACACCTTCATCTGTCTGTACAGTAAATACAATATCGTATTTCTTGTACTCCATATTTACAGGAAAAGACGGAATATCTGCACTTACAACTTCCAGCTCGCCTAAATAATCGTCCATACCATTGGCAACCACCGTAAACGGATATGTACCATTTTTTAACTGCAAGGACACCTCACCATTATCCTGTGTCTGATAAGACGTTGCATTTATCTCCACTGTAGCCCCCTTAATAGGTTCTTTCAATGGATTTTTTACCGTCATTATGACATTGTAAAGTCTTGCCTTTAAACTTATTACACTACTGTTATCACTGTCAAGAACAGTAACCGAAGAACTGCCGTCATAATATCCCGACTTTGCTACGGTATAAGGATATGTCCCGTTTTGAAGGCTTATAACAGCTTGCCCTCTTTCATTTGTAGGATAAGAAGAACCATTGATATTTACTGCTGCTCCTTGTACCGGACTACTGTTATCACTGTCAAGAACAGTAATAACCACATTATAATGTTTCAATACAAGGGTTCTTTGAATAAATGTATCCTGTCCTTCTACGTTGAACGATCCGGTCAAATCATCATATCCTTTTTTCTGTACGGTGTAGCTGTAATTTCCACTCTTTAATTTTATAGTAGCTTGTCCAGAGCCGTTTACATTCAATACTCCCGGCTGTCCTTCTATTTTGATTGTAGCTCCTTCTGCCGGATTCCCCTGATTTACCTGCGAAATATTAAATTCCACATTGTATAAAAAGAAATCCATCTCAAAGGTAACGTCCGCATTCTGGTTGTTGACCTTAATTTCCCCCTGTAAAGTATCATACCCTGTCTTTTCGATTGTTACAGGATATTCACCATTTACAAGTGGTATTTCCGCCTCTCCATGCTGGTTCGTAAGATATTCTCCATTGTTCACCTTTACAATGACATTCGGTATAAGCTGATTTTCCTTATCCTTTACAATGACAGTAATCGTCCATACCTTAAATTCCAATTCAGGATATACTTCTTTATCTCTACCATCCACAACTACACTGCCGGAATACTCATCATATCCCAACTTTTCAATAGTGTAGGGATAGTTCCCGTTCCTTGCGGACAAAGAAGCCACACCTTGCAAATTGGTAGTGGTTGTTCTGTTATCCATCATTACATTTGCATAAGGAACAACCACTCCCTTTTCGTCCGTCACATGGAAAGTGACCGTATAAGGAGCTAAAACCATTTGTACATCAATGGAAACACTACCGTTCAACACTACAAACATTCCTTCTACGGGGATATATCCCGAAGCGGAAACAATATATTCATATTGTCCGTTTGCAAGTTGGATAATAGCTTGCCCATTGTCATTTGTTATAACAGCATTGTTCCCTATAGAAATATTTGCACCTTCCACAGTGCCACCTTCCGAATCTGTCACATTGAAATAAACCTCTTGATAAAGGTTGAGTGAGCTGTCGTTGATGCCTACAAACAAATCCTCCGGTTCAGACGGGTAAAACAACGGAGAGAGGTTGCTATCAGAATCGTACAAAATATTTCCGTCTTGATCGCGCATCACAAACCCCCTTATACGCGGAAGCTGATTTGCCGGGACTTGCTGATCGTAATACGGAAAGAAATACTCGTCCGGCACGTATTTCACACCATCGGTCTTTTTTACAATATCCAGCAAATCGTCCCATTCTACGATTTTTCCAGGTGTCCAAAAACGAAAATCAAGATATTTAGTAAGGTTCACTTGTATGTTCTGACGCACAGTAGACACATCGTAATCCGGTTGAAGCTGAACACGGAAATCCAACCCCCTTTCTGAACCCACATAGAACCAATCAATATTCTTGATACCAATACCAACTACTTTCCCTTCAATATTCAGTTCTGAAATACCAAAATATCCTTGTGCGCTTTCAAGAAGTGCATCAAGTTCTTCTTCGGTAAAGAAAATACCGTTCTGCGAAACAACATAGAGATTATATATGCCCTTTTCGTCCAGACCGGCACTCATTACTTTTAAGACACGATCGTCTATGTTGCTAAGTGTCTGTGTCCAGTATTCTATTGTATTCTTGCTAAGGATATTCAGATTGTTCTTAATACGGATTCTAAACGTTTCATCATCCTCACTATCACGTCCTCCAATAGCATAATATTCATTCGTACATTCGATATGACCTTGTGGCTGCGGAGAAACATTGGTAATACTGTTAGGCGGTACGTTTGTGGAATACCCTGCGTTGATACTTCTTACCTTTACATATCCATAACCACTTTCCCCTACAGTCAATGCTTCATCAACTTGGAAACGAATACCATTTTTATTTACAAAAGTAACAGACGTATCATATACTGTGCCTGGATCAGCAGATACCCTTATATATGTCGAAGAACCCAAAGCACCTTTACGCGGGCTGACACCATACAAAGCAGCAGCCTTATCCAGATAAACGCCTGTAGCTGTATCTGGAAATATCTGCGCTTCCTTTATGGCAATATCCTTCATTGCCTTTTGAGCAACTTTCGCTACACCGAATGCCGTAGCATTCACAACCGAACCGTCAGCTACATTACTTACCTTAGCTGTCTTATCTAAAAACATCTCTATAAAAAGATTCTTTAGATTGGTTATTGTTGCACTTGTTTTTGTAATCATCTGAATATCAATTATATAGGAACATTTACTAAAGGTATTTATATACTATTTTACTTTAGCGTATATTTGTCAATAAATTTCTTAACTGGGTTATACCCAAACCCTGTATAGGGTGGCATTACTGCATCCCCTTTTACTTTTCTCATGATGTTATAACTTCCGTTGACATCAGCATTAATTAAGATTCCATCTTTTGTTCTAAAAAGCCCTCTCTTAATTCTTTTACCAACGTAAGTATCATGGTGTTCCACAGATTCTAAATCAAAAGAACTGCATTTTGACGTGTGAGATTCGTTTACTTCAACAAATCTTAGTCCTTGTCTTTCTGATTTATATCTTAGTATTGATATGAACATATCGAAAGGAATTGAAACAAAATTCTGATTGTTTCTTTTCCCAAGATTGGATTCTTGTTTCCATCCATCATTATGTCCGACTATCAATGTTGTTATATTATCTTCCAAACAAGTGTTGATTATTTCTTTGCTTGCCTTGTGAAGATAATCCTTTACTTTGTTGTTTCTCTTTCTTGTAAGAGACATCAACCGTCTTGAATTTTCTTTTTCATTTACTTTTTTTAATTGTTGTTGAATTTTCGATCTTTTCTTGTTGTAATACTGATTGATGGATTTTAATTTCCTTCCATCAATCAAAACAGGTTTATTGTTTGTATTAGTTACAATAGAAGCTAAATTGTTTACACCTAAATCAATAGACATAATTCTATTGTTATCAGGAAGCTGCTCTTTTTCTATTGCCTCGTAAACAACTTCAATGATATAGCAATCCGGTTTAGGCACGAATCGAACTTGTTTTACAGAACCTTCTTTACAGTTTGTCCTTAAAGGTTTCAGCCCTTCTTTCTTTGGGAAATAAATAACTTCACCTCTATGTTTAAACTGTCCGCAAGTATATAAAAATATATTCCTACCATTTCCTTTATTTTTATATTTAGGAAACTTAGGGCAACCGGTAAATTTATTATTATCCCGTTTCCAGCATTTAATGGCAGAGAAATATGATTTTAAATTTTTATCTAAAAGCATAAGAATTTGTTGAGATGACGCTGCACTTATAGCTCTATAATCCATATTATCATCACTCTTTAATTTTCGATCAAGAGTGGAATATCTCATCCACTTTCCCGTGCTAAGAAACTCTTGCTTTATTGTATATAAAGCAGCGTTATACAAGTTCTTAGACAAGAAACAAATTCGATCTAAATCTTTATATCTCTTATCATTTACAGAAATAATATGTTGTTCTACCAAATACATAATGTAAATATAAACAAATTATTTGATTAGTCCAACTACCTATGCCTAAATAGGCACATTAACCAAATAATCTTTCTTTGTTACCGTTTTACATTGCAAAGAAAGGAACACGGCATCTTCCTCTCTTTTTACATCCATCAACTCCACAGAGTCCCATCTTGAATCCCTTTGGAACATGTTCATTACATCCTTAAAAATAGAAGGGTACTGGATTGCGTTCACCGTTGTTCCTATGAACTCATTTGCAATTCCATAATCCTTAAACTCTGGTATAGCACCTTTTTGAGAAGAAAGAATAGTATCCAAAGCCTGTCGGATCGCATCATCGCCTATCACTATCTTTAAATCGTCATTCTCAAAGACAAAATTCACATCTATGTCACGTCCCAAGATATTATCTCCCACAAGTACATCCACAACAGTATCAAGATAATTATTCCCAGCGTTCTTTAGATTGATATAGAACTTGTTTCCTCCATCAGAGAACGAATAATCAGTTTCTTCTATATACTGCGGTATTGTAATATTCATCCAATCATCTTCCGGGTTGGTACTGTTAAGCTGTCTGGATACATCTTCAAACCGTTCCCCTGTCCGAAGTGTCTTTTCCATCTGCAAAGTATTGTTCCTGTCTAAAGAAGAACTTCTGAGCCACCTTGCGGAACTTTTAATAGTGGAAAGTTTTGTCTGTGTCTCTGTAAAGTTGTCCAGAATATCCCACATGGAAATGTCATCCAAAGTATTTTCATGTAGGATGAACAAAGGCTCAATCGTTTCCGATTCTCTCACAAGTTCCACAAGGCGCAAAAAAGAATCCTTGTCCATCTCTCCACCATTACTATAATAGTCCACAATAAGAGGATAGTCGTTGGTACAGAAATCAACGAACTTCTGGAAATATGACTTTATATCATATCCTGTTACGTTGTAAAATTTTTCGAAAGCATCATCCATTGCCCAACAAACCTTTAGAGATTGAACTTGCAAATTCATTTATGCCCTTTTGTATCACATTAGAGGCGCACATTTCCAAAAGCGAACCTTTACTACCACTTGTTCCCGAAACCGCTTCTAAAGGAGCTATAACAGTCATTTCAAGATTGTATTCCCATATCATATTCTTTGATATACTCTGACTGAAATTAACGCCACGCGGTGGAATCGTAACAAGATAGCTTTCTCCAAGTGCCATGTTATAGAAGAAAAGTTTCATGGGAAACCCGTTCTCGTCCACTCCGTTGCTTTTATCTATGATAGATTGTAATATCTTGATACAACCATATCCCGTTTTGATGCCGGCATCAAAGGAAGGCATAGTGAGAGAACTTGTAGATTTTCCCTGTAATTGATAGAGATAACGCTTTCCTGCCGAGATACTAAAAGCTGCACCTGTCAACGAAACGCTATCAGAACCGCTTAAAAGAATCTTGAATGTCCTTCCAAAGTTTCCCTTTATCGTAATTGTCTGCGGCATAAAAACAGGAGAAGTAAGTACTGTTATGCCTCCTGCCGTGTTGACTACCGTAGTTCTTTTAGGTTCACTCTTATCTATACTCTCCGGGCTGATAGGGAAAGTAAAGACATCAATTGTGTTCCCTTTGGAATCTGCCAACTCCAAAGAACACATATACACTTCAAAATCATTCGGGAACTGCGCTGCCATCATGGAGCGACCCAAATTTTTAAGTGTCGATTTCGCTGTTTTTACCACTGAATCCAAAACTGCCACGGCTGTAAAAATTTAATTGTTTCCCAAAAGTACAAACTTTTCCCACATTCTCCTATCCTTGTGTTATCTTTTCATTCTCATAATCAGAAGCATTGAATGATTGTGCCGTTTGTGCACTCCCGACAATACCTGTAGTTGAACCTGTCTGTGCTGTTGCCGATCCTGCCGTTGATACGGGATGAGAATGTGTATTATAAGTGCTTACAAAAGAATTGAAAGACTGAACAAAAGTGTTCAATTTACTTGTAAGGTTATCCAGTTCAACCAGACCTTTCAATCCCCCACCATTGAACTCAATAATATCGTTGTTCATTTTCAAAGTAGATGCTCCCGTTTTCAAATCTAACTGTTCTTTCGTTATCGTGCTTTGTACATCTTCCCCAATCTTTACCGATACACCGGAATTATCCACTTGCAAAGATTGTTCCATTTCCTCCGTTTTCCAATGAAAATAAACCTTTTCCAAATCCATAGAAACACGTCTTTCTTCTTCCTCCGGTTTTTCAGGGTTTACGACTTTCGCTTCCATTTGGGTATAGCTCTTTACAGAAACCATTTCGCCACCCAACACATTTACACTTCCTGTTGATTCAACATTTACTTCTGATTCGGAAGAACCTGTTGACCTAACACTGACAGAAGCCTTTTCGGGAGAATTGATAGAAACCATAATTGTGTTGTCGCTCGGATTGACCATCAAAGAAGCTGTTACATTCCCTACCGTCTTTCTAAATTGAAAAGTATTTTCTTTCCACATAGGAGACTGATCATTTCTGCAATAGCTACCTATTACAATAGGAATGCCATCATACGGGTTGCTTGCCAACACAACTGCCGACCCTTGCTCATTTTCTTTTGAAGGGAACTCAATATTTGCCAATACTTCATTTGTGATATACACATCCCTAAAGAAAACTCCACCATTACCCATAACAGAAACACGTCCTGTCCGTAGGCAAGTTTCTACATACAAATCCCTGTCCACTCCGTTAGGAATAACTATAAACCCGAATGAAATGGGTTCAGAAGAGCCGTTTAATTTTCTTGTTTTTCCTCCTGCCATGATTAGCTAAACATTTTTCTGTTAAGGAAATAATCGAATTGATCTTTATCTACTTTAGGCATGACAAGTGTTGCTATCTTTCCTGCCTCCGCCTGTTTTGCTGCATTCCTTATTTCCGTCAAATCAATCAATTTGAAATAATCCGGTTTGACATCTTTGCTTTCTTCTCCGGCATTGTCTTTCCTATCCTTTACATTCGAGAAAGAATTGGAAAGAATTGGCATATACATACCCCTTTCCACTTGTACAATCGTCTGTCTTTGTAAATTACCATCCAAAAACGAAACGTTGTTGACAACTGAAGAAACATAAAAGAACTCATTTGTCGGTTCAAAATAAATGAACGTGCCGACCTTTATTCTTCTGTCCCCGTTTATCGTGATAGTCCCTGTCCTTGTGAACGGCAAATAAGCCGTTGATTCCATAATGTAAATCAAATCATTTGTTGCTGCTGCTTGGAAATTCGAAAGGGATTGGGTCGCTTTCGGGCCCTCTGTTTCCTTGTAGTTCAAATATTGATCCGTAAAGGACATTTTCTTGTTTCCAAAAACTTCTGCATACTCACTCAAATACACAATAGGAACAAAAGCAAGGCTTGTTGTGTTGTTCTGTCCTGCATGATTACTCATTACCCTTAACTGATACCAAGAATAACTTCTCGTATCATAAGACAAATCATATCCGTATGTATTTTCAGTCTTAACTGTGATGTACTGCCCGTTCTTATATGCACCCAAAATAGCATCTTTGTTGAATGGTGGTTGCCTTACAACAAGATCTATCGTGTTGACGTAAGTATCAAAATAAAACTCGACCAAAGGAAATTGACAAACTCTGTTCATGTATTCCAAAAGTGTACCGTTCGGATTGGCAATAGAAGAATCTATGAGCACTCTTTTTTCAAGCACATCTTCCACAAACACTTTGAATATTTGCCAAATACCGTTTACCGACTGTTTTTCTTTGACACCCAAGTCATAACTTTTTGTTCTTTTGTCCTGCCATGAATCGAATACATTGTTTTTCGCTACCCCTATATTAGACATCACATTCACAATAAACCAAATACATTCCCTAATAGGTTTCATTTGGTATGACCATAAAAGATTAGAGAATGCACCTGTAAGAACATTTCTTTTGAACCAAATGCTATCCTCGTTCATCTCATACCAATGAGAAAACGTATCGGTTACATTGAGTAAAGGAATGAAATAACAACCATCATCTGAAAACAATTTATTTATATCACGACCTTCTATTGTGATAGATTTAGTGTTCCCTTGCGCTTCATAAGATGTAGTGCAAGTATCCACAAACCCTATCATATCCCAAATATTGTTTCTCGCCACTTTGGAAATAGGAATTTCAAGCTCTACGCGTTTCCCTGTCTCCAGCTCTCCTTTATTTTTTTCTTTTTGCAGACGTTCAAAACGTATAAAAACAATATCGTTATTCTGAATAAACTTTTCTTGAAACGGTTTTACCTGTGCTCCCGTATTGGAAACTACATTAAACTGCTCCAAAACAGAATCCCCAAATTTGAACGAACTTCCATTAAAGTAAAACGGTGCAAGTAAAACACTGAACTCCCCTGTTTGTTTAGATTTGGTTGTAACCACTTGCAGTACATAAGGAGATAAATCAATCACTTTATCAATGGACTTTACATAAATCCATATCCTTACATTCATGGAGATAATTTTGGCATTCACACCCGTTCCATTCAAAGCAGAAGTCACATTTGTATCGGGCAAATATTCTTCATCACTTATCAGTTCTTCGTAATTATCTCCCCAATAAGCCTTAAAATTCTGCTGCGAAACAAACTGCCCTTCTTTTGCTGCTTTTACAAGAGAAATAGGTGTATCTCCTTTTGGACAGAATACAGTTGTTCCTTGTTTTATATAAGGCAACGTACCGGAATCATAATCACTTTTATATTTGTTCTGTTCTTCCTTATCGTATGTTCCCCAAATAATATCAAGGTTAGAAATACCTTTTTCGTTCTTTACCTTCATCAAATCAGAAGGTGTATATCTTTTCGTACCGGTAGGAACATGTTTTTGCCATACATTTATAAAATCCTGTACGGTTGAATATTTGTATGCCGGAATAGGATAAACTGGTGGCGTACTTTGTTCTTTCTTATTTTTCTTATCCTGTGCCATAAATTATTCCTCCTTCGTTTTTTCTTTTGCCCAAGCAGCAGCAACCCTTAGAAGGATTTCTGACGATAATCCCGCCCATCCCCCAAAAGCAATTTTTGAAACAGAAGAAGACGTTGCGGAATCTTTAGAAAGCAAAAATTCAGATGCCTTCTTTATATCTTGCGTTAAGCCATCGTTAGCAAAATGAGTATAAATACCATTTATAGCATTCAATATCTTACCTAATCTATCTATATTCGCTTCCCCAATACCAATCATCTTATTCTCATAGGCTGACATCATCTTTTCTCCTGCCGTAACAGTTCTTTCGGCAGCAGTAGGAGCGTATCTGTTTGTCGGATCATTCTGCGCTTGGAGTGCTTGGCTTGATTCTTTGACCACCTCAAACGTTTTTTTATAATCCAGCGTTCCCGTTTCCGTAAGCGCATTAATGTCCGTATAGGTCAATTTCGTAAAAGCACCCCGCATCAAATGACGAAGTGTTTCCAGACTTCCACCCGCCATTTGCGTTAAAGCATCGAGAAAACGCTTCATTACGTTTTCATCGCCTTTCCCTTTTGTCAAATCATCCAAAGCAGCAAGAATTTCAGAAGGAGTTGTCGAACCGGTAGCTTGCTGGGCTGCTCTGAACAAAAGTGTCTGTGTCACCTCGTCTTGTGAAATTCCTTGTCCCATAAAAGATTCCTGTACCCGTTCAAGTTGCCTACCTTCCATTCCGGTCTGCAAACGAACAGCACGCATGATAGAAGCTATGCTTGCTGCATCTATTTCACCTGTACGGGAAAGAATATCGTCAGCAGAACGAATAAAGGTAGTCATACTTTCATCCATTGTAGAGGCAATCTCACTAAGAGGAATTTGAAGCTGTTTCATTGTCTGCTCAAATGAACGGATAATAGCAGATGAAGAAGCTGTTTGTCCTTCCTCTGTACGGGCAAAACGCATCGCCCCTTGCATTCCCATTACAGTACGATCACTAAGTCCATATAAACGCTGTACAGCCATCAGACTTTGCGTTTCTGGGACAGGCGCAACCGTTTCTTCCTTTCCTCCGGCGGCACGGATAAGTGCGGTGCGTCTTTGAATATACTCTCCTACATTCATTCCAAGAGCACCAGCAGCATAACTACCTTCTCCAAAGGCTGTGCGCATGGCTTGTCCTGCGGAAACGCCCATTGTCTGCGCATAAGGTATGGTTCTCTTTTGCGCTTCCATAGCCTTTTCAACAGATGTAGTGAAAATTCCCGCCATGACATTAGCGACCGCAGTAGTTACACCACCCAAAAATCCCCCCACACCAGGTATCAAAGAAAGACCTTCTCCTACAATTCCGCCCAAAGAAGATATAAGTCCTCCGCCCATAGCAGCAGGACTTTGGAATGTAGCTCCAACACCGGAAATCACTCTTGTGGCAATGTTAGTAGCTGTACTTCTGTCACTTCCTCTTTGTACATTTTCCCTTCTTTCTCTTGTAATAGGTGTTTCTTCTCTTGCTGGCACTGGTGATGGTGTGGGCACTGGAATAGGCTGTATTCCCGATCCACCCACAGAAGAAGTTCCTCTTTGATTGTATAGAGTTTCATCAATAGAAAAGACACCTTCTTGTATTCCCTCTAAAGCACGTGCTCCTGCTTGTACGTTTTGGAGAATTTGCTTTGTTATATCAGACAAATCACTATTACCGGAAGAAATGGCTTCCACAATATCACGAAAGCCTTCTTGATTTACACCAAGCAAAGCCGAGAGGTCGATAGCTCTCGTGCCTCTATCTTGATAGGATTCACCTCTTTCTCCCGAAATGTCCGCTTCCGGTTGCTTTCTTCTTCTCCTTCGTGTAGGCGTTGCAGTTTCTTGATCTTCTCCTTCCGGTTGTGGCGTAGGCTGGACAACTGGACGTGTAGGTGTTGCAGCCTGCCTACCCTTTTCGGAATTTTGCTGTCCCAAAAGGTTCAATTGCTCCCTAAGTTGGTTAAGTGCGTCGTTCTGCTGACGAATAATGTCGTTATTGTTTTCGACTATTCTTCGCTGCATATTCTCAACGTCTCTCCCGACCGACCTAAGTTGAGAGACATCTACCGACACCCTAAGTCTTTTTTCGTTATCCATTTTCCTTACCTTTTTCTTTTGCCTTTTGCTCCATCTCGATCATCTTAAACATCTGATCTTCATAGAAGGCAGTATCTTGTTCCGAAATTTCACCTTCCGGTGCTTTCAACCAATCCCCGATATTGGGAATATATTCTTGTGTCTTTTCCTCTCTTTCTTTCTTTTCTTGATTAAGTTCATAAAATGCCTTTTCTTCTTCGAACTCCATAAGTTCAGTAAAGAAATCACACTTCTTATGTTCTTCCGAAAGAAAAGGAATATTGTGCTTGTTCCTAAACCACCTGTCAATAGGAAAAGCGTTATTCCATTTTATAACAAAATTCCTATATTCTTCCCGATTCATTAGTCCACAGAAGAAAGTATTTTTTCAGCCTCTTTCAAAAAAGGAAACACCTCGTTCATGTAAATATCGCTGATCTCCTTAAAATCTTTCAATCCAAGTTCCGAGAAACTTTTTACCTTCAAATCCGCAACCAACTGCGGACAAAGAACGGATAATGTTGCCTCAACGTCAATCATATCCAACGCACGCTGTGCTGTAATGGTAGGGTTGCTAATCAACGAGTTGTAACTTCCTTTTCCTAATCTCTGCTTGTTTACTTCGATCTGATAATACTGTCCTACATTAGGAAATTGAATCTCGTACTTTCTTCCTTTTACTGTAATTTCTTTTGTTCCCATACTTTGTTTTTATGATTAATTGATTGATAAGCACAAATATATATATAAAACAGAGAAAAGCGGAATTTTCATTCCGCTTTCTGAAAAAATTACTCATTCCCTTTCTCTTTATTTGATTCAAAAGAAGTCCTTATGATTTTACTCATAGAAGAATCAAATTCATCACAAATTTCTTCTTTTGAATTTTCTTCAAATTCTGTCTGTAACTGAATAGGAGGTGTTTTGTATTTCAATTGGAACAGATCGTCAAATTGTTCTTTCGTTTGAGAAACAGACATCAATGTTGTAACTTCTATAATCTGCTTCTTCAAATGTTCTCTCCCTATTTCTGGTGTCAAAGATTGATGCCACTTATATTTCCAATTCCCCTTTGAAGTTTTGCCCGTTTTTTCTTTTATTCTATCTACAACACCCTGCGGAAGCAATTCATAAATATATTTGTTTGTTAGCTTTCCAATAAAAGAAGGCTTGTTTCTAATATATTTAGGGATAAATGGCAACCCCCATAAACGATATATATTTTTATAAAAATCATCTGTAAAAGTAAGTTGCCATTTCAATATTTCGTCCGATATATAGGCGTTAAGGATTTTTTGAAGCTCAAACCTCTCTCTGTCATATTGATAACCTGTAGCTTCATCTACCAAAGATATGATTCCAACCTTGGCAAAAGACCGAACCAAAATTTCACATTGATCTGCAATTATTTTTTGTCTGTCACTCAATTCAATATGCTTTCTTGCTTCAAGCATTCCATCACAAATATCCACCAACACAGTAGCTTCATATCCATTTACCTTTTGATTCCCAAGATAGCAATCTAAAGGCTGAAATCGTCCCGGCTCTAAATCTCTAAAAATAAAAGGCTTAACTGTAGAATTGTTTAAAAAAGTAGGCAATTTCGTCCCACCTTGTTTTTCGTCCGTTATTCTTAAAATTTCTTGCATACCTCTCCCCGACAAAACCCTCATTCCGTTTTCAAGAACATAGCAAGAAATCGACATACCGCCTAATTGCAGAACACCTTTACACTCAATCTTATTAATCATATCATTTACAATTTGAATTAGTTAAACAAAATTT
>OIWT01003605.1_pt1 | contig 13893 bp, 8 predicted proteins | sample 1587701 | NCBI WGS metagenome assembly OIWT01 (sample SAMEA3888904, study PRJEB22519) | human gut metagenome | biome: human gut; feature: human-associated habitat; material: faeces | place: Denmark | collected 2009
CAGCACGGCGGCCTTTGTCTTGCTTCCGAAGATGCCGTCCACGCTGCCGCAGTCATAGCCCAGCGCGTTCAGCAGCTCCTGCAGCTTGCGCACCGCGTCTCCGCGGGAGCCGTAGGACACCATGGGACGCCCGACAACGGTCGTCGTCTCCACAGGCATGGCGGGGCTGACGCCGTAGAGCTTGCCCCAGGTGAGCTTGCCCACGATGCCGTCCACGCCAAGGCTATTGGCCTTCTGGAAGGCAGTCACAGCCGCATAGGTCTTGGCTCCGAAGATGCCGTCCACGTTGCCGGAGTTGTAGCCCAGCGCGTTCAGCTTATCCTGCAGCGTCTTGACAGCGTCGCCGGTGCACCCTCTATACAGCATGGGCATATCGGGTACTGTGGGGGCGTAGTAGTAGCCGCCGCCGGTTGCCGGGATAGTTTCGGTTGCCATCGTATAACCGCAGACGGTGCATTCCTTATGCTTTGAGCCGCTTGTGGTAGCTGTTGCCGGGGTATCGATAATCCATTCGCCGACGGTATGAGCCGATTTCGTGCTTTCGATAATCACGCCACAACCTGCAACTGTACATTGATGCCAGTGGTTAGTATCATCAGACTTCCATTCTGTGCCTGCGGTATGTCCGGGAGCCGGAATCTTCACACTGGTTTTATCGGTAATTTCTACCGATCCTGTTGCATCTGCGAACCACTTGTCACAGCCATCGCAGGTGTAGTATGCGGAATTGCCCGCAGTAGTGCAGGTGGCAGCTTTCGCAGCAACCAAAGTCAGATTGTGAGTGTGTTCTTCGTTTTTATTTTTGTAATAATATGTAACAACCGTTCCGTCCGAAACAATAGGCTTATTCAAGCCGTCAACCTTTATAAATTCATAATCATAAAGTGTTTTTGCCGGTGTTAAATCAAGCTTTGTGCCGTATGGCACGGTAAATGTTCCGCCGGCAGTGTTTGGAATTTCAGAGCCGTCCTCAAATTTATACTGAATTGAAACGGTTGTGTAGCGCTGTGTTTCCGTATTGTCGTCTGCAAGCACATTTCCGTTTTCATCGAGCACCTGAAATGCCACGGTATCGCCGCTCTTAAGCTGTGCATCAGACGGAATTTGATAAATAAGCGAGCAACTCTTTAAGCCTGAATTAAAGTCGCTTTTGATGTGATCCAAAGCACCGAGCGGCCAGAAATTTGCCTTATCATTCCAAACAGGAATGTCAAAGGTTTGTACTGTTTGAAGCGGATTCCCCGATGAATCGGTCGCAACGCTTCCGTCGGAGTGCTTAATCCACATTTTGAATTTTAATTGTCGTGCATTTTTATCTGAAATGTTTTGAATAACAGTTCTAAGCTCGATTTTTTTACCGTTCATATTAGTATTAAATCTGCTTTTGCTGTTGCCGCTCAAAAGTCGGTCATTGCGATTATATGTGTAATTATAATATGAACTTGTTTCAAGGTCGGTAAAATCAGACGGCTTTGAATAAGCGCCCGTATATTCCTTAACCTCGGGAGTTGCAACATAAAGGTCTACATCCTTAACAAGCTGAGACATTCGCTTGAAGCCCTGCAAACGGCAAACCTCACAGAATTGATAGTTTGTGTCTCTCATTATGCACTCATAACTTGAAACAAGCATTTTTGAGCCGTAAGCATTGCGGCAAGTATATGTGTTTCTAAAACCTAAAAGCTGTCGCCATTTTATCTTTTCCTGGTCTTCAACCGAGGAAAGATTGAGTGATTTAAGTTCCTTATCGTCAAGCAAATATCCGTTACTGTATTCATCACCGAGACCGAGCAAACCGTGTCCAAACTCGTGTGCAAAAGTTTTTGACGCACGATAACTGTCTGATGGCGAAATGAAATAATGGAAGCCGTATTCACGGTTATTATAAGCACCGCCGAAATCTGATTTTGTGTTTACAACCATAGCGAACTGAGCAATATAATCGTGAACATAATAATAAGGCTCATATTCCGAACCGGACGGAATTGTGTTTGGATCACACTTTTTTTTGATATGAGCATCGTGAATTTTCTCGATAAATTCAGGACCGATACATCTCTCAAAAATATGATTTTTCCACTGACTTCCATGGAGATTATTAGAAATAACAGGCGAATTATATTTGTCGACTATAACATCAAAGAAGGTGCTTCCACCATTGTCAAAAGTCGATTCGGAAGCTGTGCAAAGAGCGTAAACATTGAATCTGTCGGCATAACTGCGATACGGTTCATATTTCATAGCGTCCTGCCAAAGTCGTTTGACATCATTGATGAATTTGCCCTGCTGACTTTTTGTGTATCCCTCGCCGCAAACGACAACAACCATATTTTCCGTGTCGCTGCGTGTTTTTTGGATGGTATAAACAGGGATGGTAGGATTAGAATATTTTCCGTCATTTGAATACCACGGGCCGAGGGTGAGCTGAATGCTTTGCTCGGTGCTGACATTCCAATCGGGATTTGCGTCCTCGGCAGGTTCCGAAATTGTATAATCATCCTCTTGCTTATTTGGAGCAGAGCCGATATAAGGACTGCTTTGTGAGCCGCTGCCGGAAGTTGTAACAAAATATTCGGAATCGAGATAAAATGCAGGTCTTACGCCCAAATCGGAATACCACGGAGCATAACGACCGACCTGACCCGATGAACTGATATAACGCATATCGTGATTGCAATCGGTAACAGGAGTGCGAAGCCAATAAGGCCAAGCCATACCGTCATTATTATACGCAACATAATAACCTTTGAGATTTTTCCACACGGCATTAGCCTGCTTTACATCAAGAAGAAAAACCTTTTCGGTTGTAGTTTCAAAATATGAACTGTCGTAGTTTGCCACCGCTTCCGAAATATCGGTGTAGTATAACAAATCCGAATTTGCGTCTCCATCAACTATGCCCTTGTTGTATTCGGGATGAGAAACGAGAGAACGCTGGGTAACGGTTTTCATTGCCGCAATTTCAGATTTTGAAAAAGCGTTGAGAAAACCCGCTTTTTCGTTGTACGCTCCCACACCGCTTACATATCCGTCTTTCGGAGGGTTGCCGCAAAGCCAATCGACTTTGCCTTCAGCTGCGGTCGAATTTAACCAAGAACGCATATTGCTGTCTTTCCAATAGTTAGAACCGTAATCATCACGCTTATAGCTTCTGCTGTGTGATTTTGAATTGCTGTTGTCATTTGTTTTGGCATCATATGCAAGGGTGTCAACAATTTTGTCTGCAAGCATAAGCGGTCCGTTATTGTCAATGCTTACACATCGCCAAAGAATTGAGGCATTGTTATACGCGCCCATTTTAACATAGTCGCCAACTTTAATATCGGGCTTTGATGCCGCCTGAATGGTCATCGGCAAAACGGAAATTGCCATGCACAATGCCAAGAATATTGCGGTTATTTTTTTCGTCATTAAGGAACCTCCTTTATAAGCTATATATTTGCTTTTATTATATTGTAAGGTGTTATATGCGTCAATGAAAATCCACCTTATTCCGTGAAACTTACCATAGTGTTACATCCCTTTTTTTCAGCAATAATACCTGCTGGAAACTGATTTTCGCAATACATTTTATTTCACCCACTAGGTTAAACAAAATTTTGTTTTTTTACTGTATCATCATGCATTATCCTGTGTAATGAAAGTATCAAAAGACAGGCGGAGGCAGTGCAATGAAGAAAATACACATTGAATTCAGCGATGAGCGGCTCATTACTCCCAGTGGTCTGGTATTCGTAGGGCAAATACTTGGAAAAAGCAGTTTTGTTAAAAAAATCAACCGTGCTCCAATTTCAAAAGATTATCTGCAGAAACAGATAAAAAATGGAGACGTGCTCCTCACCTATATTGGTATGCTCTGTCAGGGAAAACCCCAGTATGAGGCTGTCCGTGAAATGATGGATGACCCTGACTACTACAAATACGCATTAGGCATCTCCTATGCGATTCCTTCCGCCGAAACACTCCGTCAGCGTTTTGACATGATCGGGGATTCCCTGCGCAAAGACATCCAGCAGGCAAATGTCGACATGCTGCGTGAAATGCACATAGAGCCGACAGCCCTGGATAACGGCTTTGTTCCTGTCGATATTGATGTAACCCCCTTTGACAATTCGAAATCCAATAAGGAAGGCGTATCCCGTACCTACAAGGGTTTTGACGGATATGCACCAATTATGGCATATATCGGCACGGAAGGATACCTCGTCAATCTTGAATTGCGGATTGGGAAACAGCACTGCCAGAAAGAAACTCCTGATTTCCTGAGAGAGACCATTGAACTGTGCAGACAGCTGACGGAAAAACCACTGCTCATCCGGCTGGATTCCGGCAACGATGCATCTGAAAACATAGGCATCTTTATGGAAGAAAGCTATAAATACAACAATGTGTCTTTCATCATAAAACGGAATCCCAGACAGGAAAGTAAAGAAGAATGGCTGGAATCCGTCAAGGAATGCTGCCAGAATATCCAGCATCCACGTGATGGGAAAACTGTTTATATCGGACAGACCTTCCGGAATGTGACATATTCCCTTTCTGATAACGAGGAGAAAACTGTCGGAATACGCACAATTTATGAGATCACGGAAAGAACCATTGACCGATATGGGCAGTATTTTATCGTACCCGATATAGAACTGGGCACATACTGGACAAACACTTCCCTGCCAGACGAAACAGTCATTGATCTTTACCATGCCCACGGAGAAAGTGAGCAGTATCACAGTGAAATCAAGACGGACATGGATGTTGAAAGACTCCCGTCGGGAAAGTTTGAGAGCAACAAACTGGTGCTGGAGCTGACAATGATCGCATATAATATCCTTCGAATCATAGGGCAGGAATCGCTGAAAAAGAAGGATGCTCCCGGCCGGAAGAAAATACATCGCCGAAGAATACGTACGGTGATCAGTAATCTTATGCAGTTTGCGGGACATCTGACAGAACATGCCGGCCGTCTGGTGCTGTCCATTGGAAGGAGTAATCGCTGGAGATTTACTTTCAAGCGTCTTTATGACAGCTTTGCATTCATCACCTGACAACAGGTAGCTGAATATGGCAATGGCAGCTGCACACAAATGATGCAGTCTGTTTTTTGAACGCAAAATTATGCAGCATTTTCAAAATTTAGTGTACGGTAACAAATATGGAAAATATTTCCTGTGTGCCTTTTCATTTTGAAACAAGGTTCACGGATTCAGGTATTATAATGGATTATAACTGTAAATAGGAAGATAAGGGCAGACGCGTAGAAAAATAATTGGGTTTTATAAATTGGATTATTCAAAGTGCCTGCCCGATTTATACAGTTAAATTTAATTGTTTGAGGAGAATAATAATGAAAAAAGAAGGTTCCACTGCTTCTATGCTGTGGCTGGATATCCGTAGGGGATTTTGCAGTAAGCGGTTTTGGGGCATTGTTGGGGTAGTTACAATTGTTTTTGTAGTGTTTCTTACACTTGACATCATATATCCATTACAAAAATATTATAATGGGTATGGAACGTTTGACTGGAAATTGGACTCAGTTTCGATGGCTCCATTTGCTGTTCGTATCGGTATTTTATCAATGGATCTGTTTGTCACTTTTTTTCCATTTATTGGAGTAATAGCATATGCTGGAACGATAATAGATGAGCGAAAGGACGGATATTGTTATCAGATTATACAAAAAAGAGGGTTTCATTCCTATTACTGGAGTCATTTTGTCGCAAGTGGACTGCTTGGGGGACTTCTTGCGGTAGCTATTCTTATAAGCTTATATCTGTTGACAGACATTGGGATAGGACAAAATCCATTATGGAAAGATGCAATGCAAGTGTATCTTACACCCGAATTTGGATCGGAAAGCGAGACGGTTTATTTTGGCATCCATATTCTTACAAAATCAGCAGGACACGTTGAGCTTGTATTGTTGGGAATGGTCAGCTTCTTTTTGACGGGATGTTTGTTTGGGTTGTTAGGAGCGATAATTGCATTTGTATCAGATGCACGGGTTCTTGTATATGCAATGCCAATGATCATTATGGAGACCGGGTGTGGGGGACTTTATGCAATTTCCCTGTTGTTTGGAAGAGATTCTGTTGCCGCAAATGTGCTGGCATATTTTTATAACATAACAGGAGCATATATTTCATTTGGAAACTTATTAAGCCGGTGCATTGTGATCTTTTTGATTATTTTAATGCTATGTATTGGAAAAGGGATGGAATCTAAAGTGGTTCGGTATTATCTCGGAGAGGAGATCAGACAGGTATGAGAGAAACCATAGGGGCGGTTGTTCGCAAACCGGTGTTTCGAATAAAATTAATTGCTATTTCGCTACTTTTCGTTGTTTCGTTGATTGAACAGGTATCCAATAACTATATTCAGTCATCCGGGCAACAGGTGGGAAGAATGACGGTTATTTTATTGTTGATGCATACATTCAGTTATTTTTCATTTTATCTTTCAGTCTTTTTTGTTGGATATATATTATTGATTCCAGATATCGTTAAGGATGCATTTATAGAAAGGCAGACCATGATGCGGTGTCAGTCCCGTATGCGGGCGGCAAAGTATGCCATAGGAAAAATTATAGCCTTTTCGATTCTTTATGTTATTTGGTTTGTAATGCTTACCATCCTTGTTGGAGGGATCTGGTTTCATGACTTTTCATTGGCATGGCCTAAATTTATGGATATCCAGCAAAGACAGCTTGCAGCCAATGGATTATCTACAATTACATGGATTAATATACCGGTTGGAGCAGGCAAATATCCAACACTGCTTGTGGCAGGATTAATCTGTTTGCGAAGTACGATTGGGTTTATTTTTCTGGGATTGCTGGCTTTACTGGTAACATTAATTACTGGTAAAACGCGCAATGGAATGGGGATTGTTATTCTTTTGGCAGCGATTGCAGGCTATGTAAAACTATATATGAATGATGTATTTACTTATTGGAATTCAGCACATCCGATTGGAAATAAACGCAGTTATATTCGTATATCAAAGGCTACCATAACACCATTGTTTACAACCTGTCTAAAATCGGATCAATTTATGCCATGGATGCGCTATGGTATTATTGCGGGCATTCTTTTATGTGTCATCACCGGAGCAGGAATTATGCTTTATTACAGGAAAGGGGATTTGGGCGATGAGGATCGAGATGAATAATATTAACAAAACAATAAAGGGTGTATCGCTTCTGACAGACATTAACCTGGCACTGGAATCCGGTCATATCTATGGATTTGTCGGAGATAATGGCAGTGGAAAAACGGTATTGTTCAAGGTATTATTGGGACTGATGCACAAGACTTCCGGGACCATTCTGGTAGATGGCAGGGAACAGAAGGATCTGATGCAGGATGTTGGTTTTATCATTGAGCGTCCGGAGTACATACCATATTATTCAGCAAAAAAGAATCTGGAAATCATTGCGGCCTATCGGAAAGTAGCAGATGATCAGCGCATTTGCACGGTATTGGAGATGTTCGGCTTAGACCCGTCGGATAAGAAAGCGGTGGGGAAGTATTCGCTCGGTATGAAGCAAAAGCTTGCACTTTCCATGGCATTTCTGGAAGATCCGAAAGTATTGATACTGGATGAACCGCTCAGCGCGCTGGATGCAGATTCGGTGCAGGAGGCCCGCAAGCGCATTTTGGAGGAAAAGGAGCGTGGAAAGCTGGTTCTTATTGCATCCCATTATCCAGAGGATATCCAATCACTGTGTGATGAGGTATATTGGATGAAGAATGGACATGTTTTACCGTCGAAGGAAAATAAATGATGTCAAAGTTATCAGAAAAAGAATAAGAAATGGCATATTTTTGTAGTATGAAAAAGGTATGGGAGTGTACTTGTGTTTCCAATCGTTTTCTGCTACAGTAGGCTTATACAGAACAGATGATTAGCAAAGGAGCTTTCTCGGGATAAGAGAAAGCTCTTTTTGCTGTATAAATCATAAAGGATCAGGGAGGCGAATCTATGGTGCAGAAATGATCACATTGTTGTCAGAGGCAATGCCATTAAGCCAGTTGTTCGAAGTTTTGTTCGATAGCTGCATATTCCGCAAAAACAGAGCACTCGCTCCGCATGAGCGGAGCGCTGTTCCGCTAGGAAATGATATTATTCCCGTAACCATCTGCAAATATCAACAACTTGCACACCTTGATAATCATAGGTTTCATGATGCGTTCTTGCAATTATCATCTTAGGATATGCATCCCTTATTGCAAGCAGTGGTGAATGTTCTCTTTCAAATGTTTTTTCATCTGAAATATTATCGCTTACCTGAATATATATTTGCGTCTCACGTTTCTTAGCTACAAAGTCCACTTCTCTTTTATAGAGTTTCCCAACATATACCTCATATCCTCTTCTGCGTAACTCCAGATAAACAATATTCTCATAAACTCTTCCAAAATCCATGTTACGTGTACCATTGACTGCATAACGGAATGATGAATCGCAAAGATAATACTTGCTATTGTTCGCTAGGTATTTTTTCCCCTTTAAATCATACCGTTTTGCCTCATAGAACAGAAAAGCATTTTCCAAATAACCAATATATTTCGATACCGTCTTTCGGGTTATCTCACTTCGGTCATTGTTTAAGGTTTTGCTGATATTATTTGGAGAAAGTAAGTTACCAATATTATCCATCATAAATTCTGATATATTGGTAAACTCTGATTTATTTCTTATCTTATACTTTTCTACCAAGTCTCTGACAAGAATGGTTGAATACACATCTCTAACATAGTCATACTGTCTATCCTCAGTCTTATATACATAAGCCTCCGGCATGCCACCAGTTCGGACATACTGATCAAATGCATCGTCATATCCATCTGTAATTTCATAATAAGTTAGATATTCCATGAAAGAAAATGGATATACCTTTATTTCCATCGTTCTTCCGGTAAAAAGTGTTGCTAAATCTGAGCTTAGCAAAAATGCGTTTGAACCGGTAATATAAATATCATAAATTCCTTTTGTATAAATACTATTAATTGCAAGTTCAAACTGCGGGCATAGCTGAACCTCATCAATCAATAAAACATTCGTCATTCCCTCTTTGTACTGATCCAAGATATACTTATGCAATGCATGATACTCCAACAAATGATCAAACTCTAATTCCTGAAGGTTTATCATAACAATATTTACCGGTTCCTCTAATGACTGCAAATAAGAAACAAACTCTTGCAGCAATACCGATTTACCGCTTCGTCTGATGCCCGTAATTACTTTTATATCCGGTGTCCCATACAATTCAATCAGTTCGTTTAAATACTCTTTTCTTACGATAAGCTGCATACCGCCATCTCCTATTCCCACTTTTTTAATAATTTTTATTTTTCGATAAAAAATCCGTTGACTTTCGTTGTCTTGTGTGGTCTCATTTGAATATGAGAATATAAAGGTGTAAAAATGGAGTGTATGCGTTGGAACGAAGAAGAGTTTTTAAGAGTATATAAAGGTTCGGCGACGTTTGTTACCGAAGAAAATCGGTATTATCGCCTGTTTTTGGATTTATTGAAGGATGAGGTTTTATTAAGCCATATACGGTTTGCAAACGATACGCTTTCCGCGCCTCCGTTAATGAAATCAACGGTTACCTTTACCGAACCGGAAATATCTATAACACCCTTTATGGCATTGATACCATAGTTTTGCCACGTGTCATAACCTACATTTATCAGTATTTTTTCTCACCCGTTCCGGACAGTATGATATCTCCATTAGATGTTTTCATCGCTCCGGTTTTAGCTTTAATATCAAGTGTCGCACTCCCTTCTACTTTAATAGAACCCTCAGTTGAAAGAAGCCCGATACTTGTTTCACCGTAAAATGAGTTGATGTTAATAGAAATGTTACCGCCGTTTATGGTCAAGTCGTTCGTGGGACTAATACCATAACAACTTTCTTCCACGTCGCTCGTTTCCACGTTAATCGTCAAAGAACCGCTACCCGTAATTGTGATTGCTCCATTAGAATCAATACCGGAATAATAAGAATAACTCGAACTGCCAAACGTCTTGGAGGTTTTGTCAACCGTTATGGTGTTGTTCCCTTCAACTTTAATCGTTTTTCCGCTAAAATCAATTTCCTTGCCGTTGTAGTTCTGGAGCGTCAGCGTTTGTGTCGCGCCGTCATAGGAATACCCTTCGCCGGACGATGATGTTGTTCCGCCGATTGTAAGTTCTCCTGTCGTTCCCGTTCCGCCTTCCGCATAGACCGTACTCGTCGGGCTTGCAAACACAATGCCGAGCATAAGTGAAATGCACATCATAAGACCGAGTATAAGTGCTAACATCTTTGATTTATTCGCCTTGTTGTTTGTCATAATCGTATCTCCTTTTAATTTTTGTGGGGGATATGTTCCGTGTCGCTGTTGCGACTTAAAACCTTTGTAATAATGTTGTTTTTTTGTTCCTTATAAAAGCAAAATCGCACCGCCACATAGGTTTAGCCTATGTAGCAGTGCGTTAATGTTTTGTTATATTCGCCCCAAAGGGCAGACTTACGGCTGGCTTGCTTGCTTGCTTGCTTGCTTGCTTGCTTGCTTGCTTGCTTGCTAATGATTGTCGCAGACTTGTCATACCTTGTCAACTCCTTTTGCCTGTATTTCGCAATTTTTGCAGGTTATTCGGCGTTAATAGCTTATCCTATAACTGCTATTTTTATAGTCTTATTACCTTTCGATTAAAACTTCTTTTTTCGTAAGCCACGATTCTTCCGCAGCGAAAGCCGTTAAATGACTGTCTATGGACGCGTGAGATAAGTTACCCCTTCCGCCCTTTCGTTAGAGCCAATTCTTTATCTGCTGTTTTTTAATGTTCTTCGCGCCCGAAAGACTGCCACATATCCAGACGATTTACACAATCGGACGGTAAAAAATTAGAGCCTCGAAGCCATGGCAGCGAATCATACCATTCTTTAATTTCTTTTTCTGTTCATATTATAAAATCCTCGTTTTTCTCTTTTCCGCTCCGACGCATAATTATTTCTCGCCCGGATTAAGGAGCGATTATAATATCCGGTTCAACGTTTCTTTTATCGCTTGTTCAAATAAAGCGTAGCCATGCTCGTTGGGGTGAAGTTTGTCGAAGTGGAAACAATCCTGTTTGCTTGCGGCAATCTTATCATTCCAATCGATGAGCGTGACGCCGAGCGTTGCGGCTGTTGCCGCGGTCATGGCGTTGAAGTCACATTCCTCCTTGTACATTTCGACGTACTGCGGAGAATGTACCACCTGCACAAGATAGATTTCAGACGAGCCGAAGTACTTGCGCAGTTTATCCACCATTTCGACGTAACTTTTGTACACCGTTGTAAGCTCCATGCAGCTGTGAATATCGTTGAATCCGAGATTCAGCACCACTTTTTTCGGAGCAAGCATATCCGAAGCGCCGTCAATCCAGTCAAGCCACTCGCAAAACTTGCTGCCGCCGATACCTATGTTGACGTACCCCTGCGGAAACATTTTTCCGAACATATTTACGCCGGCATAATCGGCATTGTCGCCGAGTTCAAAGTAACTGTCGCCGACCAGTAACGCTTCGGCGCGTTTGTCACGCCAAGGCGCAACGCGTTTGCGAACCCAATCGACGACGAGATCGCAAGGCTCGGCGGACAGTTCCATGTCGGGGGTATAACCGAATAACAACGTAGCGTAGTCAAACTCGCCCTGCCACTCGCCGATCTTGTCAAACGAACTGAAAAAACCCTTTACAAAATACTGCGGATTTCCTTCGTCATCCACAAAATACATTACGCCGTTGCCGTATATCCAGTCGGTTTTACGGTAATCGAATGCACCTGCATACTTACTGCGACGAAGTCCGCTGTGAATACTTTTTCTGCCAAAAACAGAGCGGCAGAAGTCCTGCTGTCCATAGCCGATTTTATTGAACCTTTCGCCGTCATAGTACAATTCGCCTACGTAAACCGAACCCTCGGCATACTTTACGGCGCCGAAACCGCGGCGCGGCACGCCTTTGCAAAAAACGCCTTCGTCGGGCGCAAAATACCATGCGCCCGGTCGGTTAGTCATGTATTCGTCAAAAACGATATAATTGTTGTGTTTATTATCCATAATGATTTTTTTAGAATTTACGCGCAGGCATTAATTCGTTCCCCTGCCGAAACACGCCGTATACTGAATTTCCGGCTCGTAATACTTTTACAGCGAAAAACTCTCCCGTCCGTCAGCCGTTAAATATATTACCGCAGGATAAGACTTTTTAAGACTATTTATTCAGTATAAACTCGACCGTCTGTTTGTCTGTTACGTCGGCAACAAACTCCAACGTCAGCAAGCGACTGTCGGCGGCATAGTTGCTGTCGGCAAAGGGGAATTCTGCTTTTTTGCGACTACGCAACATTGCCTTAGTTTCAACACCGTTAACAAGCACCTTTTTTACGTCGGAACAGTCGCCGAGCAAGTGGTACTTAACCCTGATTTTACGCGACTTGCATGCATACTCGCCTTTGAAATTACCCTCTGCAGGATAGATAGTTAACACAATCTTGTTGCCTTCAGAGTGTAAATCGTAGCCCGTTGTACGGAATTCGCCTACTTTGTAAGCCGTTGTGTTGCGGTCATCCTCGTACACAAAACCGCCGTCGACGGCATTTTTACTCGGGAATACGTCCACGGTCAGTTTATCCCACTTTTGCTTCTTGGTATTGTGCGCGTTGCGCGCCGTAAATACTACTCCGCCCATTCGCATAAACAGAGGTAATTGCGTTACGTCGTCGGTCCTGACGCGAATCGTCTTTTCTCCGTTGTGCGCTTTGCCCGTAAACAGATTTATCCATCGTCCCTCGGGCAGATATACGGGTTTATTTTTTTCATCTGCTTGTTTAACGTAGTGCAATGCGCACGCGGCCTCGCCGCCGCCCTGGAAGTATTCTATCCGTAATTTATACATTGTGTTTGCCGCCAGCCGGCACACTTCGTTCTTCGTTGCCGCGTGGCACGACCAGTCATCCACACACAGTTTATCGTCAACCCACACGCGGACGCCGTCGTCGGCTTCCACAATCAAAATTATGTCCTTCTTTGGGCAAAGGGTGGTTTCCCACTTAGCCGAATAGTCGTACACGGGCACGCCCGATTCGGGCGAAGTATGGTTGCAATACATATTGACGTCAGAGTACTGCGCCTTGGCAATAGGTTCGCCTTCGAGTTCCCTGCCGTTATAGTAGGCAACGTCAACGGGCGTAGCGTAGAAACCTCGCGGCACCTTGAACAACTCGCCGCCAAACACAGGGGCAACAAGCAGATTGTTGCCGATCATATATTGCGTTTTGCAGGCAAGAGCCTTTTTATCATCCGGATAGTTCCAGCCAAGTCCGCGACAAATCGGACTGCCGTCGCGATAGGATTTATATGCTTCGGTGTATAACAGAGGCAACAGACGGTAGCGTAAGTTAATGTAGTCGCGAACGGTGTCCTCCACCGCCTTGTCGGTATATGCCCAGGGTTCGCGGAAACGCGACACGCAAATGTTGCAATGCGGCCGAAGCACTGTAGACAGCGCCCCAAACTCCATCCAACGCAGGAAGGTGTCTTTGTCCGGATTGCCGGTGTGACCTCCGCAATCGGGATGTACGTATGGTAAACAGTTATCGCCGCACTTTACCATATCGATAACCGCATCGAAGATATCCTGATTTGACGAGCCGATGTCCCCCGTCCACTGCACGGAGTAACGATGGCTTGCGCTGTTACCGATACCGATATATAAACCGTTGTTTATGTTGTCGACGTTTGACATCATGTCGGGACGGCGATAAACAACCTTGTTTTCAGCCTTTTGTTGCCAGACGTGCTTAGTCACTTCGCTGAAAATACGCATGCCCCATGTTTCGGGAGAGATCGGAAGAGCG
>OIWT01003606.1_pt1 | contig 13887 bp, 11 predicted proteins | sample 1587701 | NCBI WGS metagenome assembly OIWT01 (sample SAMEA3888904, study PRJEB22519) | human gut metagenome | biome: human gut; feature: human-associated habitat; material: faeces | place: Denmark | collected 2009
CCCGAAAACCTGTGTATATCAAAGCTGTTTTTGTCGGAGGAAATCTCCGCAAGCTTATTTACCACGCTGCGGCGGCGGTGGTCATCGCTGCCTGCCACAAAGTAGCACGGCAGGGGTATTCCTGTTTTTAGATGGCGTTTTATCTCGTCAATGTTCTTAAAAATCACAGAATATTTTCCTTTCGGTAAGGCTTATGCCATTGGATTTTGTTCTCTGCGGGCGGACAGTTTCGCCGTGCTGCGGCGAAAATTCAAAGCGGTGCTCAAAGCGTGCTCAAGCAAGCTTCGGGCGTGCTCAAGCGGGTTTATCGGTGCTCAAAGCACGATTTCGAGCAACTCTGCGGGGGTGTTTATTATGTAATCCGCGCCGGAGGAGGCAAGCTCCTCCCTGCCGCCGTAGCCGTAAACGGCGCCCACGGCGTTAATTCCGTTTTCGTGAGCACCGAGCATATCCATATCTCTGTCCCCCACCATAACCGCATGCTCATGCGGTTTTTCGCCGTATTTCAAGCGGTCGAGAGCAACCTTTATAATCTTCGGCTTGCTGTCGAGGGTCTTATCGAGGGTGGCGCCCACCACGGTATCGAAGTATTTGAGCACGCCGTATTCCTCAAGGATTATCCTGCACGCCGCCTCCGGCTTGCAGGAGGCAAGAGCGATTTTCACGCCGTGCTCATGCAGAGTCTTGAGCATCTCCGCGGTTTCCGGGTACATTATGCTCTGGTGGATGCCGCTCACATTGAAAAGCTCGCGGTATTTTTCGGTGAGCACCTCGCACATATCCGAATCGAAGCCGTATTTTGCAAAGGTTTCGCGCAGGGGAGGTCCGATGTAGCTTTTGAGCTTCTCCGGGTCATCCTCGGTAATTCCCACGGAATTGAGCGCATATTTTATACAATTTGTAATACCTTCGTAGGGGTCGCCGAGGGTTCCGTCAAGGTCAAAAAGCGCATATTCAAACATAATATTTCATTCTCCGAGTTTTTTTGCCGCCATAAGCGCAAGCTCCAGCGCCTTATCCGCCGCCTGATTGCGGACGGAAATTCTGTCGCCAGAGAAGTGATTTTCCGTAACTTCGCTGTATTTATCACTGTTCACCGCCACAAAAACCAGTCCGACGGGCTTTCCCTCGCCGCCGTTCGGCCCGGCAAGTCCTGTTACAGAAACGCCGATTTCGGCGTTCATAATTTTTCTGACTCCTGCCGCCATTTCTGCGGCTGTTTTTGCAGAAACCGCTCCGAGGGTTTCGAGGGTCTCTTTTTCTACTCCGAGTATTTTATTTTTTGCTTCGTTGCAATAGGTGACTGCGCCGTATTTGAACGCCTCCGACGCGCCGGAAACGCTTGTTATGCGGGCGGCGACAAGTCCGCCGGTGCAGCTTTCCGCGGTGGAGACGGTCGCTCCCGCGGCGCGCAGGGTGGCGACAAGTTCAAATTCGTATGCGGGCATAATCGGGCTCCTATATTTTGTAATATAGCAACGCAAGGCGTTCGCCTTGCTAAAAGGGTCCTTCGTCCTTCGGGACGAAAGACCCCTTCGTCAAAAATTATTCTTCGCTATTCACTATGGCGATATGCAGCTCGTCGAGGTTTTTCTGCTCAACCTCGGTGGGGCACATGGTCATAAGCTCCGTGGCGGTCTGAACCTTCGGGAAGGCGATGACGTCGCGGATGGAGGGGCGGTCGAGCATGAGCATAACCATACGGTCAAGGCCGAACGCCATTCCGCCGTGGGGCGGCACGCCGTATTTTTCTGCCTCAAGCAGGAAACCGAAGCGCGCCTGTGCGCGTTCCTCGGAAAGACCCAACGCCTGAAGCATCTTGTCCTGAACCTCGGTGTCGCTTATTCTGATGGAGCCGCCGCCAAGCTCGCAGCCGTTGAGCACCATATCGTAGGCGCGGGCGTAGCAGTCGCCGGGGTCGGACATCAGCTTGTCCTCGTCGCCATTGCGCGGGCAGGTGAAGGGGTGGTGCATTGCCATCCAACGGTTCTCCTCATCCGACCACTCAAACAGCGGGAAGTCGGTGACCCAAAGGAAGTTGAATTTGCCCTTGGGAATGAGGTCGAGGCGGCGGGCAAGCTCCAGACGGAGGGCGCCGAGTGCGCTGAACACAATATCGTTGCGGTTATCCGCCACTATGAAGATAACATCGCCGGTTTCGGCGCCGAGGCGTTCGCGGATTGCGATTTTTTCTTCCTCAGAAAGGAATTTTTCGTAGCTTGAGGTTATGCCGTCCTCGGTGAGGCGGGTCCATGCAAGACCCTTCGCCTTAAAGAGCTTGACGGTTTCGGTGAGCTTGTCAATTTCCTTTCTGGTAAGGGTGTGAACGGCGTTTTTCGCCACAATAGCGCGAACGGAGCCTTTCTCCAACGCGCCTGCGAACACCTTGAACTCGCAATTTTTAAGCAGGTCGGAAAGGTCGCAAAGCTCCATTCCGAAGCGGGTGTCCGGCTTATCGGAGCCGAAGCGGTTCATAGCCTCGTCCCAAGTCATACGAATGAATGGCGTTTCGATATCCATTCCCATAACGTCCTTGAAAACGCGCTTCACAAGACCCTCGTTCATAGTCATAATGTCATTTTCGTCCACGAAGCTCATTTCCATATCAATTTGGGTGAACTCCGGCTGACGGTCGGCGCGAAGATCCTCGTCACGGAAGCAGCGGGCGATCTGCATATATCTGTCGCAGCCGGACATCATAAGAAGCTGTTTATAAAGCTGCGGGCTTTGGGGCAGAGCGTAGAAGCAGCCGGGGTGAACGCGGGAGGGAACGAGGTAGTCGCGGGCGCCCTCCGGGGTAGATTTGATGAGGTCGGGGGTTTCAATTTCCATAAAGCCGTTTTCGTCGTAGTAGTCGCGAACGCTCTTTACGATTTTATGGCGCATCATCAGAATGTTCTGCATTTCGCCGCGGCGAAGGTCGAGGTAGCGGAATTTAAGGCGCAAATCCTCTTTTGCGTTGGTGTTGTCGCTGACCTCAAAGGGCGGAGTCTGGCTCTTTGCCAGAACGAACAGCTCGGTGACGAAAAGCTCCACCGCACCGGTGGGAATTTCCGTGTTGACGGATTCTCTTCTGCGAATTACACCCTTTGCCTCAAGGACGTATTCCGCGCGAACGGCGGCAGCCTTTTCAAAGGTTTCTCTGTCGGTTCCGTCGCCGAAGGCAAGCTGCAAAATGCCGCTTCTGTCCCGAATGTCAATGAAGATGAGGTTTCCGAGGTCGCGGGTCTTTTGCGCCCAGCCGAAAACCACCGCCTCCTGACCGATGTTGTTTTCGTTAAATTCACCGCAGTACGCGGTACGGTTGTAACCGTTTATCATATATGTATTCCTCCGGTTTTCTCGGCTCCCCTTGTGTAGGGAAACTGAATTTTTATTAAGGATTTGAGCAAAAAGACTCGGGGGCTGTATCCCCCGACAAGGTATGCGTTTGCACTATGCCTTTTTACCCTATAAATTGATTGTCATTGTCAAATCCGTGCACGGCGCGGGAGCGCCCTCGGCGATAACCCAAAGGCCGTTTTGCATCCTCTCTCAAAACTTGCAGTCGCGGTGGCAGGAGGCGCAGTCGTGGGTGCACTCGTCCGGCTGCGGGTCGGTGGAGCTGATTGCGTCATAAAGATCGCCGAAATCGTTCTCATAAACGTACTCGATAATCTCGTCAAGAGCAACCTTTTCGGAAGTGCCCTCCTTCATATTTTTCACGGTGACTTTGCCGACTTCAAGCTCGGAATCTCCGATTATACAACTGAATGTAGCGCCGATTTTGTCGGCGTATTTCATCTGAGCCTTGACACTGCGCTCCATAAGATCGCATTCGGCGCAGAATCCCTCAGCGCGGAGTGCGTTCACGATGGTTGCGGCTTCCATGCTCGCTTTTTTACCCATCGAGCCGATGTAAATATCAACTTTTCTGTCCTCCGGAAACGGCACGCCGGTCTTTTCCATAAGCAGCAACAGCCGTTCAAGTCCCATTGCAAAGCCAATTCCGGGGGTCGGCGCGCCGCCGAGCAGCTCAACCAAGCCGTCGTAGCGTCCGCCGCCGCAGACCGTTCCCTGTGCGCCTATGCAGTCGCTTACGAACTCGAAAACGGTGCGGGTGTAATAGTCAAGTCCCCGAACGATGGTGGGATTTATTTTATATTCGATGCCAAGCCCGTCAAGGCGCTGCTGAAGCTCCTCGAAATGGGTGCGACAGTCGTCGCAGAGGTAATCTATGATATGGGGCGCGCCCTCGGCAACCTTTTTGCAGTCGGGACATTTGCAGTCCAGAATACGCATGGGGTTTCGCTCAAGGCGGTCGCGGCAGGTGTCGCAAAGCTCGCTTTCGCGGCTGTGGAAATAGGCTTTCAGCGCCTCGTTATAGTCACTGCGGCAGCTTTGGCAGCCGATGGAGTTGATTTCGAGAGTCAGACCCTCTATTCCCAGTTGGTCGAAAATGCTGCTGACCATGGAAATCATTTCTGCGTCCGCCGCGGGCGAAGCGGCGCCCAAAAGCTCTGCGCCGAACTGGTGGAACTCGCGCAGGCGGCCTGCCTGAGGTTTTTCATAGCGGAAGCAGCTGGTGAGGTAGCTCACTTTTACCGGCAGCGCGCCCGCAAGCACTCCGTGCTCGATAAGCGTGCGCATTGCGCCGGCAGTCCCCTCCGGGCGGAGAGTTATTGAACGGTCGCCCTTGTCCTTGAAGGTATACATCTCCTTTTGAACCACGTCGGTGCCGTCACCGACGCCCCGGGCGAAAAGCTCGGTGTGCTCAAATGTCGGGAAACGGATCTCTTTGAAACCGTAAAGGTTCGCGGTTTCAAGGGCAACCTTTTCAAGGTACTGCCATTTTCCGCTCTGTTCCGGAAGCACATCCTGCGTGCCTCGCGGTGCTTTTGTAATAATTGCCATAAAAATACCTCTATTCTCGGCTCCCCTGTGCAAGGGAAGCTGGATTTTTGCATTAAGGATTTGAGCAAAAAGACTGAGGGGTTATATCCGCGACCAGTTGTAGCGTCTGCACCGCGCATTCCTGTCGTTTTTGCTCCAAATCAAAATTAAGTGTGATATAAAAATTAGCCGCCATTGCCGAATCTGTGGCTTTGCGGCAGCGTCTTGATTTGCCATTGCAAGGTTCGCATCAAGCGTTTGCAGAACGGTTCGTGACTCCCCTGCGCAAGGGGAGCCAATGCGGTGCTTTGCACCGCAATCGTATAAGCGATCCTTTATCTCACCAGGTTCCGCCAGTCAAGGTCTCCGCGTTCAAGCGCATGGATAAGTGCTTCCGCGGTAGCAATGTTCGTCGCAAACGGAATGTTGTGCACATCGCAAAGGCGGAGCAGATCCTCGTGATTCGTATTTGTATTTGAAGCGCGCATCGGGTCACGGAAAAACAGCAGAAGATCAACCTCGTTACAGGAAATGCGGGAGGAAATCTGCTCGCAACCGCCCTGATCGCCGCTTAAAAATTTAATTACGCTAAGACCCGTTGCGTCGGAAACAAGCTTGCCCGTTCCGGCAGTAGCAAGAAGACGGTGCTTGCTCAAAATTCCGCAGTACGCAATGCTGAATTGCACCATAAGCTCCTTTTTGCTATCCTGAGCTATAAGAGCAATGTTCATAGTAAAGCCCTCCTTAAAATTTCCTTATCTAAAGCCTATGGGAACCCGGTTTCCGAGAACCCGTTCGGCAAGGTCACAAAACATTTTTTTGTTGGGACTTTCGGCGGGCAGCTCCCTGCCGAAATCCACGGCGGCTCTTACGGCGGGGTCGTCCCACACAACGCCGATAAGTCGCATTTCCGCACCGTCTATCACCTCGTCAAGGCTGTGAAGCGGCTCAAGCCCTTTCGGTCTGCTTGGGCAGCGTTCGATAACAAGCCGCCTTGCATGAACCCCCTCTTTTTCGAGGAACCTGCCGGTGTTCGCCGCGGCACGCACCGCCGCAGGGTCGGGAGTAGTCACCACAAGCGCGCACGAAGCGCACCGGGCGGCGGCGGAAAGCGTTTCGCCAAGCCCCGCGGGACAGTCCAGAAGAATGAACTCATAGTCCTCCCCCAAGGCGTTTATCACGGCGGAAATCGTCTTTTCGTCCACAGCGGCGTTCGACGCAGAGGCGCAGATAAGCGAGAGCTTTTCGCAGAACGGACACTGCATCACAGCGTCCGCCGGGGCGCAGCCCCTTGCGACGTCGCCCATATCAAAAAGCACCCCGGCGGTGACTCCCAGCGCCACATCAAGGCTCCGAAGTCCGCTGTCAAGCTCCGCCAAAAGCGTAGGATGTCCGGCAAAGGCAAGAGCTTCGCCCAAAAGTGCGGAAACAGTGCTTTTGCCCACTCCGCCCTTGCCGGAGGCTATCAAAATCACCTTTGCCAAAGCCGTTCACCCCATTTTTACAAGTATTTAATATATATTATCATATAGTCGGCGATTTTTCAAGGTATAAGAAAGAGTTTTTGCCGAAGAAGAAACATCGCAAGCAAAAAAAACGCCCCCTTGAGGGAGGCGTTTTTCGGCGGCGTCAGCCCGGAGGCCATGTCATATCGCGGCCGGAAAGCACATGGAAGTGCAAATGCGGCACGCTCTGTCCCGCCTGCTCACCCTGATTGGTGACAACGCGGAAGCTCTCAAGTCCGAGCTCCTTTGCAAGGCGGGCTATGGTTTCAAAGGCATACGCCACAAGGGAGCTGTTTTCGGCGGTGATTTCTCCCGCGCCGGAAATATGCTCCTTCGGGATGACGAGGAAGTGGGTGGGTGCCTGAGGGTCTATGTCGTAGAACGCAAGCAGGCGGTCGTCCTCGTAAAGCTTTTTGCTGGGGATTTCTCCCGCGGCAATTTTACAGAAAAGGCAGTCGCTCATAAAAAATTCCCCTTTCTAAAATTATACGGTGAGTATTTCTTCTCTCGCCGAACACGAGAAAATTTTCACATAGCAAGGCTTTGTGCGGCGGCGCGGGAGTGTGCGAACAAGCTCCCTCTGAGGGGTTTGGCTTTCGGGCGCCGCCTTTGCCTTCCCCTTGGGGAAGGTGGCGCGGCGATAAAGGATTAAACGCCGTGACGGAAAGAGAGATACAGCGAGTATGTGCGAAAGCACTTGATATAGACAATGGCAAAAGCAAATGACCGCTTTTTCATTTGGTGCTCGTCTGCACCTCGGTGCAAACAGCAACCTCGCGTTATCTCTCCCTCAGTCAAGCCTTAAAAATCAAAAGGCTTGACAGCTTTGCCCCCTCGCCGTTCTCCGCTCGTGCTTCGGCTATTCGCTCTCGCACTTGCGGACGGCAGCGGCTTGCCTTTCTCGCTGTATCCGCCACCGGCGGCGCTCGAAAGCCAAACCCCTCAGAGGGAGCCGAGGCGGCTACCGCCGCAGGGCACAGATTTAGCTTTGCTGTCAGAGTTAGGTGCAAACGCTATCACTGGTCGCCGATACAACCCCTCAGTCAGCTTCGCTGACAGCTCCCCTTGCACAGGGGAGCCAAGAAGTGCGCTCCGTCTCACTCGGTGAGCACCGGTAAGCCGTGGTCGGCGCGGTGTTTTGTACTCAATGTGACCTATTGAGCACGGAGCCGGGCGCTCCGTGCTCAATGCGTGCTCAAAAGCACCGCGCCGTGCTCAAGCTCTGCAAAAGCCGATGCTCAAGCGGTTTATCACTTATTTATCAGCAGGGTTTCGACGATTTCGGCGGCGGAGGAAAGAGCCTCGTCAAGCATATCCGGGTTTGCGCCGCCCATGGCGGAGTCGGGGCGGCCGCCGCCGCTGCCTCCCGCCATAGCGGAGATTTCCTTGACGATTTTGCCTGCGTGAGCGCCCTCCTTGAGAGCTTCAAGGCCGCAGACCACAAGGACGCTCGCCTTGCCATCGTTCACGGAGGCAAGCAGCGCAACAGCGTCGGGAGCGGTAAACTTGATATGGTCGCCCATAATACGCAGGCTTGCGGGAGCAACGCCCTCAAGCTTAGCGCATACAAAGCGCAGACCGCAAATTTCCTTTGCGGAGCCGAGCAGGCTTTCCACGCGCATTTGAGCAAGCTTGTTGTTAAGCTCCTCGATTTCCTTTTCCTTGTTTTTAAGCTCCGCCATAACCGCCGCGGACTTCTGCGGAACCTCGCCGACGCCGTTCACCTTGAGGTTTGCGGCGGTTTCTGCAAGGCTTTCGTTCGTTCTGTCGATATACTCCAGAACGCCGGTTCCGGTTACTGCCTCTATTCTTCTTACGCCGGCGGCGACAGAAGATTCACTTATGATTTTGAAAAGTCCTATACGGCTTGTATTATTTACATGAGTACCGCCGCAGAACTCAATGCTTCTGCCGGAGATGTTCACCACACGGACAATGTCGCCGTATTTTTCGCCGAACAGAGCGGTTGCGCCCATCTGCTTCGCTTCCTCGATGGGACATTCGCTGATATCCACGTCAAGGGCGGAGAGAATCATCTCGTTCACGACCTTTTCGGTTTCGGCGATCTCCTCCGCGGTCATGGCGGAGAAGTGGCTGAAGTCAAAGCGGCAGCGGTGTTCGTCAACATAGGAGCCCGCCTGGTGAACATGGTCGCCCAGAACCTCGCGCAGCGCCTTTTGCAGCAGGTGGCAGGCGGTGTGGTTGCGCTGTGTAGCCATACGAACCGCCTCGTTGAGCCTTGCACGGACATTGTCTCCGGTGCGGAGAGTTCCCGCGCCCATGGTTCCGATGTGCATATAAAGTCCGGTGGGGGATTTTTTGCAGTCGGTGACATTGAAAATCGCGGGGCCGTCGGAGATAGTTCCCCTATCGCCCACCTGACCGCCCATTTCGGCGTAGAACGGAGTGGAATCGAGGATTACAACGCCCTCGTCCCCCTCGGAAATGCTCTTTACGAGCTGACCGTTCACCAAAATTGCGAGAATTTCGGCGGCGGAGTCCATTCTGTTGTAGCCGACGAACTTGGTCTTGATGTCGCCCAGTGCGGAAAGGCTGTCCTCAACCCAGGAAACGCCGTTTGCGGAGGCGCGAGCCTCACGGGCACGCTGCTTCTGTTCGCCCATAAGGGTGTTGAACGCTTCCTCGTCAACGGTTATGCCCCTGTCCTCAAGGATGTCCTCGGTGAGGTCGAGGGGGAAGCCGAAGGTGTCGTAAAGGCGGAAAGCCACATCGCCGGGGAGAACCTTTTCGCCCTTTTCCTCAAGCTGCGCCACATAGTCGTTCAGTAGCTCAAAGCCCTGGTCAATGGTGCGGCAGAAGCGTTCCTCCTCGGAGAGAATGACCTTTTTGATGTATCCGGCGTGCTCGGCAAGCTCCGGATATGCGATTTTGTTTTCTTCCACCACGGTATCGACGATTTTGTAGATGAACGGCTCGTTAATTCCCAGCAGTCTGCCGTGGCGGGCTGCGCGGCGGAGCAGACGCTTAAGAACATAGCCTCTGCCCTCGTTGGCGGGCATAACGCCGTCGGAAATCATAAAGGTGGAGCTGCGGACATGGTCGGTGATAACCCGGAGGGAAACGTCCATGGTGGGATCGTCGTGGTACTTAACCCCGGCAATTTCGCTGATTTTCTTCATTATGTTCTGAACGGTGTCCACCTCAAAAAGATTGTCCACGCCCTGCATAATGCAGGCAAGACGCTCCATACCCATACCGGTATCGATGTTCGGGTGCTCCATGCGTTCGTAGTGACCCTCGCCGTCGGAATCGAACTGAGAGAACACAAGGTTCCAAACTTCAATGAAGCGGTCACATTCGCAGCCAACGCCGCAGTCCGGGCTGCCGCAGCCGTGTTCAACGCCGCGGTCGTAGTGGATTTCGGAGCAGGGACCGCAGGGGCCGGAACCGATTTCCCAGAAGTTGTCCTCTTTTCCGAAGCGGTAGATATGATCCTCCGGAACGCCTATCATATTACGCCAATAGTCGTATGCCTCGTCGTCCTCGTTGTAGACGGTGATGTAAAGGCGCTCCTTGGGCAGCTTCATAACCTCGGTAAGGAACTCCCAAGCCCATGTGATTGCCTCTTTTTTGAAGTAGTCGCCGAAGCTGAAGTTGCCCAGCATTTCAAAATAAGTGCCGTGGCGGTCGTCCTTGCCCACGTTGTCAATGTCGGGGGTGCGTATGCACTTCTGACAGGTGGTTACGCGGTGGCAGGGCGGCTCCTCCTGTCCGAGGAACCATTTCTTCATCGGCGCCATACCGGAGTTTATGAGAAGAAGGCTTTTGTCGTCCTTCGGCAGCAGAGGAAAGCTGGGCAGGCGCTTGTGCCCTTTGCTTTCAAAAAAGCTGAGAAAGCTTTCGCGGATGTCATTAAGACCCATCCATTCCATTGGTTGTATCAGTCCTTTCAAATAATTGACAAATTCATCGGGCGGCAACAAAAAAAGCCTTCAATCCCACCGAAATATGGGACGAAGACTGCTCCGCGGTACCACCCAAATTGCCGCACGAAAACGCGCGGCCGCTTGCTCCCCTATATCGCGGGGCTGCGCCGGAATTTCTTCCGGAAGGCTCCGGGACGGCCCCCGAAATACCTGCGCGCGCACCCTTTCAGCAAAGCGGGCGGCTCTCTGTTCGCGGCAAAACGGTTATTCCCATCAACGCCTGTCGGCATATTAAATTATAAATAGCACAGAGTTTATTATAAACGCTTTCGCGCTCTTTTGTCAATACCGCCCGCCGTATTTTTTCGCATTTTTCGGCGAACGAACGCACAGTGTGCAAAGGCGGCGCGACAAATAAACTCCCCTCTTAGTAGGGAGTTGGCTTTTTGGCTTGTTTCACAAGCTAAAAAGACTGGGGGCTGTATCTGCGAACCGTTATAGCATTTACGCAAAAACATACCACACCGCGGCAACACCTTCTGAAGTCCCCACTTTGAGCACGGTTTTATTACTCATTTTCTGCATTGAGCACGCTTGCTGTGCTCATTTTTTCTTTTCAAGTGTTTTCTCGTGCTCATTCTTTGCTCATTTTTTAGTTTTGAGCACAAATTTGAGCACGACGCAGAAGCATTTTTTCTACGCCGTGCTCAAATCAGGCATATGTAAAAAGTATCGCTGCAATCCCTGCCACAGCAATCGCCAGCGCCGCCAGAAGCAGCACAATCGTCGCCGTATACCACCCGCCTTGCCGCTTATGAGTGCTCCTGTGCACAATGCGCTGCATCGGCATATACGCCGCTTCGCTTTTCGCATATTTCATCGTATTTTCGGATTTATTATCAGCTTTTTCAGCTTCGTATTCAGCCTTTTCGAGCAGCAAAAGCGGGTCTTCATGCTGCAAAAAGCGCAAATGAATTCTTTGCAAGTCATTGAAATCCGCCTCCGTGCAACCGGAGCTGCCCGTCTGATGCCCGATTAAATTTCTTATGTGCCGCAGCCTTTTTATCACCCGATAATCCCTATCCCAGCTGCGCACAGTGTGCGTCCCTTGCTGAAAATTTTCTTCCATATTATTCAGGTAATCGGTTACGCCCTTTTCAAATGCGTACATATCTTTGCATAAGGCATCAAGCTTCTTGTATTCGTCAAAAAATTGCATTTCAACATCGGTCACGCTGTTTTTCTCCCTTTTTTGAGCACGCTTGCTGTGCTCATTTTTTCTTTTTGAGTATACCTGTCGCCTTGAGCACCGCATAAATTCCTGTGATGAGCATCACTGCCGGAATAAGCAGCCACGCTCCCGCTTCCTTGAGCACGCCGAGCATCCACATGCACGCAAGCGCTCCTGCCGCTACCAAGGCTATTGCCACGCCAACGACGATTCCCACCGGGTCGATGTCTTTTTTCGTCTTAATTTCGCTGCCGTACATTGCAAAAAGCATTACCGCGGGCACAGTGATAAATATCAGTGCGCCGAAAATCAGCCCGGCACTGTCGCTGCCGTAGCTTCCGCCAAATCCGAGCACGGCGAGCAGTACTCCCACCGCAAGGCATAAAGCACAAAGTGCTGTGCTTATTCCTCTTTCAAAAAGTCCCATGCTCAACGCCTCCAATTCGTGTTTTCCTTAATAACAAAATTATATCACAGCTTCCTTGACTGCACAAGACGGTATTGTACGCATGCAAAAAGCGCCCGGCTGCGTAGCCGAGCGCCTTTTTCGCTCTTAAATTATCTTCTTGTGCGATAGAAATACGCATAATCCTTCTTCAAAATATTCTTCACGAAGGGAACGGTCAGGACAATATCCGCCGCAATCCACGCCGATGGGTCGGCGAAGCACAGTGCGTGGTATGCCGAAATCGGCGCCGCCGCAGAGACTGCTCCGCCGGCGAGAGCAGCAGGCAAAACAAGGCAAACCGCCACGCGGGCGACCAGCTCCGCCGCACCTGCTCCGAGGATGAACTGCGGACGACCGATTCCCTGCACGCAGTTCCGCATAACAAAAATGAAGCCCAAAAACACGTACAGCGACAGGTCAATATACAAATAATGGTTGCCGAAGCGCACAGTTTCTTCGGTAATTTTGTCCGCACTGAGGAAAATTTTCAGATAAGTTCCGTCGATAGAGAGCAGCAGTCCGGTCGCAATGGAGATTCCCGCAATCACAAGCATCATCAAAAGCGCCTGTAAGGTGCCTTTCTTGATGCGGTCGGCTCTGTCCGCGCCCATATTCTGGGCGGTAAAACTGGTCATGGCGGAGCCAAGACCGCTCAGCGGCGTCATGAGCAGGTTGTTCAGCTTGTTCGCCGCGCCAAAGCCGTTCTGCGCCGCGTTCGACACCATCGCGCCATCCAGCAGGTCGAACTTCACGACCACGCTCTGCATAACGATAATTCCAACCGCGAGCACGGAAAATTGCAGTCCCAACGGAATTCCCTGCTCTGCGTGAAGCAGCGCATCCTGCCAGTCGATTTTCCAGTCGGCGGGCAGCGGGCGGATTTTCGGGTACTTGGTGAATGCATAGATGAAGCAGCCGATAGTGCTTATAAGCTGCGCCGAAACGGTCGCCGCCGCCGCGCCCGCCACTCCCCAGCGGAACACGATGATGAACAGTAGGTCAAGCCCAACGTTGAGCACCGTCGAGAAAAGCAGGAACAAAAGCGGCGTTACGGAGTCGCCCATGCTGCGCAGGAACGAGCACACGAAGTTGTAGAAAAGCTGCGCGCCGATTCCGCCGAAGATGATGGCGCAATAGGTAAACGCTGCGCCGTAAACCTCCGGGTTCTCCGGCGTTACGTTTATCCACGCGAGCATCGGCTTCAGCAGCGCCAGCGCCAACGCAGTGAGCACCACCGTCAGCCCCGCGGAAAGCACGATCTGCGTCGCGAGGGACTTGCGCACGCCCTCGTCGTCGTTTGCGCCCACGCGGCAGGACGTCACCACGCAGAACCCGGCGGAAACGCCGAACGCGAACTGTAAAAAGATGAAAATCAGCGAAGTTGTGTCGTTAACTCCGGCAACCTCACCCGCGGTGAGCGTCTGCCCGACAATGGCGGCGTCGCTGATGGAATAGACCTGCTGAAGCAGATATGAAATTATTATCGGAAAAGAAAAAGAAAGTATCGTTTTCCAGCAAGTGCCTTGTGTAAGATCCGCCGGGCGGAAAAACGACCGTAGTTTAGAAAAAATGCTGCTCATGAAAATCCCTTATCATTATTTATTTGCCGTTTGCCGGAGCATTTTTGCACAAAACGCCCCGCCAAGCGACATTATTCTTTTTGGCGAAAACTATATTTTAGCGAAAGTCATATGCAATGTCAAGGGATTTTTCAAATTTTTTGAGGAACTTTTAGTATGCCGCTTCAAACTTCATGCTTTTCGCCTTATAGAGCTTGTATGCTTCGCCAAAACAGCTCTCGTCAATCAGTTTCACACACGGCAAACTCCCCTTCGCGTCTGACCACGCGAAGGGGAGTTTTGCTGTTTGCAATATAAAAACGAAAGGAGAATATGGTATACTCTTATTTAATTATCCGCGCTTTTTGAGCACGAGTGCCGCTGC
>OIWT01003612.1_pt1 | contig 13860 bp, 14 predicted proteins | sample 1587701 | NCBI WGS metagenome assembly OIWT01 (sample SAMEA3888904, study PRJEB22519) | human gut metagenome | biome: human gut; feature: human-associated habitat; material: faeces | place: Denmark | collected 2009
GGCCACCTCAATACACCTCCTTCTGGCGTAATCAATTCTTGTGGATTCCAAATGGTTCTTTTAGAACAGGAATGTGCTGACGTGTCTTTGAGTAATTTTCGGGCATCGAATTGTGGCATATTTGGGGTCTATGTTACAAGAGGAAATAAGAAGGATCGTCACGGTAATCCCCTTCCTCTTCTGAATGGTCTTACCTTGTCCAATATTTATGTTGCCAATTGTAGCAATGCTGTGTTTGTAAGCGAATATGTTAAGAATGCGGTTTATGACTGTATTGTCATCAAGGATAATGGAGTTGATCGAAATGGGGTAAAAATGAAGTCTAGATACGGGAACAATTTAGGCTTTATCCAATTAGATGACGAGAAAAGTAGACGTGTCATAATTGAATAGATTGTCTTTAGATTGTGTACATGAATAAAATGTATAGAAAAAGGATACTATATATTGGTGGCTTTGAAATGCCTGACGGAAATGCAGCAGCGCAACGAGTGTTATCTATCGCGAAATCATTGAAGGATGAATATGCCATTTCATTTCTTGGTATAACGCATGGAGATAATTATTCTGGGAGTGTCAATGGCTTTGAGTATATCAATCTTTCATATCCTGTGACCAAAAAAGAATGGTTGGCTCATTTGCAGGGGGATAAAGAGTTGAAGTACATCAAGGAACACAAACCGGACATTGTCGTATGCTATAACTTTCCAGCTTGGGGACTTTATAGGATACAAAAGTATTGTAGGCGTAACAACATCAAGATAGTTGGTGATATTACAGAGTGGTATCAGCCGCATAATCTTCTCAAACAGATAGATACTGAATGGAGGATGAAACGCTTGAACTTTCAGTTGGATGGTTTGATCGTTATAAGTCGTTATTTGGAGGATTACTACGAAGGGCAGAAGAAGGTACGGATTCCTCCGACTGTAGATCTGCGTGATAAAAAGTGGAGCATAGACAATCCAAAGAAGAAACTCGCTGAATGTATTAATCTCATGTATGCAGGTAGCCCAGGACGAGGCGACAAAGATAGATTGGAGAACCTTGTGGGAGCAATAGGTAGATATGAGCATTTGACACTTGATGTGGTTGGTGTGACATCTGTTTGGTTCTGCAGAGAATTTCCAGAAGTATCGATTCCGCAGAATGTTACATTCCACGGGCGCCTCCCTCATGAAAAGACAATATCAATGCTTTGTAGGAGTGATTTCTCTGTTTTCTTCCGTCAGCCTTCACGAGTCAATAATGCTGGGTTCCCAACAAAGTTCGCCGAAGCCCAGACGGCAGGGATACCAGTAATTTCAAGCAAATTCAGCGATTTGGAGGATTATGTAGTAGAGGGTAAAAACGGTTTCCTTGCTAATGGAATTGAAATTGAGGATATAAATGCAGTGCTTGATAGGGTTGCGAGTCTGGGCAGAAAAGACATAGAAGACATGCATTCTTACACACGGGAACACCGTGTGTTCGATTTGCAAATGTATAACAATTCGTTGAGATTGTTTTTTGAATCAATTTTACGGCAGTAGATCTATGAATAAAAGGAGAATTCGAGAAGTCTTGAGATGGGGTAGCCTTATCATTATGTTTCCTCTGTATATACCCCATATATTTCTATATTTCAGCAAATTACGCTGGGGGGGGGTAATTGATAAAGACGTAGAAAGATATAAGGAGCATTTTAGCGCTAATTGTCCGACTTGGTCATATCTTCTCTATCTGTTGCACACTGACGGATATTTCAGAACGTTGTTTTATCATCGAGTCGGTCCTATTTGGGCGACACTGATAGGTTGGTATAGACCTGGCGATAGATATTTTAAAATACCGGCTGGAATGAAATTAGGAGGAGGATGCATCTTCTACCATCCCTATGCAACTGTGCTCAATGCAGAGAGTATTGGTGACAATTTCTCTTGTATTCAATGTACGACGCTTGGATATGGAAAAGGAGGACTTCCTGTCATTGGCAATAATGTATCATTGGGTGCAAATGTCATTATCATCGGAGGAGTTTATGTGGGAAATAATGTGACTGTCGGAGCTGGAAGTGTTGTGGTGAAAGATGTTCCTGATAATTGTGTGATTGTTGGAAATCCTGCCAAAATCATAAAGTATTTGGATAAAAATGAGTAAACTATTTATTGTAGTAAATGTAGATTGGTTTTTCTTGTCACACCGCAAGGATGTGGCCCTGGCTGCTCAAAAAGCTGGCTGGGATGTGACCATCGTGACGGCTGACACTGGAAAACTAAAGGACATAAACGCCATTGGTCTGAAGACCATCAACCTTCCCATGTCCCGCTCCGGAATGAATATCTTCCAAGAGTTGGGGACGTTGAACTTCTTGCGCAAGCTCTATAAGCGTGAGAAGCCGGATGTGGTGCATCACGTTGGAATGAAGACTATCCTTTGGGGTACGTTAGCGGCTAAGTTCTCTAAGGTGAATGGGGTGGTGAATGCCATAAGCGGACTGGGAGGTTTCTTCGCAGAGGATAACAAAGGATTGCTGGCTCGTGTAATGCCTAAAGTCTTAAAGTATTCCCATAATAGAAAGAACCTACTTTGTATCTTTCAGAATGATGATGACAAGGGATTGTATGTGAAGAATGGAATTATCAAGCCGGAGCAGGCCCGCTATATCAAGGGATCTGGTGTTGACCTGTCTGTATTTTGTTACACCCCAGAACCGTCGGAGGGAAAGATCCGTGTGATTCTGACGGCACGTATGATAATAGAGAAAGGGATTTTCATCTTGGCTGAAGCAGCAGAACGTTTGCGTTCCAAGTATGGAGATAAAGTGGAGTTCCTGCTGGTGGGGGGCTTGGATGACCATCCTGGAGCTATCACAAAAGAGCAGCTGGATGCAGTTTGCGATGGCTCTTACATTCAGTGGCTGGGATACAGGACTGACGTAAAGGAATTACTTCAATCATCACATATAGTTGCGTTTCCTTCATACTACATGGAAGGCCTGCCCAAGTCATTAATAGAGGCAGATGCTATTGGACGGCCGGTAATAACTTGCAATTCTGTGGGATGCAAAGAGACCGTTGTTGATGGATATAACGGTTATTTGATTCCAACGAAAGATGTGGATGCGCTGGTGGAGAAACTGGACATTTTGCTCTCTAACGCTTCTCTTAGGCAGGAGATGGGTAGGCATTCAAGAGCGTATGCGGAAGAGAATTTTGATATTAATGTGGTGATTGAGAGACATTTGAATATTTATAAAGAACTCATTAACGGTTAAAGATTATGAGAATACTTATCACGGGCGTCCACGGATTCGTGGGTGGTAATTTGGTGGCTTATCTTGCACCGAAGAATGAGATATACGGGCTGGATATTATAGCTCCAGAAAAGGAGGGTGTAGTTAAGACATACTCTTGGGAAGATTTAGAATCCGGCCTTGTGCCTGAGATAGATGCAATTATTCATCTTGCAGGCAAAGCTCATGATACCAAGAACCAGAGTGCGGCAGAGGTGTATTTTAAAGTGAATTTTGGGCTGACGCAGAAGATTTTTGATTACTTCTTGGCGCATCCTTCTATCAAGAAGTTCGTATTCTTCAGCACAGCTAAAGCTGCTGCTGATAAGGTGGATGGTGTGCTGACGGAGGATGTTATCCCAAGTCCGGTTGGGCCTTATGGGGAATCAAAGATAGCAGCGGAACGTTACATTTTAGAATCCATGGAATCACGGAAAGACGAATTCACGGATAGATGCGTTTATATCTTTAGACCCTGTATGATTCATGGCCCCGGGAACAAGGGAAACTTGAATCTTCTCTATAATGTCGTCCGTAGGGGCATACCTTGGCCTCTGGGGGCTTTTGAGAATAGACGTACATTTACCTCTGTAGAAAATATCTGCTTTGCAGTTAATGGTGTTCTGACACAGGATGCGCCTTCTGGAATCTATAACATGGGAGATGATGAGGCGCTTTCTACCAATGAACTGATTGAAGAAATATGCAAGTCGTTAGGTAAGAAGGCGCATATCTGGAAACTTCCAAAGGGCTTGATGACTGGATGTGCTAGGGTGGGAGGATGGCTACATCTGCCACTGAATCCAGACAGGCTGCAGAAATTGACAGAGAATTATGTCTCTTCCAATGCAAAGATTAAGAAGACACTTGGAGTGGAGAAGATGCCGGTGGATGCGAGGGAGGGACTGAAAGTGACGCTGAAAAGTTTCAAGTAGTGGATAAGAATAGAAGCGCTTTCTTCGCATTGGTACGAGCTGGTCTCTGGGGGACAGAGGCGCGGCTTGCGCATTATGGAAGCATCGGCTGGAGCCGTGTTTACAAACTGGCTTCTGAGCAGTCGCTGCTAGGTCTTGTTCTGGCCGGTTTGGAGCGTGCTGATGTGAAACCACCACAAGCGATTTTGCTGCAGTGGATAGGCGAGGTGCAGATGCTGGAGCAGCGGAATAGGGCGATGAATGAGTTTGTGGAAGGTTTGTTTAAGAAGATGCAATCGGCGGGTATTGAAGCTATTCTTGTCAAAGGACAAGGCGTGGCTCAATGCTACGAACGGCCGCTCTGGAGAGCCAGTGGAGATGTGGATTTGCTATTTGATGCTAAAAATTACGAATCCGCAAAAGATGTGTTAGCGGCCATGGGGAAAATAACGGAGGATGAAGATTTAAAAAAACGACATCAGGCATTGTCAATCCAGGGCTTTATTGTTGAATTGCATGGGCGTATGCCATTTGCTATGTCGGGTAAAACTGACAGGGTGATTGATGAAGCGGTTGAGATTGCGAATACGGATCATTTTGTCTTTGCTGATGTTTTGGAAGGCGTGTCTGTGCCTAAGCCAGATGAACATATCTTCATTGTCTTTACTCATTTCTTGCATCATTTCTTCCTGGAAGGTGTCGGCTTGCGACAGATTTGCGATTGGTGCAGGATATTATGGAAATATCGTGAGACCTTGGATTATTCACTCTTAGAATCAAGAATTATTAGGTCCGGCTTGATGTCTGAGTGGAGGGTATTTGCTGAATTGGCGGTTAGTACCCTTGGAATGCCAATAGAAGCGATGCCATTCTATGAGAAAGGTTATGAGCGAAGAGCAGGCCATGTTTTACGTTATGTGATGAAAAACGGTAACTTTGGGCATAACAAAGATGTAAGCTATAGGGGTAAGTATTCCGGTTTTGTTTCCAACTTGATAACCTTCTTTCGCAGAATGAGGGACTTCATGAAATTCTCCATTATATTTCCTTGGGATTCTCCCAGATTCTTTTTAACATATGTGATTGGTAAAGTATGAAGGAGAAAAATGGGGACAAATAAAATGATAGAGCGATGAATATTTGGATTACGTATGCAATTATCGCTGTGATATTACTAGCAGCAGAGCTGATTTACTTCCGCATTGCGGATAAGTGTAATATCATTGATAAGCCCAATGAGCGGTCTTCTCACACCAAGATCGTGCTTCGCGGAGGCGGCATCATCTTCACCATCGGGCTGTGGGTCTGGAGCGCATTCTTCGGGTTCCAGTATCCGTGGTTGCTGGCGGCGGTGACGTTGGCGGCAGGTGTCAGCTTTGTGGATGATATCCACTCGCTGCCGGATAGTGTGCGTCTGGTGGCGCAGTTCGTGGCGATGGGGCTGATGTTCTGGGAGCTGAAGATGATACAGCCCAGTCTTTGGTGGGCAGTCATCCTGGCGCTCATCGTTTGCGTGGGTGCGACGAACATCTATAACTTCATGGATGGCATCAACGGGATTACGGCCGGTTATTCGCTGGCGGTTCTGGTGCCGCTGCTGCTGGTGAATGCCCGTGAGGAGTTTGTGAGCGAGAGCCTGATTGTGGTGACTATCCTTTCGGTGTTGGTGTTCAGTGTGTTTAACTTTCGGCCCAAGAACAAGGCGAAGTGTTTTGCCGGAGACGTGGGCAGCGTTGGGATTGCGTTTATCCTGCTGTTTTTGATCGGCAGCAAGATTATGCAGACTGGGGATGTGACGTGGCTGATTTTCTTGCTAGTGTATGGCGTGGATGGTTGCTGTACCATTCTGCACCGGATTATGTTACATGAGAATCTGGGGCAGGCGCACCGCAAGCATGCGTATCAGCTTCTTGCAAACGAGCTTGGCTGGTCTCATGTAGCGGTGTCGCTTCTTTATATGGCGCTGCAGCTGGTGGTCTCGCTGGGATTTGTTTATCTGTGCCCGGATACGGTACTGGCGCATTGGGTGTACCTGATTGTGGCTGTTGTGGTGCTGGCTGTAGCGTATGTGCTGTTTATGAAGAAGTACTATCATTTGCATGAGGAGTATTTGGCAAGTTTAAAGAAGTAGAGTATGAAGATTACACAAGCTATATTGGATGGTTTGACGGAGCAGGCGAAAGCTTCACCACGGCTTCGGATGAACCTGGATTTACGGAACTCTCCGGAGGATGGCTCCCAACGGATGCTCAATGCTATAGAACCAGGTTCTCCGCTGCCAATACACAGGCATCGTAAATCTTCCGAAACTGTCGTGTGTCTGCGTGGGAGGCTGGTGGAGGAGTTCTATGATGATCTGGAAATGATATGTACGGAGTCTATCGAGTTGTCTCCCAACGGGCCGGTCGTCGCTCTCAACATTTCCATAGGGCAGTGGCACACCGCTCGAGCTTTGGAGAGTGGAACTGTGATTCTTGAAATGAAAGATGGACCGTATGAGCCGACTGGGGCGGAGGATATATTAAAGTAAAGGATTTTGATTTGTAAATAACTATATATGAAAATACTTGTTACAGGTGCAAAGGGTTTTGTGGGAAAAAACCTTTGTGCTGCATTGAATAACATCAAGGATGGTAAGGACAGGCGGTTCCCGGAGCTGAAGATTGAGGAAATCTTCGAGTATGACTTGGATTCCACTCTGGAGGAGTTGGACGCGTGGTGTGCTTCGGCCGATTTTGTATTCAACCTTGCAGGCGTGAACCGTCCTCAGAATCAAGAGGAGTTTATGGCCGGAAATTTCGGTTTTGCCTCAACGCTTCTGGATACACTGAAGAAGCACGGGAATAAGTGCCCGGTAATGCTCTCGAGCTCGATCCAGGCTACTCTTGCTGGGCGTTTCGGGACATCTGAATATGGCAAGAGTAAGAAAGCGGGAGAGGAGTTGTTCTTTGATTACGCAGCGGCCACTGGTGCCAAGGTTCTTGTGTACCGGTTCCCGAACCTGTTTGGCAAGTGGTGTCGGCCTAATTACAACTCGGCCGTGGCAACGTTCTGCAATGCGTTTGCGAATGATCTTCCATATACGGTAAATGACCCTTCCGTCGAGTTGGAACTTTTGTACATTGATGACCTGGTGGATGAAATGATTTGTGCTTTGCAAGGCAAGGAGCATCATTGTGAGTTTGAGGAGGTTGAGACGGTTCTTTCTCCTGAAGGCCGCTATTGTGCAGCAACGGTTACGCATAAGGTCACGCTTGGTGAGATCGTTGACCTTTTGAAGAGCTTTGTGGAGCAGCCTAAGACTTTGATGATACCGGAGATTCCTTCCGGGTCGTTTGCTAAGAAATTATATTCGACGTATCTTAGTTATCTGCCGTATGAGAAGACTGCTTTTGATTTGAAAATGAATGTGGATGAGCGTGGCTCGTTTACAGAGTTGGTACATACTCTCAATGCTGGTCAGGTGAGTATCAATATCTCTAAGCCCGGCATCACCAAGGGGCAGCACTGGCACAATACCAAGTTTGAGCAGTTTATTGTGGTGAAAGGACACGGACTGATTCAGCAGAGGAATCTGAATGACCCGTCCGGTAAGGTGCTGGAGTGGGAGGTTGATGGCTCGCGTATCCAGGCGGTACACATGCTCCCTGGCTATACCCACAACATCATCAACCTGTCGGATACGGAAGATCTGGTGACGGTGATGTATTGCAACGAGGTCTTTAATCCGGAGAGGCCGGATACGTTTTTTGAGGCTGTGTAATAAGATTTCTCGGCTTCGCTCGAAATGACAAAACAATAAAAATATATGGCACAATTCAAGAATAACGGGAAGCTGAAGCTTCTGATTATAGTAGGAACCCGCCCGGAAATCATTCGCTTGGCGGCCGTGATTAGTAAATGTCGTGAATACTTTGACTGCCTGCTGGCGCACACGGGGCAGAACTACGACTATAATCTAAATGGTGTATTTTTCAAAGACTTGAAGTTGGCAGACCCCGACGTGTATATGGAGGCAGTGGGGGCAGATCTTGGGGAGACCATGGGAAATATCATTGCAAAGAGTTACCAACTGATGGTTGAGGTTAGGCCTGATGCTGTACTGGTGCTGGGGGATACGAATAGCTGTTTGAGCGTTATTGGCGCCAAGAGGCTGCATATCCCTATTTTCCACATGGAGGCTGGGAACCGTTGCAAGGATGAATGCTTGCCGGAGGAAACAAACCGTCGCATTGTGGACATCATCTCCGATGTGAACATGGCATATTCTGAGCATGCTCGCAGATATTTGGCGGACTGCGGACTTCCTAAGGAGCGCACTTATGTGACTGGTTCTCCAATGGCGGAGGTGCTACACGATAACCTGGCGGAGATTGAGGCTTCTGATATTCATAATAGGCTGGGTCTGGAAAAGGGGAAATATATCTTGCTGTCAGCGCACCGTGAGGAAAACATCGACACGGAAAAGAACTTCCTGTCACTGTTCAATGCGATTAACAAGATGGCGGAAAAGTATGATATGCCTATCCTGTACTCATGCCACCCTCGTTCCAAGAAACGTTTGGAGGCGTCTGGCTTTGTTCTGGACAAGCGCGTTATTCAGCACGAACCCCTGGGCTTCCATGACTATAACTGCCTGCAGATGAATGCTTTTGCTGTGGTCTCTGATTCTGGCACCCTGCCGGAGGAAAGCTCTTTCTTTACTTCGGTGGGTCATCCATTTCCGGCTATCTGCATCCGTACCTCCACCGAACGCCCGGAAGCGTTGGACAAAGGTTGTTTTGTGTTGAGCGGTATAGATACTGTTGGCCTATTGCAGAGCGTTGATGTGGCGGTGGCGCTTATCAGGGATGGTCATCCCGGTATTCCCGTGCCCGACTATGTGGATGAGAATGTATCGACCAAGGTCGTGCGCATTATCCAGAGTTATGTCGGCGTGGTGAATAAGATGGTGTGGAGGAAGTTTTAGTTAAGTCTTTTTTCGGTGCCATTTGCGGTTAAGGATCAGTAAAAAGGTAGGAGCGGCACATGTATTATAACCGGTTTAAATAATTATGCCATCGAGGTTACGCAAGGATGTAGTTGTGACAACTCATATTGACTTCTTGAGGTCTTTACGTCCTGTGGGGCAAGGGGCTTTTTATACTGAAGTTTTCAAAAAGGATGATGGTACGTTGTTTACGGTAGTCTATGACTGCGGGACAGAGACGGATTCCAGTATCTTGGAGGCGCAGATTGACGAATTTAAGAAGGAGATTACTCAGATTGATCTTTTATTCATATCACATTTTCATCGGGACCATATTAGTGGACTTGATAAATTGCTAGACGGGATTCCTGTAATAAAAACGGTTATCCCGATGCTCCCAGAACAGATATTGACACTCGCGAGAGTACAAAATCTTCTTCAGTATAAAAAAGAGGCCATTGATACAGATGATATTATTAAAGAGTTATACTTATCTGATGAAACTTCCGGTCGTTTTGGCGATTTGACTGTGATTGAACCGTTAGATTATTCGGACTTGAGTGGGGAAGAAAAGAATGATGTTTTGGGACAGGGAAAACGGGCAAGGAATGGCTCGTCCGTTGGGGGGTTTGAATCATTATGGGAATATGTCCCATTCAACTCGGTTTCAATTCCAGATCAACGGGCGATCGACTTCATGAAGGGCCTTAAAGATATTGAAGGCGCGTTGGATGATGATGGCAATCTTAATGTGTCAAGAATCATCCATGGCTGCAGGACCAAAGTGATGGCCCTTTATAAAGATGTAATGAAGGGAGCTGATGAGAACTTATATACTATGACTGTAGAATCACGGCCGTCTGGGAGCCTCGCAAAGGACTCTGACCCTAGTGTGGTTCGGGAGGCTCGTTGTCTTTATACAGGTAATTTTGATTCGGCTGGAAATCCAGGATTATGGAAACGATTCAGTTCTATTTATGATTATAAGGCCTTCGGCATGGTGCAGATTCCTCACCATGGTTCAAAGCATAGTTGGCGCAAAGAGTTTTTGAAAGGAAACCCTCGTCGCTTTTTCATTTCTGTAGGCACAACCAATACCTACCATCACCCGGATTTTTGGGTTGTGAAGGACGTGTGCGATGCGAAAAGCAATGTTGATGTGATTACAGAAAAAGATGGGACAGGACAAGAGATAAAGTATTGGATAGATGAAGTCGTATGATTGATACACCTTTATATCTCTACGGAAATGCTGAGTTACCCTCACCTGATGATGGAGCATTGTTTCATTATACGAAGTTTGAGAGTTTCTTGAAGATACTTGAAACAATGACATTGCGCACTACTCCTTTATGCAAAATGAATGACCTAAACGAGGCAAACATTGACAGCCTTAACTGGAATCGGGATTTTATGTTAATGATTAAGGCAGAGAAATACGTAAAGGAGCAATGTTCTATTATAAGTTTCTCAAGAAACTATATGGCTGGTCCTGTTTGTGAAGAAGGATCAAACCACCCAGCTATGTGGGCACATTATGCCGAGGATTCCAAAGGTGTGTGTTTGGTGCTAGATAAACAATCTCTAATCGCTAACAATCAACAGCAATTAGCCAGTTTGTTCTATCAGATGGAACCTGTAACATACAGTCTTCATAATGCCCCGGAAGAAGGTATTGAAAATCAATCATATTCTAGCGTTTCGGATTTTATTCGTAAAAACTATAAAGAGTTGTTTTTTAAAAAACACGTGGATTGGTCATACGAAGATGAGATAAGGTTCTTTGTAGAGTTGCCTGAGATTTATTTAGACATTAAGGGTGCTATTAAGCATATCGTCTTGGGAGGTAGATTAAGAATTGATGAAGCACGTATAGAACGGTTAATAGAACAGATAATTACGCCCGGGAAGAAGAGCTATAGGTATTTCAATATGCACTCTTTCGCTGAAATTATGCCAACAATTAACGGGTATTTGACCGATGATGGGTCACAAACCATTTATATGCAACTTCAGAAGATGGCAAACAAATCAGTTTTGGCTAAAGAGTATCTAAAATGGCATGAAGTTTACTATTTATAAATAGGGATGTTATTGATTGTCTCATTCGAAAGACGACAACCACAATTCAAGAATTGTATCTAACAAGTATTGATGTGGTAAATGGCCGACCATGGTCCGGAATATGTAGTTGCGTTTTCCGGTCGATGCCCGTTCAATGATTCCGGTGATGCTCAGGCCACCTGAGTTAGATATGCAAGGAAATCAATATTTCTTTCTCATGCTATGAAAGCTACTAGAAAATCGGGATGGAACTACAGGATGACAAACAGGAAAAGAATCTTTGACGCAGATATAGAGTAGTGGCCTCGGCCGCTACTCTGCATTCCAATAGAATGAAATGTTATGATAAAACGAAATAATGCTTACCTTTGCTAGCGCTGTAGCGTTGTTACGAAAAATGTTGCATCCTTGTTACCGAAAATGCTGCACTCGCAGTTATCGTTAACAATTATACGAATAAAGAAACTTGCTAGGAAGAATGCCTTTTATTAAAACACCTTTAAGACCTGTTCCTGAGCGCCTTTTCCATTATACTAGCGAACGCGCTGCCGAAAGTATACTCAAAGGCGGAAGAAATAATAAAGAAATCTGCTTTTGGGCAAAAAACGCCACTTGTAAGAATGACAAGAGCGAATTGGAGCTAGGTAAGCGGATATATGAACATGTACATAGACATCTACAGAATGAAGGGAGGCATTCTTTATTAGGTGAAGTTAAGATAAACCCTGACTTGGTGTTTATGAATTCTTTCACGGATAGCGCCTTTGTGAATTCTCATATGCTTGATATATATGGATGCATTAGACTTGAATTTGATTTTAGGGGGTTATTTGACTCGCTATCTTTAAGAGAATGTGATTATATTTTAGATGAGGATATACCAGAACTGTCCGGTTCTTATTGTGAAGATTTCGACGAATATCTTGATGGTCTTAGCAAGGGTGGGTCCGATTTTCTGTCTTTAATTCAGTATTTGCATACGGAGATGGGCGTTATCTTATCCATTCCTTTCTTGAAGCATTTAAAGCAGTGGGGCATGGAGAGCGAGTGGCGTCATGTCTTATATAGGCAGCCTATAGATAGCCGTATTTTTTCATTATATGACGGACAACCTAAAATGAAGGTGTTCTATCCATCCTGCTCACTTGTTGGGATAACTTGTTTTGTCTCAGATGCCAACAAAAGTTCGATGCTTTCATATTACACCAAATACAAGTATTTGGTTGATCGGAATAAATGGGATGCGAAGGTTGAACGGACGGAAGTAAACTGAAACTACGACATTCTGTAATGAATCCTTTTCATTATTGATGTGTGAAGGACATTATTGTTGGAAAAGCCAACTAACTTGATTACTTTTGCGATATGGACCAAAGAGGAACCATAGAGATAAGGGTTTCTGGGAGTAAAGGAAATCTGGAACTGTCTCCTGATCATTATGATATAAGGGAGATAGCTCAGTTGTTTGATGCTATAGAATCTATCCTTTATTCTGGGCGTAAGAAGCAGCGTCCTGAGATAACTTATTCTATTGAGAGTGGGTCAGTTCGTCATATTTTTAAAACAAGTTTCCAGTCTATTGTTGCAGTTTCCGCTATTCTTGCAAATGTCTTGGAAACGGGTAGCATTGATAAATTGGAATTGACAACAGCTCGCGCAATTGAGAAACTTCAGTCAGACGCTGTTTCTAAGAATTATGAGTTCACCATAAGTACTTCTGAGTGGCGCAATGGAGAGTTAAGGATAACGCCTCAAACTCACTATCGTCGGTCAGAGGGAATTTGGGTGGATGCGGAAGTTTATTTATATGGTACACTGACCGATGCGGGCGGAAAGGATAAATCTAATATTCATCTTGATACGAAAGAGTATGGTCAAGTGACAATAGATGCGGACAAAGAGTATCTTCGAAATATTGAAGAGAATCTATTATATAAAGAGTATGGAGTTAGAGTCAAGGGTAAGCAAAGTCTAGCGACAGGGGAGATAGATTTTTCGTCTCTGAAATTGATATCCCTACAAGGTTATCGCCCTGTGTATGATGAAGTTTATCTTAACGAGTTGATTGCAAAGGCATCAAAATCGTGGGAAGGGGTGGATGTGGATAACTTTTTATCTGAATTGAGAGGTTATGAGTAACAAGGAGCAATCTAAGGTCGCGATGCTGGATACGAGTTTCCTTATCAGGTTGCTGAAAGAAGACGATCCGTTGCATATGTCGGCAAAAGCATATTATCAATATTTCTTGGAGAATAAGGTTCTGCTATTTGTCTCAACCGTTGCTGTGGCTGAATATTGTGTTCGCGGCCGACTTGATCAATTGCCATTTGAATGTGTGCGGGTAGTCCCCTTTAATTTGAATCATGCTGAAAAAGCTGGTGATTTTGCTCGCACGTTGTATCAAGCAAGAAACCAAGGACAATATAGTCCAGAGCAAAGGCTGATTATTCCCAATGATACCAAGATTTTTGCGCAGGCAGCTTCAATCGGCGCCCTCTATTTCGTGACGGCGGATACAAAGTCTTCAAAGGCGTTGACTATTTTGGAAAGGGAGAGAGGCTTTTCTGTTACGCATGTGGATATTAGCAAAGACCTTTCAGCGTTTTCTGGTAACCTATTCTAAAGAATATGCCGTAAAC
>OIWT01003614.1_pt1 | contig 13858 bp, 12 predicted proteins | sample 1587701 | NCBI WGS metagenome assembly OIWT01 (sample SAMEA3888904, study PRJEB22519) | human gut metagenome | biome: human gut; feature: human-associated habitat; material: faeces | place: Denmark | collected 2009
TTTTTTCGTGAGATTTTCCGGCAAAGTCCCTGCTTTCGGAAAGGAACCACCCGGAGGAAAGGTCTATGTCAAAGTATATGTCCGCAGGGTAAATTCTGTTCCAACGGTAGAGAATTATTTTCTCTGCGCGTTTTTCCGCCGCCGAAACAAGAATATTTTCCGCAAAGCAAAATTCGCCGTCACCCGCGTCAAAAAGAAAATTTTCGGAACCGTGCAAATCTGCCTGCGCCGCCTCGTCCTTAAATTGGCGCAGTGAATAGGCATTCATCCAAACGGGCGCGCCTGCCGCTTCGCAAATAAGGTCGCGGCGCAGCGCCTTGTCCCGGCTTTGCCGCCGGTGGTTGAATCCGATTCCCATGCGGTCGTCAGCCGCAGATACCAAAATCATTCTGCCTCTGTGCGGTCTATGATTTCCGCAATTTCTTCCGGAGTGCGCTTGTAGGCGCGGCGGTAAAGCACCTCGCGCAGGGCTTCAAATTCCTCGCGGGTGATGTTCCTGCCGTAGGTCATCAAAAGCAGCGGAACTTCGTTTCCGCCCTTTGAAATGGCGGGCTGAAGATATGGATACTCGTTAAGGCAAAAGCCGTTGCGCTGATAAAATCCGACTCTGCGAACCGCCATTTCGCCCTTTGGAGGCTCTGCCTCCAGCGTTACCATTTTGCCAAGGTGTTTTATCATATCGCCAAGCATTTTGCCGCCGGCGCCGCCGTTTCGGAACTCCGGCGCCATGGCAAAATGATCTATGTGCGCCTTGTCGCCCAGATCCCACACGGACATAAAGCCTTTTATAACGCCGGTTTCGTCGTCCTCAAGGATGTAAATTTTATAGTTCGGGTCGGCAAGCAGCTTTTTGTGCTCCTCATAGGTTCCGTGCTCGTCCCGAGGAAAGCTTTCTTCAATAATCTCGAATACTCTGTCGAAGTCGTTATCGGTAAAATCTCTTATCATATGCAAACCTCCGTTTATGATTTTGGGTGGGGCTTTGTGTTCTTGGCTTCACTTTTTGCACTGCGGTTTTTGTGAGCGAATCTCGGCTTCCCTTACATAGGGGAGCCGAGAACCGCGCTCAATACGCCTCTGTGCATTATTCCTGTGCGGCTTTCGCCAGTGCTTCGCCTGCTAAGCGGTATGTGGTCCACTCGTCCATGGGGCGCGCGCCGAGGGAAAGGTAAAAGTCGATGCTCGGGCGATTCCAGTCAAGGCACACCCACTCAAGGCGCGCGCAGCCGCGCTCCCGAGCCACCGCCGCCAGCTTTTTAAGCAGCGCTTTGCCATAGCCGCAGCCGCGGAATTCCGGCAGGACGAAAATATCCTCCAGATGGATTCCGGGCTTGCCGGTAAAAGTAGAATAGTTGTAGAAGAAAAGCTCAAATCCGACCTCGCGGCCGTCCGCCACGGCGAAGATAACCTCCGCGCGGTGCTCGTCAAAAAGCTGCTTTTCCACCATCTCCGGAGTGTTCAACACCTCGTCGGTCATTTTTTCGTATTCCGCGATGCGCATGATGAAATCGAAAATCAGCGCCGCGTCCTTCCGCTGTGCAAAACGGAAGCTAAGCTTGTCAGACATATCAAACCTCCTGTAAATGCGATACATGTATTATACCACACCTTGCGGGAAAAGAAAAGCGGGTTTTTCGGCGGAAGGCGGCAGCTCGGGTTCGCCTTCCCAAAAGCTTTCGCTCGCCAATCGGCGCTTACTGCCGGCAAGTTTCTCCGTTGTGGAAAACTCAAGTTTTCAACATTGCACTAAACATTTCCAAAGCCAACATATTCGCCCTCAAAAGCTGCTGATTTTTGTGGAAAACTCGGCTAATGTTGAAAACTTTGTTGAAAGATTGTTGAAAAGTTGAAGATTTCGGTGGAAAAGTGGCAAAAAATGCGGTTTCGGCTTTTCTTCATCTTTCTTTTCTTTCTTGGAGTGTTTGTGTTTGTTTTTGTTGTTGTTTTTGTGTTTGTGTCTATTAGGCATGTTTGCCATTTTTGCCATAACGCCTTTTGCAAAAAAATTATTCTTCTTTGTTCCAACGGGCAGCCGCACCTTTTTTCCCCGCGGCACGACGCTTCAAAACAACCTTTTTGTAACGCTCGATATCGCGGTCAACCTGCCATTTGAGGAAGTTCAGCATGGCGGCAGAGTGCCCATCGTCAAGCTCCGGAAGAACGCCGGTTTCAGCATAATTCGCAACGGCGCGTATAACCTCGCCAAATTCCTCGTCGGAAAGCGGGTCAAGGCTGTGGATGGTGGTGAGGAACAAAAATACGCCTTGTATTTTGATGTCATCCATTTCCTGCTCCTCGGTGATTTCAGATTCAAGCTCAAGTTCTTTGTTTTCGGTCATAATCATTCTCCTTTCCTTTATAAATTTTCTTACGGCTTTTTAGCAGCGCTGCTTTTTTTCACCGTACAAGCATAGTAGCATACCGAAACGCAAATTTGTGATGAAGTTTTCTTTTCGGCGAATTTTTTTGTAAAAAGAGCCTGACAGCAAAAAATATTTTTCATTTTGCATATTGAAAATCAGAATGTTGCATTTTTTTGCAGCGAAGCCACATTCACAGAATTTGCCGCGGATAAATCGCGCCGTGCTGCGCTGACTATTAACGAACAAAAAAATCACAAAGGAGCATATATATGAAGGAATACCGCATTTCCATTGACAATGCCGCGGCGCTTTTTTACGAGCAGGTAGCGAAAAGGGCGCATATGCCGCCGGAACGCATTATGGCAACGGCGCTGCTGCGCTTGGCGGGGCAAATTTCCGCCGAAGCCATTTCTGCAAGAAACGAAAAATAAAATTGCAAAAATCTTTTGAAATACTGTTGTAAAAATCGTCGGGCTGCGCTATAATAATACCGTACTAAAGAAAAAGTGGAGGTATCGCTTCCTTGAAAATTCTTTCAATCGAATCCTCCTGCGATGAAACCGCGGCAGCGGTCATCGAGGACGGCAGAAAAATAATCTCCTCCGTAATCAATACGCAGGTGGCGGAGCACGGGCTTTACGGCGGCGTTGTGCCTGAAATTGCCAGCCGCCGTCACACCGAAAACATAGTCGGAGTTGTGGAGCAGGCGCTTGCTGACGCCGAAATGCCCCTTTCCGATGTCGACTACATAGCCGTCACCGCCGCGCCCGGGCTTATCGGCGCGCTGCTCGTGGGGGTGAGCTTCGCCAAGGGGCTTTCCCTCGCCACCGGCAAGCCGTTGATTCCGGTGCACCATCTGCGGGGGCACATTGCGGCGAACTACCTTGCTCACCCGGATTTGGAGCCGCCGTTCCTCTGCCTTGTGGTGTCCGGCGGGCACAGCCACATTGTGGAGGTTTCCGACTATACGAAGTTCAAAATACTGGGCAAAACCCGCGACGACGCAGCGGGCGAAGCCTTTGACAAGGCGGCGCGCGCCATGGGTCTGCCCTATCCCGGCGGCGTTTCCCTTGATAAAATGTCCCAACAGGGCGACCCGAAGGCCTTTCAGCTTCCGAAGCCCAAAGTGGAGGGCGCGCCCCTCGATATGAGCTTTTCCGGACTGAAAACCGCCGTGGTGAACATCCTGCACAATGCGGAGCAGCGCGGCGAAACGGTGAACATTCCCGACCTCTGCGCCTCCTATCAGAATGTCATTTGCCACGCTCTGGTCGACCGGCTTATGCTCGCTGCGGAGGAGGGCGGCTATACGACCATTGCCGCCGCCGGCGGCGTTTCGGCAAACTCCTGCCTGCGCGCTCTGCTTGAGCGGGAATGCAAACGCCGCCACCTGCGGCTCTTTGTTCCGCCGCTGGAGCTGTGCGGCGACAATGCCGCCATGATAGGCTCCCAGGCGTATTACGAAGCCCTTGCGGGGCATTTCGCAGATCTTTCTCTGAACGCTATGCCGACGATGCCCATTGATGAGGAATTTTGAGCAATTCGGAATGCGGAATGTTGAATAACACACAACACCAAATCTGTGCACGGCGCGGCAGCGCCCTTGCCTCGCCTTTGCAAGGCAAAGGCGACTTGAACAAAAACGAAAGACACCCCTGATGGGTTTCTTTCGTTACTATCTTCCTTTCCGATAACATATAGTCTTATGCACAGAAAAAATCCTGCTGCGCAGGATTTTTCGACAGACAGAACCGCCCTCAGCTTTCGCTGAGGGCGGTTTTCTTCGTATAACAAAATTATTTTGCGTTATAGAATGCTTCGGAGGCCTTGTGCATCATGAAGATGTCTATCTTGGAGGCTATCTCCATGGGAGCGTGCATGGAAAGGAGCGGTACGCCCACATCGATGGTGTCCACCTCGAGGCGGGAAATGTACTTAGCAACGGTGCCGCCGCCGCCCTCGTTGACCTTGCCGAGCTCGCCGGTCTGCCAGAGAACTTCGCCGTCGTTCATAATCTTGCGAATTTCGCCTACGAACTCCGCGGGAGCGTCGTTGGTGCTGTTTTTGCCGCCGGAACCGGTGTATTTGGTGACAACAATGCCGTAATTGAGGTATGCGGAGTTGTTTTTCTCATGAACACTGTCGAAGGTGGGGTCGACGGCGCAGTTTACATCGGCAGAAATGCATTTACTGTGGCTGAGGATGACATGGCCGGGAATTCCGTAGGGGCGGCCGAGATCCATGGCGAAGTAGGAGAGCATTTTGCTGTTCATACCGGTGGGGCCGTCGGAGCCGGTTTCCTCCTTATCCGCAAAGCAGGCAACCGCGGTGTATTCCGGGTCTGCTGCAAGTATGCCGGTAAGCTCGCCGTAAGCGCAGACTCTGTCGTCATGACCGTAGGAGCCGATAAGGCTTCTGTCAAAGCCGACGTCCCGGGCTTTTCCCGCAGGAACCATGGTAAGCTCCGCAGACTGGAAGTCCTCCTCCACAATGCCATATTTATCGAAGAGAAGGTTTGCGATGTTGAGTTTAACCTTCTCGCTTACTGCATCATCTCTGAACGGAATGGAGCCGATGAGGATATTAAGCTCCTCGCCGCGGATGCCGTCGCCGAGCTTTCTGTCCATCTGCTCCTTTGCAAGGTGCGGGAGCAAATCGGTAACGCAGAAAACAGGGTCGTTCTCGTCCTCGCCGACATTGACGGTGACGGAGGTGCCGTCCTTGCGAACAACAACACCGTGGAGCGCCAGCGGAATGGTGGTCCACTGATATCTCTTGATGCCGCCGTAGTAGTGGGTCTTAAAGAGCGCAAGCTCCTTGTCCTCGTAAAGGGGGTTCGGCTTCAGGTCAAGGCGGGGGGAGTCGATGTGCGCAGCCGCAATGTGAAGTCCTTCTTCGAGAGGACGGCGGCCGATTTTCGCAAAGAGGAACGCTTTGTTGCGGTTGTTTATGTAGACCTTGTCGCCTGCAACATATTTTTTGCCCGGCTCAAAGGGAACAAAGCCCTCTTTTTCGAGCATGGGAATGCACCAGTCGATGAACTCGCGTTCGGTTTTGCAGGTGCTGATGAACTCTTTGTAGTTTTCGCAGTAATCATAGGCTTCGGATACCTGCTCCTCTGAAAGCTTCAGTCCGCCGTTTTTTGGGGAACGAAGCAGCTTTTCCTGAAGAAGCTGACCCGGAGTTTTTTCTTTTTCGCTCATGGTTTTCTTTTCTCCTTTATGCAATTTATTTTAAGTGAATTTATGCAAAAGTCACTCGAAGTCGTAAACGGACATATATCCGTCCCGGTAGGAGCTGACTTTTTCAACGTATTTTGAGGTTTCGCTGTATGGAATGTTGTACAGCGTTTCGCCATCGGAGGAATATTCGGGGTTTTGGAGCCATTTTTTCACGGCGTTAGGACCTGCGTTATAGGCGGCGTAAACCGTTCGCCAGTTGCCGAAGCTTTTGTAAAGATAGGAAAGCAGCCATGTTCCGTAGTCGATATTCACCTCCGGCGTATAGAAATCGTCCCATTCCGCGCCGGTTGCGCCGCGGTAATAGTCAATCCATTCGTAGGTGGTCTTTGTGACCTGCATAAGCCCTCTTGCCCCCACCCTGCTCTCCGCCTCCGGATTGAAATTGCTTTCGGCGCGGATAACGGCAAAGACCACGGAAACCGGCACGCCGTTTTCCTTGGCCTTTTGCTTCACTATTTCCTCGTATTTTATGGGGTACGCCCAATGCTCCAGCATTTTTGTTGAGCGGTTCATCATAATGTCCGCAAAAATCAAAAACGCGAGTATCAGCACCAAAAGTATGGCGCTTTTTATTGTTTTGCTCAAGGCTCATCCTCCGCGGCGGGTTCGCTTTTATCCCGCTCCATTTCGTCAAGCACCTTTTCCGCCGCCCGCTCTAAGTCGCCGGGGGTGCCGTTGTTCTTTATAACATAGTCGGAGGCTTTGATGTAAAATTCCTCCGGATTTTGTGCGGAAACGCGGCGAACCGCGTCCCGCTTGCTTATGCCGTCCCGGTGAATTATTCTGGTGAGGCGGGTTTCCTCATCTGCGGTTACGGAAACGAGCACGGAGCACATTTTCGCACAGCCGCTCTCGATTAAAGTCGCGCCGTCGATTACTATTATCTGCGCGCCAGCCTGTTCGTATGCGGTGACCTGTCCCTTTATGGCGGAAACTATGTAGGGGAACATTATTTTATTCAGCAGAGCAAGCTTTTTTCTGTCCGAAAACACTATTCTGCCCAGTGCTCTGCGGTTGAGCTTCCCTTTTTCGTCAAGCACCATGCAGGAAAAATGCTCCACTATGTCCGTAAGGCAGGAAAGGCTGTTATCCGCCACCTCATGGGCGACAGAATCCGCGTCTATAACCGCCGCACCCTTTGCTTTAAGCAGCTTTCTTACGGTGCTTTTGCCCGCTCCGGTCTGCCCGGTAAGTCCGATTACTTCCGCCATAGCTTCCTCCGTCAGTCAAGTTCGATTATGTCAAAGCCCGCCGCGCGCACAAGGCGGTTATACACCGCCATGCCCACTCCGGTGGTTTTCGGCGAATGTGCGTAAACTCTTTTCGCTCCCACCTCGTCAAGCTCCCTCAGTGCGTCAAACAGCCGCTCCGCCTGCTGTGCATCGGAATATTCCGAACCGTAGCACACGGTGCTCACCTTGAGCACGGGAGCGTCCTCATCAAAGCAGAGGGCGAAAACGCCGTCTTCATATGAATGCTCATTCACATATTCAGTGTATTGCTCGCTCGTTCCCTTGACAAGGCTCACCCTTGCCTTGGGCGCGTAGTGCTTGTATTTCATCCCGGGAGAGAGCACCCTTTCGCCGTCGCCGAGCTTTTCGAGCACGGCTTTGGAAAGCCCCACCTCGCCTATGGCATCCCGAAGCTGCTCCAAGGTCACATAGCCGGGGCGCAGAAGCATAGGGGTTTCCTCCGCAAAGGAAATTATGGTGGACTCCACCCCCACGGAGCAGGCTCCGCCGTCGATAATGGCGTCCACCCTGCCCATAAGGTCGTGCACGCAGTGCTCAAAGGTGGTGGGGCTGGGGCTGCCGGAGAGGTTCGCCGAGGGCGCCGCCAAGGGCAGTCCCGTCTCGCGGATTATTCTCTGCGCCACCGGATGCGCCGGAAAGCGCACCGCCACCGTGGGCAGATTTGCGCTTGTCACCATGGGAATTTTGTCGCTTTTTTTCATAATCATAGTCAAAGGACCCGGCCAGAACTTTTCCGCAAGAATTTTCGCCTTTTCCGGAAATTCGCTCACCACATCCCCGAGCATATCTATGTCGCAGATATGAACTATCAGCGGGTTATCCCCGGGGCGGCCCTTTGCCTTGAATATATTCCCGCAGGCCACCGGGTCAAAGGCGTTCGCCGCCAAGCCGTAAACCGTTTCCGTCGGGATGGCGACAAGCCCGCCGCGCTTTAATATCTCCGCGACAGTTTTAATTGCGCCGTCATTTTCGGCGTCAAGAAGTAATGTTTCCAAAATAATTCAGTCCTCTCCCCGAAGCTTTTCCGCCCGGTCGCTCGCTATAAGCGGCTCTATCAGCTCGTCAAGCCCGCCGTTCACCACGGAGTCGATTTTATACAGGGTAAGCCCTATTCTGTGGTCTGTGACCCGCCCCTGCGGGAAATTATAGGTTCGTATGCGCTCGCTGCGGTCGCCGCTGCCCACCTGGGATTTGCGTTCGGCGGCGCGGGCATTATCCGAAGCCTGCTTTTTCTGTTCGTAAAGGCGGCTGCGCAGAACCTTCATGGCCTTGTCCTTGTTTTTGTACTGACTGCGCTCGTCCTGGCACTCCACCACCATTCCGGTGGGAATATGCGTTATGCGTATGGCGGAGCTTGTCTTGTTTATGTGCTGTCCGCCCGCTCCGCTGGAACGGAAGGTGTCTATCTGCAAATCCTTGGGGTCGATTTCTATTTCGACGTTCTCCGGCTCCGGCAGAACCGCCACCGTCACGGCGGAGGTCTGTATTTTGCCCTGCGAATCCGTGGTGGGCACACGCTGAACCCTGTGGGTTCCGCTTTCAAAGCGGAGCCTTCCGAAAACGCCCTCCCCCTCTACGGAAAAGGAAATTTCCTTATATCCGCCAAGCTCCGTCTGGTTCGCATAAATAACCTCGGTTTTCCACCCCTTGGATTCCGCATACATAATATACATACGGTAAAGCACCGCGGCGAAAAGCGCTGCCTCCTCGCCGCCTGTTCCGCTGCGAATTTCCATTATGACGGAGCGGTCGTCGTCCGGGTCCTTTGGAATAAGCAGAATTTTAAGCTCCTCGGAAAGGCGCACAAGCTCCGCCTTGCTCTCCTCAAGCTGCTCCTTCGCCATGGTGCGAAGCTCCGGGTCGGTTTCCTCGGCAAGTATGCTCTCCGCCTCGTCAATATGCGCCTTTGCCGCCTTGTATTCCTTATATTTTTCCGCTATGGGAGTAAGCTCCCTGTATTCCTTCATCAGGGCGGTGTAAAGCTCATTGTCGTTTATGACCTCCGGCTGATAAAGGCGAATACCGTCCTGCTCCCAGCGCCGTTCTATGTCGGCAAGCTTATCTAACAACGGAACTTTCCTCCCTGATTATCTGTTTGATGTTTTTTTCCGCTTTGCTGCGCGGAATTTCAAGCTCGTGTCCGCATTTTTCGCACCGAAGCTTAAAATCCATGCCGGAGCGCAAAACCGCAAACCTTGCGCCTCCGCAGGGATGATTTTTCTTCATCAAAAGCACGTCGCCCACTCGAACGTCCATATTGCGCTCCTCCTTTTTTAATATACTTTCACAAGATAATAATATAGCATATTTATATGTTTTTTGCAACTTTACAGCGGCAAAATCATCTTTTTTTGCACTGCACGCGCTGAGCACAGACTCAAGCACAGCACACAGGCAGTGGTTCACGGCTTGAGCACGGTGCTCAAATCCGTGCTCAAGCCCGAGTGCTCCGTGCTCAAGCGCAAAAAACGGAGCGGCGGTACATCCGTACCGCCGCCCCCGCCGATTGGAAAGGAACTTCTAAATGAAGAAGTGATATGCTTATTTGATAATTGCCGCCGCAGCCCCTGCGGCAACCGCCGCCGGAACGAATACTACCTCTGCGCCGGTGGGCGGGTTGACTTCAACGCCCGGAGTGCCTGGTTTGCCGGGCTTAACATGGATGACCTTGGCTTTCTCGTAGTAGCCGCAGTCTTTGCACCAGCGTTCCTGTTCGTCGGTGTCTCTGCCTTTGTAATCGAGAATTGTTCTCCACTGTGTGAAGTCGTGGCTGTGGAAATTGAATTTCGCGTTGCAGCGGGTGCAGGCGTACCAGTGACCGGTTCTGTCGTAGCTCCATGTGTTTCTGTAATCATGTCCGAGTTTCGGAAGAATAATGTCCTTGGTCTGTTTGGTGAACGCCGGGTTCTTGAACACTGCGGTGTATCTGATAAGGCCGTCCTTTTCACATTCCGCAGAGGCTACGAGGGAGTAAACTCCCGTTGCGATTTCGGTTTCGATGTGGGTATTGTCCTTTTTGCATACTCGGGTTGCCGTGCAGACATAGGTCTTGCCGTCGGTGGAACGAGTCCACTCGTAGGTGGGCGCGCCCCATTCGTGAACATGGGTTATGATGAGCTTGCCGGCAACATAGGTTATATTGTAGTTCGCGGTAACGTCATTGTTGCCCTCGAAGATTTGTGCGCCCATGGGAACGAGTCCGTTTTCGTAAGTGCCTTCCTCAATCTGCGTACCGGTGATGACAACGTTCTTCACCGTGTGGCCGGGAAGCAGTCCGGAATTTTCCGTGCCCGCTATGCCGCTTACGGTGTAGCCGCTGCCGCCGTGAGGCTTGCCGTCATAGGGAGCGGAGGAATCGTTTGCGGTGATGACCACCGGGCGTTTGTTTATGAGGATATTGCCCTTTGCGTAAACTATGCTGTATTCCGCCGTGACGTCGTTTCCGTTCGCATCGACAATCATTGCTCCGGAGGGAACGAGCGCTCCGGTATATTCGCCTGCGTTCATTGCGCTGCCGGAGATTACAACGCTGCCGTCCTTGATTTTGTGCCCCTCCGCAAGGGCGCCGCTTGCGGTGTAGCCGCTGCCGCCGTGGGTTTTGCCGTCATAGTCCGCGGCAACGTTGTTCGCCGTAATGGTTATAGTGGGAAGCACAGTATTTGTGAATGTCGCTGCGGGAGCGGGGGTGTCCTTATTGACGGTTCCCACGGCTCCGTCTGCTGTCGTTTTGTAGCCCATAACAGGCTTCTGTGTTACGGAATAGGTTACGCCGTAGGGAACATTGGAAAGCGTCACGGTTTCGCCGTTTTTAATGTTCAGGGAAAGTGCCAGCTCCGCTTCGCCGCCGTCCTTGGGTGCAGTGGTGACAGAGGCTCCGCCAAGGCTGCTCTTTAATGTGATTATGCTTTTGATTTTCTTGTTTTTCGGTGCGGTGAGCTTGATTAAGTACTCGAATTCCTCCGCTCCCGTTCCGCCCGCAACCGTATTCTTGATTGCGAGAGTTCCTGCGGAATAGATGTTTTCCGGCTTTGTTTCCATGCTGCTTTTGTAAGAAAAGCTGCCGTCGTTGTTCTTCGTTACGATTATTTTGAGGGTGACATTGTTTTTATCGTAGGTAACGCCTGCGGTATTCCCCTCCGCCGCTGCCACCGTGTAGACGTAGGTTCCCTCCTTGGCGTAATCGGGAAGCACGAAGTAGCCTTTTACCTCGACTCCCTCATTGGTGGCGGCGTTTTCCGCGAAGGTTATCTCAACGAAATGACCGGAGCCTTTATCGAGGAGCCTCGGCGCCGTCTCCTCGGTACCCTCCAGCATGCCGTCCCCTACCTGAACGAGCCTGACAATTTCTTTCGGCGAAGCCGCTCCCTCTCCGACGGATTTATATTTTGCCGCCGCTTCAACGGAAGCGTCATTTGCCTTTGCCGGTACGGAAAGCATCACGCCCGCCATGAATGCCGACAGAAGCACAGAGCAAATTTTTTTCATAATAACTCAACTCCTTTTGTGTCTTTGCCATTATAGTGTTCAGAATTTTTCCTTTTACTGCACATTATTCCTAATTGGCTTAAAATTTCTTTCCGAGCAGTTGTTTTGTCTGTGAAAGGCTTCTTTTCCTTCCTCAAGATTTTCCCACATAGAAACCACCCCCTGTTTGTGCCTGAAAGTCAGCGTCCTTTTTCCGTTAAATTTTTTCTTTCTATAATATAAGACGCAACAAAGTGCGATTTTGTTGCAGCATTTTGGACAAATTCACAAAATATTTACAATTTTAAATAAAGCAAAGGCGAAGCAGGCTTAAAGCCCGCTCCGCCCTTTGCTTAACAAGAGAAAGTGTGTATTTTTTACGCTTTTTCGTTTATTCTGTTGTCGGACAGCGCCGCCCGCCCCCTGCGGATGAAAACCTCCGCGCCGGTGTTGGGGTTGGTTTCGGCAGCGCCGTTTTTATCGCCGCCGCTTATGTGGATGGTGGTGGAGAACTGCTCGTATGCGCAGATTCGGCAGTGGCGTTCCTCGCGGTTTGTATCCTTGCCGCGGTTATCGAGGATTGTTCTCCACGCGGTGAGGTCGTGCGCCTGAACATCTATGATATCCTTGCACACCGGACAAATTCTCCAGTGCTCGAACTCATTGTAGCGCCAATTTCCGCTGTGGTCGTGACCCATTGCCTTGCGAGCTTCGTCCTTGGTCTGAGTTTTCGCCCAGTCCGCCTTGAACTCCGCCGTGTATCTGCCAAGACCTTCTTTAACGCAGGTTTCCGGGGTTACTATGGCGTAGGTCGCGGTGACGGTTTCCGTTTCCACATGGCTTGCGTCATGCTTGCAGACGCGCTTTGCGGTACATTCGTAGCCGCCCTGAATCTCTTTCCAGTCGTAGGCGGGAGCGTTCCAGTCGTGACCGAAAGCATTGAGTACAATGTCTTTGGTTTGGGTTTCAGCCCATTCATACACGAAGTTTGCTGTATATCTGCCCAAGCCATCGGTAAGGCAGGTTGCCGGAGTGATAACCGCATAAGTGACGGTCGCTTTATCGGTTTCAACATGGCTTGCGTCATGCTTGCACATGCGCTTAGCGGTGCATTCATAGCCGCCGGAAATTTCTTTCCAGTCGTAGGTGGGAGCGTTCCAGTCGTGACCGAAAGCGTTGAGAACAACATCTTTAGTTTGAGTTTCAGCCCAATTTGCATTGAACTTGGCGGTATATCTGCCCTCGCCGTTCACAAGGCAGGTAGCGGGGGTGATTTCTGCATAAGTGACGGTTGCTTTATCGGTTTCCACATGGCTTGCATCGTGCTTGCAGACGCGCTTTGCGGTACATTCGTAGCCGTTCTGAACCTCTTTCCAGTCGTAGGTGGGAGCGTTCCAGTCGTGACCGAAAGCGTTGAGCACAACATCTTTAGTTTGAGCTTCTGCCCAAGCTGCGCCAAATTTAGCGGTGTATCTGCCCTCGCCGTTCACAAGGCAGGTGGCGGGGGTGATTTCTGCATAGGTGACGGTCGCTTTATCGGTTTCAACATGGCTTGCGTCGTGCTTGCAGACGCGCTTTGCAGTACATTCGTAGCCGTCCTGAACCTCTTTCCACTCATAGGTGGGAGCGTTCCAGTCGTGATTGAGCTTCGGGATAGTCTCGTCTTTGGTCTGTGTTTCAAAGTCAGCAAGTGCAAACACCGCCGTGTATCTGCCAAGGCCGTCCCTTTCGCAGGTGGGCTCTGTAATTACTGCGTAGGTGGCACGGGTGCTTGCCGCTTCAAAATGCGCTTCGTCGCGCTTGCAATAGTGCACAGCGTCGCAAGTGTAGCTGCCGTCCGCCTCTTTGCGCCAGCTTATGGACGGAACGTCCCAATCGTGGCCGACAGCGGGCAGGTTTACACTCTTAGTGGGGCTTCCGTATATGGAGAAGACCTTCAAAAACGTCGGGTTCGTGAAGTACGCAACATATTTTCCTCTTCCGGGGGTAGTACAGCCGGGCTCTCTTTCAACACTGTAAACGCCCTTTACCTTTTCGCTCTCAACCTCGCCGTGGGCTTTACAGGTACGGCTTGCGATGCAGTATTCGCCCTCCCACCAGACGTTTACTGGACCCCAATCGTGAACGATTTTCGGAATGGTTTCATCCTTTTTCTGTTCGGTGAATGCAGCGTTGGTAAAGACTGCGGTGTATCTGCCGAGGCCTTCATTTTCCTCCGTTGCGGGGGTGATTATCGCATAGGTCGCGGTGACGGTTTCCGTTTCCGCATGATTTCCGTCTTTTTTGCAGACGCGCTTCGCGGCACATTCGTAGCCGCCGGTGATTTTTTTCCAGTCGTAGGTGGGAGCGTTCCAGTCGTGTTCTGTTTTCGGAATAGGCTCTTCCTTGGTCTGAGTTTCCGCCCAAGCCGCCTTGAACTCCGCCGTATATTTGCCGAGACCGTCTTTGTCGCAGGTTGCGGGGGTGATTTCCGCATAAGCTGCGGTGACGGTTTCCGTTTCCGCATGATTTCCGTCTTTTTTGCAGACGCGCTTCG
>OIWT01003617.1_pt1 | contig 13848 bp, 14 predicted proteins | sample 1587701 | NCBI WGS metagenome assembly OIWT01 (sample SAMEA3888904, study PRJEB22519) | human gut metagenome | biome: human gut; feature: human-associated habitat; material: faeces | place: Denmark | collected 2009
CTCATCGGCGAGCCGGGCGTCGGCAAGACGGCCATCGCCGAGGGCCTTGCCCAGCGCATCGCCGCGGGCGAGGTGCCCTTCAAGCTCCGCAGCAAGGAGGTCTATCTCCTTGACCTCACCGCGCTCGTCGCCGGCACGCAGTTCCGCGGCCAGTTCGAGAGCCGCATGAAGGGTCTTATTGAGGAGATCCGCAAGCTCGGCAACATCATTCTCGTCATCGACGAGGTGCATAACATCGTCGGCGCGGGCGACGCCGAGGGCAGCATGAACGCCGCCAATATTTTGAAGCCCGCCCTCTCGCGCGGCGAAATTCAGGTCATCGGCGCGACGACCTTCAACGAGTACCGCAAGCACATCGAGAAGGACACCGCGCTCGAGCGCCGCTTCCAGCCCGTCACGGTCAACGAGCCGAGCATGGAGGATACGCTCAAAATTCTCAAGGGCATCGCTCACTACTACGAGTCCTTCCACGGCGTGAAAATTCCCGACGGTATCCTGCGCCAGGCCGTCGTGCTTTCCGAACGCTACATCACCGACCGCTTCCTGCCGGACAAGGCCATCGACCTGATCGACGAGGCGTGCTCGGACATGAACCTGCACGACAAAAACATCAACCGCCGCATGGAGCTGCGCCGCGAGCTGGACGATTACGCCAAGGAGCGCGAGCTGCTCGAGGCGGAGACCGAGAATCCCGACTTCGAGCGTCTGGCTGAGCTGAAAAGTCTGGAGCTTCAGGCGCAGAGCGAGCTGGACGGTCTCTGCGCGCAGGGCGATCCCGAGCTGACGATGGACAATCTCGCCCGCGTGATCGAGCTGTGGACGAAAATTCCCGCCAGCCGCATCCGCGAGGCCGAGTTCAAGCGCCTGAGCGAGCTGGCCGACCGCCTGAAAAAGCACATCATCGGGCAGGACGAGGCCGTGGACGCGGTCGCCGCGGCCATTCGCCGCGGGCGCGTGGGCATCAGCCCGAAGCACAAGCCCGTGAGCTTCATTTTCGTCGGCCCCACCGGCGTGGGCAAGACGGAGCTGGTCAAGCAGCTTGCCGCCGACCTTTTCGATTCGCCCGACTCGCTCATTCGTCTCGATATGTCGGAGTTTATGGAGAAGCACTCCGTCTCGCGTCTCGTCGGCTCCCCTCCGGGCTACGTCGGCTATGACGAGGCCGGTCAGCTGACCGAAAAAATTCGCCGCAAGCCCTACGCCGTCATTCTCTTCGATGAGATCGAGAAGGCGCACCCGGACGTGCTGAACGTTCTGCTGCAAATTCTCGACGACGGCGAGGTGACCGACGCGCACGGCCGCAAGGTCAACTTTGAAAACACCGTCATCGTCATGACCTCCAACGCCGGCAGCGACCGCAAGGAGGGCAGCGTCGGCTTCGGCCGCAGCGTCAGCGAGCAGAACCGCGAGCGCACGATGAAGGCGCTCGGCGAGTTCCTGCGTCCCGAGTTCATCAACCGCGTGGACGAGATCATCTGCTTCAATCGCCTCGACGAGAAGAACTTCGTATCCATCGCCCGCATCATGCTCGACGAGCTGGCGGCCAGCCTGAAGGAGAAGGGCTTCACCTTCACCTACGACGATGCCGTTGCCGCGTATCTGGCGAACAAGTCCTACTCGCTCACCTACGGCGCGCGCAACCTGCGCCGCACCATCCAGAAGGAGCTGGAGGACGTCATCGCCACGCGCATCATCGACTCCTACGACCACCCCGTCACGCAGCTGCGCGCCGTGATGAAGGACGGCGCGATCGACCTTTTGAGCCTATAATAAAAAGAAAGAAAAAGGGGAGAGAGGACATGAGAAATCCGTTCCGCAAGGACATTGAGCCGCGCTGTGCCTACTGCGCCCACGGCTCTGCGGTGAACGAGCGCGAGGTCGCCTGCTCGCGCAGGGGCGTGGTGGACGGCAGCGACCACTGCCGCCACTTCCGCTACGACCCTCTGCGCCGCGTGCCGCCGCGGCCCGCCTCGCTCGATCCCAAAGCGCACTCGCCGGAGGATTTTTCCCTCTGAGAGTTATATAAAAATGAAGAGAGAAGGACGCATCATGGAGATCAAAACCGTTTACGCCGTCTATTTCAGCGCTACCGGAAGGACCCGCAAGGTCGTCACCACCCTGGCAAACGCCATTGCGCAGACGCTGGAGCTGCCGCTCGAGACCGTCGACTTCACCCTGCCCGCCGCGCGGGAGGAGACCTATGCCTTCACGGACAAGGACCTCGTGATCTTCGGCACGCCGACCTACGCCGGCAAGGTGCCCAACAAGCTCCTGCCCTTTGTGCAGACCGGCTTTGCCGGAAACGGCGCGCTTGCCGTGCCGGTCGTGACCTTCGGCAACCGCAGCTTTGACAACTCCCTCGCCGAGCTGTGCGCGAGTCTGGAGAACGCGGGCTTCCACACCATCGCCGCCGGCGCGTTCGCCTGCCAGCACGCCTTTTCGGATACGCTGGCTGCGGGCCGTCCCGACCGCGAGGACATGACCGTGCTCGCGCAGCTCGGCGCGGCGGTCGTGACGAAGCTCGGCAAAATGACCGAGATCCCCGCGCCTGTTCAGGTCGACGGCGACGCGGACGCGCCCTACTACCGTCCCCTCGGACTGGACGGCGAGCCGAAAAACTTCCTCAAGGCCAAGCCGCAGACCGACCGGAGCAAATGCACCGGCTGCGGCGTGTGCGCGGCGCTCTGCCCGATGGGCAGCATCAGCCGCGAGGACCCCGCCGAGGTCACGGGCGTGTGCATCAAGTGCCATGCCTGCGTGCGGAACTGCCCGACGGGCGCGAAGTATTTCGACGACGAGGCGTTCCTCTCCCACAAGGCGATGCTCGAGCGCGACTACACCCGCCGCGCCGACGCGAAGATATTCCTGTAAAGCAGCAAAAAGGAGTCCCCTGTCCGTGCGGACAGGGGACTCTTTTTCCTCACAGGAAGTTGGCGAATACCGAGGCGCCGACCACGGTCAGCAGTCCGGCCACGACGATGGACAGGCTGCTCATCGCGCCCTCCACCTCGCCAATCTCGATGGCCTTCGCCGTGCCGAGCGCGTGCGCGGCGGAGCCGATGGCTACGCCCTTGGCGATTGGCTCGGTGATGCGGAACACGCGGCAGACGGCGACGGCGATGACGTTGCCGAGGATGCCGGTAATGATGATCATGGCGACGGTCAGCGTCACATAGCCGCCGAGCTCCTCGGAAACGCCCATGCCGATGGCGGTCGTGATGGACTTCGGCAGGAGCGTGACGTACTCCTCATGCGAAAGACGGAAGGCGAGGCTCAGCGCCAGCACGCTGCACAGCGTGGTGAGCACGCCCGAGAGGATACCGGCGAGAATGGCCCTCCAGCTGCTGCGCAGCAGCGCGAATTTCTCATAGAGCGGGACGGCGAGGCACACGGTCGCCGGCGTGAGCAGGTAGCTGAGGTACTTCGCCCCGGCGTAATACACCTCGTAATCGATGTGCGCGGTGACGAGCACAAGGATCGTGACGATGACAGAGAGGAGCAGGGGATTGAAGAGCGCCAGACGGAAGCGCTTTTGCAGCACCACGCCGAGCCCATAGGCAAGCAGGCTGAGCGAAACGCCGAAAAAGACAGAGTGTTCAAAAAATTCCATGCTCATACCTCCTTGCCGCGGCGCAGGAAGAACTGCGTGACGCGGCCCGAAACGACCATGACCAGCACGGTCGTGATAACGGCGATGGCGAGATAGGCGAAGAGCTTCGCGCGGATGATGCCCCATGAGGTCATCAGTCCGGTGGCCGCGGGAATGAACATCAGCGGCATGATCTCGATGAGAAAGAGCGCCGTATCGCGCACGTCCTCCAGACGGAAGACGCGCAGCTGCAGGCACAGGAACATCAGCACCAGCCCGTAGATGCTGGCGGGCACGGGGAGGGGGAGCAGGTAGTTGAGCGCTTCTCCGGCAAAGGAAATGAGGAGAATGATGCCGAATTGCTTGACGTATTTCATAGGCGGCCTCTTTCGGGAAAAATAGAACTTGATTATAGGCGCAGCGGGGAGGAATGTCAATGCGCCGCGCGGCTTTTCTCTCAAATGAAAAGAGACCGCCCCGCGGGGCGGCCTCTTCCTGTTGATTCCGTATAGCTCACACGCCGCTTGCGCCGTAGTTGGAGAGCACGCGGGCGGAGGGGTCCTTGACGTCGCAGCCCTCCCAGTCCTTGTTCGGCATCCAGAAGTCCTTGACCATCTCGGCCTGCCCGGGGTAATACTTCTCGAACAGCTCGCGGTAGAGCAGGCTTTCCTTCGTGAACGGCGTCGCAAAGGAATACTGCTTCCGCTTTTCCTCGTACTCCTCGTCGGTGTACAGGCTTTCGGCGTACTCCTTGAGGTCGTCCACCATCGAGTGGCCGACGGCGTCGGAGAAGGCGGCCTTCTGCCGCCAGAGGATGTCCTCGGGCAGGATGCGGTCGGCGGCGAACGCCTCGCGCAGCAGGTACTTGCCCATGTGGTAGCTGTTGACCTTGAGCTTGGGATCAATGCTCATCACATATTTGACAAAATCGAGGTCGCCGAACGGCACGCGCGCCTCGATGGAGTTGACCGCGATGCAGCGGTCGGCGCGGAGCACGTCGTACATATACAGCTCGTCCACGCGCTTTTTGGCCTCCTGCTGGAAGGCCTCGGGCGAGGGCGCGAAGTCCGTGTACTTGTAGCCGAAGAGCTCGTCGGAGATCTCGCCTGTCATAAGCACGCGCACGTCGGTCTGCTCGTGGATGGCCTTGCAGCACAGGTACATGCCCATGCTCGCGCGGATGGTGGTGATGTCGTAAGTGCCGAGCATGGCAACGACCTCTTCGAGCGAGGCGAGCACCTGCTCGCGCGTCATGATGACCTCGGTGTGCTCGGCGCCGATGAAGTCGGCGACCTCGCGGGCGTACTTGAGGTCGATGGGGTCAAGGTCCATGCCGATGGCAAAGGTGCGGATCCTCTTGCCGAGGAGCTTGGCGGAGATGGCGCAGACAAGGCTGGAATCCAGTCCGCCGGAGAGCAGGAAGCCGAGCGGCGCGTCGGCGTCGAGCCGCTTTTCTACGCCCGCGATGAGCTTCTCACGGATCTTTTTGCATGCAGTGTCCAGATCGTCCTTGGAGTATTCCGTCACCGTGGTGAGGTCGGCGTAGCGGACGAATTTGCCGTCGGCGTAGTAGTGGCCCGGCGGGAAGGGCATGATGCGCTCGCACAGACCGACGAGGTTCTTCGCCTCGCTGGCGAAGAGGATGCCGCCGTCGGCGAGATAGCCGTAGAAGAGCGGACGGATGCCGATGGGGTCGCGCGCGGCGACGAGACGGTCGGCCTTGGCGTCATAAATGATCATGGCAAACTCGGCATCGAGCTTGGCGAACATCTCCACGCCGTACTCGCGGTAGAGGGGGAGAATGAGCTCGCAGTCGGACTCGGACGCGAAGGTGTAGCCCTTGGCCTCCAGCTCCTTTTTGAGCGGACGGAAGCCGTACAGCTCGCCGTTGCAAACCGCCATGTCGCCGCCGAGGTGGAAGGGCTGCATCCCCTCCTCGTGCAGGCCCATGATGGCAAGGCGGTGGAAGCCGAGCATACCGCGGCCGGCCTTTTCCATCCGGCTCATGTCGGGACCGCGGGAAATGGTGCGGTCAAAGTAAGGACGGATCTCCTGCTCCGTCAGGGTGGGGGAATCAAAACCGATGATAGCGCACATAAAAAGCACCTCCAGATAAAATAAAGCAGCGACGTCCTGTAAATTTTAGGACGAATCGCTGCGTATCCGTGGTGCCACCTAATTTGCCGATCCAAGGACCGGCCCCTTTGCGGGGTTCCAACAAACCCCTGTGCCTTAACGCCGCACGCCGCGTCTTTCCTACCGGGCCGAAGCCGTTCAGATCGCTGCTCCCGAGTGTTATTCGCATGGCCTCTGTGTATCGGGCTCCCACTGTCCCCGACTCGCTGTGACCGAATGGCGCATGGTACTTGTCTCGATCGTTGCATTTCGCTTTATTGGATTGAATGAGTGAATTATAGTCTTGCGGGAGCAAATCGTCAATATTGCAGATACCCAACGTTTTGCACAAAATTTTTACAAATTTTCGGCTGTTTGCATAAAAAGGGCGGCCTGCCTTGGCAGACCGCCCGAGAGAGCCTTTTTACTTGTGCAGCAGGGGGGAGAGCGGCTTGTAGATCAAAAAGCACAGCGCCACGTCGAGCAGGCCCTTGAAAAATGTGAAGGGCATATTGAACACGAGCAGACATTCGAGCAGACCGTCGACCGAGGGACGGATGGCCTGGTACATCCCGATGATGGTCTCGAGCGGCAGGTGATAGCACACGACGTAGGCGGGGTAGACCACGAAGTAGTTCAGCGGAACGGAGAGCACCGCCATGAGCAGCGTGCCGATGACCGCGCCGAGCAGCGCGCCCCGGCGGGACTTGTTGCGCTGATAGACAAAGCCGGCGGAGAAGGCGAACACCGACCCCATGAGGAAGTTGAACAGCTCGCCGACGTAGGCGGACGAGGTGCCGTGCAGCACGGCGAAGAGCAGGTTCTTCAGAAAGGCCACCACCACGCCGTAGACGGGGCCGAGCGAAAACGCGGCGAGCAGCTCGGGAAGGTCGGAGATGTCGAGCTTGACGAAGGCGGGGATGAGCGCGGGGATGGGAAATTCGATGAACATGAGCACAAAGGCGACGGCCGAGAGCATGGCGGTGACCGTTACCTTGTGCGTGCGGCTGCGGCCCGCGGCGCGGGCGGAGGGGATGGCGTTGACGTTGGGTTCGGACATGAAAAAACACTCCTTTTGTTCATTTTCCTTGAAAGAACGAGTCTTCCAAGGTGCATGACGCAAAAAGAGCGAGGGAATTGCGTGGTAACAGCGCGCAGCACATCTTCTCTCATCCGGACTGTGACCGTCGGTTCCGGAATCGCACCGGATCGTGCGGCAAAATTGCCGCTTGCGGACTATACCGCCGGTGGGGAATTTCACCCCGCCTCGAAGACCTGTATTTCAAGTTTGGTTAAAGCATAGCACAGCGTTGGAAAAAATGCAAGAGGAAAAACAACACTTTACAAATAAAAACGAATGTTCTATAATAAAAAGAAAACGACGAGGGGAGGAATGCGTGTGCGCGGAAAACCGGTGAGCTGCTGCTTCACGGGCCACCGCCCGGCGAAGCTGCCGTGGGGGACGGACGAGGGAGACGAGCGCTGCCTGCGGCTCAAGGCGCGGCTGCGTGAGGTGATCGCACGCGCCGTAGAGGACGGCTACACGCACTTTATCTGCGGCATGGCGGAGGGCTGCGACCTCTACTGCGCCGAGGCGGTGCTGGCGCTGCGCGAGCGCCACAGCGAGGTGACGCTCGAGGCGGCGATCCCCTGCCCGACGCAGGCGGACGGCTGGAGCGAAGTACAGCGCGAGCGCTACCGCCGTATTCTGGAGCAGTGCGACTATGAGACGATGGTGCAGGAACGCTACACGCGCGACTGTATGCAGCGGCGCAACCGCTACATGGTCGACCATTCCGACCTGCTCATCGCTGTGCACGACGGTCTGCCCGGCGGCACGCGCTACACCATCGAATACGCCCTGCGCCGCGGCGTGAACATCATCGACGTGCCCATCGAGGAATAGAAAAAGGACGGCTCAAGGCCGTCCTTTTCTGTTTTCTTTATAAGTCGAACACGCCCATGATGGCGATGCCGATGACCACGAGAGCGATCATCGCGTAGTGCTTCCACGAGAGCTTTTCCTTGAGGAACAGGCGGCTCCACAGCACGCTCGCCGCGCAGTAGGAGCTGATGATGGGCGCGGACATGGCAAGGTGCTCGGTATCCGCGATGGCATAGATGTAGGCGAATTGGCCCGCAGTCTCGCAGACCGCGCCGAGGTACTTCGGCGCTTCCTTTTTGGGAATAAGGCGGTCCCTGCGGATCAGCACGACGTAGACGAAGCACACCACGGCGGCAAAGAGGAACGTCAGCTCATAGGCGACGTTCGCGCTGCCCTCGTCGAGCGTTTCGAGCACGCGGTTGTCCGCGAAGGTGCCCGCCGCGTCGAGCAGGCAGTAGGCCACCGGCAGCGCGAGGGCGAGAAAGCTCTTGGCGTACTTGCGGTTGCCCTCGGCCTGACGCGCCGCGCGCAGCTCGGGGTCCTCGGTCGCGTCCACCACGCCGAGGCCGATGGCGCCTACGCACACGAGCAGCACGGCGAAGATGGCAAGCGGGGAATAATCCTCGCCGCCGAGGAACACAAGCGTCATCACGGCGACGAGCGCGCCGGAGGAATTGCAGATGGGCGACGAGACGGACAGCTCAATGTACCGCAGCCCCAGATAGCCGAGCGTCATCGAGCCGATGTAGAGCAGCGACACGGGCAGGTAGGTGAGGATGATAAAAAAGCTGATCTCCGTCCCGCCGACGAAGATCTCAAACGCCGCGTGCAGACCCATGACGACGCCGACTGCCATGACCATCTTGAGATGGCTGAGACGGTCGTCCTCGTCGCGGCAGCCGATTTTGGAAAAGAGGTCGCTGCCGCTCCAGCAGAGCAGCGCGATGAGAGAAAGCCAGAACCACATATAGAATTGTCAAACTCCTTTATATCTGTCAGTATTTTGAGATCAAAAAACGGACAGTCTCCGGCGGGGGTCTGCGCCGGAAATGACGGTTGGTGAGGGGAGTCCTTCGGATCAGCATAGCAAGACCCTCCTGACAATATAGAGTCAGGGCAGTGTGACCAGCCCTGCGTCAAGCATTTTTTGCAGCGAGAGCAGCACGCCGAGCTTGGCGTGGTACCAGGTCAGGCCGCCCTGGTAGTAGACCGCGTAGGGCGGACGGATGGGGCCGTCGGCGGACAACTCGATGGAGCTGCCCTGCACGAACGCGCCCGCCGCCATGATGACCTGCGAATCGTAGCCGGGCATATCGCCGGGGACGGGGTCCACATAGCTGTCCACCGGTGCGGCGGACTGGATGCCCTTGCAGAAGGCGAGCATCCCCTCGGGGCTTTTCAGCTCGACGCATTGGATGATGTCGTGCCGCTCCTCGCTTGCGGCGGGAACGACGCGGAAGCCGAGGGACTCGTACACGGCGGCGGTGAACACCGCGCCCTTGACCGCGCCGGAGACGACGTTCGGCGCGAGGAAGAAGCCCTGATAGAGCGAGGGCATCAGCCCGAGGTTCGCGCCGACCTCCTGCCCGAGCCCGGGCGCGGAGAGACGGTAGGCGCAGCGGTCCACGCACTTTTGCGTACCGGCGATGTAGCCGCCGATGGGCGCAAGACCGCCGCCGGGGTTCTTGATGAGGCTGCCGACGATCATGTCCGCGCCGACGTCGCTCGGCTCGACCGTCTCGACGAACTCGCCGTAGCAGTTATCGACCATGATCGTCACATCGGGCTTGACCGCGCGGCAGACAGCGATGGCCTCGCCGATCTGCGCGACCGAGAGTGTCGGACGCGGCTGGTAGCCCTTGGAGCGCTGGATGTGGATGAGCTTCGTTTTCGCCGAGATGGCGGCGCGGATGGCGGGAAGATCAAAGCTGCCGTCGTCGAGCAGATCGACCTGCCGGTAGCTTACGCCGTATTCGGCGAGCGAGCAGGGCGAGGGGCGGATGCCGATGACCTCCTCGAGCGTATCGTAGGGCTTGCCGGAGATGGCGAGCAGCTCGTCGCCGGGCAGCAGGTTCGCGCTCAGCGCGACGGCGAGCGCGTGGGTGCCGCAGGTGATCTGCGGGCGAACCAGCGCGGCCTCGGTGTGGAAGGCGTCGGCGTAGACGCGCTCTAAATTGTCGCGGCCCTCGTCGTCGTAGCCGTAGCCGGTCGAGGCGGCGAAGTGCGTGGCGTTGACGCGGTTCTTCTGCATCGCGGCGAGCACCTTCGCCTGATTGATCTCCGCGCGCGCGTCGATCTCCGCGAAGCGGGGGCGGAGCGTTTCGAGTATTTTTTCGCCGTAGGCGAGGACCTCCCCGCTCACGCCGAGGGTCTTATAAATTTCAGCCGCTGTCATATCAAGGCTCCTTTTTCAATGTATCGGGAAACTGCACGCCGTTGCACTTGAGGACGAAGCGCAGCGGGTAGTCGCGGTCGAGGTAGTTTTTCTCAAACCACACATAGGTCGCGACGGGGAGCTGGCGCAGCTCGGGGGCCTCGCAGCGCAGGGCGTCGAAGGTCATGCGGTCGCCGGAGAGCAGCGCCGCCGCGACGTCCATCTGCCCCTCCGCGCGCAGGCGGTCGAGGCAGGTGTCCAGAATGACGGCGCAGGCGCGTTCCTCGTCCGTCTCGGCGTAGTCCTCGCGGTGGGCGAGCCAGTAAAGAAATTCATCGGGGTCGAGGTCGAGATGCGTCGTGACCTGCGAGAGCTTGTAGAAGCCCGCGCGGTCGTTCGCCTTGAGCACGTCGATGAGGTAGGCGATGAGGTTTTCGTCGAGCATCAGGCAGTCGCAGAACACCTCGAAGGCGTGCTTGCCCGCGTCGGGATCGGGGGCCGGCTCGTCCGTCTCCCCGGCGGGAGCGGGCGGCTCCTCCGCCTGCGGCGCGCCGCCGAGCGCCATGCGCGCGAAGAGCGCGCGGGCAAAGTCCTCCTCGTTGAAGCCGTCTAACAGACCGTCCGGCAGCGCGTCGCCCGCCGCGCGGGCGCAGCGGCGCACGAAGTCCGGCACGCTGACGTTTTTCAGCGCGGTCTGCAGGCTCACCGCGCGCTCCTCGGGCGTTTCGCCGCTGAGGGCGATGCCCTCGGGCGCGGCAAGCGTGCCCTCGCACAGCGCGTTCATATACTTGAGGTAATAATCGCAAAGCTCCATCGTGATGCTCCCAAATTTCAAAAGTGAATACAATGTATCATACCGCGCGGGAAAATGCAAGGGCCGCGCTTGCAAGGAGCGGACGGATATGGTAAAATCAAAATGAACTCATAGTGCGTGAGGAGAAAAGGAAAGGAGGAAGCGGTCATGAAGCACAAGCGGAGCCTTGAGGCACTGATCGTCGGCTTTGTGCTGGCCATTGCGGTCAGCTTTTTCAGCACGAAGATAGCGGGAGCTGTGCTCGCTGTGTCGCTTATTCAAATGTTTCTCTTTTACCGCTGCCCGCACTGCGGGTACGGGCTTTACAATGTCTGCGGCAGGATGCCGAGCTGCTGTCCCAACTGCGGCGAGGATCTGTAAAGCGAAGCCTGCCGCATCCGCGTGAAGGGAGTGTGAGCCATGCGTAGGACCCGCCGCAGCGGCGGATTTTTCCTCTGTCTGCTGCTCAATGTGCTGCTGAATTGGGAGGGCGTCATCCCTGCGGCGCTTTTATTTGCGCTGCACCGGTGGCGCGGCTGGCCGCTCTGGTGGGCGGGGCTCGCGCTCGCGCTGTGGATCGGCGGGCTGATCGTTTGGATGCTCGTCATCGGCTGGGCGAGCGACTGCGGCAGCCGCCGCGACGAGCCGCGGGAGAACAAGAATCCCTATTCCGCCAAGCAGTACCCGAACAGCGGGTCTGCGGCAGACAAAAAGACGGAATAGACAGAACGGAAAATGCGCGAGCGTCACCGCTCGCGCATTTGCTCAAAGAGGGCAAGATTCTTCCGCAGCCGCTCCTCCTGCGGCGAGCGCTCGACGGCCTTTCGGCAGGCATCGGCGGCGTTTTCCGCGTCGCCGAGATGGGCATACGCCAGCGAGAGCAGGTCGTAGGGCAGACTTCCCCAGGCGTCCGCCTCGCAGATGTAGGTGCGCGGGCGCTCCGTGATGGCAAGCGCGGCGCGCAGCACATCGACCAGCCCGTACCAGCGCTCCTGCGCGTAGAGGAGCTGCGCGTAGTCCATGTACGGCTCGCGCAGGTGTGGAGCCTCCGCGACGGCGCGGTGCAGCCAGCGCTCCGCCGAATCGTCCTGTTCAAGCGCGCGCAGGCAGCGGGCGATGTAGCGCATCGACGCGCAGCGTTCGTCCGCCCAGACGGCGGAGGGCAGCGTCAGGTGCCGCGCGAGCGTTTCAATGGCCTTCTGCCACTCGCCGCGGAACATATACTCCCGCCCGAGGTAGTGGCAGTTTCGGTCGTTCTGCGGGTCCTCCCGAACGGCCAGCTCCAGCAGCGGCAGGTATTGCCCGCGGGACTTCGTCTCGTCTGGGTGATGGTCGAGCTGCACGCCGGCCGCGTCCACGAAGCGCTCCGCGCCCTCGCCGGTGTAGGCAAGCGTCTCATGTACCGGACTTGCCCAGCGGTAGCAGCCGTTTTTGTGAATTTTATCCGCCCAGAACACCATGCCCTCGCTGCCGTCGGGCCGGAAGCTCCAGGTGTAGCGGTAGCGGGCGCGGGTGGTGTCCGGCTGCCATGCGCGCTCCAGCGCGGCGCGCCAGCCGGGGTGGAACTGCTCGTCGAGATCGATGGCGCAGCAGATGTCCGCGTCGGCGGGAATGAGCCCCAGCGACTCGTTCCGCGCCGTGTCGAAGCGCCACGGCGAGACGACCGTCTCGCCCACGATGGCTCCGCGTGCGCGCAGACGCTCCACTGTGTCGTCGCTTGAGCCGGTGTCGAGCACGCAGACATAGTCGGCCTCGGACATCGAGTCCATGAAGCGGTCAACGAACTGCGACTCATTTTTGCAGATGGCGTAAACGCATACCTTCAAAGCGAATATCCCTCCCATGCTATGTAGGCGGCGCGGGGATCCCGCGCCGCGTTGCTTTGCTTCTCTCAGGTGGCGAGCAGACCCGCCGCGCGCAGACTTGCGAGCAGCGCGTTGAGCTGAGCCGCCGTGTTGCCGGGATCGGTGGTGTCTGCGACCGCCGCCGCGGGACTGATCGTCGCCGCAGGGCCGGTGGGGCCGACAGGCCCCTGCGGACCGTCAGCACCGACAGGACCCTGCGGGCCGGTAGGCCCGGTGGGTCCGATGGGACCGGCAGGACCGACAGCACCGGCGGGGCCAGCAGCACCGACCGCGCCGGTCGCGCCGGCGGGACCCTGCGCCCCCTGTGCGCCCTGCGGACCCTGCGGGCCGGCAGGACCCGTGGGACCCTGTGCTCCCTGCGCGCCCGCCGGACCGGCAGGACCCTGTGGGCCTTGCAGACCCTGCACGCCCTGCGGCCCCGTGGGACCGATGGGACCGGGAACGCCCTGAATGCCCTGCACGCCCTGCGGACCGGTCGGCCCGATCACGCCGTAGGGCGGATACGGAGGCGGCGGGGGAGGCGGGAACGGACGCGGGCAGCACTGCTGGTCGCAGCCGCAGTTGTTGCCGCAATTACCCTGATAACGATTGATAGCGATCACCCTCCTTGATTTTTCGGCGGTGTGCCGCCGAAGCGCAGACGATACGCCTGCGTTTCAGTCTATGCGCGAGGACGCAAAAGGGTCCCGCCGTGTACGCGGCGGAACCCTTCGGGAAACGGTATTTCCTTGTGCGCGAGGCTTACAGCGCGGCGCGGAGCGCCTCCACGCGGTCGCACTTCTCCCATGCAACGCCAAGCTCCTCGCGGCCCATGTGACCGTAGGCGGCGAGCTGACGGTAGATCGGGCGGCGCAGGTCAAGGTCGCGGATGATAGCGGTCGGGCGCAGGTCAAAGACCTTCTCGACGGCCTCCTCGAGCTTCGTATCGGCGACTGTGCCGGTGCCGAAGGTCTCGACGAGCACGCTCACGGGATGCGCCACGCCGATGGCGTAGGCGAGCTGCACCTGGCACTTCGACGCAAGACCGGCAGCCACGATGTTCTTGGCGATCCAGCGCGCGGCGTAGGCGGCGGAGCGGTCCACCTTCGTCGGGTCCTTGCCGGAGAAGCAGCCGCCGCCGTGCGGGGCGCTGCCGCCGTAGGTATCGACGATGATCTTGCGGCCCGTCAGACCGCTGTCGCCCTGCGGGCCGCCGATGACGAAGCGGCCGGTCGGGTTGACATAAAT
>OIWT01003623.1_pt1 | contig 13823 bp, 11 predicted proteins | sample 1587701 | NCBI WGS metagenome assembly OIWT01 (sample SAMEA3888904, study PRJEB22519) | human gut metagenome | biome: human gut; feature: human-associated habitat; material: faeces | place: Denmark | collected 2009
CTTCCGATCTGTACTCCTGCTCCGGGCCTACGGTGGTGGAAACGTAGTCCACATCCTTGCCGAACAGCTTCAGGATGCGGATAGCCTGGCCGGACAGGGCGTTCATGGAGCGCAGCAGGGGGGTCTTTTTGTCCAGTGCCTCGCCGGTGTAGCTGACAAAGGCGGTGGGGATGCACAGCACATCATCCTTGACGAAGGCGTAGCTGGTGGGGTCCCATGCGGTGTAGCCGCGGGCCTCGCAGGTGGCGCGCAGGCCGCCGGAGGGGAAGGAGGAAGCGTCGGGCTCGCCGCGCACCAGCTCCTTGCCGGAGAACTCCATGATGGCGGTGCCGTCGCCCACAGGGGAAACAAAGCCATCGTGCTTCTCACTGGTGATGCCGGTCAGCGGCTGGAACCAGTGGGTGTAGTGGGTGGCACCCAGCTCCATGGCCCAGCGCTTCATGACGCTGGCCACGACGTTGGCCACCTCGATGTCCAGCGGAGCACCCTTGTGCAGGGTGTTCTTGAGGCTCTTATAAGTAGCGCTCGGCAGGCGCTCCTTCATCACATGCTCGTTAAAGACCTTGCTGCCGTAGATCTCCATAACATTTGCTGCCATAAATCCTACTCCTTACTTGATCTTATGTTTCCCAGCTCCCGCCCCGGAGCTGCCGGAAAGCGGGCCCCAAAGCACGAAAGACTTCTTAACAAAAACGGCGCTGCGAGTCAGGAGGTGACCCACAGCGCCGTTGCTGTCTATGGTTTGATTATAGCCCCGGCGGGCCAAAAAGGCAATTGACAAATCTGACGATTCTGCACAAACGCTCTCTGCGAATTTTGGCACAACTGAGCTTGGTATGACTTTTGAACGTCAGATCACCTGGAACAAAAAGAACTTCAGGTAGTTGGTCTCCGGCACGCCCCACAGGATGGGGTGGTCCGGGGCCTGCTGCTTCACCTCGATCTGCCGCAGCTGCCGGTGGGCGTCCTTCGCCGCTGCTTTCAGCATCTTGATGAACAGCTCCTCGGTGGCAAAGTGGGAGCAGCTGGCCGTGGCCAGATATCCGCCCCGGGGCAGCAGCTTCATGGCGCGGTAGTTGATCTCCTTGTACCCGCGCATGGCGTTGTCCACCGTGCGGCGTGCCTTGGTAAAGGCGGGCGGGTCCAGGATGATAAAGTCGTAGGGGTGGCCCTCTTTTTCCAGCCGGGGCAGCAGCGCGAAGGTGTCCTCGCACAAAAAGTCCATATTGGTCAGGCCGTTGCGTTCGGCGTTGCGCTGGGCCATGGCAATGGCGTCGGCGCTGATGTCGGCAGCGGTGACCCGGGCGGCCCCGCCCTTGGCAGCGTTCAGCGCAAAGCTGCCGGTATGGGTGAAGCAGTCCAGCACCGTGTGGCCTGCTGCCAGCCGTGCCACGGCCCGGCGGTTGTACTTCTGGTCCAGGAAAAAGCCGGTTTTCTGGCCGTTCTCAAAGTCCACATGGTAGAACACGCCGTTCTCGCAGATCTCGGTCTGGGTGCTGGCGGGGTGGGTCTCGCCGGGCAGGTCGAACCAGCCCTTGTTCTGCTCCAGCCCTTCCTTGGCGCGCAGGGCCTCGTCGTTTCGCTCGTAGATGCCGGCAATGGTCTGGCCGTCGGCCCGCAGCACCTCGGCCAGCAGGGGGAACAGCACCGGCTTGAGCTTTTCCATGCCCACGCTGAGGGTCTGGGTGACCAGGATATCGTGGAAGCGGTCCACGGTCAGGCCGGGGAACTGGTCGGCCTCGCCAAAGATCACCCGGCAGGCGGTCAGGTCGGCGGGCTCCAGCACGGTCTTGCGGTAGGCCCAGGCGTACTCCACCCGGCGGCGCCAGAAAGCGGCGTCAAAGGTGTCGTTGGCGTTGCGGCTGATGAGCCGCACCCGGATCTTGCTGTGCAGCGACACGAAGCCGGTGCCCAGGTACGCCCCCTTGGGGCTGACCACATCGGCCAGGGCGCCGTTTTCGGGTTCGGTGTCCGGGGCGTGGAGGATGTCGTTCTCGTACACCCAGGGGTGGCCGCCCACCAGCAGGCCCTCGGCGTGTTTGTTGACGGTGTATACAGGATAAGCGCGTTCTTTCATGGAGATCTCCTTGGTTGCTCTTTTCAAATTCACCCCTTTATAATACCATAGATCCATGGTATTATAAATAAGAAATTTCCAAAAAAGACCGGAAAGAGGGGATCTGCAATGGAGATCGAACGCAAATGGATGGTGACCGGCTGGCCGGAGGGCCTGCCCATGGAGGAAGAATTTGCCATGCGGCAGGGCTACATCAGTGTGCGGCCCACGGTGCGCATCCGGGAGGAAGCCCTTGCGGGCGGCAGGACCGACTATGTGCTCTGCTTCAAGAGCGAGGGCGGCCTTGCCCGGGAGGAGATCGAGCGCAGCATCGACAAAGAACTGTTTGAGGAGCTGGAACACAAGATCATCGGCAAACCCCTCATCCCCAAGACCCGCCGCACCTACCGCCTGCCGGACGGCAGCGCGCTGGAAGTGAACCATGTGGACGCAGGCCGGCCCACCGCGTTCTGGTATGCGGAGGTGGAGTACCCCACCGTGGCCGCCGCCAACGCCTGGCAGCCTGCCGCCTGGGGCCTTGCCGAGTACCTGAGCGACGAGGTGACCGGCCAGCCCGGCCAGAGCATGGGGGCCTACTGGCTGCAGACCCGCGGCTGACCCCCTACAATATAAGAGAGAAAGGATCGTATCGTTACGAAAAAGGCAAGATTCAAGCTGGAGCTTCAATACAACTCCCCGGTGATCCTCACCTTTTTTCTGCTGTCGCTTCTGGTGCTGTTCCTCGACCAGTGGACCGGCGGCTGGACCACCATGCACCTGTTCTGCGTCTACCGCTCGTCGCTCAAGGACCCGCTGTTCTACATCCGGCTGTTCGGCCATGTGCTGGGCCACGCCGGGTGGGAGCACTTCCTGAACAACATGCTGCTGCTGCTGGTGGTGGGCCCGCCCATGGAGGAAAAATACGGCAGCATCCCCCTGCTGAAGGGCATTGTGCTGACAGCCCTGGTCACCGGCGTGCTGCAATGCGTGCTGTTCCCCCGCACCGGGCTGCTGGGGGCGTCGGGCATCGTGTTTATGCTCATCATGCTGTCGTCGCTGGCGGGCTTTTCCGGCGGCATCCCGGTCACCATGCTGCTGGTAGCGGCGCTGTACTTCGGCCAGCAGGTGTACGACATCCTCCTCGTGCACGACAACGTGGCCAACTTCATGCACATCGTGGGCGGGCTGTGCGGCACGGCCTTCGGCTACTATTTCGCGCTGCCCCGCCGCAAACGCCGCCGCTGACCCTGTGCACCGCACAGAAACAGTCAACGGGAAATATTCCATAAAAATCACCCGACCGCCCGGCCGAATTTCGGCGGATGCGAAAAGATTTTGCCCAAATGCCTATAAACATATTGACATTCTGGGTAAATGTGTTTATGATACGGGTACCGGGTCCGAGCAGACCGGAAACATGCAAAAGGAGGAGCCTGTCATGATGATGTCCAGCGCAATGTGTTGTCCCTGTTGTTGTTCCATGTGCGCATCCCAGGCAGAGCCTTTTGCGGCAGGGTGTGTTGTAAGCGCGCCCGCACAGCAGCACTGAACACAGGTTTGGTGCAAAACGGAACTGCGATCTGCCTGGGAGCTTCCTGCAAGCTCCCGGGCTTTTTGTATCGGCCCGCAAATCTACAGGAAAGAAAGGGAGGGGAGTCGGCAATGGACTGGAACGTCATCCAGCAATATTTGCCGCTGTACCAGAAGGCTGCCGTACTGACCGTGCGGCTGGGCGTGGCGGGGATCTTCTTCGCGATCCTCATCGGCCTTGTCTGTGCGGTGATCCAATATGAGAAGGTGCCGGTGCTGCGGCAGCTGGTGAGCATTTACATCCAGCTGTCCCGCAACACGCCGCTGCTGGTGCAGCTGTTCTTCCTCTACTACGGCCTGCCCAAGGTGGGCATCAAGACCAACGCCGCCGTGTGCGGCATCGCAGGTCTGGCGTTTCTGGGCGGCAGCTACATGGCAGAGGCATTCCGCAGCGGGCTGGAGAGCATCGAGCCCATCCAGACCGAAAGCGCCTACAGCCTGGGCATGAGCAAGGCCCAGACCCTGCGGTACATCATCCTGCCGCAGGCCATGTCCACCAGCATGCCGGCCTTCATGGCCAACGTGATCTTCCTGCTCAAGGAGACCAGCGTGTTCAGCGCCATCAGCCTGATGGACCTGATGTTCACGGCCAAAGACCTCATCGGCATGTACTCCAAGACCCTCGAGTGCCTGTTCCTGGTGGTGGTGTTCTACCTCATCATTCTGCTGCCGGTATCCATTGTGGGCAGCCTGATCGAAAGGAGGCTGCGCTATGCCGGATTTGGGTCTTGACGTCCTGTTCAAGGGCAAAAACATGATCCGCCTGCTGGGCGGCCTGGGCGTGGCGCTGAAGATCAGTGCCGTGTCGGTGCTCATCAGTCTGCCGCTGGGCATCCTGCTGGGCGTGCTGATGACCTTCCGCAGCCCGATCCTCAAAGCCATCCTGCGGCTGTATCTGGAGTTCATCCGCTTCATGCCCCAGATGGTGCTGCTGTTCCTGGTGTACTTTGGCACCACCCGCGCCTTCGGATGGGACCTGTCGGGCGAGACGGCGGCGGTCATCGTGTTCGTGCTGTGGGGTGCCGCCGAGATGAGCGACCTGGTGCGCGGCGCGCTGATCGCCATCCCGAAGCACCAGTACGAGAGCGCGGAAGCGCTGGGCATGAGCCGGGCGCAGACCTACTGGTACATCATCATCCCGCAGACCGTGCGGCGGCTGATCCCGCTGTCCATCAACCTGATCACCCGCATGATCAAGACCACCAGTCTGGTGCTGATGATCGGCGTGGTGGAGGTGCTGAAGGTGGCACAGCAGATCATCGAGGCCAACCGCACCGCCAGCCCCAACGCGGCGTTTGGCATCTACCTCACGGTGTTCGTGTTGTATTTCCTTGCCTGCTGGCCCATCAGCCTGCTGGCAAGCTGCCTGGAAAAGAAATGGAAGTGACCGCAGATGGCAGAACCTATTTTGACCGTTGAACATCTGATCAAGGCATACGGCGAGACGCCGGTGCTGGACGATATCAGCTTTGCCGTGAAGCCCGGCGAGGTCATCGTGGTGGTGGGCCCCTCCGGCTGCGGCAAGAGCACCCTGCTGCGCTGCCTGAACGGTCTGGAACCCACCCAGAGCGGCCGGGTCCGCCTGGGCAGCGAGACCGTGGCCTACGGCGGCAAGAACCTGACCCAGCTGCGCCAGCGCATCGGCATGGTGTTCCAGAGCTACGAGCTGTTCCCGCACCTCACCGTGCTGGACAACATCCTGCTGGCCCCCACCAAGGTGCAGAAGCGCCCCGAGGCCGAGGTGCAGAAGGAAGCCGAGGCCCTGCTGGACCGCGTAGGCCTGCTGAACAAGAAAAACAGCTACCCGCGGGAGCTTTCCGGCGGCCAGAAACAGCGCGTGGCCATCGTGCGGGCGCTGTGTATGCACCCGGAGATCCTGTTGTTTGACGAAGTGACCGCCGCCCTCGACCCCGAAATGGTGCGCGAGGTGCTGGATGTGATGATGGATCTGGCCAAGAACGGCCGCACCATGATCATCGTCACCCACGAGATGCAGTTTGCCCGCGCCATCGCCGACCGGGTGCTCTTCCTCGACGGCGGCAAGATCGTGGAGGAGGCTCCCCCGAAGGAGTTCTTCGACCACCCCAAGACCGAGCGCGCGCAGCGCTTCCTGCGTACCTTCACGTTTGATGCTGTGAAATGAGTCACAGATCATATAAAAAAGGCCCCGGGTGGTCCGGAGCCGCACTGGGAAAGTGATTGTAAAGGAGTAACCGATCATGAAACAGTCCAAAATTTCGCGTCGTTCCTTTCTGCTGGGTCTGGGTGCCGTGTCTGCGGCAGCTGTCCTGACCGCATGCGGCGGTTCCTCTTCTACTGCCGCTTCCGGCAGCGCAGCATCTGGCAGTGCTGCATCCGGCAGCAGCGTGGTGTACCGCACCCTGGATGAGATCAAGGCATCCGGCACCATCAACATCGGCGTGTTCTCCGACAAGAACCCGTTCGGCTATGTGGATGAGAACGGCGAGTATCAGGGGTACGACGTCTACTTTGGCAACCGTCTGGGCGAGGACCTGGGCGTGGAGATCAACTACGTTTCCACCGAGGCTGCCAACCGCATCGAGTACCTGCAGACCGGCAAGGTGGATGTGATCCTGGCCAACTTCACCGTCACCCCGGAGCGTGCCGAGGAAGTGGACTTCGCTCTGCCCTACATGAACGTGGCCCTGGGCGTCATCTCCCCGGACAGCGCCGTCGTCACCACCCTGGACAACTGGAACGCTGACGACCAGATGATCGTCATCTCCGGCACCACCGCCGAGACCTACCTGACCAAGGAGTACCCCGACATCCCGCTGCAGAAGTACGATTCCTACGCCACCGCCAAGAACGCCCTGGAGAACGGCAACGGCGTGGCATGGGCCAACGATAACACCGAGGTCATCGCCTTTGCCAACCAGAACCCCGGCTACACCGTGGGCATCGCTTCTCTGGGCAGCCAGGACACCATCGCTCCCGCTGTGAGCCAGGGCAACACCACCGTTCTGGACTGGCTGAACGAGGAGATCCAGAAGCTGGGCGAGGAGAACTTCTTCCACAAGGATTACGAGGCCACTCTGGTGGACACCTACGGCATCGACTACGAGGACGAACTGGTGGTCGAGGGCGGCGTGGCCGCCGGTGCTGACGCATCCAGCGAGGCCGCTTCTTCCGAGGCTGCTTCCAGCGAAGCCGCAGCCTCCAGCGCCGCAGCACAGTAAAGCATCATTGCATCAACCAGGCAGGAGAGGGCAGGACCTTTCCTGCCTTTTTCGTTGCACCGCCCGCCGGAGCGTGCTATACTGGAACAAAAAACAACCAAGGTTGTACAAAAGCGAGGAAACGACCATGAAGCGGGCATATATCAATGGCATTCTGCTGGACGGCACCCAGCATATGGAGCCGCAGGCACACAAGGTGCTGCTGTGCGAGGACGGCGTCATCACCGCCGTTGCGGACGAGGGCACCGACCTGGACGGCTATGAGGTCATCGACCTCCACGGCGGCTATGCGATGCCGGGCCTCATCAACCTGCATGTGCATCTGGCCGGCAACGGCAAGCCCAGCGCAAAGCCGCGGGATAATGCGGCGCTGGTGCGTAAAATTCTGAGCAACGGCCTGACCCGTGCGGTGGCCTACCGCATGGTGTGCAGCTATGCAAAGCTGGAGCTGCTGGGCGGCGTGACCACCATCCGCACCGTGGGCGGCATCGCGGATTTTGACACCCGCTGCCGGGACGATGCCCAGGCCGGGAAGATCCTGGCCCCGCGCATTCTGGCCGCCAACGAGGGCATCTCGGTGCCGGGCGGCCACATGGCAGGCTCGGTGGCCGTGGCGGCCCACAACAACGGCGAGGCCCTGACCCAGCTCACCAAGGTCAGCACCCAGCGGGTGGACCTTGTCAAACTGATGATCACCGGCGGCGTGCTGGATGCCGCCGAAAAGGGCACCCCCGGCGAGCTGAAGATGCCGCCGGAGATGGTAAAGGCCGTGTGCGATCAGGCCCACGCCATGGGCTATCCCGTGGCGGCCCACACCGAATCGCCCGAAGGGGTGAAGGTGGCACTGGAAAACGGCGTGGACTCCATCGAGCACGGCGCAAAAATGGACGAAGAAACGGTAAAACTGTACAAGGAGCACGGCGCGTTCCTGTGCACCACCATTTCCCCGGCGCTGCCGTATGCGCTGTTTGACACGGCGGTGTCCGGTGCGTCGGAAAAAGACCAGTACAACGGCAGGATCGTGTTTGACGGCATCGTGGAAAGCGCCAAAACGGCGCTGGCCAACGGCATCCCGGTGGGCCTTGGCAACGACGTGGGCTGCCCTTACATCACCCAGTACGACTTCTGGCGGGAGCTGTGCTACTTCCACAAGTATTGCGGTGTGAGCAACCAGTTTGCCCTGTACACCGCCACCCTGCGCAACGCCCGGCTGGCCGGGGTAGGGGACGTGACCGGCTCGCTGGAAGTGGGCAAGAGCGAGGACCTCATCGTCACCCGTCAGAACCCGCTGGAGGACCTGCGGGCGCTGCAGCATCTGGAGCTGGTGGCCTGCCGGGGCCGCGTGGTGAAAAAGCCCGCGCCCAAGCGCAACCAGACCGTGGACAAGCTGCTGGACCCCTATCTGGAATAAGAATTTATCCTAGAAAGGCTCTCCCGCAAGGGGGAGCCTTTTTACATGCTCGCCATGACGGCCAGAATGCTCTGCCAGCTTTTGGTGCGGGCGCAGGTGGGGGCCGGGCGTGCCGGGCGTGCCGGACGGCTCACCGGCGGGGTCTGGGGCTGCGTCTGCAGCTGGGCGGCAGCCGGTACGGCCGGGTGAAAGAACATCTCCACCGTGCCGCTCTGCCACTGTGCGGCCAGCTGGGCAGCCTCCGGGTCGGCCTGCAGGGTGCGGCGCTCGGCTCCGGCCAGGCTGTCGGCCAGCCAGTACAGGATGGCGGCCACCGGCAGGCAGGGGGCCTTGCTCAGGGTGCTGTAGCTCCAGTGGGCACCCCGGCCCACAAAGCTGTCCACCGTGATGACGGCCCCGGTGCGGGCGTCACGGGGCAAAGGCAGATCGCAGTCCGTGCCCGCCAGCGTTTCCAGCTCCTGCACCATGCGGTCGGTGCGGGCGGCGTCCAGCCGGTCCTCGCGGCAGCAGGCGTGGAAGTCAGTGTCCTCCAGCAGGCTCTCGGCCTTGGCGGGGAACTGCCCGGTGAGCTGGCCGCTCTCGTTGTGGCAGAGCATCCACCCCTTGCGGAACAGCTGGAAGTTCAGTCCTCTGCGGCCCATCGTGGAGTAACACACGGTGGCGCAGTGCTCCCCGGGCATCCGCCGGACTTCCAGGTAGGCGTCGTTGCCGCAGAGATCCTGCAGGCGCACGGCGGCCAGAAGCTGCGCCCCCGGCAGACGGGATGACATGGCGTTGTGCATGGCGGTAAAGTAGCGGTTGGCATCCATGATACGTTCCTCCCTGAATGGTTCGACTGACAGCAAAGTGTTGTATTCAAAGGACTTCCAACGCGGGCCGCCGCCGTGCACTGCGGGGGACATCGCGCGTTCCTGTGGTTCGTCTGAACATAGTATAGCATAAACTACGACAAAAAACAACTAAAAGTTTGCAAAAACAACCAGATTTTTGCGAACACCCCGGAACTGCTCCAAAATACAACGCGACGGTTGGTTGTAAAATGCCCGAAGCGGTTGTGTGCCGGACAACAAAAAAGCCTTTCCCCAAAAGGGAAAGGCAATCTCTCAATCTCCCAGCTCACGGATCTCGTTCTGGATCAGGCGGCCGGCGGCGCGGGCCAGCTGGTCCATGCCGCGGATGCGGGCCATATTTTTACCATAGATGCGGGCAGCGTCGGCGGCGGAGCGGTCCTCGCCCATGAACACTGCCGACACCCGGATGCCCTTGCGCTGCAGCACGCGCACCTGGGCGGCCGCGTCGGCCACACCGGCGGCGTCCTCATAACCGCAGCCCAGCGGGTTTTCCGGGCTGGGCGGGATGCGGCGGCTGTCGTTGGGGGAAGCGTCGGTCAGCAGGATGAGCAGGTGCCGCGGGGCGGGGCCGGGGGCAAAGTCCAGCAGATCGCCCGCCGCCAGCAGGGCCAGGCCGTCGCGGTTCCAGCCGGAGGCAAAATACCGGTTGATGTTCTGGCGGTTCTTGTCGGCAAAGTCCTTGAGCACCCGCAGCACGGTGTAGCCCCGCAGGCTGCTGAAGGCGCTCACCCGCACCGGGATGCCGCAGTTGGCCAGGCTCTCGGCCAGGATGGACCCCTGCGCCGCGATGACCTCCTGACAGTGCAGGCGGGAGGCGGAAGCGTCCAGCAGCAGGTCCACCGTAAAGGCGGGGTGATTTTCCTCTTCGGCGCACAAAAACACCCGGTCATCGTTCAAAAGCGGGGCGCGCCACACCCGCCCGGGGTCCACATTGCCGCTGCGGGCCACCCGCGCGTTGGGCTGCTGATGCACCAGGATGCAGTTGCGGATCTGCTCGGTGAGCCGCAGCACCACGCTGCGGTGCAGCTCCTGATTCTTGGCGTAGTAGGCGCGGTTGCGGTCGGCCTGCAGCTCGGCCTGTTCGGCCAGATGCCGGGCCTCCGGGGTGGGGGCCTGTTCCGGGCTGGGCACGCCCGCGCTGAACCACAAATGGCACCCCAGATGCACCCCGGTGCACAGCTCCTGTTCGGCCTTGCGCAGCCGCTCCGGCGGGTAGAGGGAGCGGCCGAAGCAGCTCTCGATGTAGGCGCGGTCCTGCGCGGCGTTCTGCTTCAGGGTGATGTGGGCCTGCCGTTTGTCCACGCTGGGGCCGCTGCCGGCGGCGTCCACGGCGTTGGAGTGCTCCACGGTCACTCGGTCGGTCTTGATCATCTGGGTGGGCAGGGCCTTGGTGGCAAGGGTGGCCAGCAGGCCGTCCAGATGCAGGTGCAGCGCCGCTTTCGGATGCACGGTGCCGTCGAAGAGATCAAACTTTGCGTACACGGCCAGCAGGGCGTCCTGCAATTGGTCCGGCTGCGGGGCGGTGTCCGGGGCCAGCGCCCGGAACAACCCGCTCTCGTAGGGGGTCATCACGGGCAGATTGCGCCCCAGCACGCTGCGCCAGCGGGCCGCCTGCATGGTGTACACCAGCTGGTTCCTGGCCATCCACTCCTGCCGGGAAAGTTTGTACTGGATGGCAAAAAAGTAGTCGGCGTGAGAATAGCGCAGCGCTTCCAGCACCGGGCGGTGGGGCAGCTCCAGCCGGTAGGCCGCGTTTTCGAGGTACAGCCACGCCAGATCGTCCAGCATGGCCTGCCGCAGATCGCCCGCCCAGCGGTCGAAGATGCTGTTTATCAACTTGTCTCCGTAATATTTGTGCACAAGGCCCACGATGGTGTTCATGTAAAAATCCACCGTGCCGTCGGTGTTGTGGGCCAGAAACAGCGGCTCAAAGCCATAGGCGCCCGCAGCCGCCCAGACCTGATTGGCCGCCCGCCGCTCCTGTGCGGTGTAGCTCTGGGCTTCCATCAGGCAAACAGCCTGGCCGCATCCAGTTTGGCCGGGATGCGGGCCGCGATCACGTCGCGGATCAGGCCCTGCTCGTAGCTGTCAAAGGCCTTGTTGGTGATGCCCATGTCCAGCGCGGCCCCTGCGGGGATGCCGCGGCGGATCAGGCGCAGCGCGTCCAGCATGCCGCGCAGGTCCAGTGCCTTGGTGGAAATTTCCGCACTGTCGCACTTTTTCTGCAAGTCGAGGAACAGCAGGGCGAACTGGTGGGCGTACTTCGCAGCAAGATCCGGGAACTGTGCCCGCAGCAGCTTTTCCAGGTTGTCCTGGGTGATGGTGGGCATCTGGATGACCACGAAGCGGGAGGTCAGGGCCTCGTTCAGCTCCCGGGTACCGGCGTAGCCGTAGTTCATGGTGGCGATGAAGCGGGTCTCCTCGGCCAGCGGGATGCGGTCGTAGCCGGGCACGTCAATGGCGCGGCGGAAGTCCAGCACGGCGTGCAGCACGGCCAGCGCTTCGTTCTTGGCCATGTTGATCTCGTCCAGCACGCCAAAGCCGCCGCACTGGGCGCAGCGATACACCGGTCCGGGGCGGAACTCCACCCGTCCGTCGACAAAGGTGTCCATGCCGATGAGGGAGGCCGCGTCCATGTTCACATGGAACGAGATGTCCCACGCGGGGCGGCCGAAGGCGGCGGAGAGGTTCTCGGCCAGCACGTTCTTGCCGGTGGCCTTGCCGCCCGCCAGCAGCAGGTTTTCGCCGCAGAGCAGGGCGGCCAGCGCCTGCTCCCACACCTCTTTGCCGTAGTAGGTAAAGGCCGGGGCCGGGATGCGGGGCCGCAGCGCAGCGTCCAGCGGATGGGCGGCACGGTATTCCTCTACCGCAGAAAGCAGGGCCGGGTCCACGCCCTCCTGCCGCAGCGTCTCAAAAAGTTCAGACATTGTACAATACACCTCGATGCTTTGCCGGTTGTTTGCAGCAAACCGGTTGCTCAGCCCTATCATAGCACAATCGCGGGCATTTGTGTAGGGGGTGTGCGGGGCAAAACAGCAAAGAGGGGCAGCCCCGACCGGGACCGCCCCTCTTCACATGAAAAAGAAGAAAAGAAGAAATGTTGGATCTATGCGGGAGAACTGCGCCTTATCAGGCGTTCTCCAAGCCTGCCATCTGCTTGATGGATTTAATGGCAAAGGTCAGGGTACGACCACAGGCAGTACCGCCCATGACGCAGGGATAGTTGTTCTGGAAGAAGCTGCCGGACATATCACCGGTGATATACAGACCGGGGATCGGCTCATTGTTGCTGTCCTTGGCCTGGCAGTTCTCGGTGATGGAGATGCCCTGCATACTGCACAGCAGAGAGGCACCCAGCCAGCAGCCGTAGAAGGGAGCGGTGCGGATGGCGCTCAAACGGCTTGCAGGCTTGCCGAAGTCCTCATCGTTCTGCTTGTCATACAGCTCGTTGTAGCGGGCAACGGTGGCTACAAAGTTGTCCTTGTCGGCACCGGTAAAGCCCATCTTATCGGCAAGCTCTTCAATGGTGTCCGCCTTCATGATCAGGCCCTCACCCTCGTACTGCTCCAGCTGACCTTCCATCATGCCGGGGATGTAACGGGTCAGTGCAGAGCAGCCAATGGTGTGGAAGCGATCTACGTCGCTGCGGAAGTTTGCATCGTGGATCATGGCATAAACATGACCCGGCTGCTGGAAGGAAGCGTGAGAAGCGTTGTCGTACTCCTGGCTCTCATTCATAAAGCGTTCGCCATGGCGGTTGACTTTCAGGAAGGGCTGGCTGCCGGGGTTGTACTGCCCCACAGTGCCGGGGAAGGCCTTGCCGCCAAAGGCGTTCTCGCTGTCCACATAGCCGGCATCCACACCGGGGGCCACCAGACCACGGTCGAACAGAACGGGAGCGGGCTCTGCATCCAGATGTGCACCTGCCCAGATGGCGGCACGGATGCCGTAACCCTTGTCGGCAGGCGTATAGGAGCAGGCAGTGGTCACACTGGTGCCCAGCGGGTCCAGCTGCTCCATCATGTAGGGGTTGCCGGCATAGCCGCCGCAAGCCAGCAGCACGCCCTTGGCTGCGTTGATGCGGATAAAGTGGTCATCTTCGGTACTCTGGGCGATCACGCCGGTGATGCGTCCATCGGCATCTTTTTCCAGCTTGGCAAGGCCGGTGTTAAAGTCGATGCTGTAGCCTTTGCTTTCAATGTACTCCTGGAACACCACGTTGCGGGGCTTTTCGGCGCTGCTGTAATCGACCTGCTGCACAGGGAACATCAGCTTGCTCTGGCTCACCTGCGTGTCATCCGGCCACTTGGCTTCATCGCCGGAGGTCAGGTTGCACACATAGTTATAAGGTTCGTTTTCCAGGATGCCGGAAACAAAATCATGCATGGCAGCGGATTCGTTGATCCAGGTCTTGACCACGCGCTGGTCGCAGCGACCGCCCATAGAACGGGAGATCTCGCTCAGCAGCTCGGCGCGGTCAACCGGAGCGATCCCTTTTTTCTGTGCTTCGCTGCTATCAATGGTGCCGTACCAGTGACGGGTCTCCATGACGGAAGAATTCTGCTCGATGATGCGGAAATCCAGCCCGTTCTGTGCAGCATAAGCGGCTGCGCACATACCACCGTTGCCTGCGCCCACGATGACGATATCGGTATCCCATGTCTCGGTGATGGCAGCCTCGTCGATGTCGGGCTCGGTGCCCAGCCAGTCGTTCT
>OIWT01003624.1_pt1 | contig 13822 bp, 13 predicted proteins | sample 1587701 | NCBI WGS metagenome assembly OIWT01 (sample SAMEA3888904, study PRJEB22519) | human gut metagenome | biome: human gut; feature: human-associated habitat; material: faeces | place: Denmark | collected 2009
ATGGAGTGGTTCAAGAAGCAGTACGATGGCATCATCCTCGACAAGGCCAAGTAAGATGCGCTGTGCTGTAATGAGAGAGACGCTTGTTCCCTGTTTCTTTAACAAACACACCACTTTGGGGCACGTGTCTGGTTACTGTAATCCTGGTTGAAGAAGGGGTGGTACTTGATGGACTCAAACTTGATTCGTTTGTCTGCTTCCTCCACCAGGATCTTCCTGCACAGGTCGAATATCTCGGGGTTCGCATTGCGTCGAAAACGCATATTGCGCAGAGCACGCGGATCATTCTTCGTCAGGTCCTTCGACAACGCCAGCAAGTCCGCCTTCTCCTCTACGTCTCAGTCTCCGCAAAAGCAACGACGCTCCTCTTCTTCCGACAGTCCCACCACCAATTCGTACAACAGCACACCAACTAGGATTGATTGGAGGAAACCATCACAACAAGCCCACGTCTCGGCCGAGCCATCGTAGCCCTTCCCGTTGTCCGTGGACTGCTCAGGCGCCATGTAGCTCACCGTGCCGCACAGCGTGAATCGCGGCTTGTCCTGCTTGATGCAAGACCACCCGAAATCCGTCAGTTTCACTTCCAAATCGCCCTTGCCGGTGCGTGTCTGCGCATCAACCCAACCCATTCGACGCACATCGATGTTCTTGAAGATGAGGATGTTCTCGGGTTTTAGGTCTCGGTGCATCACGTTGTGTGTATGGCAATACGCCAGTGCGCTACGGATGACTGCAGGAAGAGGCTGCAACGAATACACCTGTCTAGCAACTTGCTGCACATATTTCATTGGCATACCCTTCATCCAGTTGTTCTTAATCATGAGGTTGAACAGCGTTCCCTCGGGAGCGTACTCCATCACAATGCCCACTACGCCTCACTTTACTGTAAAAGCAAAACCCCGATCCAAGTTGACGAAGGATCCATACACACGAGCGATGCGGTTGTGGATCAAATGGGAGTGAATCTACGGGAAAGAGAGGCAAACGCGGCTACTTCGATTTCCTGCTTCAGCTGGTCCAGAATATTGTTTTCTGCGTACTTTTTGAGGAACATAATCTTCAGAGCCACCAACTTGTTGGAGTTGAGCTCGCGCGCCAAAAACACCTTTCCTGTTCCTTACACCCAGTCTGTGCATCGGTACCATATTGTCCTTCGCCTAACGCCTTCTTGAAACCGAAATCGTTGAAACACCACGATTTGTTGCTCTACACACGTCAGTTCAGATTCCAAGAGGATATACCACCAGTTCCTGAGAAGGACCACTCCCCGGTGCGCCATTCAGTTGTCTCTCCCTGGGGAAAGCGGGACGACTCGGTGCCTGTGTGCCATGGAAGAGGGGATGGGATGGGTAGCTCATCCTACTCGACGCGAACAAATGACTAACAAACACGCTTCACAGAACAGGAACCAGATTAAAGGTTGGCAATGACGTTGTCGTGAATGCGGTCGGCGGCATTCTTGGAAGACTCGGGGAACTGGAAGTCCTCGCCGGTGATGAGCTCGTAGAGCTGGATGTAGCGGCGCGAGAGCTCGTCCACCATGTCGGCGGGCGCCTCGGGCAGCACCTCGTCCTTGTACGGGTCGCACTGCGAACGGTACCACGTGCGCAAAAACTCCTTGTCGATGTTCTCGGGGTTCTCGCCCGCCGCGAAGCGCGCCTCGTACGACGCAGACAGCCAGTAGCGCGAGGAGTCGGGCGTGTGGATCTCGTCGATCAGGCGGATCACGCCGTTCTCGTCCTTGCCGAACTCGTACTTCGTGTCCACCAGGATCAGCCCGTGCTCGTCCGCCACCTTCTGCCCGAACGCGAACAGCTCCTTCGCCTTGCTGCTGCAGTAGTCCCAGTCCTCCTGGCTCATGAACCCGCGGCTCACCACGTCCTCGGGCGAGATCACTACGCCTCACACAACCCGCACAACCCCACGCTCGTCGTGCACGTCCGACTTGGTCGTCGGCGTGATCAGGTTCTCCCACAGCTTCTGGTTCTTCTTCAGACCCTCGGGCAGGTCGATGCCGCAGTACTTGCGCACGCCCTGCTGGTAGTTCGTCCACAGCGAAGTCGACGTCGAGCCCGTGATGTACCCGCGCATCACGAACTCGATCGGGAACGGCGTGCACTTGCGACCGATCGTCACGTTCGGGTCGGGCACCGCCAGCACGTGGTTCGGGATGATGTGCTCCGTGTGCTTGAACCACCACGCCGACGTCAGGTTCAGCACCTGCCCCTTGAACGGCACCGTGCACAGCTCGCGGTCGAAGCCCGACATGCGGTCCGTCGTGATCAGCACCACCTTGTCGCCGCTCTCGAAGCGGTCGCGCACCTTGCCCACGTACAGGTTCGTCGTGTTGATGCCCTCCAGGTTCGTCTTCGACAGCGTGTTCGCGCGCGCCGCGTCGATCGTCGAGAAGTACGACTTCGTGCGGATGTCCGAGTCCGCCACGTACAGCGACTGCTGGTTCATCTTCTGCAGCTTGCGGATCTGCGCCGCGATCTTCTCGTCGCCCACGGCCAGGATCTTCGCCGCAGCCAGGGCAGCGCCCTCGGGCTCCAGCACCAGCATGGGGCACACGCCGCTAGGCATGCGGATGGAAGAGAACAGGTCCGCTCCGTTGAAGGTGCCGCTGTAGGGAGGGCAGATGATCACGGGCGTCACCACGTTCGCGTCCGCAAAACCGCTCAGCGCGTTCGAGCGTCCAGCGACGGTGATGTACACCTTGGGCTGCTTCTTTTCCTCGTATCTCTACCCGTGATGCCTGCGTCACGAAGCCACAGCAAGGAGCTCGAGAAGACGCGCAGGGGTCTTGTGAGCAGAAGCAATTCTCATCTCGCAGGCAATTCCAAACGACTACCCGTCACCAAGCGGAACGCGCACTCTACCTTCACAGCCTTCTCAATCTTCTCGCAATGGGGAAGATCGCTCTTCGATCCCATAAAGATGACAACAAGGGGAGTAGACATTCGATTCTGATTATCAGAGAAGAAAACACGGGGTTTGTCGATCCGTATCTGTCCACTCCTTCCGGCGGTTGTTCAGTGTGGGAGGGAAGGTTGATTATCAACAGTCTGTTCATTGCGTCGGAATGAGGGAGGGTGGAGTGGAGGGGGTCGTGTCTCTCTGCTTTTACCTTTATGTCGCTTCCATGGAAGAGAAGAGGAGGCGTTGTTGATGCATGAGGCTCATTGTTGTTGAAATGGAAGGAGTGGATAACACAAGCCATAGACAAATGAATGGCTGAATTAGAAGGAAAAGTGAGGCATGATCCAACTCCACCTTCCAATCTCCACTATCATTACAAAATGGCTCAAACAAAGAAATAGAATACTCACACACTTCAAATCACAAGCAGGAAGGAGGAAATCGGGAGCGGCGATAAAGGTTGAATAACCGCGGTGGACGCCTTGGAGAATTGGCGCTGTTCGTCACCAAATACCGAGAAGGTGTATGTAGGAACCGCATGGTTGTGGATAAATGGATAGGATTAATGGATAATGGCTCCCAAGAAGAAAAACAACCAGAAGAAGGGTCAAAACAATCAGCAGGAGGACGATTTTGATCTCGATGCTTTTCTCGAGGCGGAGGGCATGAACAACGCTGCTCCCGCGGAAGAGAAAGCCCCGGTGAAGGAGGATGCACAGCCCATCAAGATTGAAGAATTTGCAAATGTCGACGATGCTGCGGACGCGTTCCTAAACTCGTTAGGCGGCTCGACTCCGGCAAGTGGTGGCGGCAAGAAGAAGAACAAGAAGAAGAAGGCTGCAGCGGCTGCTCCTGCGGCCGAAGCGCCTGCTGAGGGTGAGGCAGCTCCTGCGGGAGGCGAGGCGCCGGCGGAGGGCGGAAAGAAGAAGAAGGGAAAGAAGGAGGCCGCGCCGAAGATTTCTGCTCAGGCGATGAAGATTAAGGCGGAGCTGGAGCGCAGAAAGAAGCTGGAGGAGGAGCGACTGCGCGCCGAGGAGGAGGAGCGAAAGCGCCAGGAGGAGGAGGAGCGCAAGATCCGCGAGGAGGAGGAGCGCATCGCTGCCATCAAGCAGAAGAAGAAGGAGGAGAAGAAGACCAAGATCGAGCAGATGAAGCGCGAGGGCACGTACCGCACGGAGCGCCAGAAGAAGAAGGACGCCGAGAACCGCAGAAAGGTGGAGATGATGCGCGCGATGTTCGCGCAGCAGCAGAAGGAGAGCATGAAGGAGGAGAAGGAGCCCGAGAAGGAAGAGGAACCGGTGAAGGAGGAAGAGCCCGTGAAGGAAGAGGAGCCCGTGAAGGAGGAGGCGAAGGAGGAGGTGCAGGACGACTGGGAGAACGACGTGCTGGACGACTGGGAGAACGAGGATGTGGACGATGTGGTGGCGGTGCCGGCGGCGGAGCCGACGATCGTGATCAAGGAGGTGGAGAAGGTGGAGGCGAAGCCGACGGTATCGAAGAAGCAGCAGCGCGAGCTGGAGCGCAAGACGCGCGAGGAGGAGAAGCGGAAGCAGGAGGAGGCAGAGAAGAAGGAGAAGGAGATGATCGCGACGCTGCGGTCGCCCATCTGCGTGATCATGGGCCACGTGGACACGGGCAAGACCTCGCTGCTGGACAAGATCCGGCACACGTCGGTGCAGAAGGGTGGGTGCGTGTGGGGCGCGTGAGGCGTAGACGAGGCGGGCGGCATCACGCAGCAGATCGGCGCGACGTACTTCCCCATCGAGAACATCCGCGACTCGACGGAGAAGCTGCGCAAGCAGCTGGACCTGCAGTACAAGATCCCCGGCCTGCTGGTGATCGACACGCCGGGCCACGAGTGCTTCCACAACCTGCGCTCGCGCGGCAGCAACCTGTGCGACCTGGCCATCCTGGTGGTGGACATCATGCACCTGCTGGAGCCGCAGACCATCGAGTCGCTCAACATGCTGCGCCAGCGCCGCTGCCCCTTCGTCGTCGCGCTCAACAAGATCGACCGCCTCTACGACTGGAAGTCGCGGCCCAACGCCGCCTTCCGCGACACGCTGAAGCTGCAGCCGCAGCACACGCAGGACGAGTTCTACACGCGCCTGGACCAGACCATCACCGCCTTCCAGGAGCAGGGGCTCAACGCGGCGCTGTACTACGAGAACGACGACCCGCGGAACACCATCTCGCTGGTGCCGACCTCCGCCGTGTCGGGCGAGGGCATTCCGGACCTGCTGGCGCTGCTGGTGCGCCTGTCGCAGCAATACATGCAGAAGCGCCTGACCGTCACGGACGACGTGAAGGCCACCGTGCTGGAGAAGAAGGTGATCGAGGGCCTCGGCACCACCCTGGACGTGATCCTGGTGGACGGCAAGCTGCGCGTCGGCGACACCATCGTGCTGTGCGGTATGAACGGCCCCGTGGTGACGCAGATCCGCGCGCTGAAGACGCCGCAGCCGATGCGCGAGCTGCGCACCAAGACGATGTACATCGACCACGACGAGATCCGCGCGGCCATGGGCATGAAGGTGGTGGCGCAGAACCTGGACGACGCGGTGGCGGGCACCTCGCTGGTGGTGTGCAACGACGAGAGCAAGCTGGAGGAGGCGAAGGAGCTGGTGCAGAGCGAGCTGGAGTCGGTGAAGAAGCTGCTGAAGATCGACGGCGAGGGCGTGTTCGTGCAGACCTCCACGCTGGGCTCGCTGGAGGCGCTGCTGGAGTTCTTGAACACGCTGGAGCCGCCCATCCCCGTGGGCGCGTTCAACATCGGCCCGATCCACAAGCGCGACGTGATCCAGGCGTCGATCATGCTGGAGAAGAAGAAGGAGTTCGCGACGATCCTGGCGTTCGACGTGAAGATCGTGCCGGAGGCGGCGCTGTACGCGAAGGAGATCGGCGTGCGCATCTTCAGCGCGGACATTTTGTACAACCTGTTCGACCAGTTCAGCGCGTACGTGAAGGCGCTGGCGGACGAGAAGAAGGCGGCGTCGAAGGAGGAGGCGGTGTTCCCGTGCATCCTGAAGATCATCCCGCAGTACATCTTCAACCGCTGCAACCCCATCGTGGTGGGCGTGGACGTGGTGGACGGCATCCTGAAGCCCGGCACGCCGCTGTGTGTGGTGCTGAAGAAGACGACGGAGGTGAAGAAGGAGAAGAAGCTGTCGCTGGAGGACTGGATGCCCGACGAGAACGAGGACATCAACCTGGACTTCAAGGACAGCAAGAAGAGCAAGCAGCTGGGCCAGGTCGTGGAGACCATCGAGACCACCAGCTACCTGGACATCGGCACGGTGAAGAGCATCGAGCTCGACCACAAGGAGGTGCCCTCCGCGCGGCCCGGCAAGTCCATCGCCATTAGCATCGAGCCCAGAGAGGGCAGCAAGCCCGTGCTGCTCGGCAGACAGTTCGACGTCTCCGACCTGATGTACTCGCGCGTAGGAGCGCGGCGGAGGGGAGTGATCTGTAGCTGACTCGCACCAGCATCAACTCGCTGAAGGAGAACTTCCAGAAGGAGATGACCGACGACGACTGGCGCCTCGTCATCAAGCTGAAGGGTATTGAAAACATTAAATGGCCTGTTTGTTCATGATTTGACCTGATGGAGGAGACTGGCCTGCGAGATCTAAGCGTTACTGTCCTATGTCACAGGTGATGTCTAGCCCGGGACGAACGACAGTCAGTGGAACACGCAGCCGATTCCGGAAGAATCCCTCTCGTACCACGGTGACATGGCGGCTTCCCCCGAGTCGTACCCGTATCTGGGGAATGAAACGTGCATCTTGGCTCCGCTGACGATTATGCCGTAGAGCCCTCGACCGATGTCTGTTCAATGCAGAAGTTCTCGTCTCCTGCGTGAGCTATGCGATCGCAGTGCTGAAGTACTTCCCCACCGTTCTCCTGTTGGTTTGCGCGTGATGTGCAGGTGTGTCGCAATCCATTTTTCTATTCCTGCTGGACGACTCTCGGAACGGCAACCGGCATTGTGGCGTTGCTCCAGAGCGAGGGCTTTTCCGTTTCTCGGTCTCCGCTGCTGAAACAGTTTGCGTGTCCTCTCCTTCTCTGTGCCTTTCTTTCAATGAGTCTTTTCACTGTGATATCGTCATCAATAGCCCTGAGCATGTGGAGTGGTTACACGAATCGCTGCTCGCTCGCTCTGCTCTCCTCGTTTTCCCAGGTATCCCCTCCTCTCTATCATACATCGTAGTGTATAACCCTGCTGATCAGTCTGTCTCTGTATGTTCCCCTTCCCATGTGCTCCAGTGGCCCTTCTCGCCTCCTCTCACACCTAGAGAGCATTTCCGTTGTAAAAGCAAAGGATTGGGGTGTTTGTTCACAAACAACGTACAGATTCAAGTCCGCGTCCACATCGTCGTCGTCATCGTCTCCGTCCTCGTCTCGCTCGTCCTCCTCGATAACCAGCTCGGGAGCCGCGTTGATGCTCGTGCTCATGATGTTGATCGAAGAGGCGTAGGTCTGGGCGGTGGACGTGCCTGTTTCCTGCTCCGCCACCTCCGCTACGCCGCCGCTGAGGAGGCACTCGTTCTTCTCCAGCGTCAGGGTGTAGGTACTCCGCACCACCTTTCCGGACTAGGCGTGAATGCGAATGAGGGCTGAAACGGGCTTCGTATGTGTGATGATGGCGCAGAGATGCGATAGGCTCGCACACAGTGTACAGTGGTTCTAGAATGAATGGAATTGAACAGAGATACGTGAAGGAAGGAGAGAGCATGCTGTGTTGTCAATTCCGTTGGGCAGCAGAACAGAACAGCAGAATAGTGGAGCACATCTGCACTGTGATGCTAGATGCAAATCCATACCCAGATTCCGCAGGACGCTTCTCAATAGGGAGCACTGCTCGTAGGCACTCTGATCCCCTCCATCCTCTCGTTTCAGGAATGACGGGACAGAGTCAATGCACAGAATGCGGTATTCTATCCGTAAATGCCATCATCATTCTAGACCCCGTTCTGTGCAGGGAGTCTCTTCCGAAGGAATGACGCCCTATAGCATAAGCAAGAATCAATACCCAAACTGGGGGAGCGTGTATATAATGTAATGACAAGTCGGGAAAGATAGCGGACATGGTGGCTTGTGTATTGTCCTACGTTGTCAGCAGAGTGGCAACGGTTACAAGAGTGGTCGCATGGACAGACACTGTTTTCTCCAAACTGCCGTCTATCTACTCGTCACACTCCCGTAGAGTCCATACGCTGCTTACAAACGATTTCAGAAAGCACATCAGCACATCCTTGTTTGCGATACTGTATTCGATGGAGCAGGCAAGCGGTCGCGTCTCTCGCCGCAGGTTGAGGGACTCGACCAGTGCGTTCATCTTTTCTGGCGTGCGAGTACAGTGACTTTTCGTCCGAGGGCGGTTGATTATCATGCGGCTTCAATCACTTGTCACCAACATGCTCATTTCGGCTTCATTCCCAAATATACTTGCTGATTCAGATATGAAATTCTCTCGTTTCATCCTCTTTGTCCTTCTCTTTGTGTTCTGCCTCTCTGCTGTGCATATCCTTTGTGCTGTGGCGTAATTGCCTATTCGGCCCCGTTTTCCTTCACCTATACCCGTGCGCGCCGAGGAGACGGAAGTGGAAGTGGAGCCCGCTGAGACCGACGATATTGACGACATTCTCGAAGCCAACGTGGACGAGCCCGAGGAGGCTGACGACGACGTTTCTTACGAAGGCGAGGAGGAGACCCCCGTGATCATGAAGTCCCTGAAGTTCCCCGTGCACCCCCTGACCGACATCCCCGAGCCCTCTTCGGATATCGAGGTGACCTACAAGTTCCTGTCGGGTACGAGGCGTAATGATGTGTGGTGATGGGATAGAGGAGTTCCCCGTTGCTGAGCCCATTCGTGTGATTGTGAACCTGAAGAACAACGGCGTCACCGTGTACAACGTGACCAACTGCATGGGCTCTCTGAACGACGTGGACGACTTCTCTGTGTACCACCAGAACGTAATCGTCCCTCTCTTCTTTAAAGCGTAGTTCACTGAGCGCAACTTCAACAGCACTCTGTACCCCGGCTATGAGATGAACTTTTTGTACGTGTTCGGCATCTACAACTACATGGACCCCGCCGAGTACCAGCTGGCCCTCACCGTGTTCTACGAGACGGACTCGGACTACTACGCCTCCACCTTCCTGAACGAGACCATCGAGGTGATCGACAAGAGCAGCGTGTGGGACGTTCGCATGTGAGCGCCGAGACGGGCGGTGAGACGTAGGATCTCCATCGTGGCGATGATGATCGTGCTGGCCGTGTTCATCTACCAGTACTTCTTCCAGGCGCCCAAGAAGGTGAAGAAGGGAACGGTGGCTGTGGACGAGTTCCTGCCGAAGGATAAGAAGAAGAATTGAGTGTGGGTTGTATTGTTCCATGCTGTGTTTGCTGGCAGGAAACAGGGAACACCTTTGAGTTTCCAAAGTCGAATTTCACCTTCTTCTTGTTGTTCTCGATGCCGATGTACTCCTTCCTACGCCTAAGCCCGCGCGCGTTCCCAAACCGCTGCTTCGAGCAGCTGCTTCCGTAGTACATCTCGTCCAGCACAACAATGCAGAGTAAACTAACGAAGACGATCATGATCAAGTAGAAGTCGCTTGGCGGCGGGAACTTGTTGTAGACGAGCGAGTAGGTCAGTGCCAGACGCTTTCCCGCACGGCACATTTGCTTCTGGAGAAGGGTCTGGAGATACGCGATCTGCTCCTCCGTGAGGATGTTCATGAACTGCACGGACTACGGCTCATGCACAATGGATGCGATCACCTTGTAAATCTCTATTCCCACCTTGTACGCCTCCTCGGACCACAATTGCGGATTGAACTCAAATCCGGACAGGGTCATGCTAGCAATAAATAAAACTCACTACGGCAAACTCATCGCACATCTTCTCAATCTCCATCGCCCGATTCACAATCTCATCCGAAATCTCTCCATTCTACCCATCACACGCCTCCACCGCACAGACAAAGGGAAGGTTCGGCACGTCGCTAAAATTGCCAAACACTTGATCCGTCAGAAAGTGGAGGGACTTCGTCACAGTCGCATTTCCCTCCCGAATCTGGAGCTTGAAGTCTCTTCCATCTACCATCACATCCCCCACTCAGCCAAACTGGTGTCGCCGTTGGGGAACTGCTTGCTGAAATAGTTGATGTTGTGAAGCGGCTGGTGAATGTCCCCGATCAGATGGACGAGGAAGCGGAGCGTGGTAGACTACTTGGAACACAGGGTCGAATTCATTACGGCCTTTGTATCCGCGCCCTTCTGATCGATACTCTTGATGAGTTTGTTCAACTGCAAGACGACATTGTCCTTCTCCTCTCCATTCTTTGCCTCCGTACCATCCTATTGCTAAGCACAAAACGCAAGATCTGACCATGGAATAACCGTTTTGAATGAAGTGCCAGGGAACGGTGTGTTTGTACTGTTCCGTTTCCTTCGCCACATCTGCCCAGCAGGACTATGTGATCAGAAGCAGAATTCGAGCCGTACAGCCTCCAAATACTCCTTCGTGGCCTATTCATCATTTACGCACGACAGATGAGTACGTCCGTGTCATTTCCAAGGAGTTCAATCGTTGTCTTCGCCTTATCCTACCTGTGAGAGAGATTCGGGAGGGAGGAACGAAACTCAGTTTGTAAGCATTCGCTTCTGCAATTTGAGCGATGATCGCGTGCTCAATGTCTACAAGCGTGAGAAAGAGGAGACGGCACGCACTGTGCCAGGCGAAGACCTGGCAAAGCAGAAGCAGGGATATGAGGGACAGCATCCTAACTGCAGCAGCAATCACCACGAGTGCAGGAAAAACGGATGGAATACTGGCTTCGTATCTGCTTTCGGTTTGTGCTTTGTGGGATGATAATGGGAGTGAAGAAGAGGAAGAAGACGAATAGAGATCGAGGGATACGAAATCTCCCCGTCCATCACGCTGTGAGAGAGGGAGCACATGGTTATTGCAAATTGGGATTGAACAGACAGCGGATGGAGCTCACAAGGGCCACAACCGTCATTCGCGTTTCTGTGAGCAGGAATCCCGCATCGATGCATGTGGCAAAGTGGGACGTGAATCAAACAGGAAGGAACAACAAGAGAAGGAAATCGATGGGGTTGTCCTGGAAAACCGCTTCGCGTCCCAATTCTTGCTGCCCGAAAGCGAGCCGAAATTGGCGTTCCACGTTCTTCTTTTTCCCATCAATAAAAGAAACCCGAGGATTGGTTCTTTGCTCTATTTCGGCATCCGTTGAAGATTATTGCAAAGGTGGTTTTGCTACGTGGAATAGTCATGTGTAGTATGCAACAGTGGGTAAGCAAGAGATCCTTCTCCGTACTATCAAATCTGACTCGTGCGTTTTGGAACGTGATGACCTACGGTAACTCGGGCAGTATCCCGATGAAGACGCTGTGGAAGAACAAGACTGAGCTTCACGACATGGGAAGAATGCAGACGCTGTGCAATGAGCAGGTGCAGAAGCCCTACGTGAAGGATTGGAGTATTACCGTGAAGAAGGTGAAGAGCCAGAACAATCAGTGGAAGAAGATGGTGGAGGAGAACCAGGATGAGTTGTGGAGAGGCAATGGTCGTCGTGGACGGAAGAGAGTCAGCCAGTGGAATCGCGTGTAAGTTTTGTTTTAATTCCTTTTGTTAATCTAGCGGAAGCTTTGTTGGAAGAAACAGCGCTCCATAGAGTACAATAGCTAATGCAAGTCCTTTTCCTGTAAGTGATACAGTTCCACAACGTGAGCGACCTCCTTCCGCACCTGTCCATTCCACGTCCTCTCGGACAGACTGCTCAATGAAGGGGAGACGATCTTCCAACTCTTCTGCCGATTGCCCTCCTGGTATAGAATCAGGTGCGCAAACTCGTCGTTGTCCCACATCTTTAGCACGCGCTCCACCACCTACTCCTCACGCATCATCAACATCGCTACCAGAACGGTTCCGTTGTCGATACAGTGTCTTAAGTGCGCGAGAAGTGTCCCCAGCACGGGGGCGATGGCAACGTGACTCACGGAGGCAATGATCTTCTCCAGCTCGTCCAGCACCACGATCTCGTTCTGCGAGTTGCACTTGGGCCAGTTGTGCACGATGCCCTGGATCACCTACACATCACCGGAATGCGCGATTCACGACCGGAACACAGAGCGAGGGCTGGCGCGTGACGAACAGCAGGACGCAGCGCGTGAGCGTGCTGGCGAACTCCAGCAGGCCGCTCAGCTTGTGCAGCGGGAGAATGCAGTGCTTCAGAAAATGCACGTGCTCCTCCTTGATGGGAAGCATAAAACCGCACACGATGGAGTTGTACACCGTCAGGATATCGTCCACGCCGTCGACGCGACTGTTCAGGGAAATCACATTGCTGAGCATCTCCGCGAACACCTTGCGCACCAGCGGCCTTCTGCGCGGCAGGCGACCGTAGAGGTAGTGGACCACGAGGCGCACCATCGATCGCTCCCGAATGTCCTGCGAGAGGAAGAGGTAGAGGTAGTTCCGCAGGAAGGCGTCCGTGATGTTCTGCCGGATGCACTCGATGCGGATGTGCGGACAGGTGATGAGCTTCATGAAGAATTCGTGGACGAGCTCCAGGTAGTCCCAATCGGGGTCCAAAAAGGGCATCTCGATGTCGAGGGCGTTGTACTCGACCTTTTGGGGGAAGGGGAGCGGGCGGAAGAGAATGTGTCCGATCATTCGGAGACAGTCCTCCAGCGAGTCCGAAAAGTTGAAGATATCCCCGTCCCCGGCAGCGCAAACGGAGATCAGCTCCTGGATGGTCTCGTAGCGAATGCGGATCTCGCGATTGTACCGCTCGTCCTTGAGGTCGAACTGCGTGCAGCAGATGCGGATCTTGCGCCACAGGAGCGCTCTCACCTGGTAGTCAGGGACGGTGCTCAGCTGCGGCAAGTCCATGAAGACAATGTCGCCCGGACGCTCGCCGGTGAACATTCCAACTACGCCTGAGAGGAGAGGAGCAGAGGGACTTTGAATGGTCTCGGGAAGCGAAAAGCGCAGAAAGAAGCTCATCCAGTCCTCTCGAATCAGAATGCTGTTAAAGTACACTTCTTGCTCGACCACTCCGCCCCCCTCTTCCGAATTCTACGCTCACACCCAAATCTCACAGCCCACATCCATGCGGATGAGAACACCGTACTTCTGCAGCAACGGATCTGGAAGGGTCGTGAAGGTCGCCTTCTATGTGTGAACGGATGACGGAAGCAGCTACAACAAGCGACAATTCGATGCTGACGTCGATCTCATTCGTAACGCTGCTGAAGGCGGCCGAACCCTCGCGAATCGTCTACACAGCTGTTAGATGTCCGTCAGTTGGGGTCAGATTGAAAACTAATTCACGTCATATATGAGCTGCCTCGAGGGCGCATCCATATCTCACGTCCTTTGCCATCATCCCCGAAACACAAGTCGTCACTACTTACGCAATTGCACTCAATGAGAGCCTTCGATTCCTTGTCGAATACATATACGAATCCCTCCTTCTTTTTACTCTTCCGGGCACTCCCAATTCGGTCGTAACGGCACATTTCTTTCTCTATCGGGTGTAATTCACGTAAATAGAGAGGTTGCAGCTACAGCGGTGTGGAAGTACGCTAGAGAGGATAAGAAAATGGACATGAATGCAAAACAGAGAATAACCGCGGTTGGGGAATATCATGTTGTTTCTCCCCACGCGAGTTGCAACAAACAACGCCACAAACCCACAGTTTAGTAGAAGAAGCCAATGACCTTGCCACCGACGTGCTTGCGACGAGCCTCCTCGTGATCCATGATACCCTCAGAGGTGGTCAGCACGATGTGACCGAACTGACGGCAGGGAAGCAGGTTGCGGGTCCACATCTCGATCTCGTTGATCTGAATATCGAAGCGGGGAG
>OIWT01003625.1_pt1 | contig 13822 bp, 12 predicted proteins | sample 1587701 | NCBI WGS metagenome assembly OIWT01 (sample SAMEA3888904, study PRJEB22519) | human gut metagenome | biome: human gut; feature: human-associated habitat; material: faeces | place: Denmark | collected 2009
ATATCCGAGACCAGTTCGGACTTGTCTACGAAATAATATCCCCCTTCGCGGATCTTCCTGAAATCGTCCACACCGCTGGGGATCGCCAACAACCTGCCTTCCTCCTTCATACATCTACATATGAGTCTATAGGTTTAAAGGCTGTCCTCTTCCGATCCGAAACCTTCAGAGGGATATGAGCCAGAAGTGGGTGGTGTTGTCCTTCCTGTCCTCTATGTTCTCATGTGCCAGATACAGTCCGTAATGCTCCCCGGCGGAACGTTTGCATAGGACGGCACAGTCGTCGGGAAGTCTTCCTTCGGCCAGGAGCTCGGCCGCATATGCGGTGTCGGTACACTCTATCATCTCTGCCCCCGGATACAATCTGGAAAGCGAATCCTTGCATTGTCCCAGCGCCTGTATGTGGGATGCGACCTTCGATATGCGGAGGTCCGCCCTTTTGGTGAAGACGCAGTGATGTATGTGCAGATCCCCCTCCCTCACCGTCTTTACATCCTTCCCTTCGAGGGACCTCTGCGTCTCCAGGACCGGTCCCGCCGTGCTGTTCCTGACGGCCACGACACCGTAGTCCACCTTTCCGTTGCAGAGGGCATCCACCACATCCTTGGACGTGACCAAGGGGACGTGCTCCGCATTGTCGAACCCCATCTCCCTCGCGAATATCTGGGACATCTCCTCGCTGTTGGAGAAGGGGATGCCCATGTAACCGATCCTCGTCATCATAAACACCTCATTCGCCGCTCTGCGGGTCCTTCACGGCCACCTTCTTCCTCTGTCTTCCGCCGGTCTTCTTGACCTTGCCCTGGTCGATGGCCCATTGGTAGTTCTCCAGCTCGTTGGGGGCCACGAGGACCCTGTCGCCCTTCTTGTATTTCATGCCGGTGGCCCAGTTGGTGAAAGGTGCCAGTACACGATATTCATCGGCGTCCATGACGATCTCGGTGATGTTGGGCCTGCCCTTCATCTGAGAATAGGTGCCGGCGTACGGTATGGCCCTCCCGTCCTTGACCTCGATGACACTGGTGCATACCGAGTCGAGGAAGTAACGGTCGTGGGTGACGGTTATGATGGTGCCGTCGTATTCGTTCAGCGCCTCCTCGATGGCATGTCTCGCCGGGATGTCCAGGTAGTTGGTGGGTTCGTCGAGGATAAGGACGTTGGTCTCCTTCATGAGGAGGACGGCGAGGGCCACGCGGCATCTCTGACCCCCCGACAGGGTGGACATGGGGCGGTCGACCGCATCGCCGACGAGGAGGAAGCGGGCCAGCATCTGGCGTGCCTCGGCCCTGCGTTCCTTGCCCATGTACACCAGGAGCTGCTCCTCCGCACTGAGCCTGAGGTCGAGTTCATCGTGATGCTGGCTGTAATAGCCCACCTTGTTGCCGGGGGCGGTCCAAAGTTCCCCGGAGGTGACCGGGATCTCCTCCAGGAGTGCCTTTACGAGAGTGGATTTGCCCTGGCCGTTGGCCCCGAATATGCCGATCTTATCGCCTTTCCTTATATCCAGATTGACATGTTCCAGCACATCCGGCTGACCTTTCTCGTAGGCGATGGAACAGTCCTTCATCATGAATACGTTCTTACCGGACTTATGGGCCGCCTGGATCCTGACGGTGATCTCGCGGAGCTCTTCGGGTTTCTCCTTGATCTCCATCTTGGCGATCATCTTCTCCCTGGTCTTGTAGGTGGCCGCGTACCACTGGTCGTGTTTGAGGCGTTCCGCTATGGCCTCCTGCGTGCGCTTGGCCTGGTTGTATTTCTCCCATTCGCGCTCCTGCCTCTGGAGGTCCAGCATCTTCTTCATGACGAACTGGGAGTAGTTCCCCTTGTACTCGCGGGTCTTCCCGTTCTCGATCTCGACCATGCGGACGGCCATCTTATCCAGGAAATAACGGTCGTGGGAGACGGCGAGTACGGCGCAGTGGCTGCGGAGGAGGTAGTCCTCCAGCCACTCGATGGTGTCTATGTCCAGATGGGAGGTGGGTTCGTCCATGACGAGGATGTCGCACTCCTCCGCCTGGACGACGATCCTGGCCAGCATGACCTTGGTCCTCTCGCCTCCTGAGAGGGTGTCCATGAACCTGTCCATCATGTCGGCCGGGAGACCCACCTGCTCCAGGGCGTCCCTGAGCTTGTTCTCGTCGGCCACGTCGCAGTTGGCCAGTTTCTGTTCCAGGTCGGCGTACTCGGTGGCGAGGGCGTTCCAGTCCAGGTCCCCTCCGTTGGCCATCTCCTCGTCGATGGCGGCCATGCGGCGGCGGATGTTCTCGATGTGCCCGTAGGGGCGGCCCAGGACCTCCCTGACCGGCACGTGGGATGATTCGGCGAACTGTTCCAGATACCCGATGTTCTTGGAACGGCGGGTGATCTCCCCGGTGTCGCAGGGCTCTATACCCAGGAGGCTCTTTATGAATGTGGACTTCCCGGCCCCGTTCACGCCGATCAGTCCGATGGCGTCGTGCTCGTTGATCTGGATATTGGCGTCGACGAGTACTTTGTTGGGCCCGAAGGCCTTGGTGACTGATTCGGCTCTGAAAAGCATACTGGGTCCCGGAAGGGAGCCTCGGTTAAAAATATTGGTCCGGAGGAGAGGCCGTCCCGTACTACGCACCCTTGGATCGGGACGACCCCCCTGTCTGACCCGTATGCCTTTCCCCTCCCATGTCGTCGGTCCGGTGTCCATCCCTGCAGGAACGAAGGGGGCCCTGGCGATCGCATCCGAGTCTTCCCTCCCAGCCTTATGAGACGGGGGGGCCGGCCCATATCCTGTCGGTTACGGATGCGGTATCGACACAGTACACGACATCGGCGATGCGGCGGGGTTCAAAAGGAGGTTCGGTGAGGGGACGGGCCAGGAATGGCCGTCCCCCGGTCATCCGGGCCTGTTTACATCCGTTACGCATAGTTTTAAAATCACGATTCCAATGAAGTGGACGATAAACATGGTTGACGAGAAAGCCATCGAAGCGGCCCAGAAACAGTACGGCGAACTTCTCAGGAAGCAGCTGGAAAGGGTCGAGAGACTGAAGAACGAACCCGACTGGACCGACTACTCCAAACTCGACAAGCTCATCATCGGCGTCTGCGGCGGGGACGGTATCGGGCCCTACATCTGCAACGATGCGAGGAAGGTGCTCGAGTTCCTCCTGGCGGACAAGATCGCGGCCGGCAAGGTCGAGGTCAGGAACATCGACGGGCTCACCATCGAGAGGCGTGTGGAGGTCATGAAGGCCATCCCCGACGACACCATGGAGGAGCTGAAGAAGTGCCACGTCATCCTCAAGGGTCCGACCACCACCCCCAAGAAGGGGGACCCGTGGCCCAACATCGAGTCCGCGAACGTCGCCATGAGGAAGGAGCTCGACCTCTTCGCCAACATCAGACCCGTTTCCGTCCCCGAGCTCGGGATCAACTGGAGGTTCTTCAGGGAGAACACCGAGGGTTCCTACGCCGTCGGTTCCAACGGGATCAACGTGACCGACGACCTCGCCATCGACTACTGCGTCGCCACCACCCAGGGTACCGAGAGGATCCTCAGGGCCGGTTTCGACTACGCTAGGAAATCCGGTGCCAACTACGTGTCCGTCATCACCAAGGCCAACATCATCAAGACCACCGACGGGAAGTTCCTGAACATCGCCGAGAAGGTCGCCAAGGACTACCCCGAGGTCAGGTGGGACGACTGGTTCATAGACATCACCACCGCCAAGCTCCTGGATCCCGCCAGGAGGTCCGCGTTCCGTGTGTTCGTCCTCCCCAACCTGTACGGGGACATCATCACCGACGAGGCCGCCCAGATCCAGGGAGGCGTCGGTACCGCCGGATCGGCCAACATCGGTAAGAGGTATGCCATGTTCGAGGCCATCCACGGGTCCGCCCCCAGGATGGTCGACGAGGGCCGTGCCAAGTATGCGGACCCCTGCAGCATGATCAAGGCCGTCGCCATGATGCTCGAGCATATCGGGGAGGTAGAGAAGGCCAGGAAGCTCGACATGGCCCTCGACGTCTGCGTCCAGTTCGAGAAGAGGCTCGTCATGACCGGCAGGGACACCGGTGCCACCGGCGAGGAGTTCGCCAAGTACGTCATCGAGACCGTCCAGAGGTCCGACCTCGAGAAGGTCTGGAAGGACTACGTGGACGCTGCCGCCGCGAAACAACAGTGAAACACGACCCGTCCCCTCCGGGGGACGGTCTCCTTTCTTCTTTTCACTCTGGGTCCCGATGTCTTCCTGCGGTCCTCGGAGCAGGTGCCGCCGTCTGGACGTACGGGGAAGCGGCCTACGGATGTTTTCATCCAAGCATACAATATATCCATCCAGTATCCATACCGACAACCATATTTATGGACGGGACAGATACATATTCCGTTAGAAAGACAACGGGGTGCGGTACAATTGTATTATTGCAGATTGATGATTGATAGGAGTATGCCTTACGAGGAGCATCCGTGCCGCAAGATGGTCCCCGTGGACCACACGAACGATGGGATATCCCTGCAGGTCCTGAAGTGTTCCTCGACAGAGGACGGGGAGGGGATCTCCATGATCCGCATATTCACCGACGGGAAGACCGAGATACCGGAGGGCGTGACCTCCACCGACCTCGGCGATTGCACCATCGAGAGGATCAGCTCCACCCACTACACCGCCATGGTGACCAACAGGAGTTGCTACATCTGCTCGCTCATCAGCAAGAGCAAGTGCTTCCTGATGTCCTCCGTCCCCGTGGACGGCAACATCGTGGAGTGGACCATAGCCGGTCCCGACAGCGTGACCGTCCACAAGCTCATCGCCTCCCTGAAGGAGTACGGATACCGTGTCAAGTTCCAGGCCGGAGGGAAGTTCGGGGACGATATGACCCTGACGCCCAAGGAGGAGAAGTACCTCAAGGCCGCCTTCGACAGGGGTTACTACAACGTCCCCCGCAGGATGGACCTAGACGCCCTGTGCGAGATCCTCGGATGCTCCAAGTCCACCCTCAACGTGGCGCTGAGGACGGCCGAGAGGAAGCTCATCTGTAATTACATAGACGGGTCCGACAAGTCGGCCCGCAGGAATTGAGTTCTTTTATAAACTGTACATAAGGGGGTGCCCCGGAGCGGGCATACCCCTCTATTTTTACGCAATATCGCTCGGAATCGAACGTGTTCGTAGTTTCTTCTATATGTTGGATGGATGATATTACCTACAGAGACCGCGGATTCCCGCGGCTCCTGCTCGCGGTATTCTCGGACCGCGGGATCTCCTCATCAGGCGGGCCTAGCCGGGCCCGCCGCCGCTCCTCATATGTTGTCATACGATACGAACGGTTCGTAGTATCCTTTATCGTCTCCGATTAAGATTGATTTATCAAGTGGGGGGACGGCATATCCTACCGGTCTTTCTGCTGGAGGAAATAGGATGGATAAGAAAGCCTTACTCAAAGAACTCGCGGATGCGGTCGTGGCATGTGCCCCCGACCGTGCGACCGTGGCGGCCAGACGCGCCTTGGAAGAGGGTTTGAACCCGGTGGAGGCCATCAACGAAGGCCTCGTGGTGGGGATGGGTGTGATCGGCGACAACTATGCCGAGCGCAAGATGTACCTGCCGCAGGTCCTGGTGGCCGCCCATGCGATGTACAACGGCCTGGATGTTCTCCTGCCCGCCATACCCAAGGCGGACATGAAGGACACCAAACAGGCCGAGACCGCGGTCGTCCAGGGAGATGTACACGACATCGGCAAGAACATAGTGAAGACCATGCTGACCGCCTCCGGGTACGTGGTGGACGACCTGGGGAAGGATGTATCGCCGAATCTCATAGCGGATACGGCGAAGGATAAAGGGATCCACGTGGTCTGTCTGAGCACCCTCATGACCCCTACCATGGACAACATGGCGGCCGCGGTGAAGGCACTCGTAGACAACGGGTACAGGGGGAACTGCACCGTGACCATCGGAGGACCTCCGACGACGGAGGGGTTCGCGAAGGAGATCGGGGCGGACCACAGGGATTCCGATGCTCAGAACTGCGTCAAGTGGCTCAAGGAGGTGATGTGAGATGGCGATGAGCTGCAGGGACAGGGTACTGGCCGCCATGCACAAGGAGCCTTTGGACAGGCCCCCGGTGGCGGTGTTCACCACATGCGACACGGTGGACATGATGGACGCCTGCGGGGCCTCGTGGCCCGAGGCGCACTCGGACCCCCGGAAGATGGCCGCCCTGGGCTGCGCCCAGGCGGACTACTTCGGTCTGGAGTCCGTGAGGGCGGGGTTCTGCCTGACGGAGGAGGCCGAGAGACTCGGTTGCAAGATGAGGATGGGCGGCAAGACGTCGTCCCCCATGATCCTCTCCCACCCATACACGTACGATCCCCAGAAGATGCTGTTCGACGAGCCGGAGAAGATGGAGGAATTCATGCCGGTGGAAGACTTCGTCAAGGGCGGCAGGGTGAAGACCGCCGTCGATGCGATGGGGATCATGCACAAGACCCATGGCAAGGACTACGTGGTGGTCGGAGGGAACACCGGACCGTTCACCCTCGCAGGGCACCTCCTGAATGCGGAGAATCTCATATACAGCGTGTGGACGGACCCGGAGAGGGCCAAGAAATGGGTGAAGGCGGTAGCACCTTACTGCCGTGCCTTCGGCGAGGCCCTCCTGGCCAACGGGGCCGACGTCGTCCAGATGTCCGAGCCGTCGGCATCCACCGACATCCTGTCGCCGAGCGATTTCCCGCAGATGAGCGGACAGTTCGTGAAGCATGCACTGGGAGACCTCCCGGGGATGACGATCCTGCACATATGCGGGGACTCCAGGGGGATAATACCGTACATGTACGACACCGGGGTCACGGGGATATCCGTGGAGGAGAAGGTCCCTCCGAAGGAGGCGGTGGAGATCGCCGACGACAGAGGCGTCCTCGTCGGGAACGTCGGTTGCGCCTTCCCTCTGTTCAAGGGTACCCCGAAGGATGTGGCGGATGCGGCCAACGCCTCCGCCGACGCAGGATTCGATATAATATCCGCCGGATGCGGGGTGCCGATCGGAACGCCCGCAGACAACATCCGCGCCATGGTGGATGCGATCAAATCCCGCGTCTGAAACCCATGCTCCCGCCCTTTGCGGGCGGGAGACCCAGAGGATGAAAATGTTCGCAATCCCATTTATCTCCTCATGGGCGGATGTTTCATCCACGGCGGCCGCAGTCCTCTTTCACCCTGTTTCGAGGTTCTGGCCGCCGGAGTCCTGCCATGTGCCGCAGGACGAAAAGCCTTTCTGCGGGACGGGGTCCTCTGACCGTCCCGCCGTATTTATTCCAGTACGATGATGACCTATCCATGACAGACATCCGCACGGAGAACGAGATCAAGCTTTACTCCGACGGCGGGATTTTCGCCTTTTCGGAAGACCCAGCGGATGCGATGAGGATGATAGGGGCCGTCCTTTCGAAAACCGGATTCCGGTGTGGGGAGCGGGAGGATATCCGCTACATCGACGACTACTACACCGATGTCGGAGATACGTTCGATTCGAAGCACGTCTCGCTCAGATACAGGGATTCGGGGATGATGGGTGCGGTCATCCTCAAGCTTCCGGGGGTCACCAACGGTATGGGGCTGTCCAGGAGGCAGGTGAAGACGGAGGTAATCAACATCCCGGGAATGGACCGCATCAAGGCCCTGCAGGACCACGCCGACAGGTATCTGGGTCATTATGACATAGATCCCATCCCCAAGGTCCGTGTGGATGTGTCCCGGATAAGATGTCCCGTCCGTTCCGAGGCGATGGGATACACCATGGACTTCGACAGGGTGGTCTTCCGCGACCCGGCCACGGGGAAGAGGAGCGTACCGGTCTACGAACTGGAGTTCGAGTCCATGGACCGCCCCATAGGCGACGACCGTCAGATGATGAGGCTGGTCTCGACCCTCGTCGACGACTACCTGTTCTCGGAGGAGAAGGTGAGTAAGTACGTCCGCGGACGTGCCTGGGTCAGGAGTCTGGCACATCGTGTCTGACCGTGGCGGTATCAGCGGATGAAGTGGGTGGGGGTCCACTTCTCGTACACGGGCATAGATATGCCGGCCTTCCTGCCGGCCTCCATGCACTTCAGGACCCATGCGATGTTCTGGGCCAAAGTGCGCATGGTCTGCAGCCCTTCCTCGTCCTTCATGACATCCTCGGGGGTGAACCCGTGGATCTGGTTCCAGTACTGGGATCCAGGGACCACCATGTTGCACATGAGGAAGTACTGGTTCATGCGCTGGAAGGCGGCGGAGTCCCCTCCGCGCCTGCAGTTGACGACGGCCGCGGCGACCTTCCCGTACATCCTCTTCTGATTGGAGTAGAACAGACGGTCCATCCACGAGCACAGCTGTCCGTCCGGACCGGAGTAGTACACGGGCGATCCGAAGACTATGCCGTCGAACTCGTCCAGTCTGTCCCCGATATCGTTCACGGAATCCTCGATGACGCAGCGTCTGCCCTTCCTGCAGGCGCCGCAGCCTCTGCAGCCCGGTATGTCCCCGGTGCCGATCCAGAAGAGCTCAGTCTCCACCCCTTCCTCCTCGAGCTTCCCGGCGACCTCCGAGAGGCCCGTGTAGGTGCAGCCCCTCTCATGGGGGCTTCCGTTGACCAGAAGTACCTTCATGGTCACTGTGGAAGCGGACGGCGGATTAAAAGGATGTCTACACGGGATCCCCGGTGCAATGTATTTCAAAGATGCCCGACAATATACGGAGCATATGTCCGACTGTCTTCTGCTCATAGACGTACAGAAGGGATTCGTCACCGAGAGGACGGAATACGTGGTCCCGAGGCTGAAGGAGCTCGTACGCATGGGATTCGACCACATCGTGGCCACCAAGTTCGTCAACAGGCCAGGTTCCCCCTTTGTCAGGCACATGGGATGGAGGGGGATGATGTCCTCTCCCGACACCGACGTCCTGGATTTCGTGGAGGAGGCCGCCGACGGGGTCGAGGAGAAGAACGGTTACTCCGCAGTTTGCCAGAGGATCAACGACTATTTCCACGAGAACGGGGTGGACCGGGTGTACATAGCGGGACTGGATTCCGACTGCTGCGTCCTGAAGAACGCGGCGGACTTCTTCGACCTCGGCTACGATGTGACGGTACTGATGTACTACACGGCGTCCAACGGAGGGGAGGATAGCGTGAAGGCCGCGAGGACGGTCCTGTCGAGGATGATCGGCGAGGATCACGTGGTGGACGGGAGATTGGACGCGGATTGATCCTCCGCTACATCACATCCGGTGTGCGTCTCGTCCGAACGGTGGGGATGCGGGACATATATAACTTTTCCTGCATTAAAAAGCAGTCTCTTGCTGACCATGTTCGATCAACGGAATATGGCTTTCGCTAACGAAGTACAAAATACGACCCATATTCGGTCGAGTCTGAATTCCCGAAATGCCATTTTCCTAAACCCTCGGTCAAAGCCGCTGGACGATGCCGGTCTTGAATTTCGGTAACCGCCTAAGTTTTTGTACGAGGTCGGAGCCTCAAAAAATGTCCCCGGTCTTGTATCGAACTTCTTACGGGTCTCCGGAACAACCTGCTATGGGATGTCCCGATGAGGATCAGGGCTTCGACGGCGGGTGGGGACCGTGGCCCCACCCCCGTGTCGAAGACAGTCTTCCCTGATGGATCTCCGGAAAATCATGCCTCCGGATGGAACCTGTACTCATCTTTCCTCGTCAGGATGGCCCAGATCATACAGGTCGGCTTCCCGGCAGCCGCAGTCACCGCGCACCGGTGGGCTTTCGTTTTCTTCAAACGCCGGTAGGATTGCGACAGGCTGCCGTCCGGACAGTATGACGAATGTTTGATGGCCGCACCTGCGATATATCTCCTCACAAGCGGGTCGCCTTCCTTCGTGATGTGTCCTTTCCTCACGTTGCCGGCGGATTCGCGGTAGGCCTCGGCGGTGCATGCTGCGAACCGGGGATGTCTTCGGCAGTCATGATATGGAGGCCGCCGAGGTCTTGTATGGGTCTTCCTGTCATTGTCGGAAGGAAGTATCCGGGTGGAAGGCGCATAATGTTTTTCACGGAGGGGACGGTTTATCCCTGTATTCTAGACCGGTCTTCTTACGTCGTATGTAGATACGGGATTGTAGTTGATAAATCAACTACAATCCGATCCGCAACAATCTGGAACAATGGAAAGGATGTGAAGAACCGACATGAGTGGGGCTGCCCGGATTTGAACCGGGGTCAATAGGTCCCGAACCTACAAGGATACCAAGCTACCCCACAGCCCCACGCTGGTAAGTCCCCCGATTCGCTCTATTGATAAAAAGTTTGTTCCGTCGAAGTGTGTAGATCCTCATCTTCAAGTCTGCGTATGTCGATTGGAGAAGGCTGTATGGATGCATATGCCGTACGTTTCATACGATTGCTGGGTATTACTGCGTTCGCCTTACTTTTCATACGTCTATCGTCGATTTATATTCCTGAGTTTATAAAGAATTGTGCATCGCCATTATATAGGGATTGAACTATCCTTTTTGATAATGAAGGGAATCATCCTTGCCGCCGGCAAGGGCACTCGTTTATATCCGGCGAGCCAGCACGTATCGAAGGTACTCCTTCCCGTGTATGACAAGCCGATGATCTATTATCCGCTGTCCGCTCTGATGAGCGCGGGCATCACCGAGATAATGGTCATCACCAGTAAGGATGACAGGATGTATTTCAAAAGGCTCCTGGGGGACGGGTCCCAGTTCGGGATCAAGCTGAAGTACGCCGTACAGAAGGTGCAGAGAGGGATCGCCGATGCGTTCCTCATCGCAGAACGTTTCATCGACGGCGGAAGTGTCGCACTCGCACTCGGCGACAACATATTCTGCGGCGACGATATGGACGAGCTCCTGGCTGAGGCCATGGCCGAGTCCGACGGGGCCACCGTGTTCTGCAAGAAGGTGGCCGACCCCCACGCCTTCGGCGTGGCGGAACTGGATAAGGATGGGAAGGTCGTCTCCCTCGAGGAGAAGCCCGAGGAGCCCAAATCGGATATGGCGGTGACCGGCCTGTACTTCTATGACAAGGACGTCGTGAGGTTCGCCAAGAAGCTGAAGCCATCGGCGAGAGGCGAGCTGGAGATCACCGACATCAACAGGATGTACATGGAGGAGGGGAGACTTCATGCCATACCCCTTCCGGAGTCGGTCGCCTGGGCGGATACCGGCACCTTCGAGACCCTGCTTAAGGCCAGCAACTACATCCACGACGTGGAGAAGAACGGCAGGGCCATGGTGGGTTGTCCCGAGCAGGTGGCTTTGTCCAGAGGATACATCACCAAGAGGCAGCTTCTCGAATGGGTTTCCAAGTTCAAGGAGACCGCCTATTACAGTTTCGTCAAGGACCTCGCCAACGCGGAATGATGTCCTATGGATGTCTCGGGATATCTGAAGGCCATAGATACCGCGGATGCGGTGGCCTTCGATATCTTCGATACGCTTCTTGTGAGACCTTTCTTCCATCCGCACGATCTGTTCGGATTCCTGGAGGCCGAGAGAGGGCTGGAAGGATTCGCCGAGGCCCGGATAAGGGCGGAGAGGGAGGCCCGGAGGACGGACCCGGAGACGGACATCGACGGGATATACCGTTCTATAGATCCGAAGTATCTGGCACTCAAGGATGCGGAGATAGGGTCCGAGATATCGTTCTCCAGGGCCGATCCCGATATGGTCGAGGTCTTCGGATACGCCTCGGAAAAAGGGAAGAATATCGTTCTCGTTTCCGACATGTATCTTCCCTCGGACATCCTGGAGAGGATGGTATCCAAGAACGGTTTCTCCGGTCATTCCAAGATTTACGTATCCACGGAGACCAAGGTATCCAAACGCAGCGGACTCATGTACGATACGGTCCTGGGGGATCTGGGTCTTCCTCCGTCCAATGTACTGATGATCGGCGACAACAGGCATGCCGACTGCGATTCCGCCATTTCCAAGGGTTTGAAGGCGATGCGTTGGATCCCGATGAAGGAGAGGTATGCCGCAAGCCACCGGCATGAGATGAGGTTTTTGAAAAGATATCCCGGATATGAGTCGTCTGTCATCGTTGCGATGGATATGCTGGGATGGGTGGAACATCCGGATGAGACATACTGGCACATGGTGTCGAGGCGTTTCGGCGGACCCATGAATATCATGTTCGCGAAGTTCGTCATGGACAATTCGGAGGACATGGACAAGCTGGTTTTCTTCTCCCGCGACGGTTACATGCCGATGAAGGTGTACGAGGCCTTGGGAGGGAAAAAGCCGTTTGTCTATCTGCACACCTCTCGGATGATCGCCAAGGTCTTCGGAAGGAGGGACCTGTCGGACAGGGATACGGTGTTGTCGCTTATGGCATATCTCCGGGACAGCGGCCGGTATCGGGATATCGAGGTTCCTGGGAAATCAGAATACAGGCGTTTTGCCGAGGAGAACAGGGAGGTTCTGGAGAGGATCATGGCGGAGGGACATGCCCGTTATGATAATTATCTGAAGAGGACCGTAGGCGATGCAGGGAAGATCATGCTGGTGGATGCCACGACTATGAAATTCACTTCCCAGGGGGACGTGGAGAGGTATCTGGATCATGTGGATGTCACCGGTTGCTATTATGCGGTGACCGCGGAAGGGGAAAAGAAACATCTGGCATATTGCGACCGTTCCCGTCAGCACCTGTGCTCTTCATATGTCAATCTGGCGGAATATTTTCTGGGAAGCGGGGAGAGGCCGCTGTTGGACATAGGGGATGACGGCGGACCTGTGTTCGAGGAGGATGTCCCGAACGACGAGACCATTCGTATAAGGGCGTTCCCGCAGATATATGACGGGATATTGGACTGTACCGGATCCTATTCCGAGATGTTCGGAGACCGCATCCCTTCCGTATCGGGGAAGGTCATGGACGGGTGGATGGATGTCCTCATGGCAGAGGAGAGCGGTAACGACCCGAACACCCTTTCCGGGATAAAATGGGCTGTGAATACCCAGCATAGCATATACAAGCATCTGATCCTGAGGTTGTCGGACATCCCCAGTGTCATCATCATGAAGATCGGAGAGGTTCTCTATTCCCATAGGAAAAGGTGATGTGCCAGACCTTGCAATCGTCGACGTCCGCACAATATTATTTTAAATGTATACATACTCTGTCAAAATAACATAAGCGTTTTTTGGAGTATTTGGGGGGAGCTCGAATGATGGATTTCGATACCGATTCGTTGAATAAGATGGCCGAGGAGATTTCGGGGTTTACCGATGATCTCTCCGAGGCGATCGCCGTGGATTCCTGTGTAAGGAAGAGATACAAACATGTTCTGATATGCGGTATGGGTGCTTCCGCCATAGGTGGTGCGATATTCGCCGACTCCATGTACTACTCCTCCAAGGTCTCCGTAGATGTCGCCAAGACCATGTATCTTCCCGAGTGGGTGGACAAGGACACCCTCTTCGTGGCCTGCAGCTATTCCGGCGAGACCTACGAGACCATATTCATGTACAAACTCGCACTCGACGCAGGTCTCGATGTCGTAGCGGTCACCCACGGAGGTACCCTGAAGGAGCTTTCCGAACAGAACGGGAATCCCATGATCCTGATCGAGGGAAGATCCATGCAGCCCCGCAGCGCCATCGGGTGGTTCATCGGGACTCTTGCTACGATCATCGAAGATGCCGGAGGTCCAGGTCTCAGACATCAGATAAAGTCCATGCTTCCCAGACTTAGGGGGTACAGGAAGGAGATGGAAGCGGAGGACGGCATCGCCTAGAGGATCGCGAAGGACCTGGAGGGCCATGTCCCCGTCGTGTACGGCGCCCCCGACA
>OIWT01003629.1_pt1 | contig 13811 bp, 13 predicted proteins | sample 1587701 | NCBI WGS metagenome assembly OIWT01 (sample SAMEA3888904, study PRJEB22519) | human gut metagenome | biome: human gut; feature: human-associated habitat; material: faeces | place: Denmark | collected 2009
GATGGCTGCCAAGGACGGCGTGGTGACGGCTACCAAGGCGTTCTAAGTGTGTGTTTAGATGCATTTGGCATGTTTGTTTTAGCATAACGTGTTTCTTCCTTCCGTGGATTGAGTAGCTGGTTTTATGCAGGAGGTGAGTTGTAGAGGAGCAAGGGAAGCATGCTTTGGACCAATGTCGCCTCGGCCGTTTTCATCGTTTCGGTACTGGTCTTCATCAGGGAGCTGACGGTGATGTGTAACTACTCCCTGAAGTCCTTCCAAACCAACCATGGGAATCAATCTCGGTTCGCCTCCTTCTACCGCATCCATTTTCCAAAACAGAATGCAAGCAGCTTTTTGGAGGAGTACGTTGCACGGACACTGCCGTTCGGGAGTTTTCGCTCGTCCAGCCGTATCCGCACGTTAATCCTGAAGAAAAACAATACGCAACTCGTGAAGAGCGGAGTCGCAGGAGCTGCGAAGAAGAAACCGAAACTCAATGCGTATGAGCGCAAAGTGCTCCGTCGGAAGGAGCAGAGAGAGGAGTTCCTTGAGCTGTTGAGACACCAGCAGGACAAGGGACTGGAGGAGGATCAGAGCAACACGCGGTACGTGATCTTCTATCCGATCGAGGCAGGGTTTGGCAACCTCGTTTCGGTCATGGCGGAAGCAATCGTCGTCTCCTTCATTACGAATCGTCATTTCTACAGTAGTTCCTATGCTGTCCCTTTCATTCTAGTCTACAACTATCCCGTATTCTCCCAGTACTTCGACCTGCCCTTCAAGTTCTTTTCCTACCCCAATAACAGTGGCGCTGCCATTTGGTGCTAACGAATAGCCTTTTTGAGAGAGGATAGCATCATGATCCGCAACACATGCAACTATTTGGAGTCCGACATCCTGAACGCCACGAATCGGTTTGTCGTGTTCAGTTCGTCCTGCAACATGATTGACTATCTGACGTACAACAAGGACTACTATTCCTTCTTCTACGACCATGGCTTTGTTGTCGATGAGAAGGGGGACGTTTCTGCGCAGATCCGAAAGTACCTCCTGAACTTCATGTACACGCAAGTGATTTCGGTGAAGCCATTTGTCTCGAATCGAGTTACAGAGCTGAAGACGAAACTGAACTGGGATCGTTTCTACTGGGTCGGTATTCAAATCCGGTCCGGACACACGTCCGTTGACAGCTACTTTGACTTCTTCCTGACCAAGGATGACATCAAGTACTTCTTCGTTCGAGCGCGGGAGCTGACGGAACAGGCGAAGCAGAAGCAGTCAAAGCCGGTCAAGTGGTTTTTGACGTGCGACAACAACCGGATTCGGAATGAGCTGCTGAAGGAGTATGGCGATGTGATCGCTTCATCGGAGTGCCAGAGTTCGCACTCACTCGCCGACATGTACAGTGATGAGGAGACAGACGGCATGATGTGCACTCTCGTGGACGGCTATCTTATGGGATCCACGGACGTGGCCGTTATTACCGGGAGAAGCACGTATGGCATTTGGGCAACGAACATGAACATGCATCAGAAGCGCTACCAGGTGTTGAAAGGCGCGTGGAAGGAGTACAAAAGGAAAGGCAAATAGCGTGTTTGTTCCACAAACAGAACACTCTTTCTTCCTATCCGGAAAGATGCCCTCCGATGTGTGCTCCGCCGTGGGCTTGTAGGCAGGGCTGGGCGGAAGCATGCTTGGGTTCTGCGAGTACGAAGTGAAACTCGGCGCCGGCTGAAGTTCTTCCTCCTATGCGTTGATTCGCAAGGGCATCATCACCTCTGTTCGCTGTCTCTTCCGCTCCTGCAGCTCCTGGGTCTCCCACAACACTGTGTTCGTATCGGAGATGGCACAGATCGATTTCTTCACGCAACGGCGCTCCTCCAAGAGACGCTTGCGATTCAGAGACTCGTCCTTCTCGCGTGCAACCGCCATCACCTACACTGAACGCAGAGATGTGCCACTACTTCAGAAGCCATGCAGGAGTGCGGAAGAGGCAAATCAGGCAAGAAGGTGGGTACCTCTCCCTCTCTAACACTGAACGTATTATACAGTGCGTACAAATTCGTATGGGGAAGCGTGGTTACGTTCTTATAGCTGGAATTGGGAATGGCTAGAACTCAAGGCACTCAGGAAGAAAGCACTGTAACCGAACACCGACGGTAAGTCCTTCTGCTTTACATAGACCGCCAAGTCAGAGAGGCTCTGCTTCGAATTCTATGCAATGACAAACGATCGCGGAATGGACTATCGCCAGGATTATATGTTGAAGGTTGACCGTCGGTTTCATCGTCAGATTTGCTTCTTCGCACGCTCGGCGGCCAATATCTCTGATATCTGCATGTAAGACTCCCAATTCCGGACGCACATGTTTTTACAATTTCCGACATGGAGTTGAAAGTGCTTTGCGAGACATAATCGACCTGGTTGAGTTTCAGCAGCTCCGCCACGATTTTGTCAATGATATCATCGACCGGGCTTCTTTGCATGGATAATACGAGTGTCACACTCTCTCTAAAAGAGTATTGGTGCGTACCCAAAATCGCCCTGATTTGAAGAGTGTCCAGTTTTGGGGGCTATTTTGAAACTGATTGACAGAAAAAGGAGCTTTCTGTGTCAACGGATGAAGTAAAAATCAGGTCTATTTGTTGTGCTCGGATGTGAATAGGAAACAGAGGGATTGATTGTTGCTATTCTGCTATGGAAGGGGCTGGTGGCACTTTGGACAGAGGAGGACGTCTGGATCGATCATCTACTCTTTACCCTCGTTTCTCTTGCAGACACTGGAGTTTCCGCAGTGAAGGCAGACGATTGTCATCGGGTTGGTTTCATCTCTGAAGAGAGACTGAATGGAATTGGCTACGGAGGAGAATAGTCCGCCTTCTTGTGCATCGTCACGCATAGAGACCTGGGAGTCTAGGTTTTCGGTGCCATTGGGTTGCAGGGAGTCCAGAGTCTCTTGCGCGAACTCGACATCCATGGAGTCTTCCGCTGTCTACTCTTCATTCTCTGCATTGTAGGAGACTTGCGAAAAGAAGAGGAGGACGGGAAGGGAGCTACATTCAATGCACGATTCAATCATGCTCTCTTCGTTGGGAAAGACAATAGCACTTCCGTCGCTGTACTCGAGCCAACGTCCCCGTTCCTGACACACACACACGTAGTGGAAGCCCCGATAACAGATGAAGGATTGGAGCGTGAACGGAGGAGAAGGCGCGAGAACGGCCTTTAACAGCGCCTTGATGGTGGAGGAGGACTGTGTGGAGGAGGCGTTCACCAGACTGACAACAAACAGTGGAGGCGATCGAGCAATCTCTTCGCTAGCGGTAAGGGCAACAGAGAAGACATACGACAACGTAACCTCACACCGTGCGCCTCGCTTCTCACAGCTGTCGCAGGTGCAGTGCTGGTCGGCTGCGTTCATCTTCATCTGCTTCTGCAGGATCGAGTGCAGCCCCAGCGGCGTGTAGGCCATGTCGAGGAGTTGGGACACCACCACGGGGAAGTGCCAGAGGGAATCGGTGCTCTCCTTCACCTCGCCGCACGTGCAGCAGAGGGAGGAGGTCTTCTTGAGAATCCCAAACAACTAAGATTAAGTGACAGTGCGGATCGGTACAGAATGGGCCAGGCACGGTCGCTCACAGTCCTTATGATGGTAGTCCGGTAGGACCGCGTCTTCGGAGGTGAACAGAGAACTGGAAGAAGCACTGTGCAACAACTCCATGATGTCCTCCTAGACTGAAGGGAAGAAGAGGGAGCAACATAGGCTTCGATGGCGTCTCCCATTTCCATGTCGGAAACATGCTTAGCGGTAATGAGCGCACTTCGGATCCGCTTTGATGAGAGGAGAGCCGGTGGATTGCGCATTTCCTGCTCAATCGTCTACACAGGAAACAACACTGGATATGTCACTTTCAACGAACACACGATACAGGAACAATCACTCCCATCCTGTCCGCCTTCCGTGGTTTCTTCATTGAAGGAAGAGACGAAAGACTACGTGGCGGATGAAGGATTTTGGTGTTGCGAATGGCAACACGGAATTGGGGGAGATGAAACAGAGACTGACGATGAATGAATGACAGCAGAATCACTTGCAAAACGGCGTTAATGAAACAGTTGTTCGCGTTCAGCTCATTGGAGAAGCCCCGATACATGTTGAAAAGAATGACCGTCTTCGCCATGGACACGGGTCGATAGCATCACTTGGATTCTCATGAATAGGAGGAAGAGGATGTAGAAACGGAGAAAAGAAGCTGGATCCTTGAAGCGGGGTGGAAACAAACAAGGAGAGATGATAAACATAACAAATCACACTTCTAGACATAGTTTCGGTTTACAGGAAATCCTTCTTATCGGGCAGCTGGCCAGTGGTCTTCATCTCGTTAATCTACAGCGGTGAGGCAGACGCACAAACCACGCACCATTCGGGTAGCCCTTCTCTTTCCGTACTGCTTGACAGTGGCGTCAAAGCCAACAAAGCCGACAGCAACGACAGCGGTAGTGATGAAGAAGTTGATGACCTTCTATTGCGTGAGGAAAGCAAACAAAGGGAGCAACCATAATTGCGCTTTATGGATTGAACTACAAGGATGTGGGTCGAGATATGGTCTTTGCAAGAAAGAGGGAAATGGCAGAAAGAGCGCCGATTTCACGAGAGAAACGCCCGGCTCCGCATGGGCGTTGATCTTCAGAATACCCGGTTTTGTGTTTGCAACTCGATGCCTATCCTTTCCGACTACTTCATCGTTGTGTCTGTGCCAACAGATAGTACGTGGCGTTGTGTTTTTGTGACTTTCAGAGTCAAGTATTGAAGCGGAAGAAGTACAACCCACAATTTTGTACAGATATCCCGAGCAAGATCATAAAAAGCACCGCTTCCCGGAGAATGCTCCCTATGTTTGATTGTCGCTGGATACGCGTGATTTCTAGTTCTGCTTCCCGGAAGGGGCGAGAATTGAATACAAGGACGAGGAGGCGAGAAAGCCCTTCTTCTTCACCTTCTGCTTTACGATGGAGTGGAAACACAGTTCGTTCTTTGACGTCTAGAGATGGATCCAGAAGTTATGGAACGACTCTGTTCTATTTTGAGCCTCTGAGCACGCTCTTCCCTCGTCTGTTCATTCGTAGAAGTCGATGGGCAGTACCAGCTGGATGCCGGCGGCAAAAAGCTCTTTGTTCCCAAGGCGCTTTGCCTGCTGTCCCACCAGCCCATGTTCTCTGCCTTCGCCATTTTCTTGCGGTTTCCCGTGTAGTTTTGCTGCTCACGTCTAGCGAGCTCTACCGCAACACCATTTCAGTATCGGAGAACATAGAGGAGGGCGACACGCTCCAGGTGAGAAAGAGCTCCTTCAATTCCAGACTGCGCAAGGGTTCCACCTGCAATGTCGTCGACGACGACCTTATCGTCGAATGTCCGGGTGCGCCGCTCTTCAAATCCATCACCGCTAGTGGAGCGCCAGATTCGCTACTTTATCGATTTCTGTCCCTCGCTCGACCCGGCTCTCCAGATCAACGTAGCTTCTCTCCCGGTTCCCTCAGCCCCTAGCTCGTCGTTTTCCAGAAGCTCATCGAGATCATCATGCCGCCGCAGCATTGCCTCCCCTTCACCGATAAGCTCTGCTACGAGTCCGTCTTCAACTCGCTCTCCGCGCGCAACATCGTCAAGGTGGTGGCGATGCTGCTGCAGGAGCAGCGCGTGCTCCTCGTCTCCTCCCAGATGGACACACTCACCCTGTGCGCCGAAGCTTTCATCTCTCTTCTCTATCCCTTCAAATGGATGCATCCGCTCGTGCCCTTGCTCCCCACACAACTTATCGAGTACCTGGAGGCGCCAACGCCGTACCTGATGGGTGTGACCACCCCCGTGTACGAGAGCGACGACTGTCAGAGCGTGCTGGAGGGGGTGATTGTGGTGCAGCTGGACTACGACAAGGTGATCGTGCCCAAGGGGGTCAAGGTGGAGAACTTCCCCAAATCCTTCGTGAAGAAGATGGAGAAGGTGTTCAGTCAGAACATCCCGCCTCCATCAAGTCGGCCCGATTTCTGGAATTCACGTATAGCGCGTATTCTGTACTGCGACTCGACGGATTTGATGCACGCAGGGTACCTGGTGTTTGAGGTGATGTTCGGTCCGGGAAAGATGGGCATCAAGATGAAGAGTCGCAAGCAGTGCCTGGCGGAGAACGAGGAGAAGGTGGAGGTGGTCTATCTCGAGAACGTGCCCGACGAGGACATCACCATCGTGGGGCCTGGCAAGAAGGTGCCGCTGCTGCGCCGTGAGCCCGTGATCCTCGCCGTCAACGGCGTGAGCACCGTGGGCCTGCCGCTGAAGAGCGTGGTGCAGATTCTCAGCGAGACGCCGCGGCCGCTGACCATGCGTCTGCAGATCGGCTGCACGCCGGTGACCCCGGGCGCGAACATCTACAACTCGATGGTGCCGTCGCTGCTGTCGCCCATCGCGGAGGGCAGCTCCGAGCCCTGCACGCCCGAGGTGAGCGCCGAGGACCGCGGCGAAGCGCTGCGCAACGCGCTGCGCCCGGAGGCATCGCCGGCGGAGCTGGCGGTGGAGGGCGAGGCGGTGGTGTCGCCGGTGCTGCGAAGGAACGCGAGCTCGCGTGTGGCGCGTCGGGAGAACGAGGAGGGTGTGGTGCGTCGGTACTACCGTGAGTGCAGCCGGAAGAGCCTGGCGGAGAGCGAGGTGGAGGAGGAGGAGGAGAGCGACGAGGCGCGGCGGGCGTGTTTCAACGAGAAGGTGCGCGTGCACTTCCTACTGGAGATTTGCGCGCTACTGGCGGGGTACGAGGAATTCGTGCGTCGGTGCGCGTGCGGAGGGTGAGGCGTAGAGAACGAGGAGGTGGAACCGGAGAACGTGTTCAACACGAAAGGCTTTTTGCGACAGGTGGAGGAGGAGGTGAAGCCGTTGATGAAGACGCTGTGCAAGACGCAGATGTTCAGTCACTTCATCCACGACGCCTACGAGTACGACGACAACTACGAGGTGCAGGTGTTCACGGACGTGATGAAGCTGGCGGAGGAGCTGGGCGACTATCTGGAGGACTATGTGATGGACGCGCTGTCGCCGACCAAGTGGGAGAGGCGAGTGGTGGACGTGACGCCGTGCGACCTGAGAGGGCTGCCCGAAGGGTGAGAGTTGGGATGAGTGGTGAGGGGTAGATGGGAGGCCAGAGTGTTCGAGCGTGATCCGGAGGTGTTCCCTGCTCTGGACAAGGAGCTGTTCGGAGAGCCCATGAAGCGGATGAAGATCGAGCCCCTGCCTGGCGCGAAGGAGTTTTCCTTCGTTCCCGAGGATTTGAAGGCGCTGAAGAAGGAGCTGAAGGCGAAAGCGAAGAAGGAGAAGTAGTGGATTGCGTTTTGATTTGCGGGGTGTTTGTTGGAGAGGGTAGAAGAAGTGTTTTGAACAAAAGGAGTGGGCGAACATCGTTTTTAACACTTGCTTGTGTACTCACGGAGTTTTCCGATGTTGCCTATGCGTGAAACCATTCAGGAATAGAGACAATCCGTTTCAATAGAATCACCGTTCTTGAATCCCTTTGGAAGAGTCACAGTGCTTAGCGAGGGAATGTCTGTGGATCAGTCACTCCTGAAAACACCACTTTTCAAGGTAATGTAGAATGGATTGTACAGTGAATAGCTGTTCGCCACAGTAGTGAGCGTCGTCAATCGTGGAAGGTCTGATGTTCAGTTGCCACTTCGCCCACTACTTCGCATCGTCAGAGTACCGTACACCACAATCCTATCAGAAAAACGAACTGCATCCTTTCCTAGTTCGATCGACTGCAGCTTTTGCAGATCTAAGCCGTAATCAGATCCAATCGAACGAACTCTCAAAAGTGGCCACTTCACAATTGAGGAAGGAATTGGCTCCAATGTTAACGAGTTGTAAAGCAGCCAAGTCCTTCAGCACCAAATTAGAAGACTGGAAACAACTAGAGCCGATAGTGATTCTGTTGAGAGAAGGCAGGTTAGAAACAGAGAATGACCCTCCAGAACTGAATGAGTCGTCTCCAATGGATAGGAACTGCAGATAGGAAAGACCCTGAAGAGACAAGGAGAGACGCTTGAAGCTGTGCTTGCCTACTGACAGAGAATTCAAGCGAGTCAGGCCATTGAAATTGAAACCGGTAAGTGCAGTGAAAGAGGAATCACCAACAGAAAGACTGCGCAGCTGTGAGTTGAGGAGAAGGGTTTGAACCGAAGTGAAGCTATTGCTTCCAATTGTCAGCGTGTTGAGGTTTTCATATGCACTCAGATCAAGTTTGTTTATTTTGGTGCATTGCTGATTGGACACAGTAATAGTCGTAGTAGTCGTTGGATTCAGATATGCATCGGCAAAACACTTGATAGAATAGGGTTGGAGATAGTACTTCAACTTGTCAGAAATATCTATCACTGAGATTTGAAGAGAAAGACTACTGATAGAGGATCCAGATGCTCGATTGAATGCATCCATGGATAGAGTCACTTCTTGGAGGTTTGGAATTGCTAGTTCTTAGAGGTGTCAAGAGTGATTACTGGTTAGACTATATCTTCTCACGTTCCAGAATGCATTGGGTCCGTAGAGACTCGTAAGGCGAGGAAGATCTAGTGATTAGTCTTATCGAAACACCTCTGACTATTCATTGTTAGTGACTGACCCTCGTATACATCAAATTCCATCGCATTCTGACCAAGAGATATCGTGGTAAGTTTAGGAAGGTCTATGATTTCACTCACGAAGCACATCACGTACTTGTGAGAGAAACACTAGTGCACAATTGGAATGCTCTCGTTTTCAACTCTAGCTTTTCCAACTTGGGCAAATCTACACTTGAAAGACTGAAGGACAAGCACTCTCTAGCACTAGTGAACCTGTCTTAAAGGCATCTGCTCCGAACACAATCTCCGTTAATTGCTGATGGCCTTTAATGCTCACGGTTTTCATCCCATTAACTGATCCCTTATTGAGTGTGAGATGCGTGAGAGAGGAAGGGAGCGGAAGTGAATTGAGCGAACCAAACGTATTCCTACCGAATACAAGATGTTTAAGTGATGCAGGCAGCTTGAGAGACGACCCATAATTGAAAGAATTATCACCGATCGTTAGTTCTTGCAGGTTCGTATAACCACTCAAGTCCAGAGAAGTATACTTGTTTGAGAAATAGCCACCAGTACATTTGTTGGAATGAATTGAAAGAGATGTCACATCAAAGGCAAGAAGTCCGCCATCCATGAAACACTTAATGTCGTCTTTCTGCAGCATTGCCGCCAGCACACTTCCAACATCTATATGTGAAAACAGAATGATGGGACTACTGCTCACAATAGCGTTGTAGTAATATTTGAAAATGTAACGGTCATTTGGAATTGATCTTATCTTGGGAATATCTACCGTTTATACTCTTGAACGGAAAGAGTACTGATAGCTCTGATGGAACGGACATAATAGAAGTTGTATGCGTAATCCCTCCAACTCCAATTTGATGTTTCGATTGTTGTTAGACTCGGTAAATCTATGCCTTATTGTATTGCCAGTCACACACCCTTCAATGTGAGACTACTGTACTCCTTGTCAGAGTAGTAATAGAAAGCACGATAGAGTAGTTTTATCCTTTGCAGTTTTGGAAGATCTGCATGTGAACGAACACAAGAAGAGTTACTCTCAAAGGTGACATGCATGCAGTCATAGAATGCGTATGTACCAAAAGTGGCAGTACTCAAAGAGTCCATGTCTACTGGTGAAACCACTCCTTCTCTTGTACTCCTTAGCATCAGATTAGCATAATAGAAACTGTATGAATAATCAATACGACTACCACCGATGGTCAGTGAGGTCATCTTGCTGTTGTTCTCAATAGTGCAGGATCCATAAGTGGAAAAGGCGTGATTATTGATAAAGAGAGAAGTGATCTCCGGGCAATTCTTCAAAACGAAAGAGTACGAGGAATACGTTTCCATGTCAGTGAAGCTCTTCTCTCCAATACTAATCCATTTCAGCTTTCTCAACCCATCAATCTTCACATCCGTCACCTTCTTATAGCTGCCACTTCCAATAGAAACCGTTTCAACATCAGGAAGCAAGGACAAGTCAAATGAGTAAACCCAATCATAATTACATCTGTTGCTTGAAACATCAATGGTTGTTGTTACTATCTCCCAGGTATAGCACTTGATAAACACTGGTTGAAGGTGATACTTCAACTTATCACTAATACCTACCCAGTCACAAACCATCCATTTATATACTATCCTTGGTTACACTCTTCACCTTCAAAAACGCCTTATCAGGGAGGTTGATTTCGTTTAACACCGGGATGTCTACAGGTGACTCCAATGCAATAATGGAACTCTTTGCGATAACTGTTCGCACATTGATGAAGTAGTTATAGGAGTTGCTGCTTTCACTGCAGGTCATGCGTTGTAGACTTGGAAGGTCTATTCATTATTCCCACAGCATTTCCTTTCTTTCCATATGCAGAACAGTATTCTCTGAATCGGTAAAAACGAGAGCATTCGCCATCAACTGGATGCTACGCAATTTGGGAAGCTCTAATGCATAAATACCCACTGACTACTAAACCCTTGATTGTTACGGTAACCACATTTCGAAGAGACAATTCTCCAATGACAACACTGGTCAGCTCCTTTAACCCGGAAACAATGAGACTCTTAAGATTCTGGAAACTGTTACTCCCAATGGTCAATGACTTAAGGTGAGGGTAACGCGACAAATCCAGAGTGTCTCGTACGCTGTTGCATTTCCCCTGGGCGATAGTGAGCTGAGTGATGGTACTCTTTACAGGACTGCTGCTCCAGCACTCATCATATTCACTTCGGGGAGGCTGAGTGGGCCCTACTGTGGGAGCTACTGTGGGAGGCGGCACTGTAGTAGGGATTGGTACGGTTGGAGCAGAAGTGGAAGGAGGTTCGCATTCGGGCTCACCAGGACAATAGCACATGTTGTAACGATTCGGGAAGGGACCAGCAGCCGCATACTGCCTCACAGTTGACTTAAGCTCCCAGTTCCACGTGAAACGGCATTGTTCTCTTTCTGCCTCATCTTCCAAGTCATAGTAGCCATAACTCTCATCCGAATCACCACACATCTTGGTATAGGCAACACCCAGTTCATTCCAAGCCGACACCTCCACATTGGTGTTGATAGGGCATGCCTGCCTCAGATGCTGAGCAAAAGTAGTATTCCTAGTACCGCCACCCTCGTTGTAACCGTTGTTATTCAGGTTGATAGTCTGCAGCATAGGGAAGTTCATCTTATCCTCGCAGATGGCCTTTAGATTGGCAACGATGGAAGCCTCCAGAGTCTCGGCGTCAGCAGGATCCACGCAATCCTGGATGTTGTGCTCAGAGACCTGGAAGTACTTCAGATTCTTGAAGTAGCCCAGAGCAGCGTTGGCAACCATCCAATCCAGCATCGTCTTGAAACCATCACGCTTGAAGGATCCGTAGATGAACACCAGACGAGAAGGACGAGTGTACTGAGTCAGTTCCATCAGACGAGGGATCATAGCCACTCCCAGGGCATGGGACTGCATCGCATCGGAGTAGAAGTAGGTATCAATGGGAGCCACGTTCTTCACCTGCTTGGACAGAGATTCGTGGAACAATTCGAGAGACAGATAAGTGATACCAGACAGAGCCAGCACACGAGTGTGGGCGAGAGCCTTGGTAGGATAGGCGTCACGAATAGCCAAATACAGCTCAGTCACCTTATCATCCTTGACCACATCCCAGAAGCAAGTTGTTTGATTCGCGTAGTTGCAATTATCACCTTGAATGAAAGGATCGTAGATGGGGAACCAAGGCTCGGGAGTGGGAGTAGGTTCAGGAGTTGGACAGTATTGCTTGCTCTTAAGATTTGGGAAGGGACCAGCAGCTGCATACTCCGTCACATCCGAGTTCAACTCCCAGTTCCAAGTGTAACGGCATTGGCTCCTTTCTGCCTCATCTTCCAAATCATAGTAGAAGTAGCTGCTAGTTACACTACCGCACATCTTCGGGTAATTAACGCTCTGATCCGTCTGTGCAGTCACCTCCACACCACTGTTGGTAGGGCATGCCTGTCTCAGGTGCTGAGCGAACTCAGAGGAGCCCGTGCTACTACTACTTTGGTAGCCGTTGTTGTTCAGGTTGATGGTCTCCAGCATAGGGAAGTTCATCTTATCCTCGCAAATCCACTTCAGGTTGGCAACGATGGAAGCCTCCAGAGTCTCGGCATCAGCAGGATCCACGCAAGCCTGGATGTTGTGTTCAGACACCTGGAAGTACTTCAGGTTCTTGAAGTAGCCCAGAGCAGCGTTGGCAACCATCCAATCCAGCATCGTCTTGAAACCATCACGCTTGAAAAAGCCTCGAATGAACACCAGACGAGAAGGACGCGTGTACTGAGTCAGCTCCATCAGACGAGGAATCATAGTAACATTTAGGTAGTTAGTCAGATGGCTGTCCGAGTAGAAGTACGTATCAATGGGAGCCACGTTCTTCACCTGCTTGGACAGAGATTCGTGGAACAATGCAAGAGACAGATAAGTGATACCAGAGAGAGCGAGAACACGAGTGTGGGCGAGAGCCTTGGTGGGATAGGCGTCACGAATAGCCAAATACAGCTCAGTCACGGCATCATCCTTGATCACATCCCAGAAGCAAGTAGTTTGCTTTTCATAGTTGCAATTATCACCTTGAATGAAAGGATCGTAGATGGGGAACCAGGGTTCAGGGGTGGGAGTGGGCGTGGGAGTAGGGGTGGGAGCAACAGTCGTGGGGGCAACAGTCGTTGGGGTAATGGTGGTAGGAGCAACTGTAGTAGGAGCAACAGTCGTTGGAGCAACAGTCGTCGGAGCAACAGTCGTAGGAATCACAGTAGTGGGAGCAACTGTCGTAGGAGTCACAGTCGTAGGAGTAACAGTCGTAGGAGCAACAGTGGTCGGAGCAACTGTAGTAGGAGCAACAGTCGTTGGAGCAACCGTAGTGGGAGGAATGGTAGTAGGAGCAACAGTCGTAGGAGCAATTGTCGTAGGAGCAACCGTAGTAGGAGCAACAGTAGTGGGAGCAACAGTAGTGGGAGCAACCGTAGTAGGAGTCACAGTAGTGGGAGCAACAGTAGTGGGAGCAACAGTAGTAGGAGTCACAGTAGTGGGAGCAACAGTAGTTGGAGCCACAGTGGTAGGAGTGACAGTAGTAGGAGGAATGGTAGTGGGAGCAACAGTCGTAGGAGCAACTGTCGTCGGAGCGGGTGCTATGGTCGGTCCATCACTTGGTGCGACCACCTCAATCTCTCGCCCCAACTTCCTCCTCAGCTCCTCTCCTCTCTTCACAGTATCCATGCTGACTACCAAAGTGCTAAGAGCATTCAGAGACTTCCTCGTAACATCAAACACATCACCTGCCTTTTCCGTGGCAACGCTCTTCATTGTGAAGCGTTGGCACTTGTTTAATGCTCCATCACCAATGGCAATAATACCCACTCTCTCAATATCCAGTAGTTCCAGATCAATCACTTCAGGCAGGGCTCCTTCTGCAATCATAACCTCTTCCAGAACGGGCATTTCACGTAGAGAAAAGGACAGAGCCGTCTTGAGGAAGAACTTCGGGATGCTCAGCTTCTTCAGTTTCCCACAGTTACTGATTTGAATACCCGATACACCGTCAGCCAATCGACGACCCGAAGCCTCGCCAGTGAAACAACCCTCAGAGAACTGCAAATCAACCAGCGACGGCAAGTCATCCAACACCAGATTGAACCCATTCGCAAACGCGCCCACCTCAAAGCGAAGGCTCTCCAACTTGTGCAACCCAACCAACTCCAACGAACCCAC